>Ga0114939_10001240_pt1 | contig 20363 bp, 16 predicted proteins | sample AshMeaCrysSpring_FD_87196 | JGI IMG/M metagenome (GOLD analysis project Ga0114939, IMG submission 87196) | Groundwater microbial communities from Big Spring, Nevada to study Microbial Dark Matter (Phase II) - Ash Meadows Crystal Spring | ecosystem: Environmental > Aquatic > Deep subsurface >...
AGATTTTCCTGAACCGGGCGAAACCAAGGAGTCCGCCGCCCGGTAACCGCGTAGAGGTCGGGGAGGTGGAACGTTCCCCCTGGAGAGTCGCTCTGTGCTTGCATCGACCCATGCCCTGGTACAGCGGTATTTGGTCGGAGACCAGTCCGCTTTCGGGCAACTTTTCGATCGCTACCGCGAGTTGGTTTATCGGCTGTGCCTGCGTCGATTGGGCCATCGCGAGGATGCTGAAGACGCGACCCAGGAGACGTTCACTCGTTTGGCCCGGAGCCTTCACCGATGGGACCAGACTCGGCCGCTGGAACCTTGGCTCGTGACGATCGCAAGCAATCGCTGTCGGACCTTGCAGGCTCGACGCAAGCCACTGCATGTAATGCATGAAGGCAGCGAACCGTTCCACGAGACGGTAGATCAAGAGCGCTCTGCAGCAAACCTCGACGAAGAGATGCGACTGGCGTTACGCGACCTCCGTCCCGAGCATCGAGAGGCGTTCCTGTTGTTTCATCAGGAACAATTGAGCTATGCGGAAATCGCGTTGCGCCTCGGATGTCCTCTGGGTACCGTCAAGACCTGGGTTCATCGAGCGCGAAATGATTTAGTGAATTGCCTACAAGCGCGGCATGTGATCGAGGGTGCAGGGCGTGGACTGTAAACAGTTCGAATCGCGGATTCAGAATCTGCTCGATCATCGACATGGCCTGCATGGCGATCGAGCCCTGCAGCAACATGCGCGTCAATGTGCTGCGTGTCACGAGCGACTTGAATTCTGGGCCGCATTCGAAGAACGGTGGGGTCTGTCCGTCGCACCACGGAGCCGCCGTTTGCATGTTGGAATCATGATCGCGGCAGCATATGCGATCGTGATGATCGTGCCTTGGTGGTCCAATCCACAGATCCCGTCCCCAATGCGAACGCGAACGGCGAATGAATCGATCGGCGGGAACGCGTTCGCTGGAGTCTCGCTGGATTGGGAACACGTGCTGCCTTCGATCTCGGCCCGCTTATCCACCTCCGCCGCCCATTCGGTGATGCCCTTTGCGAAAGGATTGCGGCCGTTTGCGGAGTCCGTGCAGGACGTGACCGTCAAGACGTTCCAGCGGTCTTGGAGTCGGCCTGCACCGGCCAGCCCGCTTCCTCCCCAAGCGCACGACCACTCACGATGGCGGGCAATCCGCGGGAACGCATTCGTCGCCTGATCCTTCTCGCTCACTTGGATTCCCGATCCGCCCAGACGGATCCGGGTTGGCGTGGACCCGCCCGTAGGCCGATCAGGACATCGACCGACGCATGCCCAACCACTGCCCACTGAGGGCTGCAAGTAACGCCGCGTCACGGAGCCAGCCAGAAACGAACTCCGTCCATGGCAGGTCCGTCCAGCGGATGAACCCTTGAGCCAACCACAGGGCTGCGAACACCCCGATGGCGGAAGCCGCAAGCTTTTCAGCCGCAGGACTGCGTTTGACCGGCATTCGTCCGCCTCTCAAACTGGGACTTGTCCCCAGGGTGTGAACGCCATCGACCGTCGCGACGTTCTATTCTGTAGCTGACAGGGCAGGTCCCTCATGCCTCCATGCGACCGGTGATGGCCGGGTGCCGAACATCGTTCCTGACCAGCCGACGCAATGCAACCGCACTCATGATCAATCCTTTTCGACCTTTTGCTCGGGCTGCCTTGGCGATCCACTGTCTGGTCATCGGACATGCCTCCGCGATCGCCGAGGACTTCATTCGCCTGAAGAATGGGCTTCAGGTACGGGGTGACGCGTTCGCGATCGCCGGTCTGGGTGAAGATCCGCTGGCTGGAAACCCGGGCGGGGGCGAGGTGGACTTGTTACCGATCGTGGTGATCGACGACAAGCTCCGCCGTGTGTACGTCCATCGAGCCGGAATGATTGCGGGCCAAGCCCCTGTCCCGCCTGAAGCCGAGGAAAAGTTCGAACTCTATCAGCCCTCGCCTCAGGCCGGTCGACCGATTGGCTCGATCCTGGGGATTCGGGAACTGACACCGCTCAATGAGTTCGGCCGACGCACCTTGGAGATCGTTCTGCCCGACGGGCCACAGCAGATGGTTCAGGGAATTACCGAGATCAGCCCCCGTTGCCTGCGTTTGGAGGCCATTTCGCGCGATCCGCCCCTGCTTTGGGACATGCGGTTGGCCACTTCGGCCGTTCCCGGCGAACTCCTCCGCGACTTGCTCCATGCGCGTCTCGATATGGATCACCTCGACACGCGATTGAAACTCGTCAACTTCTTTACGCAGGCAAAGCGGTTTGACCTGGCACGCCGTGAACTGGAAGCAGCGATCGAAGCTTTCCCAGCGCTTGCCGATCAGCAAAGCCAGGTTCGTGAACTGGTACAGCGCCAAGCATTGCAGTTGCTCGATGAAGTGGAACTGCGTCGTGATGCCGGACAGCGACAGTTGGCCCGTTCAATCGCGGCAGCCTTTCCGCAGCCTGAACTGGCCGTGGAAACCCGTCTCCGCGTTCGACGCCTGCTCGACGAGATCAGTGAGCGTGAGGGCGCATGCGAGGCAATCGTCTCGCAGCTTGCCTCCCAGGTCGTGCAGTTACCGGCAGACGCACAGCCAGAGACGAATGAGCTGATTGAAGAGCTGCGGCGTGACTTGAATCCGGACACGATTCGCCGCCTCAACGATTACGAACGGCTTGGTGCAGCCACCGAGTTGCCGGTCGAGAATCGTGTGGCGCTTGCAATTGGCGGTTGGTTGTTGGGACCCGCCAGTGGCCTGCAGAACCTGGCCGAAGCGCGCAGTCTTTGGCGGGCTCGGCCACTGATCGCTCGCTACCTGGCGTTAGAAACGTCGGTCGTCCAGCGGCAAAGTCTGCTGGGTGAATTGCAGTCGGCCGAAGGGCTGTCCCCCGAACGGCTTACGCAGATGCTGGCCCTGATCTCCCCTCCCCTGCCACCTCCGCCTCCCGTTGTGCCAGCCATGCCGGGGTTATTGCAAGGAACGGTTCCTGGGGCGGACGGCGAACCGCCACAGAACTACCTGGTGCAGCTTCCCCCCGAATACTCGCCCCTGCGGAAGTATCCCTGTGTGGTCACGCTCGCGCCGGCCATGGGATCGCCCCAGCGTCAACTCGACTGGTGGTGCGGGCCTTACCAGGAGTCGTTGGGCCTTCGCGCCGGGTTGGCCTCACGATACGGCTACATCGTCATCGCGCCCCAGTGGGTGGACGCATCGACACGCAGTTACCAGTACACCCCGCGCGAGCATGCAGCCGTACTTCGCTCGCTTCGTGACGCCTGTCGCCGACTATCGATTGATACCGATCGCGTGTTCCTCTCCGGTCATGATCTAGGCGCTACGGCCGCTTGGGACATCGGGCTTTCGCACCCCGACCTGTGGGCCGGACTGATCATGATCAACGGCGAAGCTGACAAGTTTGTTCGACACTACCATGCCAATGGCAAGTACGTGCCGATGTACTTTGTGACAGGTGAGATTGCCGGCAATCCATCGCCGCTCAAGCGGAATGGCATCAACTGGGATGCCTACATGAAGCCGCGCTACGACGTGATGGTCACGACCTATCGCGGTCGCGGCCCGGATCACTTTCTGGAAGAACTGCCGCGGATCTTCGAATGGTGTGACTTGCGATCACATCGCCGAGCGCCACCGCCCCGCGATATCGAAATCTCTACGATGCGGGAAACGGATTCATTTTTCTGGTGGCTGGAGATGTCGAACATGAAGGAGCGATCGACACTCAATCCGATTCTCTATGACTACGCGAAAAGTCGCGTGGACGGGGTCGTGAAGGCCTCGATCACGGAGAGGAACTCCATCAAGGTTGGCAACTTGCCCGCCGATGGCTTGGTTGTCTTCCTCTCGCCCGATATGGGACTGAATCTGCGTCAGCGGATCGCGATCGATTGGTCCGGGGGACGCGATATCAAGTTTGATTACGAGGATGACCTGGGCTTCATCTTGGAAGATGTTCGAGCACGGGCCGACCGACAAAGACCCTTCTGGGCAGCCGTCAGGTTGCGGTAGTACTTTCAGTACGATGCACTCTACTCACAACGGTCAGCGCGCTCCCATTTTTCGTGGCGCCGCCGGTCACGGGCTAACCTACCGATGGTCTTCCGTCGCAGCGCCGTGGATGCGAATCGAGTGACTCGCCCGTGAGAATCGCACGGGCAGTGCTTTGCCATGGCAAACGGGCACGAAAAAAGCCAGTGCCGTTGAGACAGCACTGGCTTGATTTGCTGAACTGCGCGTGGCTTACGATGATGTTACACGGCCAGCGATTCCAAGGTCTTGAACATCGGTGAAACCACCGGATCAAGAATTGCCTTGATCGCAGGATTGTCCATCAGCTTGTCCACAGTGGCCTTCAGAGCAGCCAGACTGTTCTTGATCAACAAATTGAGCGCGTTGCGACCGTCCGTAGGCAGGTTGCCGATATCGGTCTTCACGGCCTCCAAGGCAGTGCCCATCTCTTTGAGCTTCGTCACGGCTGCCGTCGCCGACGCATCATCCGTCACGCTGCCTAACGTGGTTTCCAGATCCTTGAACCATGTGGTCATTTGGCCAGAAAGTTTACCGACCACACCTTCCATGCCGATTTCCGGGGGTAACGGCCGTGTGGGGGTGCTTGTCTGATTCGGGATGCTCGTCGAGTCCACCGGCCGAGAACTCCACCACCACCACAACGCCAGTGCAGCCAGTGGCAGCAGAAGCCACGGAATCAGCCGGCCCAGGGACGGGCCTTCCGCTGCGGCGGTGGATGCCACGCTGCGCGCGACGGATTCGGCAGCTCGTCCTGCTCCGCCCATGTTGGCGGCCAGAAAGTTGGGGATGTCCGACAGTGAGAGACCGCGCGGCATGGCGCCTAGAATGTTGTCACGTTGCTGAGTGAACAGATTGGCAATCGCATTGACATTGGGACTGCCCGTTCCACCGCCCATTACGTTCTTGGCGACTAATCCCATCAGGATTGGGGCCAGATAACCGACCAGCTTCTTCGTAGTTGCGGAGTCTAACCCCAAGAAGGAAGCCAGTGTGCTGATCAGGCTGGCCAGCGTGTTGGCACCAAACAAACTGCTGAGCAGTCCCGTCCCTTGATCGAGCACGGATGATGCTTTGTTGCCACCGAGCAGCCCGGCGAGATTGCCGAGCATGTTCAGATCAAGTCCTCCCATTGCTTCGGCCAGTTTGTCGCCGCCGCCGGGTCGCGATGCAACACCCGCCAATCCCTGCAACAAAGCGGGAATGACAGCATGAGTCGCTGAACGAGTCTTGTCTTCGCTTGCACCGACCAAGCCCGCAAGCTGGCCGATCACGTCTGGCGTGATTTGTCCCTTGATCGCGTCAATGAGGTTCATTGAATACTCGCTTGTTGCCTCGGAGCGAGGCCTTTGAAGAATCACGAAACGGAGCTGGCCCGCCGCGCGGGCCATCTCCTGCCACCACGGGCATCCCCCCTACTTGGTATGCCCCGCGGCCATACCAGTGTATCGGATGCGAGACCCTGCGGAAGACCGACGCACACGGATCCGAAGTTCGCGCTGCAAGAAAAAGTGCACTACTTGGCGGGCGGGGATGCCAGATGGAGCCGGCACAAGCCGGCCAGGTCGCGCTTCACGCGCACCTCACGCCAGCCGGCAAGCGCGGCGGTGCAGGCTTCCGACAGCTGCGGGCTGTGCTCGAAGATCAAGGTGCCTTCCGGACGCAGGCAGTGGCGTGCTGCTTCGATCAGCCGCTCGATCACTTCCATCCCGCGAGGGCCCGCGACAAGAGCCCCGCGAGGCTCAAACTCGCGGACATCTGGCGGCAACTTGTCGAACTCATCCTCGCGTACATAGGGCGGATTGCTGACAACCAGATCGAATGGTTGGGGCGCTCCTGTCAGCAAATCAGCGTGCGCCAGCGTGATCCGCCCCTCAAGCTGAGCGCGCTGGACGTTTTCGCGTGCCACTTCCAGCGCGTCGGTGGACTGGTCGCTGGCCCAGACGGTTGCCTCGGGGCAATGCTTGGCGATTGCAATCGCAATCGCGCCGCAGCCGGTGCCGACGTCCGCCACATGGACAGGGGTCGCGGGCCGTGCGGCGAGCCGCAGCCGAGCTTCATCCAGGGCCGCAACCACAAGGTGCTCGGTCTCGGGTCGTGGGATCAAAACGCGTCGATCGACCTGCAGCGGAAGTGAGAAGAACTCACGCTGGCCGACCAGGTAAGCGACCGGCTCCCCCTGGGCACGGCGTTTGACCAGCTGGCGATATCGAGCCAGTTGGTCGGCATCGGGTTCTCGGTCGAATGCCGTGTAGAGCTGGATTCGTGGTTGGCCGAGAACAAACGCCAACAACACTTCTGCATCCAACCGGGGTGAGTCACTGCCGTGCTTACGGAAAAAATCGGTCGACCATTGCAGCAATCGGAGGATGTTCCAACGATCTTCGCTCGACGCCGGTTTATCGACCATGGAATGCGGACTTTGCAGCGCGTGTGACTAAGGTGTCGGCCGTCGGCAGTGAATCACTCACCTTCCATTTCACCGCGCATCTGTTCCCGATCGTAGTTCAGCATTGCATCGGTAACTGGCTGAAGATTTCCACCGACGATCTGATCGAGGGAGTAAAGCGTCAGATTGATCCGATGATCGGTCAGCCGATTCTGTGGAAAGTTGTAGGTGCGAATGCGTTGACTGCGGTCTCCCGATCCGATCAAGGTCTTCCGTTGATCGGCTCGCTTCTTGTTCTCTTCCTCACGCAGTTTTTCGTAGATTCGGGTTTTGAGAACACGTAGTGCCTTGGCCAGATTCTTGTGCTGGCTTTTTTCATCCTGGCATTGAACGACGATCCCCGTGGCATGGTGTGTCAGACGCACGGCCGATTCAGTCTTGTTGACATGCTGTCCACCGGGTCCCGATGCCGAGAACTTGTCGATGCGGTAATCGTCTGGTTTCAGTTCGATTTCGATGTCTTCCGGTTCGGGCATCACGGCAACGGTCGCCGCGGACGTGTGAATCCGGCCTTGTGCTTCGGTTTCCGGGACCCGCTGAACTCGGTGTCCACCGCTTTCATATGCCAGTTCCCGGAAGACCCCCTCCCCTTCCAGTCCCACGGTGACTTCTTTAAACCCGCCGAGCTCAGTCGGGCTGGCGTCCAACACTTCGAACTTCCATCCTTTGACTTCGGCATGCCGCCGATACATCTCGAACAGGTCCCGCGCGAACAACGCGGCTTCGTCCCCGCCGGTGCCGGCGCGGATTTCCATGACGCAGCGGGTCCGTTGACTGTCCTCTCCGCCGACCGTCATCTCCAACAACTCATCCCACAACGTATCGCGCTGCTGCGTCAAATCTTCAATCTCGGCTTCGGCCATCGTCCGTTCTTCCTGGTCGGTCGAACTGGCGAGAAGCTCACGGAGTTGGACCAAGTCGGCGGCACATTTGCGAAACTTCCGATATTTGCCTGCGAGCTTGGCAAGACCACCATGCTCGCGGGCCAAGGCCGCGACCTTGCTGCTGTTGGCCAAGACGGTGGGATCGGCCAGTTGCCGTTCCAACTCCTCGAAACGTGCCAGTTGAGCATCCAGCAGATTGCGCATCGTCTATCGGCTCCGCTCCATCGCGGCGCGTGATCTTGATCAGTCCATCGGCGCGGTCACCCAACCGGTGACGGCGCCGAACAAGGCCGCGCGTCGTCGATTGTCGGGGAGCCGGCGCGGTCCGCGGACTCCCGGCGCGCAACGCAAGACATTGCGCTTTGGATGCTCAATCCGCTGCCAACTGGGAAGCATCCGGAAACGTTCAAGCAAGCCGCTACTTGCTGGCGGCTTTCTTCGCAGCCGGCTTCTTCGACTGCAGGCTCGCGTAACTGCCGGCAGCGAACTTCTTCTGAAACTTGTCGATCCGCCCAGCGGTATCCACGAACTTCAGCTTGCCCGTATAGAAGGGATGGCACTCGCTGCAGATGTCGACCTTCAACTCAGGCCGCGTGCTCCGCGTCACAAACGAATTTCCACAACCGCAGGTGACCGTCGTCGGTTGATAATTGGGGTGAATGTTCTCTTTCATCGCCGCTCTCCACCGGTCAGGGCCGGCCTGGTGCTGGAAACCCAGCAATTTATCGGCTGCCCCCCAAACCCACAACGCCAACCAACCGCCCGCCGACAGCCCGCCAACCGCCCGCCGACAGCCCGGATTTGACTACTATGTATTCCGATGTAGTGCGCGGATGGGGGTTGGGCCCTCGCTCCGGACGTCTGCCGGAGGGAGAGGGCGATGGGTGAGAAATCTGGGTCCGGTCCGGCGTCTTAAAGCCGGCGGCCTGTCGTGGCGGAGTTGGGGAACGAGCTTTCGTGGAACCTGAGGAACTCGCGGCGATCCTTGATCGCTACGGAGCATTGCTCCGTGCCGTCGCTGCAGAGCGCTGCCGATGGCCCGACGACTGCGTCCAGGAGGCCCTGATCCGGCTCAGCGGATTGGATCAGCGTCCGAACCAGCCGCTGGCTTGGCTGATTACGACGGTCCGCCATTTGGCGTTGGATCAATCGCGCTCCGAGGCACGCCGTTCGGTCCGCGAGCAGCAGGTTGGCTTGAATCACGCACGCGGCACGCGAGACCCCGAGGAAGTCGCTGCGCTTCACCAACTACTGGAACAACTCGATGAAGACTCGCGGCAGCTGGTGCTGATGCGTGTGTGGGGCGGGATGGGATTCGCCGAGTTAGCGGAACTGAGCGGAGGAAGTGTGGCGACGGTCCATCGCCGCTACGTGCGAATCTTGGAACAGCTTCGCGATTGGTGGGAAGGCACATGTCAACGAACGAAGAGCGAACCGACGGCCAGCAGCCAGCGCCCTCCGCGGAATCCTCCCGGAATGCCGCTGAGCTGAGTTTGCCGCCCGACCTGGCAGCGCTGGAGGGGCGACTGGCATCGGTCGCATTGCCAGCCGTGTCATTGGATCGCGACCGATTGTTCTATCGCTGCGGCTATCAAGCGGGATGGCGCGATGGGCTCGCGGCACGACGTGCTGGTTCACAGCACGCGACACGGCCCTCGTCCTCCCTGCGTCCGCGGGCGCAGGCGTGGACCATGGCAACCACGGCATTGGCTGCCGCTTCGTTGGGATTGAGCCTGATGTGGTGGCAAATGCAGCATCCAGAAGGTCCAGCACGTGTTGCTGGCTCGGGCGCGGTTTCCAACGCGATCGACTGGAAGCCTGCGATTCGAACCAACGACAAGCTCTCCCAAACCGATCAAGAGTTGCATCAGCGATTTGGCGCGGATGTCCTGATACGCCAAGTACTCGTTGCAAATCCGTCGGAACCCGTGGAACTGCGCGACCCGGACCATGCGGCAAGCGGATCGCAGCCGGCATCGCCACCCGCCACGCAACGGGAATTGCTGAACGAACTGCTAGCCAGCTAATGGCTTTCTGGCTCATGTCTGGCCAGCTCGCCTCTGGCCAGCTAGCAGGGACCACGGGACACCGTACCAGCCCGCGCGGGCATGCGCCCTGCGTGAGGCGGTCCTGGTGTCGAACGAGTAAACCCTTTCTCTTTTTTTGGTTCTTCTGTGAGGAGTTATCCCGATGGGGCATGCGGCAGGAACGACGCTGGTTGCAATCGGTCTGATGTTTGCTTTCGGCCCCGTCACTCGCTCGGTGGCTCAGTCCGGGTCAGCCAAGGTCGAAGAGCACAGGGTTACTTTGACGCCGCGCGGGGAACCGATCCCGGCGCTATCGATTCGATTCTGGCCTGATGAACGTGAACTGTTCGATGGCGATGCGATGCCGCTTTATTTGCGAGCCGCGATCCTGTCGATGGAAGCGAATACCAGCAGCCCAGACCAGGAACGTACCAAGGCTTTTGCGGCGCTCTGGGATGAGGAAGGGGCGAACGATCCCTACAACCCGGGTTCCATCGCCAAGGCACGGCAGTGGCTCGAAAAATACAGCTCGGAAGCCATCATTGCCGAGCTACGGCGTGCCGCGTTCCGGCGGACGGTGTCGCCGGTGATTCGAGTCGAACAATATCCTTCGGCAGCGGACGCCTTCGGAGCGTTGCTCCCGGACGTGCAGCGGATGCGCGATCTCGCGCAACTGTTGGACCTTAGGATCCGCGTGGCGATCGCCGACGGCAATATCGACCAGGCGATCGATCTGCTGCGGGTTGGCTTTCGCATGGGTGCGGCCGTGGCCACCGAGGAACTGCTGATCAATCAGCTCGTGGGGCTGGCCATCATCAACATCATGCTTCAAGACGTCGAGTTGCTTCAATCACATCCCGACTGCCCCAACCTGTATTGGGCGCTGGCTTCACTTCCCCGGCCGATCGTCGACATCAAGCCTTCTCTCCGCACGGAGTTGCGAAACATCGCGCGTCTCTGGGATCCGCCGGTCGGTAAGAAGCTGCCCGTCGATGAGGCCGGCTGGAACTCCGCGCTGCTGGAAACTTTTGAAAGGACGCTTGGCTTAGCCGGCGGAAACTCAAACCCTGTTGGAGAACGCCTCACCTTCCTGGCCGCGGTCACGTTGTTACAGGCTCCTGCGACCAAGTGGCTCCGAGAGTCCGGAACCAGTGAGGCCGAGATCGAGAGAATGTTTCCCACCGAACGGGTCGTCCGTTTTCTGCAATGGGAAGCCCGGCGGTGGATCGACGAGCAGGAGAAGTGGCTCAGTTTGCCGATGCTCCTTGCCCTGCCCGAACTTGAGCGGACACGGGGGTCCACCCAGGCGCGCAGCGAAGCGTCCAAGGGCAGAGACGATCAATCGATGGGGCCTTCGTTGGTCACCACCAAGATGTTTGACCTGCTGCTGCCCGCAATGGATCTGGCAGTGTTCGCGGGGCTCCGGACGCAAAAACAACTCGATGCCCAGATGACAATCGAAGCGCTGCGTGCGCATGCCGCCGAGCATGATGGGCAGTTACCCGAAAGTCTGAGCGAGTTGAGGCCCTTACCGGCCTTGCCCAATCCGGTCACCGGCGCGGCTTGGGACTTCCAACCGGGCATGCCTGCCGCCCTCAGCTTCGAATTCACTGGGTCATCCCGGCCAGCCGGTCCCAACGATACGGTTCGCAAGTATCTGATCGAGGTGCGCAAGTAGCCGCACTGCTTGGTGGAGTTCCGTAGGATCGAAGCCCGCGGCATCCGGTCAGGTCGAGGCCGCTTCGTGCTGCTTGCGCCACCGTTCGGCCACAACGCTGTCGATGAACAACTGTCCGACGTGATAGGCGATCATCGGCAGCGTGCTCGCGCCTAGTCCGATCGCGACCTCGATCCCCAGCATCAGCGTCTTCTGACTTCCGGCTAGCGCAACAGCGACTCGATCGGCATGTGGCAAGCGCCAGTGAAGTGCGGCCTGCCAGGCAATCGCCAGCGCGGCGGCATGGGTCACCAGCGCGGCCAGCACGGTGGCGATAATCGTCCAAGCCGTCTGCGCATCGCGGGCTCCCGCCGCGGCAAAACTGCGGCCTGTATGCACGGCGGCGAACAGGACCATCACCAGGATCGCCACCTGACAGATGGTGCCGATCAAGGGGCGATGCCGTTCGGCAAGCGCCGCAAGACTCCCGAAACGTCGCCCCACCTGACCCAGGATCAACGGAATAAACGCGACGACAAACAACCTGCCGATCATCGCCAGCGGGTCCCAATCCGCATCGCCGGTGGTTCCCAGCAGCAGCCAGAGCGTCACGGGCGCCACGATGAACCCGAAAAGGTTCGTGATGATCATCACAAGCACGGCGACCGCATCATCCCCGTGAGCGCGGCGGGCCAGCACCGCGGCCGAAGCCAGCGTGCAGGGGACCGCCCCGGTCACCACCAGCCCGGTTGACATCTCCACCGGCAAGGGACGACCGATCAGCCATGCCAGCAAAGGCACCAGCAGCACATTACACGCGATTGCCAGCATGACCGCGCGCGGTTCCCGCCACGAACGTCCCAAAGCCTCCACCGGCAAGCTCAACGCCATCAGGCACAGCGCGATCGCGACCAGCGCCGAACGGAGCGATCCGCTGTCGGCCCACGATTCCAGCCGCTGCCAGCCAAGCAGCCCCCACCACAGAGCCGCCAGCAGGCCGATCAAGAACCAATTGCGCTGAAGCCATGCGTTCATTAGGATGGTCCTGAGCATGGGAGAACGCAGCCATTGGGCGGCGCCCGTCACATGGACGAGCCACCCCGCCCAATGAACGTATGATCCCACGTTTGAAGGGGCCGCGTGCGGGGTACGCGGCTCACCAAGGAAGTTCCCCCCAAAAAAATGCGCGAAGCCCCAGACGCGCGAGGCACTGACGGTTGCATGTTGCGCTACTGGACGGCTGGTGAATCTCACGGCAAGGCTCTGATCGCACTGATCGATGGATTTCCGGCCGGATTGAACGTTGACCTCGAACCGATCAACCGACGATTGCAGCTTCGCCAAGGCGGATATGGCCGCGGCAAACGGCAGCAGTTAGAAACCGACACCGTGGAGATTCTCACCGGCACCTGGCAAGGGCAGACGCTCGGCAGCCCGATCACTCTGCAGGTGATCAATCACGATTACAAACTGGAACGCCTGAAAGACCTTGAGCGACCGCGGCCCGGACACGGGGATCTGACCGGCGCGATCAAGTACCTCGGCTCAATGCGCGGGATCCTCGAACGAGCCTCGGCCCGCGAAACCACGGTCCGCGTGGCGGCCGGTGCGTTGGCGGCTCAAATGCTCGCAGCTTTCGATATCCAAGTGCTGGGCTACGTCGTGGAACTCGGCGGTCGCGCTATTCCCGTCCCGCCTGGCGACCTGACCGCTCACCGGGCTCTGCGTGAATCTAGTTGCATCTATGCGCTTGATCCGTCACGCGACGATGAGTTCAAACAGTTCATCGACGAAACAGGGGATGCCGGAGACACGCTCGGCGGGATTGTGGAAGTACGCGTCGAGGGACTTCCGTTCGGCTTGGGGACGCACGCCCAATGGGACCGCAAACTCGATGGCCGCTTGGCGCAGGCCGTGATGGCGGTGCAAGCCATCAAAGGAGTCGAGATCGGCCTCGGATTTCAAGCCGCCCGATTGCCCGGCTCGAAGGTCCATGATCCGATCGAATTCGACGCGGCGCAAGTCAGCTCACCGAATCTCGGCTATCGTCGGCCATCGAACAACGCGGGAGGGTTGGAAGCCGGCATGACGAATGGCCAACCGCTGGTGATCCGCGCCGCGAAAAAGCCGATCAGCACCCTCCGCAAACCGCTCGAGTCGATTAACCTGGCCAGCAAACAGCCCCAATCCGCACAGTACGAACGCAGCGATGTCTGCGCCGTGCCGGCGGCCGCCATCATCGTGGAAGCCGTCGTTGCCTTCGAGATAGCCGCCGCACTGATCGACAAGTTCGGCGGAGACAGCCTCCAGGAAATGCGGGCTCGCTACGATCTGTTTCTCGACTTGGCGCGACGCGTCTGAAACCACGTGGCCCAATGACCAGGGGGAATGGGCAAGCTCGGTGGTTCGAGCGGACGGCAGACGATTCGCTGGTTTGCCAGACTTAACCAGGCTCTTCGTGGGACTCATTTCCCCGCCGCGCCTTCCCATTGTCACACGGGCCGTCCGCTCTGTACTGTCCCCGGCGGTATGCACGAACGGACTCAGCGTGCCCTCTGCCGATTGGTATTTGGACTGCTGTGCGCTTTGCCGACAAGCGCCACGCTGACCGCTATCGCTGCGCGCCAGACCCGCTGGTACACGCAGCGGCAAATCGTTGCTTGGGAAGCCCGTTTGAGCGACTGGTGCGGCGTCCGCATCGACATCGAGAACTGGGAGCCGTTGGCGCCGGGTGCCCATCAATTTGAAAACGTCCAGTTGTTTGATCTGGAAACCGGGGAGCCGCTGGGAAAGATCCGAGTGATCCAAGCGGCCTTGACCGAGCGGCGACTGGCGATTCGCCTCGACCAGCCTGAAATCGCGGTGGCGCAGTTGTCTGCCGTTTGGCGGTGCTTGCACGATCAACTGCTCTGTCATCCGGCGCGGCTGCAAGTGCCGATTGGGGTGATGGCGCACGACGTCACGTTGGAAGGAGAGCTTGCCAGCACCACCCTGGCAGAGGTCAAAGCGGTTGTGGAGCGGCGTCAGACGGATGCCGTGGCGCAGGTACAGATTGTCATGGCGCAGAAAGATCCTGCGCAGCCGCTTGTCTGGCAGGTTCGTCGTCAAAGCGGCTCGGCGCGACCGACGACCCGCTGGCAGTTGATGGCTCACTCCCCCCTGCCCTGCGAAGTGCTGGGGGACTATCTGTCGCCACTCCGTGGACTGGGAGATGAAGCGACGTTTCAGGGTCAGGTCAGTTATACGAGCGCAGCGAGTTACTGGGAGTTGGAACTGAGCGGTTCGCGTTGGGAGCAGGTCGAATTGGCTCGACTGTTCGATCGCCAGGCGCATCGGATCACGGGCCGCGGTTCGATCGTGGTCGATCGACTGACGATACGCAGCGGCCGACTGGCAGACGGCGAAGCGCGGATTTGGGCGGGACCGGGTCTGGTCAGCCGATCGCTCCTGGAGCGAATTGCACGACACTGGCCTAGCGAGTTTACGGTTCCGTTGGAATCAATGGACACCGTGGTGCCCTATGATCGCTTGGGGTTGTGGATGCAAGTTCAAGGAGCCGAACTGCGTGTGGGCGGGCTCTGCGACAGCCAGCCCGAACAAGGTCTGCTGCCTGCCCACACCGGGCTCGCACGGGGAGGCATGCCGATTGTTCGCGTGTTGCCTCAGCAGCCGATCGCTGCGTTGTCCTTCGCATCGCTGCTTGCACCGGCGCACGCGATCGATGTACCGCGGAGCAGCGCCACCGAATCGATCGTCGATCTGCTGATGGCCCCGGGACCGGACTTCAACCAACAGACGCCCAGCAAACCGGCCGTCTGGATGGCGCAGGGGACACCGCCTGGGTCCCCGTAAACCGGCATGCGACGAGATTTCATCCCCGGGCAGGTCGCGTCCGCCAGGCAGTGATCACGATCAACAGCACTTGGCTCAAGACGAAACCAGTCAGCAGCATCAACACGCCTTCGGTGAAGCCGTAGCTGTGAAGGCCTAATCCCAGTTGATTGGTTCCAAACCAGCTCCATGCGGTCATGATGTTTCCACCGATCGCGAGCAAGGCAAATCCGCGTTCCTTGACCATGCCGTCCCAACGGGCATGCAGCAGCAGCGCATTCCAGATGACGATCATCAAGGCGCCGTTTTCCTTGGGATCCCAGCCCCAGAATCGGCCCCAACTGTCATCGGCCCACAGACCGCCCAGCACGGTGCCAACGAAACTGAAGAAGATCGCAAAGCACACGACGCCGTAGGTCATCCGATGCAGATCGCGATAGAGAGCCGCCTGTGAGTCTCCACGGGCACTGCGGACGATCAAGTGAATTGCGGCGATCAACCCGGCGACAAATGTGGCGGCGTATCCGAGAGTCACGGTGATCACGTGCAGGCTGAGCCAGAACTGGGTGTCGAGCACGGCTTGCAGGACGTGCATCGTGTCTCCTGAATCGAGTCCCCACGCAACCATCAATGACAGCGCGCCGCCCAGCGCGCCGACAAGGTTGCCGATCCCCAGTCGATAGATGGCTTCCAGCGCCAGGCCGAACAAGACGGCTGCCCAACCGATGAACACGGCGGACGAATAAAGATTGATCACGGGCGGACGTCCGGTGACCAACACGCGGCTGACGATTGCCAAGGTATGCAGCACAAGCGTGAACAGGATCACGCCAAGTGCCGCGCGGCGGAGCGTCAGGCCTCGGCCGAGAAAACTTGCAAACGCCAGAACCGCGGCGGCCCAATAGAGCATGGCCGCCGTCAGGCTGGGATTCGCCACCATCATCCACCGCTCAAGACCAAGCCGACGTGGCTGAACGCCGAACGCGCCGGCTGCTGCAAACAGGCTGCGGTGGTCATCCAGCGCGCGGTTGAAAGCGGCTGGATCCCCGGCACGGTATGCGTCCACCATCCGCGAGAACGATGCGACGCCCGGCCGCATCGTCTTGTCGCCCAGGGCTACGCCCAGCTGCGCGTCAAATGATGCCGGTGCAAAAGCAACCCACGGGCCTGCCGCCGCGGGGCTTGCTTCCGCCACAGCCTGTGAAGGCGGGATCACAGCCGGCGGATTCCGCTGGTCGATCTCGCGCATCGTCGATGACAAACGGCGAACTACCTCTAACTGCTCCATTGCCTGTTCGTCACCGGCCATCAGTTTTTCGCGTGACGGCAATGGCGGAACCTTTGGCTGAGTGAAAGCGGCGGCCGCCATCGTGAAAGCACGCGTCCGATCATCCAGTTCAATCAGCTTCTTCTGCTTGAAGTCGGCTTTCTGCGGCATGTCGCGAAGGGTTTGCCGAGCCATTTCCACTTGCCGCTGCCAGCGCTCCAGGTTTTCTCGCAACTCGCGGAGCGTGTACTGATGGGAGCGCCGTTGCCGAACGCCCAGTTCGCTGAGGACTTCCTGCGAGTCGATGCGAAACATCTTGTACGTATCCAGCTTGTCGCTGCCACTGGCGACATCAAACAGCCACTGGATCGCCTTGACGGATTCACCGCGACCGGTCATCCGCTCCCAGATCTTGACCAGTTGTGAGCGGTCTTCCGCGCCCAGGTCGATCGACTCGCGGTTGCTCATCGCCTTGAGCGTCTGGCGGGCGTAGGCGTCCAGCGGCATGATTCGGCCGCCGAAGCTGACCGGCACTTCGCCGGCCCGATACCAGTCGAAGCTGTCCGTGCGGGCGGCTGACGGGCCGGAACGAAGGGCGGACCAAGGGAAGACGCGGCCGATCGCCAGCAGGGCGAGCGTCCCCACGATCAAGCCGGGTACCCACCAGCCGCGGAGGCCGGTGGCGGGCGTTGTCGGCTGAATCGTCACCAGTCCGGCCGTGCGGACTTCTCCCAACTGCTCGCGCCGTCGCCGTCCCACGAACCGCGTCAACGTGCCCCAGAAATGACCAGCCAACCCGATCCCGACCATCATGCACGCGGCATAGGGGACCATCCAGCCAGAGTTCTCGACCACCTGCAGCGAAGTCGATTCCTTCCCGTCATCCAACCTCGTGTAGCTCGATTGATAGAACGTTTCCCCTCGGTAACGCAGCGGATTGTTCATCCAGATCCGCTCATTGCGGTCGGAACCCGTTTCGCTGTCGATGATCCGTACGAATGACGAGTAGTCGCGAGGAGTGTCGCTGCCGCTGTAATCGTCGCGGCGCATGTCTTCCAAATGAAACCAGTAGGGCTTTGTGATCCGCCGGAACCGCAGTCCCAGCATCCGTTCGCTGCCGTCGCTCAAACGGACCGTGTCGTAATCGTCTCCTTGATCGCTCCGCCTTGCAAACATCGAAAAGTCACTGAACAGCTGGGAGACGAGGTACGTTCCCAGCGGCTGTTTGGTATCTCGCTCGATCAGCTCGATCACGGCCGAAGCGATATCGGTCTGAGGATTCGCGCCGCCAGCCTTCGGCAGTTCAACCACTCGGTAACTGCGGCCCAAACCCTGATCGGCTAACGGAGTATCTCCCTCGCCCAGCCGTGTCAGCGTACTGTTCCCCAAGTACTGCTTGACCTGAATGTCGAATGGAATCTGTGGGTCGCTGATCGGCTGACCGGATGCGACTGCCTGTTGCAAGAGCTGCGCCGGGATCGCCGCGACACGATCCAGCTCGCGGTCGATCCGATCGATCACGACCAGTTCCACCGCATCCAGCTCACGGAGCTGATTGGTCGTCTCGCCTTCACGGAGGTCCAATCGTTGTTCGAGCTGCCGATCGCCGAAGATGAACTGCCCCAGCATCAGCAGACCGATTCCCAGGTGAACCAGCACGTTGCCGCCCCGCGGTCCAAACACCAGATTGCAGCCAACCAGCAGAACCAGCGAGGCAAATCCACAGCGAAGCAGCTGCCACAGAATCCGCAGGCCGGCATCATCCAGCCGCATCTCGGGCTTGAACACGACCAGCATCACAAGCGGAGCCAGCAATGCCACGCTGGCCCACATCCCGTATTGCGCCAGCCGATCTGTGGCGCGCCAGGCCATTCCAACGCCCACCAGCCACAGCCCCAGCATCGACCAACGAATCAGCGACCAAAGCGTGTCATAGGTGAACCACGGCTGGCCTTGCAGCCCGTCGCTGGTGTGACCCCCCACCACCATCGCAGTCAGCAGCCCCGCACCGGCGAACAACACAATCAGGCCCACGAGCAGCCGCGTGCCCTTGGCAGATACATGGAACCGCACCAGCTTCGCCGCCACCAGATTGATCAACAGCAACAAGCCCAGCGCCGCACCGCCTGGAAAAGGAAAGCCCAGCGGCAAGCTGCGATCGCCGACCTGCACCTGCGCATAGGGCGTCGCGTGTGGAAAGATCGTTTGCGGGAAGAAGACGTCCAACGGAACGAACGCCAGCCAGCTGTTGAAATACTGCCGCTTGACCTCGAGCATGTTTTGCTCGTCCTGGGCCAGTGTCCCCACGAGCACGATCACCAGAGACGCAGCAAACAGCCAGACCGTCAACTTCAATGATGCGAACGGTTTCAGCCAGCGCTGCCATGAGCCGGCCAAGTGATGCTCGCGACGCTCCGCCAGAGACTCAGAGGCTGCGTCGGTGAGTGCGATTCGGGTTGCGACTGCCATCGGCATGATGCCTTATGGATTGAATTCAGATCGATCGACTGAGCCGAGGCCGCTTGGGTCCTGGCGGTTGCAGGTGCGCGGCTGGGTGTCCGCCGCCCGCTTCCAAATGGTTCACCACTTCAGGGATTGAGCAAACTGTTTCAGTGCGTCGTCCTGCTGTTTGACCGTTTCCATGGGGCCCTGCATCTTGATGAATAAGCTGCTGCCATCGGTCCAAGGAATGATCACGGCAGTAATCGCTGAGCCCTGATCACCTTCCAGTCGAAACAGTCCGGCCTCCACATCGCCGATTTGCAACGGTTCACGCGCGGCCAGAATCGCTTCCACTTGTTCATCTTTCACGGCGCTTGAAATCTGTCCGAGCCAACGGCTGACGTTCCCCCGGTCGTCGCCCCGGGCTTCGATCACCGTGACCTCGGCAGGGCTTGCCTCGGGTCCTGCTTGATAAGCAGCCAACCGCATCGGGCCCATCCGGCCAGGCCGCCAATCCTCGGGCGCTGTGGAAGTGAACGGGCGGCTCCCCGAAGGCGGCGATGCCGTTGCTCCGCTTGGTGCGGGCATCGTCGACGATCCGGCGAAGGGCGGCGTTGGCGTTTGGCTCGCCAATCCCGGCATCCCCAATCCGCTGCCGCCTGGTTTGCCTTCCAAGTCCACGATCGCGGCCGACCGCTCCGCAGCGAAACCCGCAATCGGCACTGCACCGGCCATCGGCTCACTGCTGGGCTCTAATCCCAACTGACCCCGCCACCGTTGCACATTGTCGATGACGTCACGCTCCCAGTCGCCTTGGCTCGGCAGCTTTGTTACGCTCAGCAGTCGCGAAGTCCTGCCCAGCGGCACGTCGATCGACGCGAATCGAATTCCATCGCCAGGTAATTGCTTCCAGCCTTCAGGCAGCTGCCATTGAGGCTGCCCGTCGGTGAAGGTCAGCGACTTCAAATAGCTTTCAAACGCCGACCGCACTTCGCTGACTTCTTTCGTTGGCCCCACGAGCTTGAAGAACCAAAGTTGGTCCGCGTCCTCGATGATCGCTCCCAACATTCGATCGACTTGTCGCAATGCTTCGGGCGGGTCACGCGGGACCGTGTAATGGGAAATCTCAGGCTTTTCTCCGCATCCAACGGCCAGTCCGACGGCCGCCATCACCCACCAGCCTCCGCCGATGAGTCGAACGCGGCGCCGCGCGTGAACGGGTCTGCGGGATGGGTCCCCAAGCGGAACTGGCGTCGGGAACCAAACGTGCGAATTGGACATGCCTGCTTTGTGCCTCATTCCATTGAACCGGTGCCCGCGAACGTGACTAACGTCCGTATCTCGAGGCCACCGCATGGATCCGCCCCGTGACGCTCGACGTGGCTGGTCCAAAAAACGACCGCCGTTCGGGTCACCATCACGGTCCGGCCAGCGTGCCGGAGGCTGCCGCCGTGCTTCCTGCGATCGGCGCACCAAAGGAAGGTCCGACGCAAGATTATAACGCTCTACGGCCAAAATGGTCCCCAGGATCGGGGCTAATACGCATTGCGTAGTAGCTGCGCCAGTCGCTAGTGCCGCAGGCGAGAGGTGGGCCCGCGAGACGACCCTCCCCATGGGACTGACGGGGGGCCGAGAAGCCGGAGGTCTTGGCCGACACTCCCTTCGAGCGCCGCCGGGTTATCGACGCGCGCTAGCCCGCCAGCCGTCAGAAGGCTCGCGGTTTGCGGGGTCCACGTCGGTCGGGCTGCTGGTCCGCGGCATCGAGTCACG
>Ga0114939_10001241_pt1 | contig 20362 bp, 15 predicted proteins | sample AshMeaCrysSpring_FD_87196 | JGI IMG/M metagenome (GOLD analysis project Ga0114939, IMG submission 87196) | Groundwater microbial communities from Big Spring, Nevada to study Microbial Dark Matter (Phase II) - Ash Meadows Crystal Spring | ecosystem: Environmental > Aquatic > Deep subsurface >...
CGCACCGTCCCGCCCCGCCCCCGTCGTCCGCACCGTCCCGCCCCGCCCCCGTCGTCCGCACCGTCCGACATCGCGAGGGGCATGACCCAGCGTTCGTCGGACGATGCGCCGCTCGGCGTCCTCGGGCGAGTCGCGGGCGCGGTCTCCGGGGCGGGCGAACATCGCCGAACCGCCCACGTCCGGACGGCGGCCCGTCCACACTGCGCTCATGACGATATGGCCCGGCATGCCTCGTCCGTTGGGACTGCACTTCGACGGGACGGGGGCCAACGTCGCGGTGTACGCGCCGGACGCCGACGCCGTGGAGCTGTGCCTGTTCAACCCCGACGATCCGACCGACCCCACCGAGCAACGGCTCGTCCTGCCCGAACGCACCGGGCCCGTGCACCACGGGTACGTCCGCGTCGTCGAGCCGGAGACCCGGTACGGCTTTCGCGTGCACGGGAGCTGGGACCCTCGCCGAGGGCTGAACCACAACCCGGCGAAGCTGCTGCTGGACCCCTACGCGCAAGCCATCGACGGCGGCATCACGCCTCACGCGGCGCTCGCGATCGCCACGCCCGACCTCGCCCCGAACACTGACGACAGCGCCCCCTACGTGCCGCGGTCGGTCGTGGTGAACCCCTACTTCGAGTGGGCGGGGGACTCCCGGCCCATGACCCCGCTGTACGACACAGTCGTCTACGAAGCGCACGTGAAAGGCCTGACCCAGCGCTGGCCCGGCATGGACGAGCGGCTGCGCGGAACCTACGCCGGGCTCACCGAGCCCCCGGTCATCGAGTACCTGAAGCGTCTGGGGGTGACGACGGTCGAGCTGCTGCCCGTGCACCACAAGATCCACGACGCGTTCCTGCAGGGGCGCGGCCTGTCCAACTACTGGGGCTACATGACCATCGGCTACTTCGCCCCGCACGACGAATACGCCGCCCTCGGTAGCGGCGGGCAGCAGGTGCAGGAGTTCCGGCGCATGGTTCAATCGCTGCACCGGGCCGACCTCGAGGTGATCCTGGACGTGGTGTTCAACCACACCGCGGAGGGCGGCTTCTTCGGCCCTACCCTGGCGTTCCGCGGGTTCTCCGGGCGCTACTACCACGCCATGCCCCACGACATGACGCACTACGTCGACTACACCGGCACGGGCAACAGCCTGGACACCGAGAACCCGTTCGTCCTCCAGCTCATCATGGACTCGCTTCGGTACTGGGTCAGCGAGATGCACGTCGACGGCTTTCGCTTCGACCTGGCCGTCACGTTGTCGCGCGACGACGGCAGCCCGGAGCGCACGGCCGCCTTCTTCGACATGGTGCAGCAGGACCCGGTCCTCTCGCAGGTCAAGCTCATCGCCGAGCCGTGGGACATCGGTGGCGGCGGGTACCAGGTGGGCAACTTCCCGTGGCAGTGGTCGGAGTGGAACGGCAAGTTCCGAGACAACATCCGCGACGTGTGGCGTTCGGTTTCGGGCAGCATGCCGGAGCTGGCCACGCGTTTCACCGGGTCGTCCGACCTGTACGGCGACGATGGGCGGCGACCGTTCGCCAGCGTCAACTTCGTCACCGCCCACGACGGGTTCACCCTGCGCGACCTGGTCTCCTACAACGACAAGCACAACGAGGCCAACGGGGAGGGCAACCGGGACGGGGAGAGCCACAACCGCTCGTGGAACTGCGGCGCGGAGGGCGAGACCGACGACCCGGACGTGCTGGCGCTACGGGCCCGCCAGCAGCGCAACTTCCTCACCACCCTGCTGCTGGCCCAGGGCGTGCCGATGCTGCTGGCCGGTGACGAGCTGGGGCACACCCAGCACGGCAACAACAACGCCTACTGCCAGGACAACGAGATCACCTGGATCGACTGGGAGCAGACCGATGAGAGCCTTCGGGCCTTCACCCAGCGCCTCATCACGCTACGAAGCGAGAACGCGGTCTTCCGGCGCCGCCACTACGTGACGAGCGAGCTCCGCCCCGGCATGGACCTTCCCGACGTCGTCTGGTTCGCCCCGAGTGGGCGTGCCATGACGCCCGCCGACTGGGACTACCCGGGCATGCTCCAGCTCGGGATCTTCCTCAACGGGGACGCGATGACCCGTCCCGGGCGGCACGGCGAGGTGCGCACCAGCGACACCTTCTACCTGGGGTTCAACGCCCACTGGGACGAGGCGTCCTTCACCCTGCCCCCGGCCGACTACGGCACCGCCTGGTCGAGGGTCATCGACACCGCTGACCCCGACGCGGATGGCGACCGCGTCCCAGTCGAAGGAGTCCTCGCGCTGGCAGGTCGGTCGATCGTCGTGCTCAAGCGGCTGCCCGCCTGAGGCCGCCGCGGCGTGTCGTTGGCACGACGACGCATCCGCGTGACCTGTTTGGTGCCGTGCCGCTGGACATGATCAGGGAGTCCCCGGTGTGGCTGGGGCTTGATCAAGGCGGCCTGTGTGCGCCGCTGGGCATGGTCAGGGCGCCGCAGGTGTCGCTGGGGCTTGATCAGGGCGCCGCAGGTGTGGCCGAGGCTTGATCAGGGCGCCGTGGGTGGGGCTCCCGGCATGATCAAGGCGCCGTAGGTGTCGCTGGAGCACCACCGCAGGCGCCCTGATCATCACCGGAGCACCACCAAACCCGCCCTGATCAAGGTTCATCCACCACGCGGACGCCTTGATCATGCTCCAGCGACACTTCGGGCGCCTTGATCATGGGCACGGCGCGCGACCGACCCGCGCAGCAGCCGAGCCGACCGGCCGCGCGGATCGGGACGGGTGTGTCGATGACCACCGCTGGGCCCCCGACCCGACCGCCGACCACGACCCAACCGCGCGACCTCTAACATCGTCGGGCCGTGCCGCGCTGATGGGGTGAGGAACCGTGTGGACCGTCGAGCAGACCGACGTCGACCTGGCCAGGCAGCACCACGACGAGACCGTCTTCACCATCGGCAACGGGTACCTGTCGACGCGCGGGACCTTCGAGGAGCACACCCCGGGAGAGTGGCGCACGACCTTCCTTCACGGGGTGTTCGACGCCGTCCCGATCGCGGTCACCGAGATCGCGAACATGCCGGACTGGACCGCCCTGACCGTCCTGGTGGACGGCCAGGAGTTCGCGATGGGCCGGGGGGAGGTCCGCGACTACCGCCGTACCCTGGACCTGCGCACCGGAGAGCTATTGCGCTCGCTGCGCTGGGTGTCGCCGAGCGGGGCGTCCGCCCGGATGGAGTTCCGCCGGTTCGCCTCCCTGGCGCAGCAGCACCTTGCCGTGGTCACCGTGCGGGTCGTCCCCGACCAGGACTGCATCGTGGAGTTCCGCTCGCCGATCGTTTCGTCGGCGGCCAACCTCAACGACGGGGTCACGTTGGTGCAGCACACCGAGCATCGCGAGTTGCTCGGTGCTCCGGACCGGGAGGTGGACGGGGTGCTCGTGCGCACCCGGGACCGGCGCTACCAGGTCGCACTCGCCGTGCGCCTGGACCCGGTCGGCCAGCGGGGGCCGACGCAGCGCTGGGAAACCCCGGGCGCGGTGTCCCGGGTGGTTCGCTTCGACGCCTCCGCGAACGCCGCAGTCGGGGTCGACAAGGTCGTGGCCTACGTGACCTCGCGGGATCCCGTTGCCGGCGAACCTGCTGGCGAACCTGCTGGCGGACCTGCCGGCGGACCTGGCGGTGGACGCGACGTCGCCGCCGCGGCGATCACGCTGGTCGACCAGGCTGGATCAGCAGACGAGCTCGCCGCGGCGAACGCCCACCGCTGGGCGGCCGACTGGTCGCGATGCGACGTCGAGATCGACGGGGACGACGAGATGGCGCTCGCCGTCCGGTTCGCCATCTTCCACCTGCTCATCGTCGGGCCCCGGCATGACACCCAGGTCAACATCGGCGCCAAGACGCTGTCCGGCTTCGGGTACCGCGGACATGCGTTCTGGGACACCGAGGTGTTCATGCTGCCGCTGTTCACCTACACCCTGCCGGACGTCGCGCGAAACCTGCTCGACTACCGATGGCACCGTTTGCCGCAGGCTCGCGCCAAGGCCGCCGAGGCCGGTCTGCAGGGGGCGGCGTTCCCGTGGGAGAGCGCCGACACTGGCGCTGAGGTGACGCCGACCTGGATGCCTGACGTGAACGACCCCGGCGCACTGGTTCGAGTCTGGACCGGCGACATCGAGATCCACATCTCCGCCGATGTGGCCTACGCCGTGATGACCTACTGGAAGGTGACCGGCGACGACGACTGGATGGCGGCGCGAGGAGCCGATCTGGTCCTGGAGACCGCCCGGTTCTACGTCTCCCGAGCCGAACCCGATGCGGATGGCACCTACCACTACCGCAACGTGATCGGACCGGACGAGTACCACGAGCACATCGACGACAACGCCTACACCAATGCCATGGCGCGCTGGACCATCAGCGCCGGACTGGAGGTGCTGCGCTGGCTTCGCGAGCACGACTCTGCGCGGGCCGCAGACCTGGCGCACCGGCTGCAGCTGACCGAGGAGGAACTGAGGCGATGGCCCCAGGTGGCCACCGGCATCGTCGTCGAGGTGCAGCCGGACGGTCTGATCCCGCAGTTCCACGGCTATCTCGACCTCGAGGACGTCGACCCGGGTCACTACGAGCCGCGCTCCCGGTCGATGCAGGCGATCCTCGGAGTCGAGGGGGTCAACCGCACCCAGATCCTCAAGCAGCCGGACGTCCTCATGCTCACCTTCCTTCGTGAGGAGGAGTTCGCCGAGCAGCAGCGACGGGTGAACTACGCGTACTACACGCCGCGCACCGACCACGTGTACGGCTCGTCCCTGGGCCCGGCGATGCAGGCGATCATCGCTGCCCGAGCGGGGTTGCCCGACGACGCGATGGAGCACTTTCGGCTGGCCGCGTTGGTCGACCTGCACGATCTGCGCGGCAACGCCAAGGACGGCATCCACGGGGCGTCCTGCGGTGGGCTGTGGCAGGCGGTCGTGTTCGGCTTCGCAGGTGTGACGATCACCAGCGACGGCAGCGTGGACGTCCGTCCAGCGCTCCCCCGGGGCTGGACCCGCCTTGCCTTCACCCTGACGATCCATGGTCGCCAGCAACGAATCGAGATCACCCGCGCCGCTGCGGCGGGCTCCAAGCCCGACGCCGAGTTGCGCACGACCGTGAGGCAGGTCGGCCCCTGATCCTCGCGGACCCCCTGCGTCCTGCAACGGACGCAGGGGGTTGCCGCTGCGGTGGTCGCAGCGGTGGGCGCAGCTGGGATCGAACCAGCGACTCCCTGCTTGTAAGGCAGGTGCTCTCCCACTGAGCTATGCGCCCGTCATCGCGTGGCGTCCCCAGGGTAGTCCGGCCCGTCATGCCCGACCGGCCTCGGTGAGCCTGCCCGCAGCCCGGATACGCTCACGTGGTGCTCACCGTGGGGGAGATCGTCGCGGCGGTCGAGCGGCGCTACCGCCCGTCCTGGGCGCAGGACTGGGACGCAGTGGGTCTCACCTGTGGTGACCCGTCGGCTCCGGTGCGTCGCGTGCTGCTGGCCGTCGACCCGACCTTGGCGGTCGCGGACGAGGCGATCGCGTGGGGGGCCGACGTCCTGCTGACGCATCATCCGCTGCTGCTGCGAGGCATCCATTCGATCGCGACGTCCAGCTCGAAGGGGGTGGTACTGCACAGGCTCGTCCGCAGCAACGTCGCGCTGCTGACCGCCCACACGAACGCCGACAGCGCTGATCCCGGGGTCTCCGACGCGCTGGCATCCGCCCTCGGTCTGGTGGAGGTTCGCCCGCTGGCACCCATGACCGAGAGCCTCGACAAGATCATCACCTTCGTCCCTCACGACCGGACCGATGCGGTGCTCGACGCGCTCGCCTCGGCTGGGGCGGGACGAATCGGCAACTACGACCGCTGCGGCTACCTGTCGGAGGGAACCGGCACGTTCCGCCCGCTGCCGGGGGCCACCCCAGCCGTCGGTGAGGTGGGGACGGTCGAGCAGGTGCCCGAGACCCGGCTGGAGATGGTGCTTCCCCGGCAGTCCCGCGCAGCGGTGGTCGCCGCCCTCCGGCGAGCCCACCCCTACGAGGAGCCGGCGTTCGACGTCGTCGAACTCGCGGGCTTCGACGCGCGCCGCGGTCTGGGACGAGTCGGTCGACTCGTCGAGCCCGAGACGCTGGAGGATTTCGTCGGACGGGTCGCCGCGGCCCTGCCCCCGACCGTGGCGGGAGTGCGGGCCAGCGGCGACCCCGACAGACTCGTGAGTGCTGTTGCTGTCTGTGCGGGGGCCGGTGACTCGCTGCTTTCGACGGCGGCCCGCGCCGAAGTGGACGCGTTCGTGACTGCCGACCTGCGCCACCATCCGGCGATCGAAGCGATCGAGGCGATCGAGTTCGCCACGCGTGGCAACGCCAACGAGGCCGTCGCCGTCACCGGCGGCGGCGGTCCGGCCCTGGTGGACGTGTCGCACTGGGCGTCGGAGTGGCCGTGGCTCGCCATGGCGGCCGACCTGCTCAGGCGCGACCTCGCAGCCGCTGCTGCCGACCTCGAGATCGGCGTCTCCGACCTGTGCACTGATCCATGGACCATGCACGCCGAGCCCGTGACTACTGACACCCTGGAGGCACACCCGGAATGAGCGGCTTCCCGTCGAGCATGCAGCGTCGCTTGCTCGACCTGCAGGATCTGGACTCCCGAGCCGATGCGCTCCAGCAGCAGTGGCATGCGCATCCCGCCGTCGCTGCGCTGGCAGACCTGCAGGCTCGGGCAGCCGAGCTGGAGGCTCGGCGGCACGTGGGCAGCCAGGAGGTCCAGGAGGCGCGAGCCGCCGTGCGCACCGCCGAGGCGGAGGCGGAGAGGATCCGCGGCCGCCAGCAGCGGGACCAGGCCCGGCTCGACGCGGGTGCCGTCTCGTCCCCCCGCGAGCTGGAGAGCCTGCAGCACGAGATCGCCACCCTTGCCCAGAGGCTCTCCGAGGTAGAGGACGGCGAGCTCGAGGCCATGCAGACTCTCGAGGACGCCGAGCTCGCCCTCGACGCAGTCAACGCCGACCTCGACGCGGTGGCCAGCAGCCGCGAGGAGCACGAGCGCGACCTCGCCCACGCGCGCGCCGCCATCGACGAGGAGCTGGCGACGGTGGCCAGCACCAGGGCGACTCTGGTTGCCGAGCTGTCCCCCGAGCTGGTGGAGCGATACGAGCGGTACCGACGCCAGCACGACGGAGTCGGCGCCGCGGCGCTCCGCCACGGCCGGTGCGAGGGCTGCCAGCTCATGCTGACCCCCGTCGACCTGGCTCGGGTCGCCGCCGCAGCCGAGGACGAGTTGCTGCGATGCGAAGAATGCGGACGGCTCCTCGTCCGGGTCGAGGACAGATGAGCCGCAGGCTGATTGTCGAGGCCGACGGTGGCTCACGCGGTAACCCCGGCCCCGCGGCCTATGGCGCCGTCGTCAAGGACGCGGCCACCGGAGCCGTCCTCGTCGAGCGGGCCGAGGCGATCGGCATCGCCACCAACAACGTCGCGGAGTACCGGGGGGTGATCGCCGGGCTGGAGGAGGCGCATCGCGTCGACCCGGACTCGAGGATCGAGGTGCGGCTGGACTCCAAGCTGGTCGTGGAGCAGATGACCGGCCGCTGGAAGATCAAGCACGCCGACATGCGCGAGCTGGCGCTGCGGGCGCGCAGCACGCACGACATGTCCGCGGTGACCTTCACCTGGGTGCCTCGGTCGAAGAACGTGCACGCCGACCGGCTGCTGAACGAGGTCCTGGACACAGAGGCCCCCGAGCCCGAACGCAGGCCGCTGCTGCGGCCTGCGATGGGCGAACCGACCACGTTCTACCTGCTGCGCCACGGGGAGACGGCGCTGACCGTGCAGCGGCGGTTCAGCGGACGAGGCGGAGTCGATGTCGGGCTCACCGACGACGGCCGCGCTCAGGTGGCCCAGGCGGCCAACGCGTTGTCGGCGCGGCTCGGCGCGTCGTCGCTTGCCGCCATCGTCACCTCGCCGCTGCTGCGCACCCAGCAGAGCGCTCAGATCGTCGCCGAGCGCGTCGGGGCCGACGTGACGCTGGACGACGGTCTCGCCGAGATGGCGTTCGGCGAGTGGGACGGGCTCACCTTCGGGGAGGCGCGACGCCGTGATCCCGCTCTGTTCGACGCCTGGCTTGCCGATCCCGCCATGCCCGCCCCCGGAGGCGAGTCGCTGGTCGACGTCGCCGCTCGGGTGACCGCGGTGCAGCAACGACTGCGGTCGCAGTTCCAGGCGTCCACCGTCCTGCTGGTCTCACATGCCATGCCGGTCAAGGTGCTCGTGGCCGCCGCACTGCAGGCACCGATCGAGTCGGTGCATCGGGTGGACGTGACGCCCGCCTCGCTCGCCGAGCTTGCCTTCTGGCCGGACGGCCGGCCGAGCCTGCGGGCCTTGGGTCTGCGCTGACCGGCGTACCATAGGTGGTGCGGGCGAGTTGGCCGGGCGGTCGCGTCGAGGCGCTAGCGCCTCGCCGAGGAAAGTCCGGGCTCCGCAGGGCAGGGTGGTTGCTAACGACAACCCGGGGTGACCCGCGGGACAGTGCCACAGAGAGCAGACCGCCGGACGGGCTCAGGCTCGTCCGGTAAGGGTGAAACGGCGGTGTAAGAGACCACCAGCGTCCAGGGTGACCTGGGCGGCTCGGCAAACCCCACCCGGAGCAAGGTCAGACAGGGAGCGTTCGAGGGCGGCCCGCCCGAGTTCCCGGGTAGACCGCTGGAGGTCGGCGGCGACGTCGACCCGAGAGGGATGACCGCCCCCGGCGCCACGGCTCCGGGACAGAACCCGGCTTACAGGCCGACTCGCCCGCACTATCTGCCGTCCGGCAAGCAGCGCCCGACAACGAGCCGGATGTGCGGTCGCGATCAGGGCGAGAGACCATGCGGCAGCCCTGAGGGGCACCCACGGGTCAGATCACCTCGCGAGAGGTCAGCCATCGGAAAGCGACGGCGCCCGGGATGATCGGCAGCCAGAACGTCGCGATCCGGAACAGGAATACCGCGGCCAGCGCCTGTGGCGAGGCGATGCCGGTCAGGGCGGCGAGCAGCACCGCCTCGACTGCCCCGACGCCGCCGGGCGTGGGGGCGGCGGAGGCGACCGATCCGGCCGTCAGGTACACCAGGGCGATCGCCGCGAGGCTCGCCCCTCCCGCGAAGGCCTCGACCGAGAAGAACAGACAGACCGAGTAGCCCAGCGGCAGCAGGGTGACCCCGGCTACGAGCATGGCCATCCTCGCCGGGCTACGGATGACTCCACCCATGGCCTCGACGGACGAGCGCACCGCCGGCACCACCGTCTCGCGCAGCAGGCGGCGGGCGTGAGGGGTGATCAGCGCGACGCCCACGACTGCCAGCAACGCGCCGGCGATCGCGAGGAGCACACCGGCGGGGGGAAGCCGTTCGAGCTCCTCCAGCAGCGCGCCGCCGCGTCCGGCCCACAGCCCGAACAGGACCAGCAGGAGCAGGTGGACGATGAGGACGGTGGCCTCCTTGGCCGCGCTGGCGGAGATCGCGATCCGCCCGGAGAAGCCTCGCCTCTGCAGGTAGCGGATGTTCAGCCCCACGTGGCCCACCCCCGGGGACGCGACGGTGGCCACGAACGAGCTGGCCAGCGACACCAGTCCGGACTCGCCGATCGAGACCCTGCCCGGTGTGGCGCCGACCAGCCCGAGCCCGGCGCCGACGTAGGTGAGCACCGAGGCAACCAGAACGGCCGGCACCCAGCGCCAGTCGGCAGTCCGGATCGCCTCGACCATGCGCGGGACGTCGGCCAGCTGGGGGAGCAGCACGTAGATGGCCACCGCCAGCATGGCACCCATGACGAGGTAGCGGGGCTTGAGCCGCTCCACCTTCGCCAGCTGCGGCTCGGACGCGCCGGTGACCCGGCACAACTCCTCGATCAGCGGCTGGACGTCACCTTCGAGCTTCTTCAGCGAGCCCCGGGTGCGCCGGGTCAGCGCGGCCGGCACCAGGCGCACCATGGCCTGCTCCAGCGGCGGGGAGCCGAGCACCTCCTGCGCGGCGGCCACCGCCCGCTCGGCTCCCACGTGCACGTAGGTAGCGGTCAGCAGCTCGGCGACGTCTGCAGCCAGCACACCGTCGTCGGCAGCGGGCTGGCCGAAGTCGTAGTTGACCAGCCACACCCGACCGTCGGGGTCGCGGACGAAGTGGTGCAGCTCCAGCGACCGATGGGCGACCCGCGCCGCCCGCAACCCCAGCACCTGCCGCCAGCAGTCGCGCAGCACGTCGTCGCCCACGACAGGGGCGATGACGCGCACCGTCGGGGATCGCACCCCATGCTCGGCTGGGAACAGAGTGAGCGAGGCCTCCACCGCGACGGCCCGTCTGGCCGAGGAGTAGGCGGTGTCGTCACCCACGTCGCGCAGCCGCACGCGCCGGGTGGGCGCGGTACAGGGTGTCGAGCTGCTGGTCCTCCCGTCCCGACACTCTCACCAGCAACGGCCGACCCTCCACGACGGCGCGGAACTGCCAGGGGCCCTCGTCGTAGGTGGCAGACACCGCATCCGGCGGGAGCCCGGCAGCGGTGAGCGCGTGCACCACCCCAGCCTGCGAGACCACACGCACCGATCGCCCGAGCAGCACCAGCACGAGCGTGCCCACGACGCCGCCGACCCCGCCGCCAGGTACGCGACATCTCCACACCGACGATGACGACGAGCGCGGTGTGGGACGCGAGCGTGGCCACCGGCGGGAACTCGACGCTCTCGGCGAACGCGGTCTGCTTGTCCTCCGGCAACAGAGCCGTGCGCACGGGCACCGCGCCGCGTAGCAGCGTGAAGCCGATCGACGCCGCGATCCAGCCGAGCACGGCCGATCCCAAGGTGGCCCAGCGTCGCGTGACCGCGGCTGCGACCAGAAGTCCGAGGATGAGCACCATGTACAGCACCGCCACGACGGCGACCACCAGCCCGGCGAGGCTGGCCGGGATGCGGGAGAACCCCTCCAGCAGGTCCGCCTCGATACCGGCCATCGTCTCGTCGGCGACCGTGGCCAGCGCGAGCCCCAGCAGCAGAGCCGAGAGCTCGACCAGATGACGGACGTCGGCCGGCGAGCGCCGCCGGACGCAGACCCGAAGCGACTCGCGCGCACGCACCGCGGGAGCAGCCCTCGTCGCCGTCACGGCGGCAGGCTAGAGCGATCCGCGGCTACGACCCCGCAGGCTGCCCCCGGGGCGGCAGCATCCGCGTGCGGTGACCGTCAGAGGCCGAGGGACCGCGCCACGGTCTGCACCGCATCGGCGGAGCTCCGCAGCCCGGCCAGCTCCGCGTCATCCAATGGCACCGTCAGGACATCCTGCACACCTGCCCGGTCGACGATGCTCGGGATCGACAGCACCACATCGGACAGGCCGTAGTAGTCGTCGAGCAGTGAGCTGACCGGCAGGATGGTGTTGGCATCGTCCAGTACGGCCTCGAGGATCCTGGTGACGGCCAGCCCGACGGCGTACCAGGTCGCTCCCTTGCCCTCGATGATCTCGTAGGCGGCGTTCACGACGTCCTTGTGGATGCGCTCCCGGTCGGCTGCGGTCATCGGGCGGTCCCTTTCGTCCCACTGCAGCAGCGGTGTCGCGCCGACCGTGGCGCTGGACCACAGCGCGATCTCGGAGTCGCCGTGCTCTCCGGCGATGTAGGCGTGCACGTTGGTGGGGTTCACCCGCAGATGCTCGGCGACCAGGTACCGCAGCCGCGCGGAGTCCAGCACGGTCCCGGACCCGAACACCCGGTTGGTGGGCAGCCCGGTGAACTTCTGGGTCGCGTAGGTGACGACGTCGCAGGGGTTGGTGACGATGCACAGGAGCGCGTCGGGGCTGAGATCCAGCAGCTGAGGGCCCATCGAGCGCATCATGTTGACGTTGGCCTCGGCCAGGTCCAGGCGGGTCTGGCCAGGCTTCTGCTTGGCCCCGGCGGTCACGACGATGATGTCCGAACCGCGGGTGACCTCCGGGTCGCTGCTGCCCACGACCTCGACCGGAGGCGTGAAGGCCTTGCCGTGGTTCATGTCCAGGACCTCGGCGCGGGTCTTCTTCTCGTTCAGGTCGTACAGGGCGATCGTGTTGGCCACGCCGCGCAGCTGGCTGGCGAAGGCGATGGTCGCGCCGACCGAGCCGGCGCCGACGACGGTGACCTTGCTTCTACGGCTGGGGACCTCAGGCATGGGTCGACGTTATCGAGCCGGCAAGATCGGCGGAGCCTTTTTCGCCACCTTCCCGATGGCCGTCCAGTCAGGCGGGCGCCGCCGCCTCGAAGCGCTCCGCCGCCACGACGGCGGCGCCGACGATGCCGGCCTGGTTACGCAGCGCGGCCGGGACGAGCTCGGCGTTGAGCTTGAGAAGCGGCAAGAACTTCTCGGAGTCCCGACTGATGCCACCGCCCACGATGATCACGTCCGGTGACAGCAGGAGCTCCAGATACGAGTAGTACTCCTGCAGCCGGTGCGCCCACTGCTGGAAGGAGAGCTTCTTGCGCTCCTTGACCGACGAGGCGGCGTACTTCTCGGCGGACTTCCCGTACATCTGCAGATGCCCGAACTCGGTGTTCGGCACCAGCACGCCGTTGTTGATCAGAGCGGTGCCGATGCCGGTTCCCAGCGTGGTGAGCACCACGACGCCGTCGCGTCCCTGTGCTGCGCCGTACCGCACCTCGGCGAGGCCGGCCGCGTCGGCGTCGTTGAGCACAGCCACCGGCAGCCCGCAGGCCTCGCCGATGACCTCCTCCAGGTTGACGCCCACCCAGTGCCCGCCGAGGTTCGCCGCGGTGTAGAGCACGCCGTGGCGCACCACGCCGGGAAAGGTGCACCCGAAGGGCCCGGACCACTCCGCCTTGGCCAGGATCTCGCCGATGATCGGGATGACGTTGTCCGGCTCCGGTCGGACGGGGGTGAGGATCTTGATCCGGTCACTGGCCAGTTCGCCGGTGCCCAGGTCGACGCGCGCCCCCTTGATGCCACTGCCGCCGATGTCGATACCGAAGCCGATGGACCGTCCGTGTTCCTGCACGTCGCTGGACCTTAGCGGCTGGCTCAGCCGAGCGTGAGTATGTCAGCACCATCGTCGGTGACGACGATGGTGTGCTCGAACTGCGCTGACCGTCTGAGGTCTGCGGTCACCACGGTCCAGCCGTCGTCCCACATCCGCCAGTCCGGGGTGCCGAGGTTGAGCATGGGCTCGATGGTGAAGGTCATGCCCGGCTGCAGCACGAGGTCGGCCCGCGGGTCGTCGTAGTGCGGGACGACGAGGCCGGAGTGGAACGACGTGTGCACCCCGTGCCCGGTGAAGTCGCGCACTACCCCGTAGCCGAACCGGCGGGCGTAGGACTCGATGACCCGGCCCACCACGTTGAGCTGTCGTCCGGGTCGAACGGCGGAGATCGCCCGGGTCAGCGCCTGCTCGGTGCGCTCGACCAGCAGCCGGGACTCATCGTCGACGTCGCCCACCAGGTAGGTGGCGTCGGTGTCACCATGGACGCCGATCCCGTCGATCGTCACGTAGGCGGTGATGTCGATGTTGACGATGTCCCCGTCCTGCAGCACCGTCGAGTCGGGGATGCCGTGGCAGATGACCTCGTTGACGCTGGTGCACAGCGACTTCGGGAACCCCCGGTACCCCAGGGTCGAGGGGTAGGCGTTGTGGTCGCAGAGGAACTCGTGACCCACCCGGTCGAGGTCGTCGGTGGTCACGCCGGGCTGGATGTGGGCTGCCACCTCGGCCAGGGCCTGCCCGGCAAGCCGGCCGGCGACCCGCATCCGCTCGATGATCGCGGCGGGCTGTACATCCGGCCCGCGGTAGGGCTCGGGGGCCTGCTTGCCGACGTACTCGGGCCGAGGGATGCTCGCGGGCACCGGACGCTGTGGTGAGATCGTTCCTGGCCGGACCGCATGGCTCACAGGCACAGAATCAGTGTAAGGATGGCGCCATGAGTGAAGCGACCGGCGGCCCCTGGTACTGGTGCCTCAAGCACGGTCGGGTGGAGCCCGCCGAGGGGTGCGCGAACATCGACCGTCTCGGTCCGTACCGCACCCGGGAAGAGGCCGAGACCGCCCTGGACCGCGCCCATGAGCGCACCGAGCGGTGGGACGCCGAGGACGACGCCTGGCGCGGCTGATGGCGGCTTGCGGACGCAGCGCTCAGGAGTACCCGTGCTCGGGTCCCGGGTAGGCCCCGTCCACGACCTCCTGCCCGAACCGGCGCGCCGCGTCCAGCAGCGACCCCCTCAGGTCGGCATAGGTCTTGACGAATCTGGGCAGCCGTCCCGCCCGCAGGCCCGCCATGTCCTGCCAGACCAGCACCTGAGCGTCGCACTCAGGGCCTGCGCCGATCCCGATCGTGGGTATCGGCACCTGCCGGGTGATCCGTGCAGCCGTCTCGCTGGGCACCATCTCCAGCACCACGGAGAACGCGCCGGCCTCAGCGACCGCCACGGCGTCCGCCAGCAGGGCTTCGGCGGCCTCGCCGCGGCCCTGCACGCGGTAGCCACCGAGGCCGTGCACGGACTGCGGGGTGAAGCCGACATGGGCCATCACGGGGATGCCGGCCTCGCTGAGTCGCCGGATGCTGTCGGCGACCGTGGCGCCGCCCTCCAGCTTGACGGCCTGCACGCCGGCCTCCTTGAGAAACCGCACCGCGGTGGCCAACGCCTGGTCGGGACCGGCCTGGTAGGAGCCGAACGGCAGATCCCCGACGACCAGCGCGCGCGAGGTGCCGCGAACGACGGCGCGGGCCAGCGGCAGGAGCTCGTCGACGGTCACGGCGATCGTGTCGGGGTAGCCGTAGACGGTGTTGGCCGCTGAGTCGCCGACGAGCAGCACCGGGATCCCGGCCTCGTCGAAGATCTCCGCGCTGTAGATGTCGTAGGCGGTGAGCATCGGCCAGCGCTCGCCACGCTCCTTGGCCAGCTGCAGGTCACGGACGTTCACGCGACGCGTGGACGCACCGCCGTACAGGGGGGGCGTCGGGTTGGTCACCGCCCGATCGTTGCACGCGTGCCCGAAGGATCACGCGCGGCCCGCTCCCGCCAGGCGCTCGTGACCGGCAGCCGCCGGTCGCGGCCGAAGTTGCGGACGGTGATCTTCGGCCCCGGGGGGTACTGGCGCCGCTTGTACTCCGCGGCATCGGTCATCCGCAGCACCCACTCGACCAGGTCGGGGTCGAATCCGGCGGCCACCAGCTCGGCCGACCCGCGGTCGTGCTCGATGTAGTCGTCCAGCACGTCGTCGAGTAGCGCGTAGTCCGGAAGGGAGTCGCTGTCGAGCTGTCCTGGACGCAGCTCGGCCGAGGGCGCCTTGCTGATGCTGCTCGGTGGGATCGGTGGCGTGCTCCCCGCGGCCTCGGCCTCGGCGTTGCGCCATCGCGCGAGCTCCCAGACCAGCGTCTTCGGCACGTCCTTGATCGGGGCGAAGCCACCCACGGCGTCGCCGTAGATCGTCGAGTACCCCACCGACAGCTCGCTCTTGTTCCCCGTGGCCAGCACCAGGTGTCCCTCGGAGTTCGAGAGCCCCATGAGGGTGACACCACGAACCCGGGCCTGCAGGTTCTCCTCGGCCACGCCGGTCAGCCCCAGGGCGTCCTGGAAGGCCTGCACCATGGGCGCGATCGGGACCACGCGGTAGTCAAGGCCGGTGCGGGTGGCCAGGTCGGCGGCGTCGGCCTTCGAGTGCTCGGAGGAGTAGGTGCTGGGCAGGGACACGCCGACCACGTTCTCGGGCCCCAGCGCGTCGACGGCGATCACCGCGCACAGGGCGCTGTCGATCCCGCCGGACAGCCCCAGGATGACCGATCTGAACCGGTTCTTACGGACGTAGTCGCGGACCCCGGTGACCAGCGCGGCGTACACGGCTGCCAGGTCGCTGCGCGGGGGAGCGACACGCGACGAGGTCGGCGCCCCCGCGGGAAGCGGGCGATCGGACAGCGTGAGGTGGGTGATCGGCATGGGGGACGGGCCGGGCGGGATGTCCTGGGCGGCCGGCAGCTCGAGGTCTGCGACGAGCACGCCGTCCTCGAACTGCGGCGCCCGGGCGACCACCCGCCCACCCGGGTCGACGACGATCGAGTCGCCGTCGAACACCAGCTCGTCCTGGCCGCCGACCAGGTTGACGTAGGCCAGCGTGCATCCGGCCTCATCCGCCCGTCGCCGGCACAGCGCCAGGCGGACGTCGTCCTTGTTGCGTTCGAACGGGCTACCGTTGAGCACCAGCAGCAGGCCGGCGTGGCCGGCGCGTGTGGCAGTGACCGGGCCGCCCTCCTGCCACAGGTCCTCGCAGATGGCCAGCGCAACGTCCACGCCGTGCACGCGCAGCATCGTCAGCGTGCGGCCGGGCACGAAGTAGCGCTGCTCGTCGAACACGCCGTAGTTGGGCAGATGATGCTTGGCGTAGCGGGCCACCACCGCTCCGCCGTGCAGGACGGCAGCCACGTTCTGCGGTGCGCCGCGGGGGACGCCGAGGCCGTCAGGAGTGTTCGGGTCGGCGTCGAGGGCGCCGACCACGACCACGGCCTCGCCCACGCCGTCGTCGTGCAGCCGGCGGGCCAGCCCCTCGGTAGCGCGCCGGGAGGCCTCCACGAACGAACGCCGCAGCGCCAGATCCTCGATCGGGTACCCGGTGAGCACCATCTCCGGAAACAGCACCACATGCGCCCCCTGGGCGACGGCGTGCCCGGCCCATCGGGCGACGAGATCGACATTGCCGTCGATGTCGCCAACCGTGGGATTGACCTGCGCGAGCGCTACCCGCAGCCACGGCACGTCGCGAGCCTAGTCTGCGGGTCTCGCCATCGTCTTCGCAGACCCGGTATGGATTCGCCGAGGCGCCGCCCGCCCAAAGGCCGCGCCTGCGCCCTCGGGGCGTCCTGGTGGTACAGCGATCGCGATCACGACGGTGCCGGGTCGACTCCTAGGCATGATCAAAGCGCCGAAGGTGTCGCTTGGGCTTGATCAGGGCGCTCTGGGTGTGGTGCAGGCTTGATCAGGGCGTCCTGGTGGTGGTGACTCTGATGAGCAGGGCGCCGTAGGTGTCGTCCCAGCAACACCTGTGGCGCCCTGACGCGCCCAGGAGCGACACCTGTCGCGCCGTGATCATGCTTGAGCGACCACGCGGACGCCGTGATCAAGCTTCAGCCACCACGCGAACGCCTTGATCATCGACGAGGCTCGACGAGCCGCCCCTCACCGCGCGCACACGAGTCACCCGGGTTGGGGCTTGCCGTCCTGGTCCGGGCTGCCTGCGACGGGGCTGGCGGCCACGGGGCAGGATGGTCCCGTGGACAAGCAGCAGGAGTTCGTCCTTCGCACTATCGAGGAGCGCGACATCCGGTTCGTCCGGCTGTGGTTCACCGACGTGCTCGGGCAGCTGAAGTCGGTGGCCATCGCCCCGGCCGAGCTCGAGGGGGCGTTCGACGAGGGTCTGGGATTCGACGGGTCGGCGATCGAGGGTTTCACCCGTGTCTTCGAGTCGGACATGCTGGCCAAGCCCGACGCGTCGACGTTCCAGGTGCTGCCCTGGAGAGGCGAGGCGCACGGCACCGCGCGGCTGTTCTGCGACATCGAGCTGCCCAACGGTACCCCGTCCTACGCCGACCCCCGCAATGTGCTCAGGCGGGCCCTCGACGCGGCCGCCGAGCAGGGCTTCACCTTCTACACCCATCCCGAGATCGAGTTCTTCCTGTTTCGCCGCCTGCCGCCACCGGGCGAGCAGCCCGAGCCGATCGACTTCAGCGGCTACTTCGACCACACGCCGCAGGGCGACGAGCACGACTTTCGTCGGGCGACCATCCTGACGCTGGAGGCGATGGGTATCTCGGTGGAGTTCAGCCATCACGAGGGTGCGCCCGGCCAGCAGGAGATCGACCTGCGCTACGCCGATGCCTTGTCCACCGCCGACAACATCATGACCTTCCGCCACGTGGTGAAGCAGGTCGCCCTCGCGCAGGGTGTGTACGCCTCGTTCATGCCCAAGCCGTCCACCCAGTGGCCGGGCAGCGGGATGCACACCCACGTCTCGCTGTTCGAGGGAGACCGCAACGCCTTTCACGAGGCCGGCGCGGAGTTCGAGCTGTCCGCGACCGGACGCTCGTTCATCGCCGGGTTGCTGCGCCACGCCCCGGAGATCACCGCCATCACCAACCAGTGGGTCAACTCCTACAAGCGCCTGTGGGGTGGCGGCGAGGCCCCGGCCTACATCTGCTGGGGGCACAACAACCGCTCCGCCCTGGTGCGCGTCCCCATGTACAAGCCGGGGAAGCAGCGCTCGGCGCGCGTGGAGTACCGCGCGCTGGACTCCGCCGCCAACCCCTACCTCGCCTTCGCCGTCCTGCTGATTGCCGGTCTGCGCGGGGTCCAGGAGGGCTACGAGCTCCCGACCGGAGCCGAGGACGACGTATGGGCTCTCACCGACCGGGAGCGTCGCTCTCTGGGGATCGAGCCGCTGCCCGCGTCGCTGGCCGAGGCGATCACTGCCATGGAGCGTTCGGATCTGGTTGCCGAGGCGTTGGGGGAGCACGTGTTCGAGTTCGTGCTGCGCAACAAGCGCGCCGAGTGGGCCGAGTACGCCAAGCAAGTCACCCAGTACGAGCGCGACCGGATGCTCCCGGTGCTGTGACGCCGCGCAGGGTCGGCGCCGCGGCGACGCTGGCACGCCTCGGCTTCACCGATGCCGCCCAGGCGCGAGACCTGCTGACCACCCCGGGCCTGGCGCCGGTCGCCGATGACGAGGAGATCCTGCGCGCGTTGGGCGCATCCGCCGACCCCGACCTCGCCCTGCTGTCGCTGGGTCGGCTGCTGGACAGCGCAGTGGACGCCGACCGGCTCGTGGCGACGCTGGAACGCGATCCGGTGTTCCGTCATCGGCTCTTGGCGGTCCTCGGTGTCTCGCGGGCGTTCGGCGACCATCTCGCCCGCCATCCCGAGCACTGGAAGGTGCTGGCCGAGCTTGCGCTGCCGGCGCCTCGGCGGGCCCCAGACGATGCTCGGCGCGCGCTGCTGGAGGCCATCGGGGCCGACCCCTCGTCGGTGACCCCCGTCGCGACGCTGGCTGACGCGGTGGAGCGGATGCGCTTGAGCTATCGGCGCGCACTGCTGGAGCTGGCGGCACGCGACCTGGCTGACTCCCTGGGCTCCGGCGTGGTGTCCGGCGAGCTGGCCGACCTCGCCGCAGCAGCCCTCGAGGCGGGACTGGCGATCACCCGGGCGGGCTACCCGGCGGAGGCCTCGTCGGCCCGGCTGGCAGTGATCGGGATGGGCAAGTGCGGCGGTCAGGAGCTGAACTACGTCAGCGACGTCGACGTCGTCTTCGTCGCCGAACCGGCTCGCGGGGTCGACGTCGAGACGGCGATGCGGGCGGCCACTGTGCTGGCGACCGGCACCATGCGTGCCTGCGCCGAGCCGGGGGCCGAGCCGCCGCTGTGGGTCGTCGATGCGGCCCTCCGGCCGGAGGGCAGGAACGGCCCGCTGGTGCGCACGGTCGCGAGCCATCGGGAGTACTACGAGCGCTGGGCCAAGACGTGGGAGTTCCAGGCGCTTCTCAAGGCCCGACCCGTCGCCGGCGACCGCGAGGTGGGCGAGCAGTTCGTCGAGGTCATCCGTCCCATGGTGTGGCGGGCCGCGGAGCGCGACGCCTTCGTCACCGACGTGCAGACCATGCGTCGACGCGTCGAGTTGGCCATGCCCCGCAAGGACGCTGATCGCAACCTCAAGCTCGGCTCAGGCGGGCTACGTGACGTCGAGTTCGCCGTCCAGCTGCTGCAGCTGGTGCACGGACGCGCCGACGAGAGCCTGCGGTCACGCTCGACGCTCGGTGGGCTGGCTGCGCTGACTGCCGGCGGTTATGTCGGACGGGAGGACGGGGCCGCCCTGGCCGCGTCGTACAGGTTCCTGCGGACGCTGGAGCACCGGGTGCAGCTGGACCGGCTGCGCCGCACTCATCTGATGCCGGAGGCCTCGGACGAGCGACGCCGGCTGGGACGTTCGCTGGGCTTCCTGCGCGCCCCGGAGGCCACCCTGGACGAGCAGTGGCGGCGCCACCGCAGCGAGGTCCGACGTCTGCACGAGAAGATCTTCTACCGACCCCTGCTGCACGCCGTCGCGCGGCTGCCCAGCGAAGAGGTCCGGTTGACCCCCGAGGCCGCGCGGGCGCGTCTGCAGGCGCTGGGCTACCGCGACCCGGTCGGTGCGCTGCGGCACATCGAGTCGCTCACCTCGGGGGTGTCGCGCCGGTCGGCCATCCAGCGCACCCTGCTGCCCGTGCTGCTGGGCTGGTTCGCCGACGGCGTGGACCCGGACGCAGGACTCCGCGGGTTCCGCGAGGTCAGCGACGCCCTCGGGGAGACGCACTGGTACCTCCGTCTGCTGCGCGACGAGAGGGCCGCCGCGGAGCGGATGGCCCGCG
>Ga0114939_10001242_pt1 | contig 20356 bp, 18 predicted proteins | sample AshMeaCrysSpring_FD_87196 | JGI IMG/M metagenome (GOLD analysis project Ga0114939, IMG submission 87196) | Groundwater microbial communities from Big Spring, Nevada to study Microbial Dark Matter (Phase II) - Ash Meadows Crystal Spring | ecosystem: Environmental > Aquatic > Deep subsurface >...
CCCTATCTCTGGGGAGGCACATCGCTGAAGGGAGTGGATTGCAGCGGGTTCATCAAGACCGCCTATTATCTACAGGGGATCATCCTGCCAAGGGATGCAAGCCAACAGGCAGGGATAGGCGAAGTGGTGGACATCATGGATCGGGATACCCTGAACATAGATAAGGCGTTGAGGAACCTGCAGCGGGGCGACCTGCTGTTTTTTTCCGCCCTCCGAGACGGGAAGCCCACGGGGCGTGTGACCCATGTAGCAATGTATATCGGCGAGGGTCGGTTCATCCATGCTTCGGGGCTCGTACGGATCAACAGCATGCGGAAGGGCGATCCTGACTATGCCGATTGGGAGAGCCGTGCCCTGGTGGGTGCAAGACGTGTGGCGGGGGTTGCAGGGGATCCGGGAATCGTTCAGGTAGGGGCTCATCCGCTGTATGTGAAGTGATTGGCTGATTGGCTCATTTGCTCATTAGCTCATTTGCTCATTAGCTGATTGGCTCATTGAAGGCCGGCCATAGCTAGGAAAAGATACCCACTAACAAATGAGCTAATGAGTTAATCAGTTAATGAGCTAATTCATATCACATGAAACAAAATAGAAGAAGATTCCTGCAGTCCGGTCTTGTCACCGGTGCAGCCATGGGACTAGGCAGCATGCCCGCGATCGCCCATTTCAAAAACGGCCGCGCACGCAAGGGAAAGATGGTGCTCAGGTATAAGCCGTTTACGCTGGAACTGAAACACGCTTTTGGTGTGGCGGTCAATACGCGGAAGACAACGGCCGTGGTGTTGTCGGAAATTGAATACGATGGCATCATTGGCTATGGCGAGGCTTCCATGCCCCCCTACCTGGGAGAGAGTCATGAGTCGGTTCAGAAATTTTTGTCCAAAGTAGACCTTGGCCGATTTGCTGATCCTTTCCAGATGGAGGAAATCCTTCAATACGTGGATGGCATCGATGTCAACAACCGGGCAGCCAAAGCCTGTGTGGACATTGCGCTGCACGACCTTGTGGGAAAACTGATGAGCCAGCCCTGGTATAAAATATGGGGCTTTGATGCGTCCCGGGCACCGGAGACTTCATTCACCATCGGCATCGATACAAAGGAAGTGGTGCTGGAGAAAATGAAGGAAACCGATCCTTTCAACGTGATCAAGGTGAAAATCGGGGTGAAGGAAAGTGATAAGATGATGATTGAAACTGTACGCAGCAAGACCAACAAACCCTTGACGGTGGACGCCAACCAAGGTTGGACAGACAAGCAATACGCCCTGGACATGGCGCATTACCTCAAGGAAAAAGGTGCGCTCTTCCTGGAACAACCCATGCCCAAGGAGATGCGCGATGATATTGCCTGGGTCACGGAGCGCAGCCCGATTCCCATCATCGGGGATGAGAGTGTGCAGCGACTGCCAGATGTGCGCAAGGCATATGGCGCCTACCATGGCATCAATATTAAACTCATGAAGTGCACGGGCATGCGCGAGGCCCATAAGATGCTCACCCTGGCACGAGCGCTGGATATGAAAGTGATGATCGGCTGCATGACCGAGACATCCTGCGCCATCTCGGCCGCCGCTCAGCTATCGCCCATGATGGACTGGGCCGACCTGGATGGAAACCTGCTCATCAAGAATGACATATTCACCGGGGTGAAAGTGCGCGATGGGAAAATTGTGCTTATTGATAAGCCGGGGATAGGGATTAGCGCATTGGCTCATTAACTAACTCCCCGGAAGGTGACCCGCCTTGGGTCACCTTCCGGGGAAATGCATATTCAATGTATCTGCTTCTCGGACCCCAGCGCCGCGGCGAGTTCTTTAAACAGTTGATTCTCCCCATCACTCACCTGCACGCCGCCGAATCCCATAAAACCGCCCTCGGATGCGGCCTTGGCTACATTCTCCGCGATGCCCAGGGTCCAGTTTTTGAATTCATCCGCTTCTGACGGAGTGGCTTTACTGGCTAACAACTCGTGGGCTTTTTTGCAGGTGTCTAATACATATTGACGGAGTTCCTCTCTTGAGTCTACTTCATGGGCCTTCAGTTGTTCCTGCAACTTAACCCGGAGTTCTTTGGCACGCGCCATGCCTTCTTCCAGATTGGATTGGGCAGGCACGATGCCGGTGATGATCTCATTCGATTGGTAGTCCGTTGCACCGGCCATGACGGACCGCGCACTGGACATCAGTTCCTTGACCGTGCCGAGGCCGCTGCCGGACGCCAAAGACATGACGGAGCCAATCAGTGTGGGTAGGCTGCTGAGCAGGACTTGCTCTTCTTCGGTGAATCTTTCCTGGAATGCCATGGTCTTTTATTTTGCGTGATGCAAAAGTTATAAAATAGCACGCAGTATCATGGAAATTCTGTGTAATCGAATGGTTATATCCACAAAAAAAGGCTGCCACGTTAGTGGCAGCCTTGGGTTTCTGAATATGATTGGCTTACTGCTTGATCAGTCGCGTCACCTGACGGTTGTTATCCTGGATCACTTCCGCAAGGTAGATTCCTTTAGCCATTCCCTGTCCGAAGCTGAAGTTCTTGTTGGCAGTTCCGGTAGCGGAATATACCAAGCGACCATTCATGTCATAGACCTTCAGTTGAACCGGAGACCGGAGGTTCTCGCTGCCCAGTACCAGATTAAAGCCTGCGCTGGTTGGGTTTGGCCATGCCCTCAAGCCTGGCTGAATGAGCTGTGCAGGAGCTGCTGGTGAGGCGTCTACGATGTTTCCAACCGGAGCCGACCTGCCGGCTATGGCTGAGGTTTCGTTCTGCTCATCGCAATGGCCCGGACCAATCAGTCCATTGTTATATTGGTCAAGGGTGGTTGCCAGACTGCGGGCAGACCTATCTTCACCGTTGGTCAGGTTGCTAGGTGTTCTTAGGCTGAACAGCGCTTCAGCGGCAGCGATTGCGCTGGTTACTGCAGGCGTAGTTGCCGCACCATTCAAAATGTTCAGCTTGGCCGCCATGTACTGGTGTGCGAGGTTGTAGTAAGCATCACCAGCCGGTGCAGTCCAGAATACCTGGTACCATGTCATTCCGGAAAGGAAGAAGATAGTATTCTGCTCATCTGGACCAAGATTCAGCCATGCATTATCGTATGGAGCCGGTCCGGAACTGGAATGGGTCTTCCAATAACCCTGGGTCAGGGTGCAGCCCCCGCATGGAACACTTACGTTTACATTGAACGAAGCACTACCCGTTTTTTTCAAGTCTGAAGTTTCAAAGCTTGCCGTATTCTCCAAGACGTATTCACCGCAAACCGCATAGCTGATTTGTCTTGAATACTTGAATGTTTTGGGCAGATACGTCACACACACTTTTTCGCCGAGTACACCTGCATAGCTGTCGGTCACTTTTATGCATTCATCATTTTCGGTGATGGTTGCTTTGGTGAAGTCAACCAATGCCGTCCCGGAGAAATCTGTGGTGCTTGATGGAGTCTGTTCGCCATCTGCTGCCGTACTGTAGTTCTGCAGGGTTGCCGTAGCGGTGTTAGTGCGTTCACTTGCATCCGTCAGGTCTGCTGTGTAGGTGCAGGTAAGCGTCTCACCCGCTTTCAGGGTATAAGGGAATGTGACTTTGCAATCCACGGTTGCTGCAATATCCTTGGTTACAAGATCGCTGATGCTATTAATTACCGCATCTACCGGTGCTGGGTTCTTCACGCTGATTTCACCGCTCACAGCCCATTTGCTATCTGTTGGGGATGCGTACACTGTCACCTCATAGTTTACATCAAAGGGTTGACCGGTAGACAGGATAAGACTTGTTTGATCAGCCTTTTTGTTGATTGTCCAATTCCAGGTCCGGGTCAGAGAAGTGTTGGCGGTCTTGGTTACTTCCAATTTGTAACATTTCACAGAAACCGTAGCTGAAGAGCTTGCGTCAGTTTCAAAAATGGTAGCGGTATTCTTGAATTCATACGCCCCCGTTCCGTCGCACACAGACTTACCGTCGTCTGCAGGGTTTGTACAATCAAATTCCCTTGTATATGTGAATTCGTTGATTTTGCCCACGGTTGCAACCCAGGATTTTTCCGGAGTATAATTGTCATCCTTGACGTTTACGCTCTCGTTAACTTCGGTGGTAGGTTCCCCAAACTTATATTCTGCAGTTCCTTCATCACCCACTACATTTGTCGTACTTGTTATGACAGTCACCGTGTTTATCCCATCTTTCTTCGTAGGTAGACTGGCGGAATAACCAACAATCAGTTTACCTCTGGCAGGCAGATCATAAGGAAGAGAAAAACCTGCAGGATAGGTCAAGACTGCATTTATATTATCTGTCAGCACATCATCAATATCTGTGATCTTGGCCACCTGCGGAGACTTATTCTCGATTGTGATCGTACCTTGTACTAAAAAGTCTTTTTCAGTTGATCCAGTATTTTCGGCGGTCACTTTGTAGGTAGATGTTCCCTTATCTCCACAGAAAAAATTCCAGGCCTCGGGAGAAACCGATTTCTTGATCCCCCACTGATATTCCCGAGTATACGAAGTCTTTGCATCTTTTGTAGCAATCAGCTTATACTTGAAGCAAAAGTCGATATGCGAAATATCAGCATAATTACCGCTATTTGTAGTTGGACAATGAAGATTACCATCGGCAAATAGGTTTGAATTTGCATAATTGTAGATATTGGCACCGTCGCCTCCCTTCATCACCACTTTTTCAACAACGATGTACTCAGGTGCCTCCCAGGAAATCAGCTGGCCGCATCCCGGATTGGATACTGTAAACTTAATTTTATTGCCATCGTTGTCAACTACTACTTCATAAGTACCATTGGCATAGTAGTTAGGAACTTTAGGAGGTTCGGCCCGGAAGCCTCCCTCACACAAACCAGGATTCCCTGCCTCGAATTTGAATCCGATGTTTCCCGGGGAAGTGGTGAGAAATTGGCTTGAACATGGAGGATCCTGAATGGCCTGTGCATTGATGAAACCGAGGGGCAACAGGCCCAAAAACGACAGAGCTAAACGTAGCAATCGTCTCATAAATTAGCATTTAAGGTGTAAAATAGATGAACAACTAAAATTGTGTCATCAAAGGGGGGAAGGAAGGCTATTCAGGGGAATTGAACACGGGAAAATTAGGAGAATTGGGTGTAAGTCAAAATTATTTTTTTGTTATGTGGGCACCTTGCGAATTTGCTAATCGGGGCGACTTTGTAAATTCTTAATAACCAATATGTATATGACAAATATTTAATGTTTTCTTTGGAGACCTGGCACGCAACACAAAAGTGCCACGGTAGTTTTTTTGTCGCTTTTTTACCACCTGCCCGCCCCGGTCCGGGGCCATCTTTACGAAAAATCAGGCACCATGAACCGTAAAGACTTCCTCCTCAATTCCCTGTTGACCCTGCCAGCCGTAGCGTTGGGAAAAGGACAGGCTGCCAGCATCCCATCCAACCCCAGCCCCTTTGTGGTGGACGCCGGCAAATCCCGCTTCGGTGAAGTCATCAAATTCCTGGGCGTGCACCCCAACGACCTGAAAATCTCTTCGAAAGATACCGATGGTCAACTGTCCGTTTTCGATTACACCGGCCTGGCCAAAGTTGGGCCGATGCTGCATGTCCATTTCAAACAGGACGAGGTTTTCACCGTGATCGAAGGTTCCTATCGTTTTGTCGTGGGCTCGGAGACCCATGTCCTTGGCCCTGGACAGACCATCTTTTTGCCCCGGGGTATTGCACATACATGGATCCAGCTGACCGATCGGGGCAGGATGATTTATTTCCTCCAACCGGCCGGGAAAATGGAGGAGTTTTTCAGCGTGATGAATAACCTGAAAGTGCCTCCATCCAAGGAAGAGATGGACAGGATCCATGCGGAGCACGACATGAAAGTGGTGGGCCCTCCGCTGACCCTCTGATAATCTTTGTACCTTCCTGATATGATGTTGAAAGACTTCAAGCCTGCACCTGAGCTGCGCGAACTCGTGCAGACCTACCGGATTGTGCATTTCCGCTTCGAGCCCGGTCAGGCCCTGCCTTCCAAAGCTTACCCGCCCAGACCGGAACAGGTGCTGGCTTTCTATCCATACGATCGGGAAACCGTGCGTTATCATCAATCGGGCATGGAAGTGCGAGATCTTCCCGTAGTCCTATATGGCCAGTTCTCAGAAGTAACTACCCGGATCATCGGCCATCATTTCCTGGTTTTTCAGATTGTTTTTTTGCCGGGGGCGATTTACCGACTGACGGGCATGCCTTCCGTTGAAATCACCAACGCATACATTGACGCGGAAACGGTCTTCGACACCCAGGTCAGGGAAGTCAATGATCAGCTGCATCACGCCAACGGGTACCCGCAGATGCTGTCCATAGCGGACGAGTTTGTCCGGGGGCTGTTGCGCAGGCAAAGAAAGCCAACCCTGATCATCGACCAGGCCTGCGCGCAACTGTTGAAAAAGGAGCCATCCGGCGCCATGCAAAAACTTGCCCGGGAATCCTGCCTCAGCCTCAGGCAGATGGAAAGGAAATTCAAGGAAAGGGTGGGGGTGAACCCTAAATTGTTTGAACGGATCATCCGGTTCGACCGTGCTTTCCGTTTGAAGAACACTTACCCGGATATGGATTGGTTGCGCATTGCGATGGAATGCAATTACCACGACTACCAGCACCTGGTCAGGGATTATAAAAGCTTTACCGGATATGGGCCCAATGCCTTTCACGACATCGAGAACCGGGCGCCCGAGCGGAGTTTTGGATTGAGCGAGCAGTATTATTCATCGGCGCATTAGCGCATTGGCTTATTAGCTCATTGAAAGCCAGCGGGTGTCCTCGCTTTGCTGCGGTCACCCGCCTTTTAATGCGCTGATGAGCTAACCCGTAAATTTTTCCTTGATTTTCCCCAGCAAGTCTTTCTCCATCATGGTCTGCGCCAAGCGAAGCATATTTTTGAATGAAGTGGCATGGGAGATGCCGTGACCAATGATCACGGGCTTGGCCACCCCAAGAACGGGCACGCCGCCATATGCTTCAAAATCGAACCGATCGAAATATTCATCGTGGATCTTGCGGCGGACCACAATGTCATGAATGCTCTCCGCCATCTTCAAAAGCACATTGCCGGTAAAGCCCTCGCAGACCATCACATCCGCGCGGTCCAGCAGGATATCCCTGCCTTCCACATTCCCAATAAAATTGATTTCCGGATTCGCCTTCAGCAATGGATAGGCGGCTTGCGCTAAGATATTGCCCTTGCCTTCTTCCTCACCAATGTTCACCAGGCCCACGCGCGGGGCGGGGATATTCATCACATGTTCTGCAAACAGCGAACCGAGCACGGCAAACTGCAGCAGGTTCTCCGGCTTGCAATCCGCGTTGATGCCGGCATCGAGCAGGAAGCCCAGCTTGCCGTTTTCACGTGGCATATAAGCTCCAATCGTAGGACGAAGTATACCGGGCAAGGCCTTGATGGAGAAGAGCGCACCTACCATCATCGCGCCTGTATTACCGGCGCTGATCAAGGCGTCAATTTTGCCGCTGGCCAGGAGGTGGAAGCCGATGGCAATGGACGACTGCTGCTTTTCCTTCAGCGCCTTGGTGGGATGCTCGTGCATGTCAATCACCTGGGACGCATGTACCACATGCAATCCGAGACCACCAAGACCATGGGATGCTAACAATGGATCAATCTGGGCTTCATCGCCCAACAAAACAAGGGAGGAGGGGGAGCCACCTTCCGAGAGATAGAGGCTGATTCCTTTGACGGCTTCGAGCGGGGCATAATCGCCCCCCATCATATCCAGTCCTATTTTCATCGCCTAAAGGTGAAGAGAAAATGCGTAAAAATAAATTCCAGGCCCTGAAATCTGGATGAAATCCATTTCGGGGCCTGGAATGATATCTGAAGAAAGATAAACCTTACTTGATCGGGCTCTTCTCAGCTACTACCTTGCCTTTGTACATCAGCTTACCTTCGCTGACGTGGGCACGATGACGCACGTGCATTTCGCCCGTGGTGCTGTCCTTGCTCAGGGTCACTTCCTGGGCCTTGTAATGGGTCCTTCTTTTCGCACTGCGTTGCTGGGAGTGCCTCCGTTTGGGATTTGGCATATCTGGTTATTTTATGAATTCCTGAATTTATCGAGTCCCTTCCAAATGGGATTTTCACTTTTTTTCTGCTCTTCTTCCACGTTCATGTTGCGCAGCATGGCCAGTACCTCCGGGTTGCAAAGCGACCTACCCTGCGCATCATCCTCGCAGACCGGGTGCGTTGGGATGCTCAGGTTTACAAACTCGTAGATCCAGTTGGCCACATCTATATGGCTCTCTGTACGGGCAATGTAAAAAACGTCCGGGTCCTCGTCCTGCGCATTCATCTCGTCCGGATCATCCACCATCTTGACCAGCATCTCAAATTCATCCCAAAGATCCTTGGTCAGGGAATTGCCGCAACGATCACAAACCAGGTCCACTTTCCCCCCGATCTCGAACTTCAACATCAGGAAGGACGTATGCTTGTCCAGGTTCAGCTTCACCTCGGCATGTATATTCCGGGGCTCCTGCTGGCCGATTTCCGCAAAGAACTGGTCAGCCACCTCATAGGCAAACTCATGCAAACCCGGTTTCAGCCCTACAAAAGCTATCTCATATTCCCGGCGGCCTGGCATAAGATCTCCCTTTAAATGGGGGGCAAAGGTAGGATATTCCCCTGAATTGAGCAAACAAAACCCGGGGCGCAACATCCGGATGAATTTTGGCATAGTACGATAGGTCCGCCCAGCCCCTATCTTTGTTCCATGCCCCCGGCTCCCTGGAAAAAGTCCTTCCTTATGCTCCTTGCCCTGGCCGTCCTGGTGAAACTGCTGGCTGCGTTCCCCGACAAAGTGGAATCCTGGTATAGCCTGGGCTTTTATCCTGCCCTGGCCACATTCTCCAGGCATGTCACCGGCTGGATCCCATTTTCGATCGGGGATATCCTCTACCTGGGCCTGGGCATATGGCTGCTCTGGTCCGTGCTGAGCCTCCTGCAAATCATCCGTAAACGCAGGTTTAGGACCCTGCAACCCTGGAAAACAGCCAGCATCTGGCTGGGATTTTACGTCTATTTTAATCTATTTTGGGGATTGAATTACAATCGTTTAGGAATTGCATCTCAACTTAAACTTGAGATTAAGGAACCGGAGACCGGGGAATTGGCGCAGTTATGCGCACAGCTATTGGAGCGGACCAACCGATATGCATCGTTCTCGCGTAGACCAAACGGGGGCAACCAGGAGCGGATTCGGCGTTCGGCCCGGGAGGCATTCGCTTCCTTATCGCCCCAATACCCCTTTCTTCATTACAGCCCCTCTTCCATCAAGGGATCCCTCTTTGGGAAAGTGGGCAATTATGTGGGCTATACGGGTTATTTCAACCCGCTCACCGGCGAGGCCCAGGTCAACGAAACGGTGCCGCCGGTCCTGTTTGGGTTTGTCACCTGTCACGAGATCGCGCACCAGCTTGGATATGCCAAGGAGAATGAGGCCAATTTTGTAGGATTCCTGGCGGCGCGGCAGTCGGCCGACAGCCTGCTGCGTTACTCGGCCTATTTCGACATGTTTTTATATGCCAACAACCAGCTCTACCGGGAGGACTCGGCTCTGGCCCGAAAAAACATGCTTGCCCTGGATACGCCGGCGCGGATGGACCTGGCGGATTTGCGGAAATTCCGCATCAGGTACCGGAGTTTTGTGGAGGTATGGGTAGACCAGTTTTACAATCTTTACCTCAAAGCCAACCAGCAGCCTTCGGGGAGAATGAGTTACAGTCGCGTTGTACTCTGGCTCCTGGCTGAATACAGGCGGACGGGAAGGATCTGACGCCCTAGAATTTGTTCTTCCACATCATGCTTTCCACCGGCTTATTGATCTGGCCGGCGTACTTTGCATTCTTCTTCTTATTGTATTTGATTTCGATCTCACCATCCACGGGGAAGTAGATGAGTTGGCCGATGGGCATCCCGCGGTAGACCTTCACCGGCTGTTTGACGGAGATTTCAAGGGTCCAGTTTCCGCAAAAGCCCACATCGCCCTTACCAGCTGTGGCATGAATATCGATGCCCAGCCTGCCGGTGGACGACTTCCCCTCCAGGAACGGCACGTGCTCATGGGTCTCCGTGTATTCTTCCGTGACACCCAGGTAAAAAATATGGGGGTAGAGGACAAATCCATCCTCGGGGATCTCGAAATGCTCGATCTCGTTGTGCTTTTTGGCGTCCAGGATATGCTCCTTATAAGTGGCCAGGAAGCGGCCCAGGTGAACATCATAAGAATTGCTGCCCAGGCATTCCCTATCATAGGGTTCGATCTTGATCGTGCCTTTTTCCATCTCCTCCAGGATTCGCTTATCAGATAAAATCATACTTTGTTGCCCCGTTCGGGTTTTTTGCGGATGCCCGAAATTCGGACTTCGCCTAGTTTCCCATGCCCCTGTTTTATCAACAAGATATCAACGCGGATACCCGGATTGGTCTTTGGAAGATCGAAGAGCCCGCGGCATTTTTCCTGGAGAAAGTGCCGGTCAGGCGCGAGATTACCCATCCCCATAAGCAATTGCAGCACCTGGCCGGAAGGTACCTCTTGCGGGTGCTCTTCCCGGATTTTCCCATGGACCTCATCCTGGTGGCCGATACCCGAAAGCCCTACCTTGAAGACGAGTCGTATCATTTTTCCATCTCTCATTGCGGGGATTGGGCGGCGGCCATTGTGAGCCGCTCTCTTCGGGTAGGGATCGACGTGGAGCAATCCACACCCAAGATCCGCAGGGTGGTCCATAAATTCCTGGACCCTTCGGAACAGCATCTTTTACTTCAAAATAAATTTGAACTGTCTGCTACATTACTATGGAGTGCAAAGGAATCCATGTTTAAGTGGCATGGTTTGGGGGCGATTGATTTCAGTACGCATCTGCGCCTGCTGCCTTTCACGCTGGGCAGTCATGGCCGGATCCCTGCGCTGTTTTTGAAGCCCGAAGTTCCGGTCCCGCTGGAGCTTTCTTACCGGATTTGGGATGGGCTGTGTGTAAGCTGGATTGGCTCATTAGCTCATTAGCTCATTAGCTTATTCGCGGAGGGTGACCGCAGCGAAGCGAGGACACCCTCGCGAGTTCACGCGTAAACGTACCTTCACATTTAAGGAGAGAAATAGATTAATAAGTTAATGAGATGATGAGTGAATGAGCAAATTCCCTCACACCGGGTAGTTGTGATATGGATACCTTAATGGATCCTGGCAGAGGAGGTCGCAGAGGATATTATACAGTTCCGGGTAATGGGAGTTGAGTCTGCCCGGGTTTTCGAAAAAGAGTTCAATGCTTTCTGCCCAGAACTCCTGGAAATTCTTCATCGCATAGTCGGAATAAAGGCCGATGGTCCGCTGCTTCTCGCGGATGAAGATCCGGTCGCCAAAAGCCGTAAACAGGTGAAAAGACTCCCGGAAGCTTTTGTCCTCCAGTTCCTCCGTTTCGAAATTCTGGTAATAGAGGGCATGGGCCATCTCGTGGAGTCCCACATTGTTGCTGTCGAAGCTATGCTTGTAGCCTTCCAGGAATTGTTTCCAGGCGATGTTGATGGTATTGCCGCTGACGTTGCCAATCAGCACCCGCATGGGTTCCAGGGCGATGAATTCCTGCGGATAAATCTGGATGATGCTGAAATGCGGCAGGGTGAATTTCTGCAAACCAAAGGTGAGTTGTACGGCCGAGGCGCTGATCAGGATGGGCATCTCCCGGTAACCCTTCACATCATGGATGATGAAGACCTTGGTTTTGATGAATTTCTTGAGCCGCCCGATAAACTTATCCTGGTCTGGCGGAAGGAGTTGGGTAAAAAAAGGAAAGTATTTCACCAGGACCCTGCGCAGCAACTCGTCCGGAAATTCCAGGTTCTCTCCATAGTAAACCAGGGGACTGCTGAGCTTTCCTGCTTCTTTATTATATTGAAGTTCGCTGGATGAATCGTCTGAATATGAGTATTTTACACGCCTTTGATTGCGTATAATCATGAAAATGACTGCGCTTAGTAATATGAACGTGAGCGTTATTTCCATCAGGGTAAGCCGGGGGCCGATGGAATAACGAAGGAATCAGCATTTAATTATGCTTTTGTTTCCCGGAAGGTGTCCCTTCGGGCGAAGCCCGGGGTCACCTTCCGGTGAAAAAAAAATCATGTTTCCTCCGCACTGTCCTCCAGCAGATTCATCTGCACGGTGTCCTGCCCGGCGATGCCTTCGATGGAGCCCTTAATCCTTCCCGCGTTGATCAGTACTTTTTCCAGTTGTTTCTCCCGGGCTTTCCAGAGCCTTTCCATGGTTTCCCTTTCCTTGTCGATCGAAGCCTTCATCGACTGAAACCCTTCCCGGATGGCCTTCCATTGTTCAGAAAATTCATTGCTGGTGAGGTAGCCATAGAGCATCTGCATTTTTTCACCCTTGTTTTCTTCGGACCGGACCAGGGCCGCCACTTTCAGGATGCCTTCCCTGAGCACCATCACAAGGGGTTTGACTTCTTCAAAGGAGCAGACCCAGATGCCTTCTTTCTGTCCAAAGCGATCCATATCCTTCGGCATGACAGTGGTCACCAGGACCGCCACATCTGCACCCTGGCTGCGCATGTCTTCTTTTAGTTTACCGATCCAGGCTGGCTGAAAATCTTTAGTGCGTTTGCTTTCAAAAATAATCCTGCCGCAATCGCTGCCAAACTGGTTGCGAACGGTAAGGATGCAATCGGCCCCCCGTACGCCTTTTCCCACTTCTTCCACGAGGTCAAAGGGGAAAAACTGTTTGAGGACGGCTTCCAGCGCCAGCTCCTGCACTTCCCCGGCCAGCTGCTGGGAACCCTGTTCCGCCTTTCGGCGCATTTCTTCCACCAGCTTTTTCTGGTCGTCCAACTGTTTTTCATATTCCCGGATTTTCATCTGGTACTCGGAATCCCGGGCAGCCAGTTTGATTTCTTCCGTCTTGCGGATCTCTTCCGCCAGTTTACCCCGCTCTTCCTGGAGTTTGCGTTGGATATCCAGGTCCAGTTGGGCTTCCCGTTGCTTGATCTCTCCTTCCTTCTGGAGAAAGATGAATTCTTTCTCGCGCGAAATCCGGAGTTTTTCTTCCTGGTCCTCGGTCTGTTTTTTCAGCAGGTTCAACTGGAGTTCAAAATCCCCGCTGATGCTTTTGCGCAGCTGGGTTTCCAACTGGGACTGCAACTTCAGTTTCTCCTCCTGCAACTGCCTGGCATGGTCGCTCTCCCTGCGCTCAATTTCCTGCTGCAGTTTCCTTTCCTTCTGCGCGAACTCATCCTCTTTCTGCTTTTTGAAATCCTGCATCTGTTGCCTCAAATTCAGCTTGTATTCCTCCGCTACGGCCTGTTCCATGGGAAACTGGTGACCGCAGTTAGGGCATTTGATCGTTGCATTCATGGTAGCCATTTGAATCGTTTCCGGGGACCAAAGTTAATCATTCGGGTTGAGGGTTGAGGGTTGTGCGTTGTGGGTGCTGAGTGGGAAACAAATTTTGGGTTTGTGCGATAGGCGTTCAAAAAAAGCGGCCGGACGAGTGGATCGACCGGCCGCAGTGTTGCATCAAAGGATGCGTCCGATTATTTCAGCGAGGCAATGAGTTTCTGGTTCAGCGTCACGTAATCCGGGTTGCCGGCTTTCTTGGCCATATCCATGCTTTGGTTGGCGTAAGTAATGGCATCGCCCTTCTTGCCCATCTTGGCCAGGCAGTTGGCTTTCTGGTGGTAAACCCAGTATGCCTGCGGGTTTTGCTCAATGGCCTTGTCGAACCACGCATTGGCCTGGGTCAGGTCCTTGCCGGTTTCCATATAATACATGGCGCTTTGGAAATAAGGCTTGTTGTCCTTATTCATGGTATTGTTGATCTGGGCCATCACTTTGGCGTCCACTTCCATTTTGATGGGCAGGGAAACCGCCGTCTGGTCCCACAGCATGACCATGTCAATGCTGGAAGAAGAGGCATTGTCGAAAGTGATCATGAAGGTCTCCACCGTCATGGGCATCTGCATGGCCTGGGCTTTTACACGCACCACGTCCTGGTCCTGCTTGTAAGCGCCGGGGCTGGTGACGTCCAGCTGCTTGCTGATGATGATGGTCCACTCGTTTTTTTCCGGAATGGTCAGGAGGCCATATTTACCGGCGGGTACTTTCTTATCGCCAATAATCACCTCATCCGCGAAGGAAATCGTTGTTGCGTTGTTTGCACCGGTGCGCCATACGGCGCCGTAAGGAACCAGGTCCCCAAAAATCGTCCTGCCCTTTTTGCTGGGGCGGGCATAGTTTACTTCTACGCTGTTCAGTGCGAATTCCTGCTTGACAGTTTGTGCCACGGAGGGTGAGGGTGTTTTCAAGGCTTGTGCCTGGGATGCCAACACACCACCCAAGGCGAGGACAATCAGCAATGCTTTTTTCATGAGATCAATATTTTGGGGCGAATTTAGGGTAAATAAACCGAGCAAAACCAATCGGGGCTGAAAGGTGTTCCGAGCAGGGTATATCTCCCCAATGGTTTCTGTTGCCCCCGCACTCATAAGTCCTGCCAGGGCCGGCAACCGGATGCTTGCGTTGCGCCAACAGTTGAACCGCGGCGCACGGTCAGAATACCACGGTAACCCTGGCCCGAAGGGGTTGTTCACTGTGATAGATCACCCAGGCCGGGCCGTCCCTGAGCAGCCGCAGGGCTTCCCGATCACAGGAGGGGCTGAGCGATTTTTCCACGCGGTATCCGGACCTTTTTCCATCTCCCGATACCAGGAAAGACAATTCCACGGTCCCGTGGAGTTTGGATTGCAGAGCGTCCGCTGGCATCCTTAAGTTATTCAACAAATAATATTGGTAGGCCGCCCATCCGTCGGCCGGCTCCACATCCGGCCGCTCGTCTTCCTCCTTTTCCATGCCTTCATCCAGTTTTGTGATTTCCTCCGGCACGCTTGCCCTGGGCTGAGCGGTTTTCGTTTTGGCCGCCGCCAGCTGAAGGACAATTTTTTCATCTGGCGTCGAGGCGTTTAGTTCCGCCCGCTTCAACTGGTATCCCACAGCCTTCAGTTCCAGCACCACCGCGCTGTCCCCGGAAAAAATCCGGTAGTAACCATGCGCATCCGTGTAGGTATTGAGCCCGCCATTGGGTATGCGCAGGTTCACAAAGCTTAGGGGTCGGTTATCCTTATCCGTTACCTGCCCCCTGAACATGTAGGCGCCCTGCCTTCCTTCGGCAGTTGCAGGTTGAGCAGATTTGAGTCTGCGCGCGTTTGCCGGAGCAACGGATGTTTCCCGGTTGCCCTGCGCGGATGCAATATCTTTCTGGTTGGCTTGTTCCTTTTTGGATTTGTTTGCCTCTTCCAAAACCTGGGGGGGCGGTGGGGGAGCAGCCTCGGCTAGCGCTTGTCCCGCCTTTTGCTGCAGGCTGATGGAGTCTGCTTTTCGTTTGTCATCGCTCGTTGGATTTGAAGCCTTCACATCTGCAAAGGTTTTGCCAGGCTGCTGCTGCTGGCGCTTCATGGATTCAATGTCTTTCCCCGGCTCCACCGGGACTTCCGCCGCGGCGATGCTTTCGCCCGGTGTTGATTCAGCAGCTCCCGCCGCACCTGCCGGACCAGGCAGGGAAGCGGTTTTTTCTGAGATGCCGGTAATCAGCGAGTCGTCCAGCTCCCCAGCCACTTCATCGCCCAAACTTCCACTGTCCGAAACCTGCGTTTTCCCTTTCGTTTGTGCGATGCCGTTATCTTCCAGGCTGGATGGATTGAACAAGCGGTTCATCGCCAGGCCAAGACCCACCAGGAGCAGAATGGCCGCGGCAGCACGGAACCATCCCTGTTGGTACAAAGGAGTCAGCTTGCCCGGGGACACGGATCTTGCCGGGGGGATGGTGGGAATATCGGTATCTGGTGTTGCACCAGCGTTCGCTGATGTTGCAGGCTGTGAAGCGGCTGCCTGCGGCTGTTGTTCCAGGGGGTTCCTTTCTTTTTCCCAGCGTGCATCCAGTTCTTCCAGCTGGCCGGTGATGTCCGGCCCGGAAAAATCGAGCAGTCCTTCCAGTGCCTCGGCCAGGAAAGGATCGTCCAGCGCGTCTTTTTCAAGCTGGTGCATTTCAGCGGGAGACATTGCTCCCTGCAGGTACCTGACCAAGTCCGCACGTGTATAGGTTTTATGGGGTTTGTCGCCTTCCATGTCAATTACGCTTGTTTTCAGGATTGGATTCTTTTTCTTTCTTTTCCATGCAGTTCCGCAGGTTTCGCCGGCCGTTCTGGATCAGGCTCCGGACCTGGTTCCAGGGTTGACCGGTCCGCTCCGAGATCTCTTTATAACATTTCTCTTCAAGATAAAACATCCGCACGGCTTCCCGTTGTCTCTCCGCCAGGGTCTCTAGGCATGCTTCCATCATGCCCAGTTGCAACTCCTTTTCTTCCACGCCATTCAGATGCAGGGAATCCCCCGATTGCACAAGCGCCGGGTCCAGCGGGGTGGTGGGCAGGTTTTTCGCGCTTCTCAGCTGCATCAGGCAGTGGTTGCGGGCCAGGGTATGCAGCCAGGCGCGGAAATAGCTCACTTCGTGTACCCGGAGTTTCACGGAGAGGACTTCGAAAATCTGCATCACCACATCCCTCGCCGCTTCGGGGTCTTTGAGGTATTTGAGGCATACGCCATAGACCAGGTCCATATAGCGCTGATAGAGCAGCGCCAGGGTATTCAGGTCCCCATCGCGCTTAAACCGATGCACCAGCACCTCATCCGCTTCCTGGTCAGGGTCTATGGATCGAATAAATGACATGCTGTTTCAAAATACGGGAATTTTTTTTGGCGATTGTGTAATCACCCGGATGTAGGCATCCACTTTGAAAATTCACGGTTATGCGATACCTATCCATGTTTATGCTGGCAAGCGCTGTGATGCTGCTCGCCTTTATGAAAAAGGACCCGTTCATGGTAAAGGGTTCTGTCCATGACGTCAACGGCGCGCCGGTGGTGGGGGCAACGGTCAGGGTCAAAGCTTCCCAGAAAGCAACCACCACGGATCATCATGGCTTCTTCTCCATCGAAGTGCCTTCGGAGGGAACCATTTTACAGATCAAGGCGCTGGGCTTTGAGTCCCTGGAAGTCAAGGCTTCAAGACAGGAGACTCTTCAACTGACGATGGTTTCGATGGAAGAAAAACTGGAAGAAGTGGTGGTAACCGGACATTCGGGTGTCCGGAAAAAAGAGCTCACCGGCGCCGTGGCTGCATTGCCGGGACAGCAACTCCAGGGCCGGTCGGCCGGCGTAAATATCCGTGTGCGCGGGTACAGTTCCATGAACGCGGACAGCAAGGCCAGAAGTTCAGATCAGCGCTATGGCTATCGGGTGCCTCAGCGTCAGGGAGGTGTTCCTGGCATATCGGAACAGGGGTACGACCGGGAAGGGTATGATTACCTGCGGGAAAACCGCTTCCTGAAAGTGGATCAGAATCCGCTTTCCACTTTTTCAATCGACGTAGACGCTGCTTCGTACGCCAATGTTCGTCGCTTCATCCAGCAGGGACAAGCGCCTCCCAAGGGTGCCGTGCGCGTGGAAGAGATGATCAACTATTTCCGGTACAACTATCCTCAACCCATAACCGAAGATCCTTTTGCCGTGCATACGGAAATGACGGATTGCCCCTGGAACCCTCAGCACCGGCTGGTGATGATTGGCCTGCAGGGAAAGACCATTCCCACGGATAATCTTCCTGCTTCCAACCTGGTGTTCCTCATCGATGTGTCCGGATCCATGCAGGATCCTAACAAGCTTCCCCTGGTGAAAGCTTCCATGAAAATGCTGACGGACCAGCTCCGGGAACAGGACCGCGTGTCCATCGTGGTCTATGCCGGCGCAGCCGGGGTTGTGCTGGAACCCACAACAGGAGCGGATAAGATGAAAATCAAAACAGCCATCGACGCGCTGGAAGCCGGAGGTTCCACGGCGGGTGGTGCAGGGATTAAGTTGGCGTATAAGAAAGCCAGGGAGCAGTTCCGCGAAGGAGGCAACAACCGGGTGATCCTTTGTACGGATGGCGACTTTAACGTGGGGGAAAGCAGTGATGATGCCATGGAACGCCTCATTGAACAGGAGCGTGCCTCCGGTATTTTCCTGACGGTGCTGGGTTATGGCATGGGCAATTACCAGGATGCCAAGATGCAGAAGCTGGCAGATAAGGGAAATGGCAACCATGCCTACATCGATCAGCTCTCCGAAGCCAAGAAAGTCCTGGTCTCCGAATTCGGCGGAACGCTCTTTACCATTGCCAAAGACGTCAAACTGCAAATCGAATTCAATCCCGTATTGGTACAGGGATACCGCCTCCTGGGCTATGAGAACAGGATCCTGGCCAAGGAAGACTTCAACAACGACCGCAAGGATGCGGGTGATATGGGCAGTGGCCACACCGTTACAGCGTTTTATGAAGTCATTCCCGCAGGTGTGCATTCCGGTTTTCTGGACAGCGTGGACGCATTGAAATACCAGCGGGTTACCAAGGCAACTGCCAAGAACGAGTTTGGCATGGAACTCATGAATGTCAAATTGCGCTATAAGAAACCGGACGGCATGACCAGCAAGTTATTGGTGCATCCGGTGCGGAACCGGCTGATATCCTGGAAAAACGCTTCGGAGAATTTCCGCTTCGCCGCTTCCGTTGCAGGGTTTGGCCTGCTCCTGCGGGATTCGGAATTCAAAGGCAGCCTGAACTATCCCATGGTGCGGGATATGGCGGCCTCCGCACAGGGAAATGATGCGGAAGGCTACCGACGTGAATTCATCGGTCTCGTGGATCATATGAAGGCGATGGCGGGGAAGTAATGCAGGATGGTGGATGATTGTTCCCCCTGAGGGTGACCGCAGCGAAGCGAGGACACCCTCAGGGCCCGTCCGCGACGCCCCTTCGCTTTGCTCAGGTGACATCGCGGGAAACGCTTGTTTCACTCCACCATCCACCATCTATCATCCACCATCATTGATGGTAAGCCGGATGAAACCTTTGCAGGGTGTCCCGTAAAAATTCCCGGTCGAGGTGGGTGTAGATCTCCGTCGTGGTAATGCTTTCATGCCCCAGCATTTCCTGCACGGCGCGCAGGTCTGCACCCCCTTCCACGAGGTGGGTGGCAAAGGAATGACGCAGGGTATGGGGTGAGATCGTTTTCGTAATCCCGGCTGCTGCAGCCAGGTCCCGGATGATATAAAAAATCATCACCCTGCTCATCTGCCCGCCCCGCCGGTTGAGGAAGAGCACATCTTCAAAAGCAGGTATAACGGGTATGTGTACCCTGATTTCCTCGCGGTAGAGGCGGATATACTTGATGGCATCCTGGCCAATAGGCACCAATCGCTCCTTATCTCCTTTTCCTATCACACGGATAAAGCCAACGTCCAGGTAGAGTTGAGAGATCTTGAGCGAGACGAGTTCAGAAACCCGCAGGCCGCAGCTGTAAAGGGTTTCGAGGATGGCGCGGTTGCGTGTGCCTTCGGGTTTGCTGAGGTCGATTTCCGCCAGCATGGCTTCGATTTCTTCAAAGCGCAGGACTTCGGGCAGGGATTTACGGAGCCTGGGCGCTTCCAGCAGTTCGGTTGGGTCTTCGCGGGTGATCTCTTCCTGCCTGCAGTAATCATAGAAGGCACGGAGGCCGGAGATGATGCGCGATTGCGACCGATCACTCATGCCCAGCTCCGCAAGCCACTTGAGGAATGCCTGCAGGTCCTGGAGTTTGATGTCCCGGGGGCTCTGCCTTTTTCCGGTGGCTTCCATATACTGTATCAGCTTCTCAATGTCCCGCTGGTAGGCTTCGATGGAATTGCCTGAAAGGGATTTCTCCAGGGTGAGGTATGCTCTAAAACCTTTCAGGTAGGAGGTCCACATGGATGAGGGATACTTTATTTGCCCGCTCCTGGGGCGGGAATCGGATTTAAACCTCTATTTTCGCTGGCCAATTTAACGCAAACCAAGAGAAACTCAGGCATGAAAGCCGTCAACCTCCGTTCCTTCAGACAAAAAGTAGCCCGGAATAAAGCCAGTTTCCGTCGCTTTCTCACCCGCATCGAAAAGAATCCGCCGCGCAAACTGGATGCCCTGGCCGCTGAATTGGATAAAGAAGTTTGGCAGGAGGTCGATTGCCTGACCTGCGCCAATTGCTGCAAGAAGATGACGCCCACCTTCAAACCTTCTGATATCAAGCGCATCTCGGCGCACCTGGGTATGACCCCCTCAGCCTTCAAAGAAAAATGGCTATACCTGGATAAGGACGGGGATTGGATGAATACTTCCAACCCCTGCCAGTTCCTGGACCTCAGAACCAATATGTGTTCCATCTATGAGGTCAGGCCCAGCGATTGCTCGGGCTTTCCGCACC
>Ga0114939_10001243_pt1 | contig 20353 bp, 22 predicted proteins | sample AshMeaCrysSpring_FD_87196 | JGI IMG/M metagenome (GOLD analysis project Ga0114939, IMG submission 87196) | Groundwater microbial communities from Big Spring, Nevada to study Microbial Dark Matter (Phase II) - Ash Meadows Crystal Spring | ecosystem: Environmental > Aquatic > Deep subsurface >...
GATCGAGACCATCAACAAGATGAACCGCATCAGCCGCCAGCACCTGCAGGAGTTCGGCTTCGAGCCCGACGCCGGCATCCTGGCCGCCAAGATGGAGATCCCGGAAGACAAGATCCGCAAGATCATGAAGATCGCCAAGGAGCCGATCTCGATGGAAACCCCCATCGGCGACGACGACGACAGCCACCTGGGCGATTTCATCGAAGACACCGCCAACACCGCCCCGGTGGATGCCGCCATGCAGGCCGGCCTGCGCGAAGTGGTGAAGGACATCCTCGACAGCCTGACCCCGCGCGAGGCCAAGGTGCTGCGCATGCGCTTCGGCATCGAGATGACCAGCGACCATACGCTGGAAGAGGTGGGCAAGCAGTTCGACGTGACGCGCGAACGCATTCGCCAGATCGAGGCGAAGGCGCTGCGCAAGCTCAAGCATCCGTCGCGTTCGGACAAGCTGCGCAGCTTCACTGACAGCCTCTAAACCGCTGTCTTTGACGCAACAGGAAAGCCCGCTTCTTGCGGGCTTTTTTGTGCCTCACGCCTTGTGGATGTTGCGTTGACAGCTATTGAATTGATAGCGGCTGGCGTTGCTTGAGGCCCTTGGCGAGGCAACGGTGCCGGGTCTCGCCCCGGCGGGCGACCTACTTTCTCTTGCTTCGCCAAGAGAAAGTAGGCAAAGAGAAGGCGAGCCGGATTCGTCGGCCCTCCGCTAACGCTCCGGGCACGCTGCGTTGCTCGCGTCAAGCGGGAGGCGCAGAAACTCGCCCTTCGGGCTCAAACATCTGCGCCTCTTTTTCCGCTTGCCCCTGCGCTACTCGCCTCCTCATAACGGCGGAGAACACGAACCTCCCTTTCTTCACGCTTTGCGGGTTCTCGTGATTTCACCTCGGCAAGTAGACGGGCAATGCGACTGTGGTTATAAAACGGGCACTTTCACGAAGAAAAATGCGTCCGTCACGACCATCCCACTCGCAGCTCGGCGGTCCTTGTCACATCCCTATGCCGTTAGAAATGCGCATTGCCGCTCTCTGCACCATTAGCATCGCACTGGCTGGATGTGCGTCACTTTCATACGACGGCTACGACTTTGAACAATGCAAACCCTTCAAGGAAGGCCACTACCTCTGTGAAGTCAGTCTTCAGACGTTCAAGAAGTATTTACGTGACGAAGAAGGAACTGCTATTGCAGTGACGAAAAAACATTTCGAAGGCAAAGAGTTATGCACCAATGGCTACGATATCAAGTGGCAACGAAATGTACGCACAGGTGATCTTGGCTACTACTGGAACGTGATATGCCGCTAAACATGAAACATAGACCATCACCAAGGACGCGCCACGGCGCGTCCTTATTGTTTTCGGCATCCGGATCCCCCCGCCGTTATGAGGAGGCGAGTAGCGCAGGGGCAAGCGGATCAAGAGCCGTGCATGTTTGAGGCGTTAGCCGAGTTTGCGCGGCTCCCACTTGACCCGAGCAACGCAGCGTGCCCGTAGGGCCGACGAATCCGGCTCGCCTTTCTTTTGGGTACTTTTCTTTGGCGAAGCAAAGAAAAGTACCTCGCCCGCCGGGGCGAGACCCGGCCAAACCACGCTCGTCACCGAAAAAAGAAAAAAGGCACTCACCCCTCACAGAATGAGCGCCCAAAGCTATCAAAAAGATAGCGCGAGATAACCCCTAAACCACCGTCTCCAGCGCCAACACACCCGTGGCCGTGTTGGAAATCGGGATGTGGTAGTTGCTGTGCACCTTGCGCACACCGGCGCCACCGGCAGTGAGTGCTGCGCGCATGGCCAGCCACATCAGCAGTTCCACGCCCTGCGTGCCGGCGAGTTCCACCAGTTCCAGGTCGCTGAACTGGGTAGCCCACTCGGGGTTGGTTTCCATGCTTTGCAGGAACTGCAGGTCGAACTTCTTGTTGATGAAGCCAGCGCGCTCGCCTTCGAGCTGGTGGCTCAGGCCGCCGGTGGCCATCACAGCCACGCGCTTGGTGCTGTCCCAGGACTGGATGGCCTCGCCCACGGCCTTGCCGAGCTTGTAGACGCGCTTGGCGGTGGGCAGCGGGAACTGCACGGTGTTGATGCTGATCGGCACGATCTGCACCGGCGCCACCTTGTCATTGGGCCAGAACAGCTTGAACGGCAGGGTGCAGGCATGGTCCACCAGCATTTCCTGGCAGGTGGTCATGTCGAATTCCTTGGCGATCAGCTCACGCACCAGATGCCACGACAGGTCCGGGCAGCCCGGCAGCGGCGGCAGCGTGGGAATGCCCCAGCCTTCGTCGGCATTGCGGTACTCGTTCGCGGCACCGATGGCGAAGGTCGGCATCTTGTCGAGGAAGAAGTTCAGGCCGTGGTCGTTGTAGAACACCACCACCACGTCCGGCTTGGCCTGGCCCAGCCATTGGTGGATGGGAGGAAAACCGTCGAAGAAAGGCTTCCAGTAGGGCTCCTGCTGGATGCCTTTGGCAATGGCGCCGCCAATGGCGGGGATGTGGGAAGTGGCCAGGCCGCCGATGAGTTGTGCCATGTCGTATGCTCCTTGTTTACTGGTTGTTGGCCGCGACGAGCTTGGCCCGGAATTCTTCTTTGGTCATGCCGGTCTGCTGGGCGCCGATGTCCTGCATGTCCAGCCCGAAGATGCCGGCAAACTTGGCCAGGTAGTAGGCGTTGCCGCCAGCAGCCAGCAGGGCCAGCACCTGCTTGGAGCGGATGGCCGCGGCCTGTTCCTCGTTCAGGCCATAGAGCTTCATATAGGCTTCGGGATCGGCCACGAAAGCCTCGCGGTTGGCCTTCTCGTTGAACGAGAAGCACATCTTGTTGAGGGCGTAGCCTTTCTTGGCCATGTCGCCATCAAAAGGCGTGGTGCCGGGAATCTGTTTTGCGGCGCAGCAGGTGCTCACGGAAGGTCTCCTTGGTTGACAGAGGTCAAAGCTGATGCGGCGAGTATTCCGAAAACATTGACCCGGATAAAGGCGTGAAACATGATGGAACCTATGAGCAAATTCGATTATTCGGACTTGGACGGCCATCTGCTGCAGTTGCTGGTGACCGTGATGGAAGCCGGTTCCGTCACCGGTGCGGCGCAGCGCCTGGGCGTGACGCAGTCAGGCGTCAGCCACCTGCTGGAGAAGCTGCGCGCCATCACGGGCGACCCGCTGTTTGTCAAAAGCGGACGCGGCATAGTGCCCACGGCGCGGGCCGAAGAGCTGGCGGGCCAGGCGCGCGCCCTGCTGCGCCAGATGCAGCACTTTGCCCACAGCGGCGAGTTCGACCCGGCGCGCTGGCAGACCACCTTCACCATCGCCGCCAACGACTTCCAGCGCGACCTGCTGCTGCCCGCACTGGCTGCACGCCTGCGCGAGGCCGCGCCCGGCGTGGTGCTGCGCATCATTCCCTCCACCATCCCGCGGCTGGAAATGCTGCGCAACGACGACTGCCAACTGGTCATCAGCCCACGCCCGCCGGATGGCGCCGACATCGTGCAAAAGCGCCTGTTTGAAGACGAGTACCGCGTGTTCTACGACCCTGCCGTGCGCCAGGCGCCGGCCAGCGCCGCCGAGTACCTGGCCAGCGACCACGCCACCGTGGTGTACGAGCCGCGCCGCAGCCTGGACCTGGACCAGCTGCTGGCGAGCAAAGGCCTGCAGCGGCGCTTTGCCGTGATGGTGCCCTCCTTCAGCGCCCTGCCGGCCTTCGTGCGCGGCACTGCGCTGCTGACCACCGTGCCTGGACTGCTGGGGCAGCAGACCTTCACCGGCCTGGCCAGTTGTGTGCCGCCCGTGGCCTGCCCCACCATGCCGATGTACATGATCTGGCACGCGCGCTACCAGCAGGACGTCGCCCACCGCTGGCTGCGCACCCAGCTCGAAGCCGTGGTGGCCCCGGCGCTGGCGCCGGCACACAAGCCCGCGGCGCGCAAAGCACGCGGCGCCACGGCGTGACGCTCAGCCCTGGGCGCGGTGCTGCTGGCGGTACTGCTGCGGGCTCACGCCGGTTCGGCGCTTGAAGAAGCGCGAGAAATAGGCCGGGTCCTCAAAGCCCAGCTCCGCCGCCAGGCTTGCCGCCGGCGCAGCGATGTAGACCAGCCGGCGGCAAGCCTCGCGCGTGAGGCGCTCATGCACCAGCTCCAGCGCGCTGCGCCCGCTCTCGGCGCGCGTCAGGCGGTTCAGGCGCTGGGTGGACAGGCCCAGGCGCGAGGCGTATTTCTCCAGCGGCCAGTGTTCCAGGAAGTGCTGCTCCACCAGCAACAGGAAGCGCGTGAACAGCGCCTGGTGCCGGTGCGCACGTTCGCCGGCCGCGGCCTGCTCGCCTTGCGCGCGCGCCTGGGCGAGGCGCCACACCACGGCGCGCGCCAGCCAGCCGGGCACCGGGGTGTCGCCCGCGCCAGGCTGGGCAAACTCGGCCGCCAGCTCACGCAGCAGCGCGTGCAGCCGTTCGGCCGGCGCTTCGTCCTGCGCAAAGTCCAGCACACCGGGCGCCGCAAACAGGGCACGGAAGGCCTCGCCCACGGCCTGGAACTCGCCTTCCACCAGGAAGCGGGCGCTGAGCGTGAGCACCAGCCCATCAGTGCCCGGCGCAAAGCGGAAGCCATGCACCACGCCCGGCGGCACCACGATGGCGGCCGGCCCCTGCACCCGCTGCACCCACTCGTCCAGCGCCACCTGCGCCGCGCCCTGCTGCAGCCACAGCACCTGGTACAGGCCTTGGTGCACGTGCGGCGAAATCTCCCAGTGGTAGAGGCGGCTGCGCGACTGCACTTCCTCGATGTGCAGCAGCTCCTCGCCCGGGGCGGCGGCCTCGCCGTAGAGCGCAAAGCTCGGAATAGTCGACGGTTTCATTCCAGCATTTTGATCGAAAAGTACAAGACAGCAAGCGCATTTGTGCAGTGATCTTGACCAATGTCAGCCCTAAAGTTCAACCCACATCACAACCCGTGGAGACCGATGATGTTCAGCTTCGACCCCTACTCCCCCGCCATCGACGCGGACCCGTTTCCCTACTACAAGACCCTGCGCGACGAGCACCCCTGCTTCTGGAGCCCCGAAGCGCAGATGTGGATCCTCTCGCGCTACGCGGACATCGTTTCGGCCGGCCAGGACTGGCAGACCTATTCGTCCGCCAGCGGCAACCTGATGACCGAACTGCCCGGCCGTGCCGGCGCCACGCTCGGCAGCTCGGACCCGCCGAAGCACGACCGCCTGCGCGGCCTGATCCAGCACGCCTTCATGAAGCGCAACCTGCTGGCACTGGAAGAGCCCATCCGCGCCGTGGCGCAACAGGTGTTCGGCCAGCTCAAGGGTGTGAAGAGCTTCGACTTCAAGGACGTGTCCTCGCAGTTCACCGTCAAGGTGTTGATGGCCGCGCTCGGCCTGCCCATGGGCGACGAGGCCATCGTGCCCGAGCAGGAAGTGCGCGACAACGCGGTGCTGATGGTGCAAAGCGATTCGCGCACCCGCACCAAGGGCCCGGAGCACATTGCCGCCTACAACTGGATGCAGGACTACGCGAGCAAGGTGATCGCCATGCGCCGCAAGGAACCGCGCAACGACCTCATCAGCCACTTCAGCCTGGCCGAGATCGATGGCGACCGACTGGACGAGCGCGAGGTGCTGCTCACCACCACCACCCTCATCATGGCCGGCGTGGAATCGCTCGGCGGCTTCATGATGATGTTCGCCTACAACTTGGCCACGTTTGACGAAGCCCGCCGCGCCGTGGTGGCCAACCCCGAGCTGCTGCCCGATGCAATTGAAGAAAGCCTGCGCTTCAACACCTCGGCCCAGCGCTTCCGCCGCCGCCTGATGAAGGACGTGACGCTGCACGGCCAGACCATGAAGGAAGGCGACTTCGTCTGCCTGGCCTATGGATCGGGCAACCGCGACGAGCGACAGTACCCCAACCCCGACGTCTACGACATCACGCGCAAGCCGCGCGGCCATCTGGGCTTTGGCGGCGGTGTGCACGCCTGCCTGGGCACGGCGATTGCGCGCCTGGCGGTGAAGATCGCCTTCGACGAGTTCCACAAGGTGGTTCCCGAGTACTCGCGCCTGGCTGACCAGCTGCCGTGGATGCCCTCGTCCACCTTCCGCAGCCCGCTGCGGCTGGACCTAGTCACCCCCTAAACTACCTGCACTTGTACCCCCCGCCGCCTGCCTGAGCAGGCGGCGTCCATTTCCGACACGGAGACTTTTCCATGGCCAACATCACCTACGTCGAAGCCAACGGCCAATCGACCACCGTCAACCTGCCCGATGGCTGGAGCCTGATGCAGGGCGCTACCACCAACGGCATCGACGGCATCATCGGCGAATGCGGCGGCTCCTGCGCCTGCGCCACCTGCCACTGCTATGTGGAAGAATCGCGCCTGGGCGACATCCCCCCGGCCAGCGAGAACGAACTCGCCATGCTGGAGAACGTGGCCGACGAGCGCCGCCCCAACAGCCGCCTGGCCTGCCAGATCAAGGCCAGCCCCAAGCTCGAAGGCCTGATCATCAGCCTGCCCGCTTGCCAAGAGTAAACATCGGCCCCAACGCAGCACCACAGGAGCAGTTTTCATGAGCATCACCGGGCCCATCCTCATCGTCGGCGCCGGCCAGGCCGCCGTGCAAACCGCCGAGGCGCTGCGCGCTGGCGGCTTTGAAGGCCCCGTCACCCTGCTGGGCGACGAGCCGCACGGCCCCTACCACCGACCGCCACTGTCCAAGGCCTGGATGGCCGGCGAGATGGATGCCGCGCAACTGGTGATGCGTGCACCCGAGATGCTGGCGCGCAAGAACATCGGCCTGCACACCGGCACCCGCGTCACCGCCATCGACCGCACCGCCAAGCACGTCACGCTGAGTGACGGCACTACCCTGCCCTACGCCGGCCTGGTGCTGGCCACCGGCGCGACCCCGCGCGCGCTGCCGCTGCCCGGTGGCAACGCGCAAGGCGTCTACGCGCTACGCAGCCGCGACGACGCCAGCGCCATTGCCGAACGCATGGCCGTGTGCATCGAGCGACAGCTGCCGGTGGTGGTGATCGGCGGTGGATTCATCGGCCTGGAGGTGGCGTCCACCGCGCGCAAGAAGGGCTTGACCGTGACCGTGCTGGAAGCCGCACCGCGCCTGCTGGGCCGCGTGCTGGCCCCCATGCTGTCGGACTGGTATGCCGAGCTGCACCGCGGCCACGGCGTGCAACTGGTGCTGGGCGCACAGATCGCCGAAATCATCACCGACCATGAAGGCCAAGCCACCGGCGTGCGTCTGCAAGACGGCACGCTCTACCCCGCCGGCCTGGTGGTGGTGGGCATCGGCGTCAACGCCAATGACGAACTGGCGCGCGCAGCAGGTCTTGCATGCGAGCGCGGCATCGTGGTCGACGCCTGCGGCCGTACCAGCGACCCGAGCATCGTGGCCGCCGGTGACTGCACTGCGCGCCGCCTGGCGGACGGCAGCCTGCTGCGTCTGGAATCGGTGCAGAACGCCACCGAGCAAGGCAAGAGCGCAGCCGCCGCGCTGTTGGGGCAAGAGCGCCCCTTCACCGCCACGCCCTGGTTCTGGAGCGACCAGTACGACAAGAAGCTGCAGATGGCCGGCCTGTCCATGGGCGCCGAGCACTGGGCCGTGCGTGGCGACATAAGCAGCGGCAGCTTCACCGTCTACCACTACAAGGGCGACAAGCTCCTGGCCGCCGACAGCATCAACGCCAGCCGCGACCACCTGCAGGCGCGCAAACTGCTGGACGCCGGCGTCTCACCCACGCCGCAGCAGGCAGGCGATGCGGGGTTTGATCTGAACAGCTTGCTGCCCCGCTGACCGGGGCCAGCCTCAGGCGGGCAAGGTCACGGTCACGGCCAGACCCGGCTGGGCGTTTCGCACTGCGAACGTACCGCCGTGCGCCTGCGCCATCAGCCGACACAGGTACAAGCCCAGGCCCACGCCGCCGGCGCTGCGGGTGCGGGCGCTGTCAGGCCGGTAGAAGGCCTGCGCCAGTTGCGACAGCTGCTCCTCCGGCACGCCAGGGCCGTGGTCGCGCACTTCAATGCTCAGCGCGTCGGCGCTTCTCGACAGCGTCACCGCGGGCGCCACGGTGGCCTCGCCACCATGCCGCAGCGCGTTGTCGACAAGGTTGCGCAACAGCAGACGCACACGCACGGCATCCACCGACACCGGGGACATGCCTTCGGGTGCCGACACCGTCACGCGCGCCGCGCCCGCATGGCTCGCCTGCAGCTCGACCACCACCTCTCGCGCCAGCGCTGCCACGTCGGTGGGCGTGCGCTGCAGGACAACGTGGCTCCCGGACAGGCGCTCACTCTCCAGCAGGTCGCTGATCAGCGCGGCCATGCCCTGCAGGTCGCGCAGCAGCGCGTCACGCTGCGGGCGGATGGCGTCGGTTTCAGGCAGCAGCTCGGCGTTCAGCCGCGCACGGGTGAGCGGGCTGCGCAGCTCGTGGCTGATGGCCAGCAGCAAGGCGCGCTTGGATTCCAGCATCTGGTGGATGTCCCGGCCCATGGTGTTGATGGTCTGAGCGAGCTCGCCCAGTTCGTCCGGACCACGGCGGCCGCGCTCGGGGATCGGCTGGCTGAAGTCGCCCCGGCCGAAACGTCGCGCGCCTTCGCCGATGGCGTCCAGCGGCTTGAGCAGGCGCCGCACGTACAGCCAGGCCAGCAAGGTGAGCGCCAGCAGGGCGCCCAGCGCGTAGCCGACCAGGCGCGGCCTGCGCTCGAAGACCTCGCCGTTGATGCCGAACTCGATTCGGTGTCCATCGGCACTCTGGCGGTGCAGGAGGGCGGGCCAGTCCTTGCCGCCGCCCCACTCCTTGTTCGATGGCCTGGCATCGGGGTGCGAGGCCCAGCGGATGACTGGCCCTTCGATGCGCACGGTCAGCGGCAGACGCTCTGTGATGGCCTGGGCGCGCTCCACACTGGGCGTCGGCCCGCCGGCGGTCACTTCCGCCGCGAGTCGGTCTACATAGTCCATGAGGATGGGCCGCGCCGCCTCGCGCCAACCCATGGTGAAAGCCTTCTGAGCACCGGTGATGAACACGAAGGTCATCGCCGCCGCCAGCACCAGGAACACCAGCACCATGCGCAGCTTGATCGAATGCGCCACGCGGTGTTTGGCGCGACGCCAAGCCGATGCCTTGCGCCGACTCATACGCCCTGCCGCCCCAATGCCAGCGAGTAGCCCGCATTCCGCAGGGTCTTGATGCAATCCAGCGGCTCCAGCTTCTTGCGCAGGCGGCTGACCACGATGTCGACCGCGCGGGTGTAGAGGTCGGCCTCGTGGCCACGCAACTGGTTGAGGATGTCGTCGCGGCTGAACACGCGGCCCGGCTCGCGCGCCAGCATCAGCAGCAGTTCGTACTCGGTGCCGGTCAACTCGACCTCCTGCCCCGAGCGCCGCACGGCGCGGCGCGCGACGTCGATCTCCAGCCCATCGAACCTCAGCGTGGGCGTGGCACCGGGCGCGGCCACGTGTCCGTTGCCACTCGGCCTACGCCGGCGCAGCACGGTCTGGATGCGGGCCACCAGCTCACGAGGCTCGAAGGGTTTGGGCAGGTAGTCGTCCGCCCCCAGCTCCAGGCCCACCACGCGGTCCATCACGTCGCCACGGGCCGTCAGCATGATGATCGGAATGTCGTTGTTCTTGCGGATGGTGCGGCACAACTCGAAGCCGTCCATCTCGGGCAACATGACGTCAAGGATGGCCGCGTCGAAGCCCCCGGCCCGCAACAACGCCAACCCGGCGCTGGGCCGGGTGGCGTGCACCAGCTGCAGTTCGAAGCGCTGGAAGTAGGTGGCCAGCGGCGGCCCGAGGTTCTCGTCGTCGTCGATCAGCAGGATGCGGCTCATCGGTTCATTCTGACAGAGCCCGATGGCGCACGATCAGGCGACGCAGCCGGTCCTTCTCGGTACGCGCCAGGGCATCGAAGCGCTCGCCCACCGACAGCAGCTCGGGCAACAGCGGGACAGCTTGCGCGGGCTGACGCTGTGAGAACCGCGCCCACAGGGCCAGCGCGTGCTCCCGGTCAAACTGCGGCCCCCAGAACAGGGTCAGCAGCTCGGCATGCGGGTCTTCGGCGTCGGCCAGCAAGGCCGCCGTGTACGGGCGGCCCTGCCGGGCGATCGCGTGGATCGCGTCAGCCACGGCCCCACCAGCCATGGCCGCGGCGCTCCAGACGCTCGCGCACCTGCTTCTGCTGCTCGGGGTTGAGGCTGTCGTAGAAGTCAGCGAAGGCGGCCAGGACCTTCGGCCCCGAACCCTGCAGAGCCTGGGCCTTCTGGTCCAGCATCTGCTGGGCCTTGGTACGGTCGAACTTGTCGGCGGCAATCAGCGCCTGCAGATCGTTGCGGAAGTTGCCCGACTCGCCTCGCATGGCCTTGCGTGAGGCCACCATCTCGTCGGCCAGCACGCCCAACTTGGCCTTCTGCTCGGCATTGAGCTCCAGCTTGCTGCTGATTCTCTCGACCGCCTTGCCACGCATCTCGGTGACGCGTTCGTCGCTCCAGCCGCGGGCATGGTCGCCACGCGAACCGCAGGCGGTCAGGCCACCGAGCACAACGGTGACGGAAGTGAGTGCAATCAGGCTGCGTTTGATCCAGGGTTTCATGACGGGCTCCTTATCGAGGCGTGGTTGAACATGACCGTCATGGTGCCGCCAGGTCCGCGCCGACAGGTTGCAGGCAGGTCGCGGTTTATTTCGTTTTGTTTCAGCCCTCAGCCCGGCGCATGTGCCGCAGCAGGCAGGCGACGCATGGTTTGATCTGAACGGCCTGCTGGCAAAACAAGCTGAAACTTCAAATAGAAACGGCGCTTGGCCCTTGTGAGTCAAGCGCCGTTTGCTATTCAAAAAATAGCAGCGCGAACGCTACGAGACACTGACCTCAGGGGCCGTCAACGCCTCCAACGCCGCCACACCCACCGGCGGCTCCGGCAGCCAGGGCAGCACGAAGGTGCGACGGGCCAGGCCGTTGGCAATGCGTTCGGTCTGGCGGATCTCACCCGCCAGGCGGGCCTGCAGCAGCGGGTCGGTGGTGCCGGTGGCAGCCACACTCTTGTTGATGACCCAGGCCCAGGGCTCGATCTTGGCGCGGCGCAGGTCGTCTTGCAGCGCGCTGGCTTGGCTCACTGGGGTGACCTCGGGCAGGGTGACGAGGATGACGCGCGTCATCTGTGCATCCTGCAGGCGCATGAGCGGGGTGATGATGTGCTTGGCGTTGGCCGTACCCTCAAACTGGCGCGTCATCTGCCGGTGGTAGGCGCCGGTGGCATCCATCAGCAACAGCGAGTGGCCGGTGGGCGCTGTGTCCAGCACCACGAAGGCGCTGCGCGCTTCGTTCACCACGCGGCTGAAGGCGTGGAATACGGCCACTTCTTCGGTGCAGGGGGACTGCAGGTCCTCCAGCAGCAGGGCCTTGCCCTCTTCGTCCAGCTCGCGGCCCTTGGTGGCCATGATCTTGGCGATGTAGGCGTCGGTCTCGGCCTTGGGGTCGATGCGGCCCACCTTCAAATTGGGCAGGCTGCCGTTCAGGGCGCTGGCCACGTGGGCGGCCGGGTCGGTGGTGGTGAGGTGCACGCTGTGGCCGCGCTGCACCAGGCCTACGGCCAGCGCGGCGGCAATGGTGGTCTTGCCCACGCCGCCCTTGCCCATGACCATGATGAGGCCGTGGCCCACAGCGGCCAGCTCGTCGGCCAGGCGGCTCAAAGGTTCGGCGGGCAAGACGGGGGCGCTTGATGCGTTTGTCGTTTCCGCTGCGGGTGCCGGTGCATTGCCCAGCAGCGCACGCAGCGCCGGCAGGCCCACGGTGTCAAACGGGCGCAGCGGCACTTCGTCACGCGGCAGGCCAGCCAGTGCCTCCGGCAGCGCATCCATGGCCTCACGGCCCAGCGCCTCAATGGCCCGGGCCACGGGGTCGTTGGGCTGACTGGCATGGAACACGCCATTGATGGCCAGTCGCTGGTTAGCCAAGCCCAGCGCGCGCAACTCTTCGGCCGTGCGCGCCGCCTCAATCATGGGCAAGGGGTCGGGCCGGGTGACCAGCACCACAGTAGTGAGGGCGGGGTTGCTCAGGGCCTGCAGCGCGGCGTTGAAGCGCGCTTCCTGCATCTTCAGGCCCGAGTGCGGGCCGAGGCAGGAGGCGCCGCGGTCGTTGCCGGCCAGAAAACCGGTCCAGGCCTTGGGCAGGCTCAGCAGGCGCAGGGTGTGGCCGGTGGGCGCGGTGTCGAAGATGACGTGGTCGTACGTCGGCGCATCGCCCTCTTGCGTCTCATTGGCCTCGTTCGCCAGCAGGGCGGCGAATTCGTCGAAGGCGGCAATCTCGGTGGTGCAAGCGCCCGAGAGCTGCTCGCGCACGGTGGCACGCTCGTCAGCGGTGGCGCTGATCTCCATCTGCGCCAGCACGCGCTGGCGGTAGGCCTCGGCAGCGGCATCAGGGTCGATGTTGAGCAGGCTCAGGCCCGGCACGCCGGGCACGGGCGTGGCGTGGTTGGAGAGCGGCACGCCCAGCATTTCATCGAGGTTGGAGGCCGCGTCGGTGCTGACCAGCAGCACACGCTCGCCGGCATCGGCCAGGGCAATGGCGGCGGCAGTGGACAGCGAGGTCTTGCCCACCCCACCCTTGCCGGTGAAAAAAAGAAAACGCGTGGGGGACTGCAGAAAGCCCGGGAGCGACGAAGGTGCGGTATTCATAGGCAAAGCATCGCACATTCGGGCCGGGCAGCGCTCTGACGCAGGTCAGATGTGCACGGCTTCGGCCGCCAGGGCACCAGAAGGAAATCGGTCATTTGACCTTATGCCATAAGCGCAGACCGCTTCCGATTTGATAGCAAAGAAGCCTGTCCGCTCAGCGCCGAAGCCACACCGCGAATGCCTCACTCACCGCCTGCGGCTGCTCCATGGTGCACATGTGGCCGCAGTGTTCGACGATGACGAGCTGCGCGCCGGGTATGGACGCGGCCATGGCTTCGTGCTGGGCCGGGCCGCTCCAGGCGTCTTCACGACCGGTGAGCACGAGCGTGGGGCAGGTAATGGTGGGCAGCAGCGGGCCGGCATCGGGCCGCGTGAGCAAGGCGTTGATCTGCGCGGCGTACTGCTCGGCGCTGCCGCGCTCCAGCATGTCCAGCACCTCCTTGAACAGCGGCGTGTCCAGCCGGTCGCGGTGCACCATGCCGCGTGCCCACTGCTGGCCCATGGCGCGCATGCCTTGGGTGCGGGCGATCTGCAGCAGTGCCAGGCGCCCGGCTTTCTCTTTCTCGCCAGCCTCCCCCGCCGCCAGCGGATGGGTGCCGGTGCTCAGCAGCGCCAGACGCTCGACGCGCTGCGGCGCCAGGCGCAGCACTTCCAGCGCCACCCGCCCACCCATGGAGTGGCTGGCCACGGCAAAGCGCTCGGTGGGGGCTTCGGCCAGCACCTGCTCAGCCATGGCGGTAAGCGAGTCGCGCAGGCCCCAGGCAGGCACAACACAGTGAGCCTGATCTTTCAGTGCTGCCACTTGCGGCGCCCAGACGGCAGCGTCGCAGTTCAAACCCGGGAGCAGCATCAAGGTGGTGGCCATGGTCAGAAGACCTCCGTATCGACTTCGCGGTTGCTCTGCTCGCTGTAGCGGTTGCCCACCACGGTGCGCTGGTTGATGACGGCTTCCGCCTTGGCCATGAGCTCGGGGTTGAGCTTCACACTGGCCGCGGCCACGTTCTCGGCCAGGTGCTCCAGGCTGGTGGTGCCGAAGAGCGGGATGACGTTGCTGTCCTTGTGCAGCAGCCACGCCAGCGCCAGCTGGGCCGGGGTACAGCCGGCCTCGGCCGCCACTGCTTCAAAGGCCGGCAGCAGCTTGAGGTTGCCGGCGTAATTGGCCGGCTCGAAGCGCGGCATGCCGTGGCGGATGTCCTTGGCGTCCAGGGCCCCGACGTCGCGTAGCCTGCCACTGAGGAAACCGCGCGCCACCGGGCTGAAGGCGACGAAGCTGATACCCAACTCGCGGCAGGCCTGCAGCACAGCGATCTCGGGGTTGCGCGTCCAGAGCGAATACTCGGTCTGCACGGCCGCCAGCGGGTGCACGGCATGGGCCTTACGGAGGGTGGCGGCGGACACCTCACTCAGACCGATGCTGCGCACCAGGCCACGCTCCACCAGGCGCGACAGCTCGCCCACGCTCTCTTCGATCGGTACCTTCTTGTCCCAGCGGTGCAGGTAGTAGAGATCGATGACGTCGGTCCCCAGGCGGCGCAGGCTGTCTTCGCAGTTCTGGCGGATGGCCTCGGGCCGGCCGTCGATGACACGCTTGAGGCCGTCCGGGAACTGCACGCCGGCCATGCCGCCCTTGCTGGCCAGCACGATCTCGCTGCGGTAGGGCTTGAGCACGCGGCCGACCAGTTGCTCGTTGATGCCGAAGCCGTACAGGGCCGCGGTGTCGAAGTGGGTGACGCCGGCGTCGAGCGCGGCCAGCAGCACACGCTCGCCGTGCTCGGGCGCGGGCGGCACACCGTAGGCGTAGCTCAGGCTCATGCAGCCCAGGGCCAAGGCTGAAACCTGGTAAGGACCGAGTTGACGTTGTTGCATGTCTGGGACTCCGAAAACAAAACGGTTCGAGCAATCTCGAACCCAACCCCGATCATAGGCAAGTTGACCGCGTGCCCCATGATCGAGGGGGTGTCTTCAGCAGGAGATCCCCAACAGGTCCGACTAAGCGCACATTCAGGCCGGCAATGCGGCCCTCACCACCTCGGCCAGCGGCGTGGTCGGGCGGCCGATGAGTCGGCTCAGTTCACGGCCGTCGTCAAACAAGCCACCCTTGGCGGCGCCCACGTCCGATTCGGCCAGCATGGCGGCCAGGAAGCCCGGCAGCCCGGCTTGCAGCAGCGCGGCCTCGTAGGCCGCCTCGGGCAGGTCGCGGTACACCACCGGCTGGCCCGCCTGGCGGGCGATCTCGGCGGCCAGTTCGCTCAGGGTGTAGGCCTCGTCCCCGGCCAGTTCGTACACCCGGCCGGCCTGGTCGTCCAGACTCAGCACGGCGGCGGCAGCCACCGCATAGTCGGCCCGCGCGGCCGAGGAAATCTTGCCGTCGCCGGCGCTGCCCAGCACGGCTCCATACTGCAGCGCGGCAGGCACACCGGCGGTGTAGTTTTCGGTGTACCAGCCGTTGCGCAGCAGCACGTGCGGCAGGCCCGATGCGCGCAGCAAGGCCTCGGTCTCGCGGTGCTCCGTGGCGAGCCCCATGGGCGAGCGGTCGGCGTGCAGGATGCTGGTGTAGGCCACCAGCCCCACGCCCGCACGCTGGGCAGCAGTAATGACATTGCGGTGCTGCGGTACTCGCTGCCCCACCTCGCTGGAAGAGATCAGCAGCAGCTTGTCCACGCCCTGCAAGGCAGCCACCAGGGCGTCAGCGTGGTTGTAGTCGGCCAGACGCACCTGCACACCCCGCGCCTGCAGGTCGGCCACTTTGGCCGCATCACGCACCACGGCCACGATGTGATCGGCGGGATGCCGCGTCAACAAACTTTCGATCACCAGACGACCCAATTGGCCGGAGGCCCCTGTGACTGCCATCATGCTCATACAGACTCCTTGATTAAACGAAGACACGCAGAGAGAATAGCGTTTACGCAAACTTTTCGTAAGTACTAACAAAAAGGTAAGCATGAAAGCCGAGGCCCCAACCCGACCCAAGCCCAAGCGACAACCGACCCGTGGCGACGTGCTCAGCGCCGACTGCCCGTCGCGTGTCGTGCTCAACCACGTCACCAATCGCTGGGGCGGGCTGGTGCTGCTGGTCCTCAGGGACGGTGTGCATCGCTTCAGCGAGCTGCGCCGAAGGATCGATGGCGTGAGCGAGCGCATGCTGGCGCAAACGCTGCAGGACCTGGAGGCCGACGGCTTTGTGAAACGACAGGTCCATCCCGTCATGCCGCCGCACGTGGATTACCAGCTCACCCCGCTGGGCTACGAGGTGAGCATGCATGTCTACGAACTGATTGACTGCATCGAAGGCAACCTGCCCCGCATCCTGCGCAACCGCGAAAGCGCATGACAGGCAGGTGCCTGCTGCAGTCCGCTGCCCGGACTCAGCCCTGCAGCTGCTGCTCCAGCTGGTGCAGCACCTGGTAGCACGGCAGCACCTGCGCCACACTGGCGTTGGGCTCACGGCCTTCGCGGATGGCGGCAAAGAACTCACGGTCCTGCAGCTCGATGCCGTTCATCGACACATCGACCTTGCTCACGTCGATCTTCTCGTCCTTGCCGTTGAACAGGTCGTCGTAACGGGCGATGTAGGTGGCGGTGTCGCCGATGTAACGGAAGAAGGTGCCCAGCGGGCCGTCGTTGTTGAACGACAGGGAGAGCGTGCAGATGGCACCGTTGGCGGCCTTGAGCTGGATGGACATGTCCATGGCAATGCCCAGCGTCGGATGGATCGGGCCCTGGATGGCATTGGCCTTCACGATGGGGCTGCCGGCCTGGTAGGCGAACAGGTCCACGGTGTGGGCGGCGTGGTGCCACAGCAGGTGGTCGGTCCAGCTGCGCGGCTGGCCCAGCGCGTTCATGTTGGTGCGACGGAAGAAATAGGTCTGCACGTCCATCTGCTGGATGTTGAACTCGCCGGCCTTGATCTTCTTGTGCACGAACTGGTGGCTGGGGTTGAAGCGGCGGGTGTGGCCGCACATGGCCACCAGGCCTTTTTGCTTCTGCAAGGCGACCACTTCCTCGCCCTCCTTCAACACGTCGCACAGCGGGATTTCCACTTGCACATGCTTGCCGGCTTCCAGGCAGGCCTTGGCCTGCGCGGCGTGCATCTGGGTGGGCGTGCACAGGATGACGGCATCGACTTCCTTGAGCTTCAGGCTGTCTGCCAGGTCGGTGGTAACGTGCTTGATGTCGTACTTGTCGGCCACTTCCTTGGTTTTCTCCAGGTCGCGGCTGATGAGGGAGACGACTTCGACGTCGGAGATATTCTTGATGCCGTCGAGGTGCTTGATGCCGAAGGCACCGGCACCGGCCAGGGCTACTTTGATGGTCATGGTCAGTCCTTACTGGTTTTCGAGAATCAGATGGCCCACTGCCGTGTTGGAGGCGGGCACATGGTAGAAGCGGTGCGCAACCTTGGGCGCCGGGCCGGTGCCGGCCACGTCGCTCATGGCGCCGCGAGCAATGAGCCACATCACGAGCTCGATGCCTTCGGAGCCGGCTTCGCGCACGTACTCGATGTGCGGTTTCTCGGCCAAGCCGGCCGGATCAGCGATGAGCTGATCGAGGAAGGCGTTGTCCCATTCCTTGTTGATCAGGCCGGCGCGCGGGCCCTGCAGCTGGTGGCTCATGCCGCCAGTGCCCCAGATCTGCACCTTGAGCGGCTGGTCGTAGCTCTCCACCGCGCGGCGGATGGCCTGACCGAGCTGGAAGCAGCGCTTGCCACTGGGCACCGGGTACTGCACCACGTTGACGGCGAACGGAATCACCGGACAGGGCCAGGCGCCCTTGACCGGGTCACGCTCGCCGAACATCACCGACAGCGGCACGGTGAGGCCGTGGTCCACGTCCATCTTGTTGACGATGGTGAGGTCGAAGTCCTGCTGGATGACGGACTGGGCAATGTGCGAGGCCAGATCGGGGTGACCGACGACCTTGGGCACCGGGCGCGGGCCCCAGCCCTCATCGGCCACGGCGAACTCGGCCGCGGTGCCGATGGCGAAGGTGGGGATCATGTCCAGGCTGAAGGCGGTGGCGTGGTCGTTGTAGACCAGAAAGATCACGTCGGGCGTGTTGTCCTTCATCCACTGCTTGGAAAAGTCGTAGCCGGCAAAGACCTTTTGCCAGTAGGGCTCCTGGGTCTTGCCCAGGTCCATGGCCGCGCCAATGGCCGGCACGTGCGAGGTGTAAACGGATGCGGTGATCTTGGCCATGTCAGGCGCTCTCTTTCTTGCCGGCTTTTCCTTGGGGTTGACGATGGGCCTGGGCATCGCCGTCTTCGCCCACGTAGCGGTTGCCCTCTGCGGAGCGGCCGCCGCTGATCATCATGTCGCGGTACTCTTCCTCGGTCATGCCGGTCATGGAGCCGGCCATCTGCTGGAAGCTCTTGCCGTCGGTGGAGCCGATCTTGGCCAGGAAATAGATGTTGCCGCCCAGGGCGATGCAACGGTTCAGGTCGCGCGCCAGCACGGCCTGCTTCTGATCTTCGGTCATGGCCCACTCGTCCAGGTAGGCACGCTCATTGGCCTTGAAGCGGGCGCGGTTCTCGGCCTTCATGAGCGACATGCAGAACTGGTTGAGCCAGTAGCCCTTGCGGCTCTGCTCGGCATCGAAGATGGTCGTGCCGGGCACGTCCAGGTAGGGTTTATCGAGCGACATAGGTTTCTCCAATCGGTTGAGGGCAGCGCGACGTCTGCCCTGCACATTACTTGGCCACTTCCTCCGGCCAGTACAGACGCATGGGATTGTCCACCAGCAACTTCTTCTGCAGCTCGGCCGTGGGCGCGATGTGCGGGATGAAGTCCACCAGCAGACCGTCGTCGGGCATGTGGTCCTTCAGGTTCGGGTGCGGCCAGTCGGTGCCCCACAACACGCGGTCGGGGAACTCTTCCACGATGCGCTTGGCAAACGGCACCACGTCCTTGTACGCTGCCTGCTCGCCGTTCAAGGCCTTCGGGCCGCTGACGGACAGGCGCTCGGGGCAGCTCACCTTGCTCCACACGTTCTTGTGCTCGCGCATGAACTTGACGAACAGCTCGAACTCCGGGCCATCAATGGGCTTGCTCACGTCCGGGCGGCCCATGTGGTCCACCACCACGGTGGTGGGCAGCGCGGTGAAGAAGTCCCACAGCTCGGGCAGGTCCACCGCCTCGAAGTAGATCACCACATGCCAACCCAGCTTGGCGATACGGCCGGCAATCTCCATCAGCTCGTCCTTGGGCGTGAAGTCCACCAGGCGCTTGACGAAGTTGAAACGCACGCCGCGCACGCCGGCGGCGTGCAGGGCCTGCAGCTCCTCGTCGGTGACGCTGCGCTTGACGGTGGCCACGCCGCGGGCCTTGCCGTTGGACGCCAGACAGGCGTCGACCATGGCGCGGTTGTCGGCACCGTGGCAGGTGGCCTGCACGATCACGTTGCGCGCAAAACCCAGGTGGTCACGCAGCGCGAACAGCTGCGCCTTGCTGGCGTCGCACGGGGTGTACTTGCGCTCGGGGGCATAGGGGAATTCAGCGCCGGGGCCAAAGACGTGGCAGTGCGCGTCCACGCTGCCGGCGGGCAACTGGAAGCGCGGCTTGCTGGGGCCGGTGTACCAATCCAGCCAACCGGCGGTTTTCTCGAAGGGCCCAGAGGTCGGTTTGCTCATCGTGTCTCTCTTTGTTCTGTCGGTTCAGGGGAGGCGCTCAGTCGATGTACTTCAGGCCCAGCTTTTCCAGCGGCTCGCGGAACTTGTACATGTCCAGGCCCAGCACGCCGGCGGCCAGCTTGGCGCGCTTCTCGCCTTCGTTGGCTTCGCGTGCCTCGGCGGCGTCCGCCACCTTCTGCGCGTCAGCGGCATTGACGACCACCACGCCGTCGTCGTCGGCCACGATGGCATCACCCGGATTGACGATCATGCCGGCGCACACCACGGGGACGTTGACCGAGCCCAGCGTGGCCTTGATGGTGCCCTTGGCGCTGATGGCCTTGCTCCAGACCGGGAAGTCCATGGCCTTGAGTTCGGCCACGTCACGGCAGCCGCCGTCAATGATCAGGCCGCGGGCGCCGCGCGCCTTGAAACTGGTGGCCAACAGGTCACCGAAGAAGCCGTCGGTATTGGGTGCCGAGAGTGCCGCCACGACGATGTCACCGGGCTGGATCTGCTCAGCCACCACGTGCAGCATCCAGTTGTCGCCCGGGTGCAGCAGCACGGTCACGGCGGTGCCGGAAATCTTGGCGCCGGAATAGATCGGGCGCATGTAATGCTGCATCAGGCCGACACGGCCTTGCGCCTCATGCACGGTGGCCACGCCGAATTTGCCCAGTTTCTCGACCGCGGCCTTGTCGGCGCGCACGATGTTGCGTTTGACGATGCCCAGGGGTCCGTTGATGCTCATGGTGTTTTCCTCTTGATGTCGTTTTATCGTTTACGCGATCAGGCCTTCACTTGCCCTTGGCCTTGAGCTGTGCGTCCAGGCGCGGGAACACGCGGCGCGCATTGCCTTCGTAGACCTTGTAGCGCTGCTCGTCGTTGAGGTTGGCCGTGGCCTGGATGTAGCGCTTGGTGTCGTCATAGTAGGCGCCGGTCTCGGGGTCGATGCCGCGCACGGCGCCGATCATCTCGGAAGCGAACAGGATGTTGTCGACCGGGATCACCTTGGTCAGCAGGTCGATGCCCGGCTGGTGATAGACGCAGGTGTCGAAGAAGATGTTTTTCAGC
>Ga0114939_10001244_pt1 | contig 20351 bp, 25 predicted proteins | sample AshMeaCrysSpring_FD_87196 | JGI IMG/M metagenome (GOLD analysis project Ga0114939, IMG submission 87196) | Groundwater microbial communities from Big Spring, Nevada to study Microbial Dark Matter (Phase II) - Ash Meadows Crystal Spring | ecosystem: Environmental > Aquatic > Deep subsurface >...
ATAGGGCGGGCCGTGCCCGCCGAAGAGCGCAAGGGATTTGCCTTTCGATAGGGCGGGCCTTGCCCGCCGACGAATGCGAAGGATGCGCGCTGGCGGTCGAGGGGATCACGGCGCCCACGGGGCGCCCTATCCCTGTCGATACACCTTGCGATGTATCGACGCACGTCTCGATAGGGTGGGCCGCGCCCGCCGACGAATGCGAAGGATGCGCGCTGGCGGTCGAGGGGATCACGGCGCCCACGGGGCGCCCTATCCCTGTCGATACGCCTTGCGATGTATGGACGTACCTCTCGATAGGGCGGGCCGCGCCCGCCGATGAATGCGCGGGATTACATCAACGGGCGGCAGGCGGTGGTCAGCCCGAAGACCGGCACCCGGCTCACCCTGACGGTCCGGAATGGCGAGGTATCGGGCAGGAGCGGCTGCAACCGGCTCCACGGGGCATTCAGGGTGGAAGGAAACGCACTGAAAGTTGGGCCGCTGGCGACCACCCCAAAGGCCTGTGAAGACGAGGTGATGGCCCAGGAGCGGGAGTTCCTGCGTGCGCTCGAGAGTGCCACGACCTGGGCGATCGTCCGGGGGATGCTGGACGTGCATCGTCCCGACGGCGAACGGGTGCTGATGGCCAACGCGATAGCCGAGTAGAGATTGGCAGTGGAAGGGCGACCATTCAGGCGGCGCCGCGGTCCGAAGGGGCTCTTGCGAGCGGCAGGCTGAGGCAGAACATCGCGCCGCCCTCCGGATGATTGGCAGCACGCAACGTGCCGCCGTGCCGCTCGACGATGCCGTAGGAGATGGCGAGGCCCAATCCGGTCCCCTTGCCGACGTCCTTGGTAGTGAAGAACGGCTCGAACACGTGGGCCAGATGCTCCTTGGCGATGCCAGGGCCGCTGTCGCGAAAGCAGACCTGGATCTGGTCGGCCTGCCGTTCGGCGGTGATCTCGAGACGGGGGTGCGCCAGCTCGGCGGTGGCATCGCAGGCGTTCTGCACGAGATTCATCAGCACCTGCTGCATCTGGCCGGGCGAGCCGATCACGGTGATGCCTTCCGGCAACTGCATGTCCACGCGGAACCGATCGGCGGCGGCCTTGGTCACCCAGTGCACGGCGCGCTCGATGACCTCGGTGAGGTTGAAGGTCTGCCTGTCGTTGTGGTCGAGGGCGGAGAAGCGCTTCAGGCTGTCGACGATGTCGCGCGTGCGCTCCGCGCCTTCCACGGTGCCTTCGATCAGTGGCGGAAGGTCCTCCAGGAGGCGGTCGATGCGCAGATCGCGGCGCAGGTGGTCGATCTCCTCCCTCGGGGCGCCCGCATGCACCGCGGTCAGGTAGGTCGCGAGGCGTTGCGCATAGCGTTGCAGGGCGTGGGCATTGCCGAGGACGAAACTGATGGGGTTGTTGAGCTCGTGGGCGACGCCGGCCACCAGACGGCCGAGCGAGGCCATTTTTTCCGAATGGAGGAGCTGCTGCTGCGTGCGCTTCAGGTCTTCGTGGGCCTCGTGCAGGGCCTTGTAGGCCCGGCGGAGCTCGCCAACCGGGCGGCCAGTGATCACCATGCCGACGCGAACGCCCTGGCGGTTGAAGCGTGGGGTGCAGTTGAGCGACACGCCCACGGCACTGCCATCGCCTGTCTTCAAAGGCAGCTCGCAGTCGGACAGGCGCGTGGGTTCCGACGCGATCAGCACCTGCTCGGCCTTGGCACGCGCCGCTGCATCGGCGAACAGGTCGAGAATGGAGTTGCCGAGCAATTCCCGCTCCGATTCGCCCAATAACCGCACGACGGCGTCGTTCACCACCTCGATGCGGCCGTCCCGGTCGCACACCAGGAGGAGGTCGGACATGGCGGCCAGCACCGAGAAGACGAATCCCTGGGACTCCTCGAGCGCGGCATTCTTCTCCTCGAGCGCCACTTCGTACAGGAGGAGGTCGTTGTAGACCTCGTCCATCTTCTGGATGACCTCGATCCACACGTCCTCCCCGAGCTCCTGCAGGGCGTCGGGACGGGGGATGGGGCGGGGTTCGGGACTCATGGCGTCAGTGCACCGTGCACACCATGCAGGGGTCGAAGGAGCGCACGATGTGCTGGACCGTGACGGGGGTGTCCTCGCCGTCCGATACCGCCGCTCCGACCAGGGCCTGCTCCAGGCTGCCCGGCGTGCCCGCCTGATCGCGTGGCGAGAAGTTCCAGGTGGTCGGGGCGATGATCTGATACGCCGCGATACGGCCTTGGTGGACCGTCAGCCAGTGGCCGAGTGCGCCGCGCGCCGCCTCGACCAGGCCGACGCTGGCCCCCTCAGCGGGCAGGGGGTCTTGGTGGCACCAAGGCTCTCCGGGGCGCAGGGCCTGCGCCCAGCGCTCCATGGCTGGCACCACGATGGCCAGCTCCAGCAGGCGCGCCAGCACTCGGGCGAGGACGCTGCCCCCGGCTGTGGTGACCAGCTCGCGCACCAGCGGGTGACCGGCGACCGTCTGACGCGCCAGCGCGCCCGTCTCCATCACCCGGCCGCCGTAGCGCGGTGCCTTGCACCACGTGTAAGCGCCCGGCTTTTCCGGAGCGGGGCGGGTCAGCCCGTGTGCCGGCGCGCGGGTGTCACCGCCCAGCCAGGCGTGGCTGACGTCCTCGCTGATGAGCTGGCTGTCGAGGGCATGCGGCACGCCGTCCCAGACGCCGCTGGGGAACAGGTCGCCGTCCGGCGTCCGGTAGGCGCCGTAGCTGATGAAGCGGTCCGTGGCCCGGCCCAGCCGCTCCAGACCCAGGTCCTGCGCGATGTCGAGAAACAGGGCTAGGTCGCCACTGCGTCCGGCACGCCATCGCTGCAGCGCTTCCAGGCTGGCCAGCTCGGCTATGCCTTCCAAGGCATCGCCGAACGTTTGGCGCTCGAGGAAGCGGCGAAAGGCGCGCAGTAGGCTGATGATGTGCAGCACCTCCGCCTGCCCAAGCGGCCGCGCCGTGCCACCAGGCTGGATGCTGAGGGTGTGCGGCCACTTCCCAGCCATCAGGCCCATCAGGTGCAAGAACTCGGTCCGCGCCGGCAATACCTCGTTCAGCGCCGCGCCCGAAACGGCCTGGAAGCGCGCCTGCGTCTGCGCGAACCAGGGGCGCGCCTGGTAGATGGGGCGCGCGAAGTCGGGCATGAAGAACAGATAGAAATGCGTCAGGTGATCGGCGAGGTTCTCGCAGGCCGTGATGAGGCAGATGGCCAGCTGGCCGTTGGGCGGCGGCTCGCGGGCTGTCAGGCGGCGCAAGGCCATGGCCGCGGCACTGCTCTGCGACGTGGAGCAGATGCCGCAGATGCGTGGCACGATCACCAGCGCATCGGTCGGTGCCTTGCCGGTGAGGATCTCTTCGAAGCCACGGAACAGAGGCGAGCTCACCCGGGCCGCGCCGACACGGCCGTCGGCGATGTCGAGGCTGACCTCCAAGTCGCCTTCCACCCGGTTGAAGGGGCCGACGATGCGCTGCGTCATCGCGGGACAAGACTCACTTGAGGCCCGTCCTGCGGACCGCCGGCGTCACCCGGTTGTGATCCGCCACCGCGTTCTCGCGTACCCGCTTCGGCGTGGCCGATTTCGATAGCGCAGCGAGCGCGACAAACCAGGCCTTGGGCATGTCGGAGGGCAGGCCGATCGGGATGCCGGCGATCTTGGGCGTCTCGGCAAACGGGTGGCCGGGCTCTTCGAAGCGTGGCTCGGTGCAGCTGACGCAGGCATAGCCGCCGCGCAGACAGGAGCCGGTGCCGTTCCAGAGCCGGGTGTTGCAGTCCGCGTGCGCCTGCGTGCCCTTGCATCCCAGGTGCTCCATCAGGCAGCCCTGATCGGATGGCTTTTCGGCGCTCGCCTTGAACTCGTAGAACTCGTTGCGCGGGCAACCGTGGTGCACGAGGTGGTCGGCATAGAGACGCGGCCGGTTGAGCGAGTCGAGGTCGGCCGCAGTGAAGCGGGCCAGTGCGAGCGCAAGGAGGGTGTCCAGCACCCAGCCGGGGTGGGTGGGGCAGCCCGCGACGTTGATGACAGGCAGCCCGGCTCCGGCCCGGAATCCGGGCCCGAGCAGACCGCCCTGCACGTCGCCGTCATACTGCAGGCCGGTCGCGCCGGCCGGGTTGCCGCCCGCCGCCGTGATGCCCCCGAACGCAGCACAGGTCCCGATGGCCAGCACTTGGTGCGCCCGGGCTGCGAGCTCGCGCACCCACTCGGTCATCGGTCGTCCCGTTCCGGCCAGCAGGTGGAAGCGGCCGGTCCCCCGTGGGCCGGTCAGCAGCGAGCCCTCCACGCACAGGATGTCCAGCCGCTCGCGCCCCTCGGTGCAAGCGCTGAGGAGGTCGACCACCGCTGCCCCCGTCTCGACGCTCAGGCTGGGGTGCCAGAGCAGGCGGATGCCCGCCTGCTCGAGGCGGAGGTAGAGGTGCGGCTGCTCCGCGTTGAGCAGCGAGAGGGTGCAACCGCCGCAGCCCCCGGATTGCAGCCACAGCAGATTGAGCAAGGAACCCTCCGGCCCGTTCACGCTAGCCCCAACCGTGACATCTTTTTCCGCAGCCCCAAGCGCGAGAGGCCGAGCTCCCGGGCCGTGCGGCTGACGTTGCCGTCGTGACGAGCGAGGGCCTCGCGCAGAACCTCGCTCTCCAGGGAGTCGACGCGCGCCCGCAGACTGCCGCTGCTGCCCTTGGTCTGCGCAAGCCCGGCGAGGCGGATCTGCGGCGCCAGGAGATCGGTGCCCAGTATCGGGCCGTCCGAGAGCGCCAGCATGCGCTGGATTTCGTTCATCAGCTCGCGCACGTTGCCCGGCCAGTGGTGGGCCTGGAGACAGGGGAGTACCTCCGGTGCAAAGCCGACGACCTTGCACCCGAACTGCTCGACGGCGCGGCGCAGGATGCTCTCCGCGAGCAGCGGGATGTCCATGTGGCGCTCGCGCAGCGGCGGCACGCGCATGGGGATGGTCGCCAGCCGGTAATAAAGGTCCTCGCGGAACCGGCCGGCCTCGACCTCCGCCTCCAGCTCGCGGTTGGTGGCGGCGATCACGCGCACGTCGACCTGCTGCGGGCGGCTGCTGCCGAGCGGCCGGAACTCGCCCTCCTGCAGCACCCGCAGCAGCTTGACCTGGAACGCGGGCGAGGTCTCGCCGATCTCGTCGAGAAAGATGGTGCCGCCGTGGGCCTGCTGGAAAAGGCCGCTGCGGTCCTCGAAGGCGCCGGTGTAGGCGCCTTTCCTGTGGCCGAACAGCTCCGACTCTAGCAGCGTGTCGGGCAGCGCCCCGCAGTTCTCGACGACGAAGGCCTGGTCGGCGCGGCGGCTGCCGTAATGGATCGCCCGCGCGAGGAGCTCCTTGCCGGTGCCGGACTCGCCGGTGAGAAGTATCGAGAGGTCGTAACGCGCGGCACGCACGACGAGATCGCACAGGGCGTTCATCGGACTGTCGGGCGCACGCACGATACTGTCCAGCGAAAAAGCCTGTTTGACGCGCGCGCGGGCCGTGGCGACCTGGCAGCGCAGGACCGGCTCGGCCGTCCGCAGCTCGAGCGCGAGCCGGCGGTTCTCGCCCTGCAGCCGGTAGAGCTCGGCGGCGCGCTTGATCGTCAGCAGGAGCTGCTCGGGGTGCCAGGGCTTGAGCAGGTACTGGTAGATCCCGGCTTCGTTGATGCCGGCGATGATGTCTTCGCTGTCGGTGTAGCCGGAGATGATGATGCGCACCGCGTCCGGCCACTCCCGTCGGACCTCGCGCAGGAATTCGACGCCGCTGACCTCGGGCATGCGCTGGTCGGTGAGCACCACCTGGATGGGTTCCCGCGCCATGATGGCGCGGGCCTCGGTGGCACTCGAGGCGGTGTGGACCGCAAAGTCCTCCTCGAGCGTGCGGCGCAGCGCCTCCTGCGACCGCACCTCGTCGTCGACGACCAATACAGTTGGTAAGGTACGCGGCGTCGCCATCACTGCTCCGGCACCCGCCAGCCGAGCTCCCGGTGCCTCGCGAGGTGACGGGGCGTCCAGGAGCGACGGTCGGCCGCGCGCACGGCGGGGCGGCGTCTGCGGCTTCGCGCCATGACGAGTCGATCCACCGGCTTCAGCCTTTGGCCGCGAGCTGCGCCTCCAGCTCGGCGATCCGCTGCTTCAGCCGTGCGACGCTGTCGCGCCGCGCCACAGTGGCGCGCTCGAGCCCTGCCATCAGCCAGCCGGTCCAGGCGTCCAGGCCCTCGCCGCTGACTGCGGAAACCTGCATGAGCTCCAGGGCGGGATTGATGCGGCGCGCGTACTCGATACAGCGGTCGACGTCGAAGCCGAGGTGCGGCAGCAGATCCACCTTGTTCAGCAGCATCAGGCTCGCGGCGTGGAACATGTTCGGGTATTTGAGTGGTTTGTCCTCACCCTCCGTGACCGAAAGGATCACCACCTTGTGCGCCTCGCCCAGGTCGAACGCGGCGGGGCAGACCAGATTGCCGACGTTCTCGATCATCAGCAGGCTGTCGTCCGGGAGCGCCAGTCGCTCCAGCGCGTGGCCCACCATGTGGGCATCCAGATGGCAGCCCTTGCCGGTATTGACCTGGATGGCCGGTGCGCCGGTGGCCCGGATGCGGTCGGCATCATTGCTCGTCTGCTGGTCGCCCTCCACGACGGCGACTGCGGCGCGGCCGCGCAGCGCGGCGATGGTCTTCACCAGCAGCGAGGTCTTGCCCGACCCCGGGCTCGACACGAGGTTGACGGCAAATATCCCGCGCTCGCCGAAGCGCTGGCGGTTGGCCTGGGCATAACGATCGTTCTTGCTCAGGATGTCCTGCTCGATCTGCACCATGCGCTCCTGGCTGAGGCCGGGGGCGTGCGCGTGCGCAGGCCCCAGGCCGTAGTGCAGGTCGCTCCCGGCCGCGTGCTCGTGGGTGTGGCTGTGCACGTGCTCGTGTTGGTGCGCGTGGCTGTGCTCGTGGGGATGGTGATGCTCGTCCCCTTCGATCCGGGTTTCGCCTTGGCCGCAGCCGCAGGTGGTGCACATGGTCGTTCCCTTAGCTATTCGACGAGGAGGTCCTTGACCCGCATCGCGGTGCCGCCGGTGGCCTGCACCTGGTAACCGCCGCAGAGCGGACAGGCATCGAAGAGCGCGGCGATGGTGACGCTCTGCCCGCACCCCAGACACCACCCCACGCCCGGCGCGATGTCAAGCACCACCCGGGCGTCGGCCGCCACGCTGCCCTTCAGGACCACGTCCAGGCAGAAGCTCAGGGCGTCCACCTCGACCCCCGCCAGGGCGCCGATCTCGAGGCGGATCTCGGTCACCCTGACGACGTCGCGGTCCCGAACGGCGTCCTCGACGATCTGCAGGATCCCTTCGGCGAGCGACATCTCATGCAATCTGCACCTCGATCGCCACGCAGGCGTCGAGCGAGTGCGCGACCCGGCGCGCCGCCTGGAGCCGGTTGCCGTCCCCTGTCAGCGACGCGAGCGCGTCGACGATCGGGCCGGCGGGATGAAAATTCCATTCTGTGGGAGCGACGATGCGGTAGTCGGCCACCCGGTCGCTCGCGAGCCGTACGACGTGCAACAGCAGGCCGCGCGCGGTCTCCACGGCGGCGATACCGAGACCGGGCTCCAGGTTCCAGGCGCGTGCCAGCGCGCCGTCGAGCCCCTCCCGCCGCAGGCGGGCGGGCAGCTGCGCCAGCTCGACCAGGCGGGCGAGCTGCCGTGCGCCGACGCCGCGGCCGCGCTCCGCCAGCCAGTGGGCCACCCACGGGTGCGCCGCCAGGCGCGCGATCGCGCCGGTCTCCGCGGCCCTGCCGCGCCAGAGGGGGCGGGCGCACCAGAGCGGCTCGTCCAGCGCGCACCGCGCCAGCGTGCCCGCCTCGTCCGCTCCGAGGGCGGTCAGGGCGGGCAGCAGCGGGGCGTTGCTGACGCCCTCGTCCGATTCCTGGGCCAATGCCGCCAGCCGCTCGGCGGTGGGCGTCGGCCGGGCGCGACACCAGGCCGTGAAATCCGCCGCTCCGCCGCCGAGCCAGGTCGCGGGCGCGATGCCCAGCACCTGCCGGGCGAGGACCGCCTCGAGTCGCTCCGCGAGCTCCTCGGGCGCGGCCGCCGCCTGACGGAGCTCGAGCAGAGTGGCAAGGTCCGGGGTGGCGCCCTGCTGCGTGGGCAGGCTCGCGAGGAGCTGCCAGGCGTGCTCGAGGGCAAGCTCGGACAGGGCCTTGCGGAACTGCGGGGCGTCCGTCGCCGCCAGCGGCGCGGGGCCGCGGGCTGCACGGGTGGCGAGCTCTGCGGCGAGCCGTTGGGCCCGCCCGCAGAGCGCGAAGATCGATCCGGCCAGCCTGACCGCCTCCGCGGGCGGGCGGCCCGCCATGAGCCGCTGCGCGAGCTGGGGCCGCGTCGATTCGATCCGGGCGCCGAGGCGTCCCTCGGCGCCGCGGCAGAGGCGGATGGTGATCTGGCCTTCCAGGGCGCTGCTCAATCCCTTTCTCTGTTCGGCAGCAAGGCTCCGAGAAAACCGCGCCGGCTGACCGGCTGCTCCAGTCTGGCTGCCAGCTCCTGCGACGACGGGGAGGGCGGGGTAGCCGGCGGGTGCTCCCCCGCGAACACCTCGTTCAGCACCGCTTCGGCGACGGCACGGGCTTGCGACATCTCGGCGAACTCGAACATGGGCGAGAATAAGGGGCTGGTGAGATAGCTGCCCAGGCTATCCTCCTGCGCGGTGAAGAACGCGTAATCGCCGGAGGGGAATGTCAGGGCACGCGCCGTGCCGCTGCCGGTGGTTTCCCCGATCGAGCCCGGGCCGGGCAGGCAGACCAGGTTCATGCACCACGGGGTGATGAGGACGCCGACGCTGTCGCCCTGCCAGGGGCGGAAGCCCACCGCCTCCACCTGCAATGCCGGGTTGGACAGCGGCATGCCGTGCATGCGGGTGGCGGCGATGGCGCGGAAGACCTGCTCCAGGCGGGCCGCGGGTGTGGCCTCATCCAACGCCCGCTCCAGGCGAGTCGCCGAGCACCATGAACTGCTCGCGGGCGCCGTCGCAGGTGGGGCAGCGCCAGTGCGCGGGGAGTGCGGCGAACGGTGTCCCGGGCGGGATCTGCCAGACCGGGTCTCCCTCCGCCGGGTCGTAGACGTGCCAGCAGATCTTGCATTCCAGCCGGGCGTCCGCCGGCAGCCGGCTGCCATCGCCGAGGTAGGAGCCTTCGAACGTGGTCACGGCCCGTTTCCGTGGACTCTGTCGATCCAGTTCAGCACGTCGGCGAGGCGCTCGGCGCTGTCCTCGAGGTCTTCACGCGCGGCGCGTACCACGGCCGGCGCATCGGTGATCTCCAGGGTGTTGAGGATGAGCGCGTCCTGTGAGTTGAAATACTGCACCCACCACAGCCGACTGATGCCGGTCGCAGTGATGCGGCAGTTGCCGTAGCCGCGCGACAGCAGCGACACCGTCCCGCGCCCGAGCGCCTGATCGAGGCAGCTGCCGTCTTCCGGCGAGAAGGGCAGCAGGGACAGGTTGATCACGTGCTGCGGGGTGCCGATGCGCAGGTGCTCGGCGATCTCGGCGAGCAGAGCGGGCGCACTGGCGGTGCCGGCCGGGATCTCGGGTAACGGCCGTGGCGCGCTGCTGCCGCTGCGTCCGGCGCGGAAGATCGCAGGCGGCAGCTCGCCAATCTGGAGGCGGTCGGCGACGCAGGCATTGTCGGTGTCGAACACCCGCACCCGCCACACGCCCGCGAACACGCTCTCCTGGATGCGCATGCTGCCGCTCTCCGATTCGATCCTGGCGCTGACCTCGCCTTCCCCCGTGACCTGATCGACGAGACCGAGATTGTCGGGATCGAGCGGGTCGAGATCGAGGTCGAGCGCGGCTCGTCCAGCCGCAGCTTCGCGCACTGCGTCGAGCAAGCGCCGCAAGACGGCGCGCGCCGGACCGAGGGAGCGCACCGCGTCGGCGTCCGGCAGGCTCGGGCCCTCGAAGGTGCGCACGGTGTGCGGCATGGACAGGTACTGGAGCGGCTCCTCTTCCTGCTGCGAGCCTGGCCCGAGCGCAACGACGGGTATCGAGAAAGGCTTCATCACGGATCTCCCGGTAGCTACTCAGTGGCAGCGCGTCGGCTCGACGCCGATCGCGACGCCGATGGACGGCGGCCGGCAGACCGGGCCGGCGAGCAGGTCCTCGACCCGGGCGAGATAGACGGGCCAGTCCTGCATGCCCGCGAGCGTGCCGACGTACGCGCCCGCCCGCACGAACACCAGGCTGGGCCAGCGGTTGATCCCGAACCGCGCCTGCAGGGCCGGCTCCAGCTCACGCCCGGCGACGCCGGCCCGGAGCCGCCCCGGGAAGGCGCGCAGCAGCTCCGGCAACACGACGGCCACGTCGAGGCATTCCGAATGCTGAACCGGATCGCCACCACAGAAGATCACGCCATCGCCGGCGGCCTCGAGGAAGTCGTCGAGGCCGGCGGCATCGAGCAGCGGATAGCCGTAGTCGGTGCTCAGGCGAGCGACCAGGGGGTGTGACGTCATGCTGTGGTTCCTCTCAGGTGCGGGGGCAGTTCGGGCGCGCGGTCGATCAGGTCGGCGAAGTGGCTGGCGACGTCGGTCTCGCCGGCCATCACGGCCTCCAGACCGTCGAGTGCCGCGTTGATCTGTGCTGCAGTCTCTGCATCGATGACGTCCCGCGCGGCGTCGAGGAAGGCCAGCACCCAGGTGCCGGGGGGCTGCGCACCGACCAGCGCGAGGTCGATGCGGCGATAGTCGCCACGCCCCCGACACAGGGCGGCACAGCCGTCGCAGCGCACGATCTGCATTGGAACGCCGAGGCACATGTCAGGTCGACGCGTGGGCGCCAAAGAACCGAGCGTCCCCGACGCGGCACGCGGCCGTAGCGCTGGGGCGCTCGCCCTCGTAGCTGGCCATGTCCAGCCGGTCCAGCGTGATGCGCTCGGCGGGAGTCGGCAGTGCGGCACGCCGTTCGGCGTCGATCCGCCAACTGCGAAGGGTCGCGAGTGCTAGCGACAGGGCGTCCGGCAGGCAGGACTTGACGGTGCCGGACAGACTTCCGCCGTAGTCGTCCAGCAGTGCCGGCTGGCAGCCGATCAGCGCGACGCTGCGCGGATTCCACCCGCGCAGGCGGGCCAGCGACAGCACCTCCTGAAAACCGGTCTGATGCAGGCTCATCTTCTTCACGCCCATGAACGCCGGTACCTCGCCGTCTCGCACCACTTTGAGCGTGCCAGGCTCGAGTCCGTAGTCCACCGCGTCGAAGATCAGCAGGCGCCGGCAGCCCTCGACGTCCGGCAGCAGATAGAGGCCCTGCGTACCGCCGTCGAGCAGTCGCACGCCAGCCGGGAAGCGCCAGCCCGCATGCAGGGCCTCCACGGCCCGGACGCCGAAGCCTTCGTCGGCCCACAGCAGGTTGCCGATGCCCAGCACGAGGGTGTCGCAATGACCGTCGAGCCCGTCCGGCCGCGGGGCGGTCATGGCCGGTCGTCCTTGAACATGCGCCAGCCGCTGATCATGGTGCTGACCAGGCTCTGCCGGGACATGATGTCCTCGCGGATGGCGGTGTAGACGTGGAGCATGACGAAGATGACGATGATCCACATGCCCCAGTGGTGCCACATCCGCACGTCCTGGCTCTGCCCCATCAGGGGAATCAGCCAACCGAACATCCGGTCCTGCCAGCTGCCCAGACCCGTCTGCTCGGCGTATAGCGCGAAGCCCGTCACTAGCATCACGAGCCCGCCGACCGTGATGATGGCCACCATGAACAGATGCGCGAGGGGGTTGTGGCCGATGTACTTCCGCGGCTCGCGCTCGAGGAAGGCGTACCAGCGCAGCTCGTGCCACACCTCTTCCCAGAAGCTCGGGCGCCAGAAGGGCAGCGTGAACAGCTGCCGCGAGTAGCGATTGCCCACCAGGGCCCAGTAGATGCGGAACAGGAACGCCGCCGCAAACACATACCCTGCCGCGAAGTGCAGGAAACGCAGGTAGCCCAGCACGAAGTGGTCGCTCGCCTCGCCCGGCATCGACGGCGGCGGATTGGCGATGAGATAGCCGGTGATTGCCAGCAGGGTGATGGATAGCGCGTTTACCCAGTGCCAAATGCGCACCGGGGCCTCGTAGACGTAGACGGCGGTCCGTCTCACGGTCGGGATGTCGGCGTTCATCGGGGTCATCGCTCCTCTACGGAAACCGCTCAACGCACCCTTACCCGCGTCAACTCAGCCCCGTCCGGACTGATGACGTGGGTCGAGCAGGCCAGACAGGGGTCGAAGCTGTGGAGGGTGCGCAGGATCTCCAGCGGCTGATCGGCCTCTGCCACGGGCGTGTTCATCAGGCTGGCCTCAAAGGCGCCGATCTGCCCCTTGGGGTCCCGCGGGCTGCCGTTCCAGGTGGTGGGGACCACGCACTGGTAGTTGTCGATGCGCTCGTCCTTGATGCGTATCCAGTGCGCGAGTGCGCCGCGTGGTGCCTCGGTGAAGCCGACGCCCTTGGTCTCTCTCGGCCAGGTCGACGGCTCCCACTTGTCGATGTTGGCCGTCGCCAGATCGCCTGCCTTCAGGTTGGCCATCAGCTTGTCCTGGAAGTAGCGCATCTTGTGCGCTGCCCAGGAGGCCTCCAGGCCACGCGCAGCCGTTCGTCCCAGCGTCGAGAACAGCGCCGGCAACGGCAGGCCCAGCGTCTTCAGCACCATCTCCACTGGCTCTTTGAACTCCGGGTTGTTCTGCGCATAGCCGATGACGTAGCGGGCGAGGGGGCCGACCTCCATGGCATGACCACGCCAGCGCGGCGCCTTGATCCACGAGTACTTGCCACCCTCGTCGATCTGCTCGATGTGGGTCGCGCTGCCCTTGGCATTCGGCCCCAGCTTGTAGTTGGGCACGGTGACTCCGTCCCAGGGGTGCAGGCCCTTGGTCTCGTCCGGATAGGTGAACCACGAGTGGGTGACGAACTCCTGGACCTGCGCGGGATCGCGCAGGTCGACCTCGTGCACCTTGGACGCGTCGCCGTTGATGATGGCGCCGCGCGGCAGCATGAGGTTGGCGGCGGAATAGTCGTTCGCCTTGTCCGGGATGTCACCGTAGGACAGCACCGAGCGGGACGACAGGCCACCACCGTAGGTCCATTCCTTGTAGAACGAGGCGATGGCCAGCAGGTCGGGGATGTAGACCTGATCGATGAACTCGATGGTGCGGTCGATGATGGACGAGACGAGATTGAGCCGCTCCATGTTCACGGCGCCGACTGCGCCGGTGTCGTTCACGTTGATGGCGCAGGGCACACCCCCCACCAGCCAGTTGGGGTGGGGGTTCTTGCCGCCGTAGATGGTGTGGATCTTGACGATCTCCTTCTGGAAATCCAGGGCCTCCAGGTAGTGGGCCACCGCCATCAGGTTCGCCTCGGCGGGCAGCCGGTAGGCGGGATTACCCCAGTAGCCGTTCATGAAGGGGCCCAGCTGGCCCGAGGCCACGAACCGCTGCAGCTGTTTCTGGATCTGCCGGAAATACCCGGGGGAGGACAGGGGCCAGGCCGAAATGCTCTGCATCAGCTCCGAGGTCTTTTTCGGGTCGGCCGACAGCGCGGAGACCACGTCGACCCAGTCCAGCGCGTGCAGGTGATAGAAGTGCACCAGGTGGTCGTGGGCCTGGAGCGTCAGCTGCATGATGTTGCGAATGGAGTTGGCGTTCTCCGGGATCTTGATGTCCAGTGCGTCCTCCACGGCACGCACCGAGGTCAGGGCGTGGGTGCCGGTGCAGACGCCGCAGATGCGCTGCGTGAAGGCCCAGGCATCGCGCGGGTCTCTGCCTTTGAGGATCACCTCGAGCCCGCGCCACATGGTGCCCGTGGAGACCGCGTTGCGGATGACGTTGTTGTTGTCGAGATTCACCTCCACGCGCATGTGCCCTTCGATGCGGGTGACCGGGTCGACGACGATGCGCCTGCCGGAGTTGTCCAACGCGAAGCCCTGTGTCTCGTAAGCGGCCATCGGTCAGCCCTCCTGCTCGTTGCGGTCGGACTTGTTGGTCCGAGCCCTCTTGATGGCGCTCACCGCCGCATGGGCGGCGACGGCGGCCCCCACTACCCCCACTGCCGCGAGGCCGATGCGGTCGGCGTTGGCCTCGACGCCGAACTGATGGGTGTCGGTGACGTGCTGATAGAAGCTGCCCTTGTCCCAGAAGCCGTCCTCGGAGCAGCCGATGCAGCCGTGCCCGGACTGGATCGGGAACGAGACCCCGCCGTTCCAGCGCACGGTGGAGCAGGCGTTGTAGGTGGTCGGTCCCTTGCAGCCCATCTTGTAGAGGCAGTAGCCGCGGCGCGCGCCCTCGTCATCCCATGCTTCGACGAACTGGCCCGCGTCGAAGTGTGGGCGGCGATAGCATTTGTCGTGGATGCGCTGGCCGTAGAACATCTTGGGCCGGCCCTGGCGGTCGAGCTCCGGTATGCGGTCGAAGGTCAGCATGTAGGTGATGACGCCCGTCATCACCTCGGCGATGGGCGGGCAGCCCGGCACCTTGATGATCGGTTTGTCGTGGATCACTTTGTGAACGGGCGTGGCCTGCGTGGGGTTGGGTTTGGCCGCCTGAACGCAGCCCCAGGAGGCGCACGAGCCCCAGGAGATGATCGCCTTGCAGTCGGCCGCGACGCGCCGGAGCTGATCCACGAAGGGCCTGCCCGCGATGATGCAGCTCATGCCTTCCTGGTTCAGCGGCGGGTTGCCCTCGACCGCCAGGATGTAGTTGCCTTTGTACTTCGTCATGATCTCGTCGAGGATCGCTTCCGCCTGATGCCCTGCGGCGGCCATCAACGTGTCGCTGTAGTCGAGCGAGATCATCGACAGGACCGCATCCTTGGCTAGCGGATGCGCCGAGCGGATGAAGGATTCGGAACAGCAGGTGCACTCGAGCCCGTGCAGCCACAGCACCGGGGTGCGCGGCTTGGTCTCCATGGCGTGGACGATCCGGGGCAGGAAGGCCGGCCCCAGGCCTAGGGAGGCGGCCGTCAGGCTGCAGAACTTGATGAAGCTGCGTCGGGTGATGCCTTGACGCCGCATCACGTCATAGAAGGTCTCCACCATGGAACGTGTCTCCTCTCGGACAGATCTGGCCGGCACTGGAATGATCCGGTGTGTCGCGAGCAGACAAGTTCCGCGCCAGGCGGGGGACTCGTTGAAAAGGAATTAAAAACAATCGGTTGAGGTTGCCGCTCGGCCCGCCAGCAGGCGGCGACGTGCTAATCAGGTAACCACCTGGGGCGCGAGGTGGTAACGAAGTGCCATGGGTCGTGACGCCGGCGGCTGGTTGCGGATCCGCGTGCAACGCGATCCCTTGTCCGCCGGCGAGTTGGGGATTGCGGGCGCGGTGTCGGTCGTGATGCTGTTCGTGCTGGCGCTGCTCTACCCGTCGCGCTACACGCGCGGCAGCGACATCTACGGGGTATTCACCGCCTACGTCGCGGCGAAGGTCCTCGAGACCTTCGACCACGAGATCCTGGCGCTCGGCCATCTCATGAGCGGCCATTCGCTCAAGCACGTCGCCGCGGCGTTGGGCAGCGTGCTGGTGCTGCGGATGCTGTGGTTGCGGCGCCTTCAACGACCGGCCGAGGCGGTGCATTGACGGCGCCTACGGGGCGCCCTATCCCTGTCGATACGCCTTGCGATGTATCGACGCACCTCTCGATAGGGCGGGCCGTGCCCGCCGATCAGCGCGCCAGCAGCAGGGTCGCGGCCAGGGCGAGCGCGAGCAGCAGCAGGGACAGGCCTGCCACCTCCCAGGTCCGCAGCACGCCGTCGAGGCGCTCGAGGGTCGCGCCCAACACCGCAATGAGCCGCCGGACGGCGGTCATGGCAGGCCTCCCGCCGCGCTTCCCGGCCGACCGATCTCCATGAGCGCCAGGATGTCCGGCGGCAGCAGCCCGAGGAAGAGCGCGCCGAGGGCGAGGCCGAGCACCACGAGCTCCTGGGCGAGGGCCGGACGGCTGACCAGGGCCGGCGGTCGACCGAATCCTGACAGCGCATGGAAGAAGACGCGGATCAGGTACGCGGCGGTGAGCAACCCCCCGACCTGCATCGCGAGGCCCCACGCCGCCTGCCCGGTGGCCAGGGCGGCGCCCTCGAGGAAGGTCTTGGCGAGATAGGCGCCGCTCGGCGGGATGCCGACGAGGGCCAGGCCGCCGATCCCGAAGGCCAGGACGGTGAGCGGCAGGGCGCGCGCGATGCCGTGCAGGCCGCCGATGCGATCCGCGCCGAGGGCCTTCGCGATCAATCCGGCGGCCAGGAACATCGCCGCCTTCGCGCACGCATGGGACACCAGCTGGAGCATCCCGCCGGTCAGGATGACCGGGGCGTTGGCGGCCGGGGCCGCGGCGAGCGGGAAGACCAGGAAGAGATACCCGAGCTGGGCGAGGGTGGAGTAGGCGACGAGCAGCTTGAGCCGGACCTGCGCGAGGGCGAGCAGGCCGCCGTAGACGATCGCCACCGCGCCCAGCGCGCCCAGGATCTCGGCCGCGCCGAGGGCGAGTAGCCCAGGGATCACGTCGAACCACAGCCGCAGAATCAGGAAGAACGAGCCCTTCACCACCAGGGCGGAGAGGACCGCGCTCGCCGCCGGGGGCGCGCCGGCATGGGCGGGCGGCAGCCACAGGTGCAGCGGAAAGAGCGCGGTCTTGGCCAACAGCCCGACGGTCATCAGCGTTGCCGCGGCAAGCGCTGCCGGCGGCAGGCGCGGCTCGCCGGCCAGGTGCCCGGCGAGTCCCGCGATGTCGAGGGTGCCGTAGGCGCCGTAGAGCAGCGCCGTGCCGAGCAGGTAGAGCACCGAGCCCAGCAGGGCGAAGAGCAGGTAGCGCAGCGCGGCGGCCAGGGTCTCCGCCCGCCCTTCCAGGCAGACCAACGGCACCGCCGAGAAGGTCAGGAGCTCCAGCGCGACGTAGAGGGTGAAGAGGTCCTGCCCCAGGAAGACGAGATTGAGTCCGCCCCAGACCCCCAGCAGCAGGGTCCAGAACGCGAGCGCGCCCCGGGTCTCGGCGACGCCGGCGGGTATCCGGTATCCGGGGGCGGCATAGATCCCCACGCCGAACAGGATCACCGCGCTGGTGAGCAGCATGACGGCGGAGAGCCCGTCCGCCTGCAGGGCCACGCCGAGCGGCGGGGCCCAGCCGCCGAGGTCGTAGCGCAGCGGGGCGCCGGCCTCGAGCACGGCGGCGGCGATTGGGACCGCCGCCAGCATGCCGAGGGTGATGGCGGTGCGCGCGATGCGGGCGGCGTGGCGCCCGCCGAAGGCCAGCGCGAGCAGCAGTCCAGCCAGCGGGAGAAGCACCGGGACCACGAGCAGCGCGCCGCCGAGCGCGGCCAGCGCAGCGATCGGGCTTGCAAGCAGCGCCGCGACCTCGGTCACGGGCCGCTCCCGGGCGCGCGCTCCGCCCCGGCAACGGGTTCCGCCTCCGCGTCCCGCGCCTGCGCGAGCCGCAGCGCCAGCGCGACGGCGAGCACGGTGGCCGCGAAGGCCACCACGAGACCGGTGATGACCAGGGCCTGAGGCACCGGATCGCCGCCGAAGCCGGCGGCCGCACCCCGGCGCGCGACGACCCCGAAGAGCAGGAACACGCCGCTGCCGATCAGGTTGAACGCGAGGATCCGGCGCAGGGCGCCGGCGTGGCAGATCAGGCCGTAGAGACCCAGGCCGACCAGGACGGCGCCGCACAGGCCGAAGAGCGTGGCCGTGCTCATCGGTCCGCCGCGCGGCCAGTGGATTCGGCGGGCGGGCCGGCGACCAGCAGCCCCAGGATGGCGGCGACCGACAGCGTGAGTCCTACCTCGATCACGATGATCAGCGGCTTGGCCAGGCCGTCCGGGTAGGCGAGGAAGGCCTCCGCCCACCCCATCCCGCCCAGGCCGATCGCGACGAAGAGCAACGAGCCGGCCACGGCGACCCAGCGCAACGGGCGGCTGGTCACGCGCGGCGGCTCGCGCAGCCCCGCGATCAGGACCAGGACCCACATCGCGGCGAGGACGGTCGCCCCCTGGAACTTGCCGCCCGGGTGATCGGCCCCGACCCACAGAAGGTGGATGCCGACCAGGATGCCGAAGGGCGGCAGGAGCTGCGCGAGGAGGGTCAGGGCGCCGGTCGGGGGCACCTTGGGCAGCGACCCGGGGCGGCCGTCCCAGGCGCGATCCGGCGCGAGCGACCACAGGCCGACCAGGGCGAGCACCAGCACGATGGACTCGCCGAGGGTATCGATGGCGCGAAAGGCCAGCAGCACCGCGGTGACGGGATTGCCCACGCCGGTCGCGGGCAGGCTGGCCGCTGTCGCCGACGCGAGGCTGGGCGAGGGCTCGGGCAGGAGCAGGACCACCGCGGCGAGTCCGACCGTCACGCCGGCGCAGAGCAGCCCGACCAGGAGCCGCAGGGCCCAAGGCGGCTGGCCGGCCTCGGACTCGCCGGAGGTGACGCGGGCGGCAGCTCCCAGGAGCAGCAGCCCGGTCAGTCCGCCGCCCAGCGCCGCCTCGGTGAGCGCGACGTCCACCGAGCCGAGGCGCACCCAGACCAGCGCCAGCAGGAGCCCGTAGGCGACGAAACCGACCGCCGCCCGAAAGACGGTGGCGGTGGCGAGGACCCAGGCGGCCAGCCCGAGGACGAGGAGGGCGAGGGCCAGATCGATCAGCGTCACGGCGCTCATCCGCGGGGCTCCGCCTCCGTGGCCGCCTGCGCGTCCGTGTCTGGGGCGGCGCGGCGGACCTTGATCGCGAGGAGCTGGCCGACCGTGGCCCCGGTGAGCAGGGCGAGCAGCCAGACCGCGATCAGGCCGACCCACGCCAGCGGCGTGGACACCTGGGGCAGCAGACCCGCCACCACCAGACCGAGGCCGAGGTTGTCGGCCTTGGTCAGGGCATGGAGGCGGGTCAGGGTGTCCGGGAAGCGGAGCAGGCCCAGGGTGCCGGCGAGAAAGAACAGGGCGCCCAGGCTCACCGTGATCACGGTGTAGAGAGCGAGCGCCGCGCTCATTCGCCGCTCCCTCCGGCCTTCCCGGCGACGAAGGCCACCGAGGCGAAGGCGGCGAGCAGGGTCAGCACCAGGGCGAGATCGGCGACGGCGGGGTCCCCGGTGGCCACGCCGAGCAGGAGCAGCGCCGCGGCGCCTCCGGTGCCGAGGAGTTGCGCCGCCAGCATGCGGTCCGCCTCTTCGGGGCCGCGCAGGACGCGCATCAGGCCAAGCGCGACCGTGCCCAGCACGAACGCGGCGGCGGCCAGCAGGAACTCACTCACCCCGTCCTCCGTGGGTGCGGATGCCGGCGAGGAGGGCCTCGTCGCGGGCGAGGCCTTCGGCGATGGGCTGGTCGAGGTCCAGGCAGTGGTAGATCAGGCTGCCGTCCGGCGCGCTCCCCACGGGCAGGGTGCCCGGGACCAGGCTGGTCAGGGCGCCGTAGACGGCGCGCGACGTTCCGTCCGGGAGGCGCGAGGGGTGGCGGAGGTAGCCGGGGTTCAGGGGCAGGCGGGGATCGAAGGCGCGGCGGGCGACGTCCAGCCCGCCGACCAGCGACTGCCACAGGAAGCGGCCAACGAGCCGCGCCAGCACCCCGAGGCGCAGCCGGCCCGGCGCCGGGGGCAGGAGGCGCAGGCTGACCCAGGTCGCGAGGGCCGCCGCGACCAGGCCGACCGCGATCTCCGCCAGGGCCGCTGCCGCCGGGGCTGGCTCCCAGGGACGCGACAGCAGCAGCCAGAAGCCGCTGAACCCGGCGGCCCGCAGCAGCGCCGCGCGAAACCGCCGCGGGGCCGGGGTCTCAGCGTTGCCCACGGACGCCCGACGGGTCGTCGTTGCGAGGGCTCACTCGGACCACGGCCACTGCCCCGGGCGATCGAGGGGGTCGTTGATGGCGATGCCGATGCCGATCGTGTTCTGCCGCCAGTTGTAGTCGATCAGGCTGTCGCCGTAGCCGGTGAAGGCCTCGACGTAGGCGCGCAGCGGTCCGAGGAGGGGCGGCGAGGTCCAGGTCAACTGGGCCGCGCCCTTGCCGGTGCCGGGATTGCCGCGGCCCATGAGGGTGAAGCTGTGGCCCTGCCACCGGTACAGGGCGGTGATGTCGCCGTAGCCCATGTAGTCGTCGATGTCGGGGTTGTCGTCGCCGCCCTTGTCGATGATGGCCCATGGCCGGATGAGGAGGGCGAAGTTGTCCCGCTCGATGCCGATCTCCGCGACGATGCGGTCCCAGCTGCGGGAGATCGGATCGGAGCGGCCGTTGGACTGGTGGTTGTAGCCGAGGTTCAGCAGCCGCCAGTCGAAGCCCGCGAACGACAGGTCCGGGTTGTAGCTGACGAATAGCTCGGGCTCGTAGTTGGTCTCGCGGAACGGCCTCGAGAGCTCGCTGTTGTAGACCTGCCACTGGCTGCGCTGCGTGTAACCGGCCCAGATCCCCAGCTGG
>Ga0114939_10001245_pt1 | contig 20319 bp, 13 predicted proteins | sample AshMeaCrysSpring_FD_87196 | JGI IMG/M metagenome (GOLD analysis project Ga0114939, IMG submission 87196) | Groundwater microbial communities from Big Spring, Nevada to study Microbial Dark Matter (Phase II) - Ash Meadows Crystal Spring | ecosystem: Environmental > Aquatic > Deep subsurface >...
CACATGGGCTTAATGAAAACGATGCTCAAATAGTTTCAAATAGTTTTACTCTGAAGAAATTAAAACGAGAACAGTTATTCGTTCAAGAAGGCAAAACAAGTAAATATCTTGGTTTCCATACACTTCTACTATACATAAAAACAGTGGCCCTAAAATTAGTTTAATGGTCATTGACTTTTTTTCCAAGATAGAATTTGATTGTATGTATAATCAAGATTGCATTGAATATATTGTCAATAGAATTATAAATTATGGCAAGATTGTTGAGTGAAAGGCTTAATTGGACATCTGGTTTTGATATACTGGGACTTGTTTTGCCTTGTCTTTCAACAATTTTGCAGGTCCGCACCTTAGTCCTAACGAGAAGGGATGCTCAGCAGCATTTTATTTTTTTTGACTGGTAATTGAGTTTGGATGACATACGTTTTGGCCAAACATGATTAACGACGAGTGATGCTCATATCCCTGGCCCACAAAATATTACCAAACCTTACCAAATCCACCCCCCTACTTCCCAAACATCTTCTCCAACTGCCCAAGCTGGTACTCCACATACGTGGGTGTGCCATCGGGTGTGGCATTGGGTACACTGCACAAAATCAGTTGCTCCACCTAGCCATTGCAGCCTTTACTGTTTGAGTGGTTAGCGACGCCCACTATAAACTGGCCATTGGTAGCCGGACAGACTGTACGTTGAAATCCGGCCATTGTTCCAAGCTCCTTGCGCTGTATGCATCCTATCCAAGCCACTGAACAGCTTGACACTAACAAAGTATTTCCGTAATTTCGGCACTGAAAATTTATGCAAATGGTTATCGAAAGAACAGGCAAAGAAGTAATTATCAGACTTCCATCATATGTTGACACAGACGGACTTCAACGTTTGGTTGATTATTTGACATACAAGGAAGCGACTGCAAAATCTAAAGCTAAACAGTCAGACGTTGACATTTTAGCCAGGGAAGTGAAGAAAGGCTGGTGGGCAAAAAACAAAAGTCGCCTTGTTAAATGAAAATTGTTGTTGACACAAATATAATTTTCAGCACACTATTGAACTCAAGCAGTACTGTCGGAGATCTTTTATTTAACTCTGACAGGCACTTTGAATTTTATAGTTGCAATTATATGCGGTACGAAATTCAAAAGCATTGGGAAAAGCTCAAAAAGATTTCAAAACTATCAGATGAGCAAATGCAAGTATCCTATACGCAAGTACTTTCAAAATTGAAGTTTATTAACGAAGAAATTATTCCTGTAGAGACGTGGTTGGCTTCCGAGCAAATTACAAAATAAATTGACGTAGACGATACTGATTTTGTAGCCCTTACTAGATTTTTGAAAGCTACCTTATGGACAGGCGACAAAGTTTTATACAACGAGCTTAAAAAATTAAACTTTAAAAAGATACTCAATACCACAGAATTACTTGCATTACGGACAACAAAAGGCGATAGATAACACCTTACACAATCTTGATATTGCTGCAAGTGGCTCAAGAAACTAAAGCTTCGCATGTTTGTATCGCTATACATTAGTTCCGGCCTCAGCGAACTTATACCTGGCTTCTTGCTGTTAAGCTCATTGTCATTTTTCCAATCAGCATCCGCTACAGGATGGACGTTATAAAATGCCTACATAGAAGCTGACTAATAACGTTACTAACCCTTGCCAATCCACCCCCCTACTTCCCAAACATCTTCTCCAACTGCCCAAGCTGGTACTCCACATACGTAGGTGTGCCATCAGGCGTAGCGTTGGGTACGCTGCACAAAAACAGTTGCTCCACCAGCATGCGCATTTCTTTATCGGCAAGCGGGCGGCCGGCTTTAATGGCCTGCTGGCGGCTGAGGGTGCGGATCAGTTTTTCGCGGCGGCTGAAGCGTACTTCGCTGCTAAAGTTTTTGTATTGGTCGAGCAGCAGTTCGATGGCGCGTTTTTCGTTGCCCGTTTCCACATCGGCCGGGGTGCCCTGTACAATGAAGGCGTGCTGGCCAAAGGGCTCTATGTGATAGCCAAACTGCTGCAGGTCGGGCAGCAGCTCGGCAAGGAGCACCGCATCGGCATGGGCCAGCTCTACCGTTACCGGAAACAGGCTTTGCTGCGTAGCCATGGGTTTGCCCTGCAGGGCTTTTTGCAGATGCTCGTACAGCACCCGCTCGTGGGCCGACTGCTGGTGCACCAGCAGGTAGCCGCGGGTGGTTACCACTACCAGGTAGGTGCCGTGCAGCTGCATCAGCGGGGCTTCGGGCAGCCAGCCAAAGCGCTTTTCCTTGCTTACGGGCCGAGCCTCAAAGTCAAAGTCGGTAAGGGCAGTGCGGTCGTCGGCAGGCTGCAGAAACTGCTCTTTTAGCTTGGCCAGTTCGCTTTGCCAGTTGCCTACGGTGGTGGCTTCGGTACTTCCTTTTTGCGTAGCCAGGGCGGCACGTATGTCGTCATCCTGCTTGCGGGCTTCCTTCCACGGGGCCAGGCCGCTGCCTTCTATGGCATGGGCCTGGTTTTTTTGGGTAAAGGTTTGGTACAGACCCTTGCTCATGGTGCGCATGCGGTCTTCGTCGGTTAGCGGCTTTTGCACGGCATCCAGGCCCTGTATGTCGGCATTCAGGGTAAAATCGAGCGAGGGGGCAATGCTAAACTGTGCCAGCGCATGCTTTACGGCAGCCTGCACAAAGGCGTACACAATTTTTTCGTCGGTAAACTTGATCTCCTGCTTGGTGGGGTGTACGTTGATGTCTATTTCGGCCGGATCCAGGTCAATAAACAGCACATAGCTGGGGTAGCTGTCCTTGGCTGTCAAGTCAGCATAAGCGGTAGCCACCGCATGGTTGAGGTAGGCGCTGCGGATATAGCGGTTGTTGACGAAGAAGTACTGGTCGCCGCGGGTTTTTCGGGCGGTGTCGGGCTTGCCTATAAAGCCGCGGATGGTAAGGTAGTCGGTGTTTTCGTTGATGGGTACCAGCCGCGAGGCATAGCTGTTGCCCAGCAACTGCACCACGCGCTGCTTGAGCGAGCCTTTTTCGAGCATAAACACCTGCTGCCCGTTGTGGTGCATGGTAAAGCGCACATCGGGAAAAGCCATGGCCACGCGGGTAAACTCATCAATGATATTGCGCAGCTCGGTGGTGTTGCTTTTAAGGAAGTTGCGGCGTGCGGGCACGTTAAAAAACACATGCTTCATGGCAATGCTGGTGCCCACGGGCGCCGCCACGGGTTCCTGGCGCGTAGCTACGCTGTTTTCCACTTCTATCAGGGTGCCTGCTTCGTCATCGGCGCGGCGGGTTTTCAGTTCTACCTGCGCCACAGCCGCTATAGAGGCCAGGGCCTCGCCGCGAAAGCCCATGGTGCGAATGTGGAAGAGGTCGTTGATGGTGGATATTTTGGAAGTGGCGTGGCGCTCAAAGGCCATGCGGGCATCGGTGGGGCTCATGCCGCTGCCATTGTCTATTACCTGCACCAGGCTTTTGCCGGCGTCGTTTACAATCAGTTGTATATCGGTAGCCCCGGCATCCAGGGCATTTTCCAGCAGTTCTTTTACGGCGCTGGCGGGGCGTTGTATTACCTCGCCGGCGGCTATCTGGTTGGCAATGTGGTCGGGCAGCAGTTGTATCTTATCGGGCACGTATCGGTTTCTCCTCTGGTTAAGTGGGCAAAAATAAGGTTTGCCAGGCGGGCTGGTGCATGGAGGGTAGGCGAGCTGAATTTGTGAACCAATGTCGTTTGGAACTTACTTGAAAAGTCAGTTTTAACCACAATGTCACAAAGGAGGCACAAAGGCACTAAGAAAAGTACTCAAAAATCGGGCATTATAGCTCCGAAGAAGTCCTTTGGAATTTGCGGGAAACTGAAAATTTCGCCTGCAGATACATGCAGATTTTCCGCAGACAAGTAAAGCCCGCTGGGCTTTCCTTCTTGGTGAACTTTTTGAAAAAACTTTGCGCACTCTGCAGTTAGAGCCATTCTCATTTTCAACGCAAAGCACGCCAAGGAAATACTACGCAGAGGTCTGAAGATCGGTAGGACTCCTTGGGAGCGTCCTTTGGGTTTCCCGGCTAATATGGATCTCAACAAAACGACATTCAATTTAAGCACTTAACCGGCTAAAGAACACAGTAGAAATCTGAAAACAATCGGCGACTTACTACAGCTATTTTGCCCTCACCAAATGATACTGAATACCCTGTGAGGTTTTATCGGTAAGGTGCAAGATGCGGCCGATGCGCACACATTCAAACTGGCACCAGAATACATCGGTTTTGCCGTTGTACCGGTTGGTCATGCTCACCTCCCAATTACCGTTCATACTGTACCGGCCCTTGTACTCTTGTTGAAAGAAGCTTTGGTTGCCCACCATGCCGCTGGCTCCTTTATGTTGGCTACGGTAACTGCCATCGGCGTTCAGCCAAAACTCCGCGCTGTTGCTCACCGCGTTCATGCCAGCATAGTTGCCGGTGTTTACATAATACATCTGCGCAATCGATCCTGAGCTCTCGCTCCAGTGGCCTGCCAGGTCTTGCGGCGCCACAGCAAACTTGTTGCGGTTTTGCATGTTATCCATCTTCATCCACAAGGCATCGTCGCTCCAAATGAGGTTGTCGTTGTTGGCTGCGGAAATGTTCATGCCAAATTCCTTTTCGAAGCTGGCCCTGTCGGGCGAAATGAATTCGATGAACAAACCGCCTCCCCTTCTGAACAGCACAACAAAATGTTGTGCGCCCAGTTTATCGGTCATAATAGCGCTGGTAGCCGATGAACGCAGGTAACTCATATTGCCATTGAAGGCATGATACTCCCGCTTGTCGGTATAGCGCGGCGCTACCAGCACGTTCCAGGCGTTGGCGTTGATGATGGGTGTTTGCCCGCTACTCATATCAATGGCCGTGTTGGAAAAATGCAGCAGCACTTTAAGTTCACCCTTGGTCACCTCTATCCAGTCAGGCTTTTCAATTGCTACCCAGCCATCGTCGAAGTTGGTGGTGGTAAAAGCATACTTGCCGGCTGCTACGCTGGTTCCCTGGTTTGGTGTACCCCCAGCTGGGGTGGCTGGCGGCAAGGTGCCCACGTTGGCGTTTGTGGCATGCTTGGCAGGCGCCGGCCCCGCTAGGGATGAATCTTTTTGTGCCGGCTTGCTTTGCGCAGCGGAGTTGGCAGGCCCCACGCTTTTGGCCACGGCTATATACAGGTTGGTTTCCGTTTTGGTTTGGTCGTAATAACACCACAACACGCGGTTTGCTTTTTGCGCCAGCCAATTTTTGGTTCCTGTTACGGGAGTCATATCATAGCCTGCGCTTTTCATAGCCTGGCCCAGGCTGTCGGCACTGTAGGTGACAGGTAAAATAAGCACCTCCACACTGTCGGTAAGCGCAGTGCCTTTTTCTTTGGCCTCCATCTCCAGCAGGGCCGAAGCTGCCGACCTGGAAAGCAACCTGTTGTCGGATCGGCTACCCGCCGGCAGGCTGATGCCGGCAAGGCCGGAGCGCTGTGCAGGTGTTACGTTCTTTTGGGCGTTTGCCTGCAGGGCAGTTGCCACTATCATCATGCATATCAAAGTTTTGCTCATGTGTGAAGCGTTTGATGATTATTGCTTCTGAAGATTTGCACTTTTATAATACTCACTACTTACTTTTTCGACAGCTCGTCTATTTTTTGCTGCATGGCCTTAATCAGTTGCTGCTGTTCCTTCACCGCATTAATGAGCAGGAAGATGTACGCCTGGTTATCTACCCAGCGCAGGTCGTTCACGCCGTTTTCGGTGGTTTGGTGCACCATGTAGGGCGCGGCCTTTTCCAGCTGCTGCGCTATAATGCCTACTTGCTTTTGGCTGGTGGCAAATGGCGCATCGGGCTTGTACTGAAACTGTACAGGATTGATTTGCTCAATCACGTTGAGGCCGTCGGTAAACGGCGCCACGTTTTCCTTCAGGCGTTCATCGCTGTAGCTGCCTACCGAACCGGTGGCAGTGAGCGCCGCGCCGTTGCGTACCTCAAAACCTTTTACAGCGCCATACAAATTGTTCGATCCTGCGCCATTGGTAAAAAACTCCAGCCTGCCGGTAAAGGTGCCCATGTCGCCGCTTTGTATGTAGCCGGGCCGCCACTGGCTGGCAAGGCCGTAGTCGCTCACAAATTCAAGCGCTGCGGGGCCAAAGCCACCGCGGTTGCCAATGAGCAGGGTGGTGGGGCTGGCGCTCGGGCCACCAATCACATCCAGCCTTCTGGTGGCACTGCTGGTGCCAATACCCACATTGGAGGTGTTGGTATTGTAGGTGAGGCCCCAGCCGTTGTTGGCCGGGCCGCCATAGAAGCCCATGTTGTCGGCATTCTGAACGCCCACGAATCCTTGCAGGCTGCTGTTGTCCGGCTTGCTGAGCCACATGCCGGTACCGTTTGCTAAGTCGGCAGTGCCATTGCGCAAAACCAGCCTGCCGTTGAGTTGCAGGCCGTCAGCGCCGCCATTGATGATGCGTGCCCTTTCGTTAAACGAGGTACTGTTTCCCCATCCGAATCCGATGTTTGCGCCACCTCCATCGGTGTACATCTGCAGCAGGCCGCTTTGCACGCCAAAACCGTATTGCACGTTGGCATTAATGGCATACAACGCTATTTTGGCGCCAAGTGTATTGCCAAAGGTTTGAGTGGCAAACTCACTGGTTGTGCCAATAGTGAGGTTGCCATTCATATAAGTGCTGCCCTCTACATGCAACCTTGCCTGCGGTTCTATTACACCAATACCCACGTTGCCTATCAGGCTGCTATTGCCTTCCACATGCAGCCTTGCCATGGGTTGCGAAGTGCCGATGCCTACATAACCTTCGTCCTTGTAAATGTTGATGCCCTGGCGCTGCCAATTGGTTGGTACAGACTGCATACCGGTGGGCGATACGGTAAGGCTGTAGCTGCGGTCGAGGGCGAACAGGCATAACCGGTTGTTGTTGTACGAAGGCACGGCAAGCACATCGCCTAAAGCAAAGATGGAGCCCGGGCCCGAGAGGTTGGCACTGTTGTAGCCTTTGGCTACCGGCGTGGCCTGATTGGAGATATCGAACACCGAAATGAGGTTGAAATTGTTGGCTACAAAAATGTAATTGCCGGATCCGTGTATGGCATAAGGCCCATATACGCTTTCTTGCGTAAAGCCGGCCACCGTTATGTTGTCCGGGTTGCTTACGTTAAACACCTGTACCCTGTTGTTGCCCCTGGAAGTTACATAGGCAAAATTGCCCTTTACGTACACCTGCGTTGGATCGTTGAGCCCGGTGGAGATGAAGCCCCTTGCTGCCGGGGCGTTGGGGTTGGAAACATCATAAATGCAAAGCCTGTTGTTGGCCCGGGAGGCCACATAGGCAAAATTGCCCTGCACCACCACCCAGTTGGGCAGGCTCAGGTTGGTGAAAATGGAGCCGCGAAACACCGGCGCCGCGGGGTTGGTCACATCATAAATACCCAGGTCGTTGCCCTCATTGCTGGTGACATAGGCAAAATTCGACTGCACAAATATCGAGTTGGGCGCTTTGTTGGTGCCCACAAAACCGGCGGCTGTCAAATTGTTGGGGTTGGAAATATTGTATACACAGAGGCGGTTGTTGCGCTCGGAGGTTACATATGCATAATTGCCCAGCACAAATACCGAACCCGGTCTGTCAAGGTTTGTACTGATGGTTTGTAATGGGGTAGGATTGCTCAGGTCGCTGATGTTAAAAGCCGACAGCCTGTTGATGCCCCAACTGGTGACAAAGGCATAATTGCCCTGCAACGCCACAGCATTGGGCGACTGCAGGCCCATGATGGAATACCCTTTGGCCACCAGCGCGTTAGTGCTGATGCCGGCCGTATCAATGCCGGTCCATAGCCCGCGCTGCATATACTGTCGCACGGCCCGCTCGGTAGGCACATTGCTGTGGCTGTTTTCGGTCATCAGGCTGTCGCGGCTAAACTTGCTTACTGCAAAGCCCTGTTGCAGCTGCAGGTCGCCGTTTACATGCAGGCGTGCCTGGGGATTGGTGGTGTTGATGCCTACGTTCTGGGCCCATGACAAGTGAACGATGAACAGAGCTGCCAACAGGGGGATGCCTCCCTTTATGTATTTTTGGAATAGAGAAGGAAAGTACCTCATAGCGATGATTTATTTTTTGGACAGGTGATAATGCATGCCGGTGGCTTGCTTGTCTTGTAAATGTAGGATACGGCATTCAAGTACCACCCTCGAACTGGCACCAGCAGGTACCTGTTTTTCCATGGTGCCGGTTGCTGAAACTCACTTCCCAATTGCCGTTCATGCAATATCGTCCTTTGTATTCAAGCTGGTAAATACTTTGATTGCCCACCATGCCACAGGCGCCCCTATGCTGGCTGCGGTAACGGCCATTTGATTCTATTCAAAATTCGGTATTAGAGCGTATGGCATTCATACTGGCATACTTGCCCGAATTGGTATAATGCATTTGTGCGTATGCACCGCTGCTCTCTGTCCAATTGCCGCGTATATCGGTGGCAGCTACCGCAAACTTGTTTCTGTTCTGCATCGCCAGTATGGTTTTCCCATTGGGCTTCCTTGCTGCATATCAGGTTCTCGTTGTTGGCCTGACCATGGTCCATCCCAAATTGATTCATAAAAGTGGACTTATCGGAGGAAATAAATTCCATTCAAATGCTGCCCCTTTTGTAAATAGCGCTACATACTTGTACTAATAAGGGGCACTTCTAAAAACCTCTCAGGCAAGGCTTGCCGACCGAGTAACCCCAGAGTTTACTAATTGTAAATGAGGAGGTTACGAGGAAGGCGTAACGCAGCATCAGGGGTTTTTAGAAGCTCCCTCAAGTCTATTTAAGAATCATAATGAACGACTGTACCCTTACTGCAGGTTCATTAAAGAGGTTTACGGCTGAATAGCTGATGCTATGCGATCCTGCTGGCAGGTAGAGCAACAAAGGCCCCAATCACTAAAACTCGGATAATTGGAAAGGGTCTCCGCTGCATGGTTAATGCCATTGAAGTGATCGCTTACAACTGCAGTGCCATTCACATTCAGCACTATCCGCACTTTGGTAAAACAAGTGCCCAGCAAGCAGGTTTTGTTTACCTGCACCTTCGTAAAAACCAATACTCTGGAGGCATTGGTCAGTGTAAAATTGACGGAGTAATTAGGAATGCTTACAGGATTGCCACCTGTGATATTGTTAGAGGAGGAAAGGGGGCCTTCAATTATTTCAATGGCACTGGTATTTAAGTTTCGCCAAACTGCAGCGGTGGTTGGTCCAGTACTTGTAAGTACCTGTCCGCTGGTACCTGTATTGGCCGATACAGCCAGGGCGCCTGTTGGCTTCACTGCAAATCTTTCGTTGAATACACCAGCTGCATCGTATCCAATGGCCACGTCAGCATTGGGGTTGTCGGCATATATCTGCAGGCGGTTGCCCGCCATGCCAAAGCCTGCATCGCCCAAAGTGCCTGGATAAAGCGTAATTTTTTTCCCCAGCGTAGCCCCAAATGCCAGCGGGGCATTGGGCGTATTATTGCCAATGCCTACGCGGCTATTGATAATGTCGTACGTGAAGCCCCATCCAGCCGCCCCACCATAGAATCCAATGTTCTGGTTGTTTTGTGTACCCATAAAGCCAATCAGGGCTGTGTTGTTTGTATTGTAGAGCCAAACGCCTCCGCCTCCGCCGGCGTTGGTTGGGTCTCTATTACGCAGGTGCAGCCGCCCGTTCAGGTACATGCCCTCCAGCCCAGTGTTGTAAATTCTGGCCCGCTCCGTAAAAGCACCGCTGCGGCCATAGCCAAAAATGATGTTTGAACTGGCGACATCTGCATAAAGCTGCAGGTAAGTACTTTGTACACCAATACCGTAATGGCTGCTATTGCCATCGCCCCAAAGTACCAGCTTATTGCCTAGGGTATTGGCAAAGCTGAGCGGGCCCGTGGGAGTATTGGTGCCAATGCCTACATTTTGAGCTGCCCCCACCTGTGCCATGGCAAGAAGCACTATCGTTATTGATTTTTTCATACAACAATATTTGTCCTGTTCTACTTGATTCAGTTCATTCCGGCAACGTTTCGGGAACGATACCATGCGCAAAGAAACCAATCGTATTGTCTCTGCAGTGTTAAGTAGCGTAAAGAAGATAATCCGCAGCATCATTCAAGCTAAAGCCACGGATTGGGATGCTGCCCGAAGGGACCAATCCCTACCTACTCCTGGAGGCGAAATCCAAACCGTACATTCCATGTGGGAGACATTGCTTCACCCGGGCAGGCAGGTGTAGTGGTAGCTTTGCCAACATTATTGATGAATTGCTTTGCAATAATTCCATTTGCATTTGTTCTTTTCCCTCAGCGCAATTGTTTCCTGTTGCATTCACCTGATGACTTCTACAAGCAACGGCAGCAGGTTGGCGTAGCCCACACTTTTACAGCCCTCCAGCCTGATTAATCCTTTTTTTGGCAATTGGCTTACACTTTGTGAGCAGCAAGAATCACCCGGCATTGCTGATCAGTTTGCGGCTTCGATGCTTCCCATAGTTGGAACTTGTAGCATAAGGTGAATTCAAGGAAAAATGCACAAAATGACATTCATGCACCGGGAATTCAAAAATGCAACAGGGTCAGAAAGCTCTGGCATGCAACCAATTAAGTTGCCGGGTTCATTCGGTTCGTATCCTTAAACAAACAAAACATACCCCGGAAAAATGAGTTTAAATCATATAATTTTATTCCCATTTCCTGCATCCGCCACCAGGGAAGATGCATAATAATCAGATTCCATGCTTTCTCGCATATGCCAAACCATCAGTCGATGATAAAAAAATGTCTTATCCGAGCCATACTTTCCATGCTGCAAATAATACTGTGGCTGCCCGGAAATGGTCAAAAAATCGGTATCAACAATCCCAACCCGACAGGGCTTCTTTCCTTAGCTACTACGGGCGGAAGAAAAATAAGCTTTTGGGGCGATGCCAACGGCCCACATTATGGAATGGCCAGTAAGGACTTTGCTTTCCAGATATTTTCCGACGCCTCATTCACCAATATTGTGTTTGGAACCGGTAGCAGCAGCAGCTTCACCGAGTTTATGCGTATTAATACCAACAACCAGGTAGGGCTTGGCACCACTTCGCCACAATTTAATCTCGACATTATGGGCCGGCTAAGGCTCAGTTCTTACATGCTTCCCGAGTTTGATAATGTGACCCAAACAACCAAATATTTTTATAAACCGGCAGGTATTTATTTCAACAATACCGGCAATACCGCTACGCTTGCAAGCATAGGTATCAACAACGGAAATTTTGGGTTTTACCGTAGCAGCGACAACCGGATGCTTTTTGGTTTCAACCCAAGTGGAAGCATGATGATAAATGGCAGCACAGGAACGGAGGGACAAGTGCTGATGTCGAATGAGTTTACAGCCCCACCCACCTGGGAAAATGATGTGGTGGCGGATATGTACAGCAATCTTCACCTGGGATGGGGCGCATCCCTTGTGCAGCCTTTAAATATTGGCGATGCCGGCGTTCTTACTTTTACTACGGAAAAGCCTCTGTTTGGCTATGAACCCCCCCTGGTGGTGGGCGTAAACAGCAATACCAAAGTGCTGGTGAAGTTCGATTTGATTGGCAGTGCTGTATGCTGCGGCTACGCTCAATTCCAGGTAAGTGTAAGGGACAATGGCGTGATAAAACGTAACTTCCGCTACAGTATTACTGCCGACCAGGTTTCCACGATATCAGGAGCGGCATTACTATCGCTGACTGCAGGTGCGCACAGCATAGACCTTCAAATCACCAGGCTATCTGGGCCAAGATTTCAATTCAGCCCAGACTATACAAACCAGATATTCAGTATGATTACGGTAACAAGAATCAATGGCAAAACATTTTAGGCGCATGAAGTATTCTCTCATCCAATCCTGTTGTGTTGCTTCGGCAATCATCATGCTGGGTATGCCATCATGGGCACAGCATGTAGGCATAGCCACCGCAACGCCTACCGGGCCATTAAGTTTTGGTGCCGTCAACCAGAGGCTGATTTCGTTGGCCGACTATGCCAACATAGACAAAAGCGGCAATGAAATTTATATCACCACCAAAGAGGTAGATAACTATAGCATTTTCAACTATTACAGCAACCTGCTTTTTGGCTATGGCCATACCAATGCTTTTGTAGAAAGAATGCGGGTGAATGCAGATGGTAATGTAGGCATAGGGGTAAATAACCCTGCATACAATCTTGACCTGGTTGGCCGAATCAGGGCCCGGTGGCCGACTGGGGTACAAGGCAGTGGCGCTATTTCTTTTACTGATGCGGCTGCATCCAACCTATATTCAGATATCAGCATGAGTGGGGCTAATATTGGCTTTGTGCACAGTGTTGCAGGCCACAGAATGCTGTACAACCCCACTACAGGGGCGATGGCCCTTAACGGAAGTTACGGCAGTGCAGGCATGGCCCTCAGTTCGGGCGGATCTACAGGTGTTGCCACCTGGCGCAGCAGCAATTATGGAGCAATTTATGACGGAGCACGGCAGCAATTTGAACCCACCGCCTACCAACTAAACACCAATGGCAGCAGTGTTACCCTGAACGGGCTTACCATTCAAATACCGTCCACCATCAATGCCAAGGGCATTTTGGATTACAGCATTACCGTTACCAGCCTTTTTTGCTTCACGTGCGGCCCTACCACGCTGAATCTTGAAATGCGTTTTAATGGCAATCCGCAAATAGTAACCACACATACGATTACCAATGGCTACACTACTACGATCAACGGCCACGCGCTTGTGAATACTTATGCGGGCGAATTAAGTATTGCAATTACCAAGGTGTCTGGTCCGCAATTGTCCATACCGGCCGGTGCCGGCCAATTGTCTGGCATCACTTTTATTCCCATACCCAATAAATGAAATCTGCCATGAAGACTCACGCTGCATTTTCGATACTGCCTGGCAGGTTTCGCCATACATGTATTGTGCTGGTTTTTTCGGGCATCACAGTATGTGCCGGTGCGCAGTATGTGGGCATTGGTACCAATGCACCCACGGCCCCGCTCAGTTTTCAAAGTGTACTTGGAAAAAAAATAGTGTTGCATGGCGATGGTAATGCTGCTCATACCGGCATTGGCGTTCAATCGGGGTTTCTTCAATTTTACCTGGGCGATCAGCAGTCAAAAATGCATTTCAACGAATGGGGACCTTTTGGAGTTCCTTCCATGACCGTTACAGGGCTTGGACAATTGGGTATTAATAGGGGCAGCCCTGAAGACAAACTGCATATCGGCGGAAACCTGCGGCTGCGCTGGGGAAGCAACCCTGCCGATGGACCCGGCATTTGGCTGGCCACAGGCACCCCTGCCACCGACCCCTATTTTGTGGGCCTGTTGAGCAATAACGATATCGGCATTTATTATACAGGACCCAACCCCGGCTACAAAATGTATTGGAACATTCAGTACGGTAGTATGGGTGTAAATGGAAATGTAGGCGCCAAAGGATTTCAATTGGTATCGGATGGTGCAGGCGCAGCTACTACCTGGAAAATGCCACAGTATTATGCCGATTTTACCAACCTGAGCCGCGAAGTGTTTGAGACCAGTGCTTATAACATTACGGCAAACAATGTGTGGCAGCAAATGCCCGGTCTCAGCATTACCCAAACCTATAGCAAACCCACCAAAGTGGCCGTTCACTTTAACGTACAGGTAAATGCGGCCGTTTGCTGCGCACATGTGGAGTATATAGTGGTGGTAGATCTGAATGGAGGTGGGCAAAAACAATTTAGATACTATGTAGAAAATGGCAGCAGAAATACCGCGCATGGCACGATGATGCTGAGTATTCCGCAGGGCACTCACAAAGTAAGCATTGCCGTATTAAAACTGAATGGTCCTGATTTGCAACTGCCGGCCATCCAGGGAGTGGAATCGAGTTTGATACTGCAGGCAATGCCATCGTATTGATGTTTCCTTGATTGGGAGATCTGTAAGCATCATTAGGAGATTGAGCTTCCGGGCACTTAAATCCAGGCTATCGTGCTCAGGCCAGATAAAGAAATATAAAGATGTAACTTGTATTGCAAAAATAGCCCGGGGCGATCCTGTCGAAAATCTGCATTAAAGCGGAAATTTCTAAGGCCAAACCACTCATCCCGCATCGGCAAATTGCTTTCTGAACTTTCCTACAGGTTGCTGCAATCTAAATTTTGTGCTGAGCCCATTTGTGTCAGGGCAAGCCATGCTGCTGTCATGAAACTTGTCTCATTAGGTAGCAGCATGGCTTCTATTTACGCCTGTTTTTCTTTTTCAGCGCATTTATTTCCTCCTGCTGTTTTAGCAGCATAGCCTGCTGTGCTTTTATGCTTTCTATAAGCAACGGTACCAGCTTGGCGTAGTCAATGGCCTTGTAGCCATCAGGGCCGGTGGTTACTACTTCGGGTACAATTTTTTCTACCTCCTGTGCCACCAGGCCTACCTGTGTGGCATCGTCAAAATGCTCTTTGGGAAATGCTTCGGCATTCATTTGATAGGGAACACCCTGCAGTTGCAGCACTTTATCGAGGCTGTTTTCCAGGGGCTCAATATTTTGTTTGAAGCGGCCATCGCTGGCATAGGTGGTACCATTGGCCCAAATGCTGCCAAACACGGTCAGGCCATAAGCACCATTCTTTTCAAACTTGCCCACCTCGGTAAATACACCGGCATTATCCTGGGTTCCGAACGAAACCTTTGCGCCGGGGTTGTCGCCATGGAGGCGAAGCTCATTTCCATATACCCCAATGCCTACTTCGCCATTAGAGCCGGGATAGAGCAGTATTTTCTCGCCCAATTCGGCAGGAAAGGATAGTGGACGTGTAGGGTTGGTATTGCCTATACCAAGATTGCTGTTGACGGTACTGTAGGTAAGTCCCCAGCCCCGGCTACCTCCATAAAAGCCCATCAGCGAGGCATTACTAATACCCATAAAACCCTGCAGCCCGGTATTGGTAGGATTAGTTAACCAAACACCCGGTGCATAAGCTGCATCTGCAGTGCCATTGCGCAAAATGAGCCGTCCATTTACCTGCATACCATATTCGCCACTGTTTATGATGCGCATGCGTTCTGTAAAATTGCCACTGCTACCATAGCCAAAACCAATGTTAGCTGCAGCGGCATCGCTATACAGTTGCAGTAGTCCACTTTGTAAACCCAATCCATAATGTTGACCCTGCATACTGCCCCACAAGGAAATTTTGCTGCCTAATCTGGTGGTGAAACCGATTGAATCAAGAGTGGCCAGCCTGCTGAACTGAACCGGAGCTGTAATATTGGTGGCGCCGGAAATGGTGGTGGTACCGGAAATGGTGGTGGTACCGGAAATGGTGGTGGTACCGGAAACATTGAGGTTTGGTGTTTCCAGTTTGGTATTGCCACTACTACTCATGATGTTGCCCCTTACAACCAGGTTGCCGCGGGTTTCTATATCCGAACCGGCAATCAATTTATCATGGAAAAAGCCGGAACCAACTACCTGTAGCTTGGTAAATGGCGAATCAATACCAATACCCACCTTACCAACCGTATTATTTACAGCGGGCACATCGTTGCGTGCTTCCGCACAAATTTTGAAAGTGCCGCTTGGGATGACGCCTCCGGACCAAGAAAAAACACGGAGGTAAAGGACACTATTGGGCACTAATGCTGAAAGGCTTACTGCGGAAACGGAACTTAATGCACAGGCAACTTGTGTAAATGTTCCATTACAAGCCGCAGCCGATAATACCTGTATTACATAGTAAGCGCCATTATATGGAGCCTGTAAAAACAGTTTGCCGCTTGAAGGTACCCGCACTTTCATCCATACATCGCGGATATTGCTGGGTGCCATGGTACCAATACAATCAGGATTGGGAATGCCTGCTGTAAGTGTGGCATTGCTGTACGAAAATGTTTGTGGATTGAGGCAGGTTTGCCCCAATGGGTCAGCAGGTGACACGCTGATGAAACCGGCGTTACAAGGCTCATCAGCAAGGCTTGCAGGATTGCTTACGCAAAGCTTTAAACTGGCGCTGCTTTGATTGGCGTCGAAGGAAAAAGCCCTTAGAAAAATAAAGCTGCCCGGTATGAGGTTACTGTAGGTTTGGGTAGGTGGCGCTGAACCCGGCCTTGAGGTGTAAATACAGGGGAACCCATCGGTGTTTTGATTGAGGATGGTGGCACTGCCACAAGCTGCTCCCTTCCACACTTCTACACATACATCAAAACCATTGGCAGCTGTGGCAATGGTTACCTGTCCGCTTGCGGGCACCGTAAGGCGGTACCACACATCCTTGGTTTGCAAACTGTAACAGTAAGGAGTTCCGTTGGCACTGCTGAACGTGGCGTTCGTCCAGCTATACACTTGTGTTGGTTCACACACACCATTTTCCAGCGAAAGGGGAGTGGCATTACAAATATCATCGTTTGCTGGCTGCGCCCACAAATGTAGAGGAAGGCCTATAAGCAAGGCAAAGACTAAACGCTTCATAACGGTACGTGTTTAGATCAAATGTACTAAGTATGACACGCATTTTTCGCTAAGCGAGGAATTGTCAGCAATTGACTGGCAAGGTATGGTCAAGGGTGATTGACGTTATTCAAGCTGCTGAATGATGGCCTGCACGAGAAGCGATAACAGATTGACGTAGACGGCGGGTTTGTGTACATTGCGGTCCCATTTTTGGGGTGTATATTGGTACATGGGGGCAGGGCACTGAGCAAGGGCCATAATTCTTATGCACCTAAGGCAAGCGCAAACAAAGGTGCTAGCATGTAGGTATGAGCCCTTGCAAGCATTGTTACAAAGGCCAACTACTGCCATCAGAAATGCATGTATAGAAATTACCCGGGCGCGGCCACTAAATGCCTGGCAATAAGCAGCAAGAAACTTCGAAGTGAAAAGCCATCCTCCTATTGCTTTACCACCTTCAGCACTTCTTTACTGGCCAGCCTGATGAAATAGATACCACCTGGCAACTTGTCCATATTCACTTCCTGCGTGGGTGTAGTAAGCTTAAAGCGGCCCAGCACTTTGCCCGAAAGGTCGGTAATGATGGCTTCGGTACCGATCAGCTTTTGGGTGCCCGTGGCAATATACACGTTGCGAGCGGTGGGGTTGGGGTAAACCAGCGAACGCGTTGCCGGCACATCGCGCAGCACCATGCGCACCACATTGCTGTAAGTTGCCTTGCCATCGCGGTCTACCTGGCGCAGCCGATAGTACTGTACATGGCTGCCAAGTTTGTGCACGTTGTAGTCGGTATACTGGTAGGTGCTGGTGATGCTGCTGCTGCCCGCTGCGGCCACTTTGCCAATTTGCTTAAACCGGCTGCCATCGGGCGAGCGTTCCACTTCAAAATACGCGGTGTTTTGCTCCGAAGCAGTGGCCCAGCGCAGCAGGTTGTCGTTGCCCTGGTTTGCGCCGGTAAAGTACAGCCAACTTACGGGTAATGTAGCCGACACCATGGTACACCTGGTTGCCTCCGGCCGCAGTTTTTCGGTATTGCCTACGCTATCGGTAGCAAGCACGAAAAAGCACAACTGAGCTCCTGGTTTTCCATTTATAACCGTATCGGTGCGGGTGATGCCGCTGCGCAGAATGCTGAAGTTCACCCCATCTTCCGAAACGTAGAGGGTGTAATACCTGATGCCGCATCCGTTGGTATCATCGCGGCCGCTCCAACTCAGCGGAATGGCTACCGGCGATGTGCCGGGTAAAGTGGTGAGCAAACTGGTGGGCGCAAAGGCATCGATTGTATTCTTCTCCACATTGGTCGGTATCATTTCGTTGCTGTCAAAAATGATCTCGGCACTTGCCAATACAGTATCCAGCGTAACGGCATTTGCAACGGGCTTAATACTGAAGTTCACAAACCCATGCCCATACTGTGGGTTAAGGCTGTCTTGCCTCAGCAGCAAACCTTTTAGCGGATCGGCAGGGGGCTGCAACGTAACAGGATCGATGCTTTGAAGCAGCCAGAAGGCCTCATTTTTGGTAACGTCGTATCCTGCGGTGAAGTCGACATACAGCCCTAGTGAATCGCGGCAATCGAGGCGCTGGTAATAGGAGGCATTGCCCGGTGGTATGGAAAAGGTAAGACTGTTGAAACCAAAACCACCCAGTTCAAAAGTGGCGGCATCCATTTTTGTGTCAATTGGCACCGACACCCTTACCAGTTTGGCTGGTGCGGTGGCGCTTTTATCGTTTTCGAAGGTAACCGTATAAGGAAGCCTGTCGTTTACACTTACCCAACGTTTAGTGGGTTGGCCGGCAGGGCCAATAATCTCGTTGGGGTCCCACGAGGAGATGATTTCCAGTTTGCCCGTAACCGGGTTGTACCAGTATTTTGGCTTTCGATTGGTGCCGCCATTGTCGCCATTCTGCGGGCAATTAGGCTTCACATTGTATATTGTTCTTCTTCTTTTATGATAGGTGCCATCTTCAATTTGTTGCCTTATGGTCATCCACTTTTTGTTGAGTTCCGTGCTCATACCCGATTCAGATCTTTCAAACTGCTCTATGGGTATGTTGTCAAAGCCGTACTTATCGCCGCTAAACAGCCATTCTATTACAGGATTTGGAATCATTTCGCCAACCTCGGCAAAGGAATGGCCACCATTCAAGAGTTTCACGCCTTCGTTGGCAAAACCATATATCGCCAAACCGCCTGCCGTTGCCACAAGCACTCCTGCCCCTGTAATGGAGCCTCCCGTTGCAAACAAGCCTCCAGCCTCTCCAGTTGCAGTGGCAAACGCAGCGCTAAAGGATTGTCCGCCAAATGCCATTTCTGCAAATGTACCACCACCAATTAGCGTGGCAGTGGCAGTGCCCATAGTAGCGTTTAATCCATTAGATACGAGATCTATAACACTATTTGTGTTTTGTGCATAGCTGTTGTTGTCCCAATTCCCCAATGCCTGGTATGAATCGTAAGTTGCTTTAATGGCAAAAGGTGCAAACCAGATATTTAACCCCGGTGCATTCCAAATTGAATTGGTTTTCAACAAGGCGGTTACATTGGGAATGTTGGAAGCCTGGCTGTTTAGCCATGCCAGGAATGCATTTACCTTGTCGGGCGGCGGCTCCGTAGTCTGTGTTTTATTGGTGCAGGATTCCAGGCCAAAAATGTCGATACCGTTGGCGGGGTTATTATGCACATATTGGTACAGGCCGGTGCCATCGGCATAGCCAATCAGGTCGCGCTGCTGAAATACACCAAGTTCGGAATTGTAATTGCGGTAAAAGAAGTCATTGCCGTTGGTGACACTGTCGTACTCCTGACCGGTGAAGCCGGCACGGTTTCCAACAAGCGAACCTTGTAGTGGGTTGCCCAGCGAGTCGAACCTTTTTTGCGCACCATACACATCATATTCATACCTTTCCATCATGCGTCCTGCGGAATCCAGAATGGCCTCAACGGATCCGGATTCATTGGGCAGGTAATAGTACTTTTTGCCCTCCTTTTCTATGCTGATTGGCGCCAGGAAACCGCTGTATACCTGCTCGGTTTTCTGATTGCCTCCCACTATTTCTTCTATGGGCGTGTATGCAGCAAATGAATATCGGTAAACAGTGCCATTGATGTTTTTCAAAACGCGTCGCCCTAAAGCATCGTACTGATAAGTGAGCACATTGGCAGGCGATGCTGAGTCTTTCACCAACCTGCGTTCTGCATCGTAGGTTTTATAGAATGCTCCATCAAACCGAAGGTTTCCGTTATTGTCGTACAACAGGTTGGTTGTACCGGCCCCCGTGACCTTTTGGGTAAGTTGATTCAAATTGTTTACCGTGTAGTTGCTTACTATACCGTTGCTATTGGCCGTAAGGCGATTGCCTACCGCATCGTACGTGTAACTATTCTGAATGATGTGGCTTCCAACAGGGCCGCGTTTGTATTGCGTAAGTCTGTAGTTGGCATCGTAGGTAAACTGTTCTGAATAGGAGGGATTATTACCGCGGATGATACTCGTTTTGTTACCAACCTGGTCGTAAGTGATTTGCGCTTGCTGCCATCTGCCATTGCCACTTGTATATCCAACCAGCTTACCGGAAATATCGTATTGAAATTGCGTACTTACCCCATTAGCCATTGTGCGGGACAGCACCTGGTCGTTGCTATTATACGTGTATGTGGCCAATGTGCGGCCATTTTCTGCAACTGATGTGAGCCTGTTGCGCTCATCGTGTTGGCGCACTACTACGCTTCCATCCGGGTAGGTGACAGAGGTTGTACGGCCCGCAGTATTATAGCTGTATTGCACGGTGCGCCCGTTGAAACTTTCACTGATCAGCCGGTTTAGATTGTCGTAGG
>Ga0114939_10001246_pt1 | contig 20316 bp, 17 predicted proteins | sample AshMeaCrysSpring_FD_87196 | JGI IMG/M metagenome (GOLD analysis project Ga0114939, IMG submission 87196) | Groundwater microbial communities from Big Spring, Nevada to study Microbial Dark Matter (Phase II) - Ash Meadows Crystal Spring | ecosystem: Environmental > Aquatic > Deep subsurface >...
CAATAATCTGCGTGGATTGGGGGTGCCTAAGCGATTCCACCAACGACTCGGTGGGTCTTTTAAAATACGGAGAGCGGGTAAAATTGCGCGGGTGGTAAATTTCCTTATACTCGGTTATGAGTTTCCTTTTGTAGGCAATTATTTCTTCTAATATGTTTTGCTTGCTCATGGGCGTTTTGTGTTTATTGCAGGGCTATCAGTTTATTAAGGGCTTCCTGTGCGCGACCACTTTCCAGGCTATCCACGGCCTGGTTGTAAGCCTGGTTGAAGCTGCTATACTTGCCGGTGCAGTGCAGGGCCATAGCTGCATTGGCCAGCACTACGGCATTTTGTGCAAAGGTGCCCTGTCCTTTAATGATTCGGGTAAAAATTTTAGCGGCGTCTTCGGTAGTGTTTCCACCCGAAATGTCCGCAGCCATTACCAACCGCTTGCCCAGTTCTATTGGTGTCATCACCTGCTCGCCCGCATTGGTAATTACTTTGGTGTCGTTGGTCAGCGAAATTTCGTCATAGCCGTCCAGGCCATGAATGATAGTAAAGGGCTTGCCACTTTGCTGCAGCATGTAGTTGTACAGGCGGGCCATTTCCAGATTAAAGACGCCCACCAGCTGGTAAGCAGGCGCTGCGGGGTTTACCATAGGGCCCAGCATGTTGAAAAACGTGCGCATGCCCAGGTTTTTGCGGATAGGCGCTACTGTTTTAAGAGCAGGGTGAAAAAGCGGCGCATGCATAAAGCAAATACCGACCTCTTCCACTTCGCGCTTCAGTTTGTGGCTGCTATTACTGAATTTGTAGCCCAGCGCTTCCATTACATTGCTGGCACCGCTTACGCTGCTGGCACCGTAGTTTCCATGCTTGGCAACAGGCTGCCCCGCCCCGGCTACAATAAAGCAGGCCAGCGTGCTGATATTGAAGGTGTTTTTGCCATCGCCTCCAGTGCCTACAATGTCTATAGTTTCTACGCTACCCAGGCTTACAGGCACACACAGTTCCAGCAGGGCCTGCTGAAAACCCATCAGTTCATCAATGGTGATGGTACGCATCAGGTACACGGTCATGAAGGCAGTGATTTCATGCTCGTTGTACTGGCCGCGGCCAATGCCGAGCAGCGCTTCGGTGGCTTGCTGGCGGGTAAGTGTTTTGTGCTCGAACAATTGCTGTAATATCTTTTTCATACTCTAGTTGATTTTTTATCACGCTCCAAGGATCTAAGGTTCGCGAAGTCTTCTTAAAATCTTAGTGTCTCTTTGTGTCTTAGCGCCTTGGCAGTTCTTTGCTCCGTTATTGTTTCAACCAGTTCCTCATAATCACTTCCCCCATAGGTGTAAGCACACTCTCTGGGTGAAACTGCACCCCCTGCACATCGTACGTTTTGTGCTGCAACCCCATGATGAGACCATTATCGTCTTCGGCAGTTATTTCCAGCACCTCGGGTAGGCCATGTTTGCTCACTACCCAGCTGTGGTATCGGCCTATTTCAAATGATGATTCCATATCTGCAAACAAGGGTGTGTTTTTGTTGATGATATGGCAGGGTGTGACCACTCCGTGAAATACGTCGGCAAGATTAATAAGTGTGCCACCAAATGCCTCGCCTATGGCCTGATGACCCAGGCACACGCCCAGCATGCTTTTGGTGGCCGCATATTCTTTTATGAGGGGCAACAGCAAGCCGGCCTCGTTGGGTATGCCAGGCCCGGGACTCAGGATGATTTTATCGTACCGTTTTACATTTTCCAGCCATATCTGATCGTTGCGAAATACATCCACCCTCCCATTGATGATTTTTTCTACTAGGTGCACCAGGTTGTATGTAAACGAGTCGTAGTTGTCAAATACAAGAATGTTCATTGTATAGAATATAAGGGGCAATACTTACTTAATGTGCTGTGCCTTTTCGATGGCTTTTTTCAGGGCTCCCAGTTTGTTGTTCACCTCCTGCAGTTCGCTGGCAGGGTTACTTTTGGCCACTACACCTGCGCCTGCCTGGTAACGGAGGGTGTTTTGACGGCTGAGAAAGGTACGGATCATGATGGCATGGTTCATGGTGCCGTTGAGGCCAATGAGGCCTATGGCGCCACCATAATAGCCACGGGGTGTAGGTTCCAATTCGTCGATTATTTGCATGGCTTTGTACTTGGGTGCGCCGCTGAGGGTACCTGCCGGAAACGTGTCGCTCATAATATCGAAGGGTTGCACGCCGGGCTTTACCTGCCCCGTTACCTCGCTTACCAGGTGAATGACATGGCTGTAGTAGTGCACCTTGCGGTAGCTGCTCACTTGCACCTCATCGGCATGGCGGCTCAGGTCGTTGCGGGCAAGGTCTACCAGCATCACGTGTTCGGCATTTTCCTTGGGGTCGTTCATCAGGTCCTGTGCCAGGTGCTGATCAGTAGCATCATCGCCCGTGCGGCGAAAGGTGCCGGCTATGGGGTGCACCACCGCTTTGCCGTCTTGTACAATCAGCTGGCTTTCGGGCGAGGAACCGAAAATTTTGTAATCGCCATAGTCGAAAAAGAACAGGTAGGGGCTTGGGTTAATGCTGCGCAGAGCCCTGTATACGTTGAACTCATCGCCGGCAAAGGCTTGCTCAAAGCGCCTGCTCAGCACTATTTGAAACACATTGCCGCGGTAGCATGATTCAATGCCTTTTTGCACCATGGATATATAAGCATCGTCGGGCATATTACTGCTTTCGGTGCCGGCTATAGCAAAGGGAAACTGCGGCAGGTCGCGGCTAAAAATACTGCTTTCCAGGGCGGCACGTTCGCTTTCTATGCCGGCAACCACGTTTTCGCATATGTACAGTTCATCGCTAAAGTGGTTGATGGCTACTACGTATTGATAAAGTCGGTAGCGCAGCAGCGGAAAGCGATCATCTGCTGCTTTGGCGGGGCTAAAGCGTATACTGTCAAAAAACTGTACGGCATCGTAAGCGGTGTATCCAAAAAAGCTTTGTGCAGCCGGTACTTCGCAATTTCCCACTGGCTCAAACCGGCTGAGGTAGCCGTTGAACGTGCTCACCATTACTTCCGGCTTCAGTTCCAGCTTTTCCGGCGGCAGGCCAGGCAACTTAAACTCTGCGGTGGTAAGGCCGGTGGCCTCAAAGCCGGCAATAGCGTTTACCCCAATAAAGCTCCAACTGTTTTCGGCAGCGTGGTGGTCGGCGCTTTCAAGCAATACAGTATCGCGAAAGCGGTCGCGCAGGCGCAGGTAAATGCCCACGGGCGTTACCACATCGGCCAGCATGCGGGTGCAGTGTGTTTCAATCTGTATCTTTTTCATCGTTTTGATCATTACGCAAAAAGGCCCCGACTTGTGTCGAGGCCTTCTGTTTCAGAATATGATTTACATAACATAGTACAGCATCCCGACACCATCAAGGTTTCGTATGCCACCACCAATTGTTATGCTGTACTTGCTTCATTGCAAGGCAAATATGGGGGGCAAAAATTTTTCGGCCAAAAAAATGTAATGGGCTTTAAACACAATAATAAGGCCCGGGTATCACCGGCCAGAATTGCAAATAGAATCGCAAACAGCATCGCAGCACGAATCGCAACAACTCTGGCAGCACGAATCACAACAGTCCTGCCAGCACTGGCTGGGCTCGGCCGGCGCCGGGGCACTGGCATCTATCCTCAGGGGTAAGGCAACCAAAAACAAGGCTATGAAACCGGCTGCCAACACTTCGCCGGCCAACCTGAAGCGATTGCTTTTTTCTGGAGCAAAAGCCTGCCTTGCCCGTTGGTAAATCCACCAGAATTTTTCCTGCAGGGAAATTTGGGGCGCCCTGCAGGAAGCGTTGCTATGGCAGGAACCCTGCAAGCCCAGGGCAGCATGCATGCTCATCTCCAGCCGTTGGGCAAACAAGAGTCCTTTTACATGAGCAATTGGCAACTGCAATATCTGGACTTTTGCTACCAGCATGTTGGCAGCTATGTGTTCGTGTACCACTTGTGCCACTTCAGGCCGCAAGTTTGTCGATGGTTTGCCTTCGCCCAACAGCAGCAGGTTGAAACTACCCTGTTTCAGGTTTTTTTCATAATCCTGCAGGGCGTCCACCCAATACACCATTTCGCCATAGGCTTTACCAATTTGGCACAAGGCTTGCGCGGCTTCGGGTTTGCGTACAGTATAAGCAGCCTGCCTAAAGATTTCGCCTGTGAACTTGCCGGTCATTTCGCTGTAATAGGCACAACGTTCGGCCACAGAAGTAAACGGATTCCTGGTCCTTTCTCTAAGCACATGTTCCAGCACAATAGAGTCCACTGTTTGCATACGCAGGCCACATTTATCAAGATGGTACCTGGCTTTGGTAAACTTCCCTTGCTGCAGCCAGGCCAGGGCGCGCCAGCCATATTTTTTCAGGCCGCTGTCCTCAATATTGTCTTGCACTTCAATACCGGCAAGCATTATATTAACGGATGCCGTGTAAGCAAGGAAAGGCGGTATATGTTCCAGCTGCCTGGGCAAGCTTAGGCACCTGTTTACGCTGATGTGGGCAAAGTCTTCGCTCTTGCCGCTTAACTCGGCAAGCAGTTCACTCAGGAAAACCACATCGTATTTAAGCAGCAGGCGTTCTTTATGCCCGTATATGGAGCCAATTGCTTTGCAGGTGCCGCAATAGCTTTTCCTGAAATCAGCGCGGTGTTCCCGGCTTTGGGGGCGTTGTTTGAGCAGGCCAAACATAACAGGCTTTTTTGGATGTTAGGAAACATGGAAGCCTGTGTCAAATATACTGAATGATTAATGAATAATTGAAGTCATTTCCTGCTGTGGTCAGCCCTTTTGCCGTTTGCATCAGGGGATATTTAATTTTTCGTGAGCGACAACAAGGGCACTTCTTTCTTTTAACCACAAAGAAAATAAGGCACGAAGGGCCACGAAGATTAGCCGAACTGATTAAAGGTGTAACAATGACCTTCAGACTGAATACAATCCTTTGTGTTTCTTAACGCCCTTTATTCTTCGCGGGCAGTAAAATATTGCTCCAGGTGTGGCCTATGGCTATGACAAAACTCTATTTGCTCTATTGTTTTCTATGTGATTAAATACAATGAGCATTGGATGAGATCAACCCTTGAGCAGTGTACTGTTGCCCATCCAGGGCTTCATCCGGTTTCTGTTGCGTTTTGTTTATTACCATACTTTCGCCCCGTTGGGGCTTTTCATTATTGTACTTAGCTGGTAGCTTAAAATCTTCTTCGTGAATCTTAGGGCCTTGGAGCCTTAGTGGCAAACTACCTCAACCTCAGTTGCACCACATTTTCTATATGTGCCGTATGCGGAAACATGTCAACCGGCTGCACGGCGGTCACGTCATATTTTTCGTGCAGCAGGCGTAGGTCGCGGGCCTGAGTAGCGGGGTTGCAGCTAACGTACACTACGGTGGGTGCCTCCATGTCCAGTATCTTTTGTACCAGTTTTTCGTGCATGCCACTACGAGGTGGGTCGGTAATAATTACATCGGGACGGCCTTGCTGCGCAAAAAAGTCATCGGTGCACACGTCCATTACATCGCCTGCAAAAAATTGAGCATGCGATACCTGGTTTAGCCTGGCGTTTTCGATAGCATCGTGTACGGCATCTTCCACCCGCTCTACACCAATTACCTTTTGTGCACCATCGCTTACAAAAATGCCAATGCTGCCAGTGCCGCAGTACAGGTCGTACACGGTTTGGCTGCCGCTGAGTTCGGCATATTGGCGTGCCACCTGGTACAGGGCTTCGGCCTGCCGGGTGTTGGTTTGAAAAAAAGATACCGGGCTGATGCGAAAACTGAATCTGCCGAGTTTTTCTATTGCATGGCTGGGTCCATGCACCAGCACGGGTTCCAGGTCGGTCATGCTGTCGTTCAGCTTTTCGTTGATGGTGTAGTACAGCGTGGTAATGGCAGGTACGCGTGCCAGCAGACCATGCATCAGGGCGTTGCGCATTTCGGGGCTGTCATAGCCCAGCATCACGTTCACCATCAGGTTGCCGGTGGTGCAGTAGCGGTACTGCACACCACGCATCCAGCCGGTGTGGCTGCGCATGTCGTAAAAGGGCATGCCCATACCATTTACCAGTTCCTTCAGCGTTTCGCGAATAATGTTGGCGGGCTCCTCCATCAGGTGGCAGGTATTTATGTTTACCACCTTGTCGAAAAGGCCACGGGCGTGAAAGCCGGCAAAATGGCCTTCGCCACTTGCTGTAGGGTCATTAATTTCCTCGTGGCTCAGATAACGACGCGTGGTAAAGGTGAACTCCAGCTTATTGCGGTAGCCCCTGGTTTTGGCCGCGCCAATAATGGGCTCTATGGCGGGCAGCGGAATTTTGCCAATGCGGGTGAGCTGGTCAGCCACCTGCTGCTGCTTGTACTCCAATTGCTTTTCGTAAGGCAGCATTTGCCACTGGCATCCGCCGCACTGGCCAAAGTGCTCGCAAAATGGCGCTATGCGCAGGGGGCTGTATGTACGAAACTCTACCGGGGCGCCCTCCGCCCAGTCGGCTTTGTTTTTGTGCAGCAGGACCAGCACCACATCGCCAGGCACGGTATTTTCTACAAATACCACCTTGCCATTGGTATGGCCCAGGCTTTTGCCCTCGGCTGCATAGGCAGTTATTGCCACTTCTACCAGTTGTTTCTTTCCACGCTTGGCCACTTCGGTTGTGTTTTTGGGTAAGGCGACAAAGGTAGGGCGGTACTTTCTGTAAGGCGCGCAGCTTTCGCTAGTACCCAGGCTCTTTCTGTCAGACGCGTAGCTTCTGGCTGACAGGGCTTTCAATGACCTGCTACTAATGCCTCAATTCAATTCGGCGCTCCCAAACCAACTTTCGCATTTCGTGCCCTACCCTTTGGTCTGCCGGAAGCCGCTCCGTGCCTCCGCGCCGTGTTGCAGAACGAAGGCCCTTTGTGGCAGCCTTGATAGTTTCTGGCAGACAGGGATTTACAAAGCCTCCAGCCGCGCAGCATATGGCAAAAAGGAGATAGTTGAAATGCAAATCTGTCAGACAGGGACTAAAACACTAGTATTTTTATATATTCACCCAACTGCACCTGAATTAAGCCTAAAGCATTGAAACAAGTAACACTTTGGCTTGTGGGCCTGGTATGGCTTGCCAACGGCCTGTGGTGCAAAGTGCTGGGTATGGTGCCTCGGCACAAGTGGATAGTGGCGCGGTTTACAGGCGCCGAATTAGCCCCATGGCTTACCAAAGCAATTGGTGGGGGCGAAATATTGTTGGCCATTTGGGTGTCGAGTAAAATTCGGCCCAAAACATGTGCCTGGTTGCAAATAGGCCTAGTAGCTACCATGAACACACCGGAGTTTTTTATGGCGCCAGACCTGCTATTGTGGGGCCTGTGGAATGCACTGTTTGCCATGGGTTTTATTGCCCAGGTTTAGTTTTCCGCTTTGTACAATTCATCCGCTACAAACAAAACCATTCCCATGCTTGAAGCTTTAAAACGCCACCCCTTTGCCGTGGATGCCTACTTTGAGCAATCGCTGGTGTATACCTATGCCTTGCCTTTGGACCGTGTGCAACCCCTGCTGCCACCATACCTGCAGGCCGATAGCCTCCGCAATACCTGGGGCTTTGTGACTGCGGCCCTGGTGCAAACACGTAACCTGCGGCCTGCAGGCTTTCCGGCTTGGATGGGGCGCAAATTCTACCTTGCCGGCTACCGAATATTTGTACGTTTCAAAACCCGGGCCGGCAAAAACCTGCGCGGCCTGTACATCCTGCAATCGGAAACTGATAAGCGAAGCATGTGCTGGCTTGGCAACTTGTTTACACACTACCGCTACAGCCTTACCGATATTAAGCATGTGCAATCAAATGATGAAATCAATATCTCTACTGTAAAAAGTGGGCTTGATATAGAAGTAAGCAACCTGGAAATGTACCCTGACCTGCCGGTTGGTTCCCCATTTGCCAACTGGCTGGAAGCGTGCCGCTATGCTGGCCCGTTGCCGTTTACCTTTACCTGGCTGCCACACACAAGCGAGTTACTGATGGCAGCAGGAGTAAGGCAGCACTGGCAGCCATGGCCCATGCAGGTAAATCGTTGCCAGGTTGGCTTTTTGCAACAGCCTGCCTTTGACGGTGCTATACTAGCCAACGCTTTTGCCGTAGAAGCTATACCTTACCGCTGGAAAAAAGGAATAACCGAACGATGGAACCCATAAGAAAACCGCTTTAGGGACTGGTAAACGTGATGCGCTTTAGCCGGCATTATTATGTGCTGGTCGGCGTTATATTTATAGTACTATCTGTATTGGCAACTGTGCTGCCCGAAACAGCCGGCAATTTTGTAAACCTGCTAGCCTGGCTACTGGTTGTAGCCATAAGTGGATCGCTGCTGGCCACTATGTGGGTGTACGATGTAAGCAACCTGTACACCATGCCCTGGCTCAACCACGATTCGTTTGCCGGCATATACAGTATCCTGAACGTTCACGCAGGCTACGACGAATCAAGCGCTATTTTAAAACAGAAATTTCCGCATGCCCGGCTCGTCATAGCCGATTTTTACAACCCGGAAAAGCATACCGAACGCAGCATACGCATTGCCCGACAGGCGTATAAGCCATACCCCGGCACCCTGCCCATCAGCACTTCGCAGGTGCCGCTGGCCGATGGCAACGTGGATTTAGTATGTGGTTTTTTGTGGATGCATGAAATAAGAGATGAGGTGGAACGCATTGAATTTCTTAAAGAAATGTATCGTGTATTGCACAGCGGGGGCAGGGCAGCCGTTACAGAACATTTGCGCAACCTGCCAAACTTTGTAGTGTACAACCTGGGCTTTCTGCATTTTCTCCCTAAACGCAAATGGCTCGCCGCATTTGCTGCTGCGGGTTTTTATGGTAGAGAGGCAGGAGAAAACAACGGCATTTGTAACTACTTTTATTCTCCAAAAGGCATGACGATACATATTCAAGTAATTGTTTGGCTGCTGGTAGTCCTGGCCTTGGTGCATATTTTTTCCCCAGGTACTTTAATTGGAAAAGTGAGTTGCAAAGCCTGAGCCTCATGAACCGTCAAATGATGCAGGTACATACTTTTTTTATTGCATTTTTGGTATGGCTAATGGGGTTGCTGTGTATTACATTGGCGCACGATTTGCAGTACACTGGGTTAGGAAAAAGATTAGCCATGGGTCTTTCTGTATTTTGGAGTATCCGGTTTTTAATTCAGTTGTTTTGATACAGCCCGGCCCTTTGGAAGGGTAAGCTGTTCGAAACGAATGTGCATGTGGTATACACCAGTTTCTGGGCTTACATGAGTCTTGTTTTTTGCAAGGTGGCAATCTCCTGAGGCTCCTCATCGTTCCAGCTTTTTTGCACCTTACAGCAAGTTCACTGTTTGGCAAAAAAGAGCGTGGCCTACTTGCTGTTCACCTGATTTATAGTAGCTTACGGCCTGTGAAGCCATTCATAGTTTTCATCTTCTTGGTAATGCCTTTGGCTGGCTGGTGTCAGGCGTTGGCCGGCTTGTGGCGTGGTCACCTGCTGGTAAGCGACAGTACGCTCGATTATCAGCTTGCTATTGCGGAAGACCGCACTGACCGTGGCTTTGGGCAAATAACTTTTTTGATAAAGGCGTTGAAAACGTGGGGGTGAAAGAGGTGCAGTTGAAGGGCAAAAACAACCGCGTGAAACTGGAAGATTTTGATTTGGTGTACAATAACTATACAACCCCACCCCGCAAGGTGAAATTGTATGCCGATATGCAGCTCTTTACCAAAGATGGTATTGCCCGAATGGAAGGCACTTTTTTTACCCGCTCGCCCGATATGAAGCAGCGCGACAATGCTTTTGCCCGCGGCGACATCCGGCTTCAGAAGTTGCCCGATACCATGCAAATGACGCTCACCCACCGCCTCGACAACTTAAACCTGTGGGCAACAACAAGTATTGTGGCGACTACTTCAGCTACAGAACCGGCTGTGGTGCGGGCAGAACCCACTGCACCAAAGCGCAACGGCAAAACACCTATGGCGCCTGGGCCAAGCGCCAGGCGCACGGTGATTATTGAAACCATTGATGTGGTGAGCGACACGCTTAAGATGAGCCTGTACGATAGCAGCATTGTAGATGGCGATACGGTGAGCATTTACGTAAATAACATGCTGTATGTATGCAAAGTGGGCCTTACTGCCGCGCCATTTAACTACGCGCTGCGGTTTTAGATTCCATACCATCCGATACGGTGCAGATTGTGCTGTTTGCCGAAAACCTGGGTCGCATTCCGCCAAACACGGGTATCCTCATTTTGGAAGATGGCGATAAGCGCTACAATATTGGTTTCTTGGGCGCCCTCACCCTCAATCTGGGTATTTTACTCAGGCGCCTGCGAGCAGAGTGAATGAGTGGCTTATTGCCGAACTGGTGCTTACCGCTTGTGTAAATTTCCCGCCATTCTTTGGTTTTTCAAATATTGTTTGTAATCCAATTAGGCAGGCATGCGTTAGAAAACTTTGAGCATACTTCGGCTCATGGTGAAATGCAGCATATCTAATGGGGGGTGCTTCCAGGTGAGCGCACAAGCCTTCGGTAAATTGTTTCGTAAAAAATACCCGGCAGCAGGAATAACCAACTGTTATGCATATTTCTTTTCTTTGATATCCGATGAGCAGGCTACCACAATCAGATATTCACGTCTTGCCACAACATGCCCATGCCAATTTTGCTGCTTGGCTGTTGCAGGAAAATGAAAGGCTTGCCGGCGCACATTCGTTTAGCATGGCAACGGAGCTGAGGCAAACGGCCCGCTTATTGAAAGCCATGGTATGGGCTTTTCCAACAGGTTTGCTGCTGCGATGGCAAATGCGCCGGCAAGTACAGCTGCGGCGTATCCTGCAGTTTGAACCCCTGCTCGCCGCCCGAAGCAATATCGAAAAGAGCAGCTTTGCCTACGATACCCTGCTGTTTGGCGAGCCCTTATATAACCTGCTGCGTCACAAAACCCACCTGGCCAACCTGGTATGCCTGGCCATCATGTTTGGCGATGAATTTATAGATGGTATTGCAAATACCTACGGTAAAAAGGACACAGCGAACCTGCTCACCAACCCGGAGTATAATTTTCAGTTGCAGTACAGGCAGGGTAAAACAAATGCGGAACTGTACTACGCGTTTGATATTTGCGAAATATTGCCGCCGCAGGTGCTGGATGCCGTGAACGAAAAGTACAAAATCACCTACCGGCAGTTTTACAGCCACCTGCTGTACCTTCTTGCAGAAATGAACCGGCAACTGTGCCGGCTTGACGCTGATTGTGCAGAGGAAGCAGCAGGCATTATTTGCCGGGTATGCAATAATTGCTTCGATACCTACCGGGCCGATGTGCTCTGCTTCAATCCGCAATATACCCTGGCCGAACTGCTGGCCTACCAGCGCAGCAAAGACGATGCGGTGGTACATCAATTGCTTACCCTGCGGGCCGTGCTGCTGGGTAAAAAACAACTGAAGTATCAAAAGCACTTTGGCAGTTGGAGCAGCATCCTGCGCAGCCTGCAGTTGTACGACGATATGCAGGATGCCGCCACCGACAGCCACTACCAGATGAACCTGTGCTGCTGGCTGGCACAAAACTATTTTGCGGCCGAGTGGCAGTGGCTGCTGCAGCACCGGCAAGCATTAAGCTTACTGCCCGAAGCAGAGGTAAGTGCCCTGGTGGCCCTGCACATGCCGGGGGCTTGCATGCTTACCATGCAGTACGCCCGCTATATAAGCCTTGGCGGGCTTAGCTGGGTGCAGCGCAAAATGGTGAACCACCTGTGGCGTAAAAACTGGCTGGGCCTGCATAGCAAACAAGGGGTATGCCTGGCAACCTTGCTCCACATGGTGCAGGCTTCGCCGCCTATGCGGTTGTATGCCATACATGCGCTGGTAAGCCGGTGCAGTCACCCAAGCCTAAACGAAACCCACTGCAAAAGCTGGGCTATAGATATTGCCCTGATGGACCCCACGCTGCGCAGGTGGATGCTGAAGCGCCTCACCCACACGCAACGTTACCGCCTGCTGAGCTGCTTTTTGGAATGTAGTATGGAGGAGAAGGCGGCATGGTATAACAGGTGGGTAGGGTAGCCATTATAGGGCTCTTTTTGGCGTTCTAACTGCCAAGGGTTACCTACTTTTTTTAGGTTTTGTGCTGGCAGTTGATTTTTGGCCAATTGTTTCTGCTGGCAACTTGTATGTTCCAACATCATTACGCAATCGTTGCCGGCTGATTATCAGATTGTTAATGCGGGCAATCTCTTTTCTTTCAATGACGTAGGTCATGCCTTATACCTGGCTTTTTCAGCAACTTGCCGGTATGCTGCAAGGTACAAAATGCCCTGCATGCACAACCTGTATGACCAACGCCATTTACCTGACCACCACCGAGCCCTACAGCGGCAAATCTGTAGTTGCCCTTGGCTTTATGAACCTGTTATCGGGCCGGGCCGACAAAATAGCTTATTTAAAACCCATCATTAGCCGGCCCAAGGGCGAAAAGGATGGCCACCTCGAAATGATAGCCGGCTATTTTAACCTGAAACTGCCCTATGAGCAGATGTACGTGTTTACCCGCGATGAGGTAATTCAGCACTTCAACAAGGGCAACGAGGCGTATGTAATAGATACCATTATTGATCGCTTTAAGCAGCTGCAGGAGCGGTTCGATTTTGTGGTGGTAGAAGGCTCCGACTTTATGGGCAGCAGCATTTTTGTAGAGTTCGACGGCAATATTGCCATTGCCAAAAACCTGGGCATTCCGGCTGCCATCATCCTGAAAGGCGATGGCCGCAGTGTGCATGAGGTGGTAGATATGGCCGTGGCTACCGCTAAGGGCTTTACCGACGAAGGGGTACAGGTACTGAGTGTAATTGCCAACAAGGTGGATGCCGCATCAGCCGCCGAAATACAGCAAAGAATGGCAGCAGCCCTGCCCCCTGAAATAATAGCCACTGCCATACCTGGCCAAAAAGATATGGCCAACCCCACCATGCAGGAAGTTTATGATAGCGTGGGAGGCACCTTGCTGGTAGGCGAAAACATGCTGGGTAACCCCGTGGACAATAGCATTGTGGGCGCTATGCAGCTCGAAAATTGCCTGGAACACCTCACCAAAAACACCTTGGTGGTTACCCCCGGCGACCGCGGCGATCTCATTATTGGCATGCTGCAGGCCAATATTTCCAAAAGCTATCCTAAGGTGGCCGGCATCATTCTTACCGGCGGCCTTACGCCAGGGCCTGCCATATTGAAACTGATTGCCGGTCTCGAAAGCCTGGTGCCCATTATAATGGTTGAAGAAGGCACGTTTCAAACGGTAAACAAGGTAGGAGGCGTGCAAAGCCGTATTACACTGGCCAATAAGGAAAAAATAGCACAGGCCATTGGCATATTCGAAAAGTATGCAGATATAACGGCCCTGGAGAAAAAAATCATTTCGTTTGAAAGCAACACAGTTACGCCCCGCATGTTTCAGTATCAGCTGGTAAAACGTGCCAAGAGCGAACGTAAGCATATCGTACTGCCTGAGGGCGACGACGACCGCATACTGCAGGCAGCCGATATGCTACTGAAACAAGACATTGTGGACTTGACCATACTGGGCAACCCCGTTACCATTAAAGCCGCCTTTAAACGGCTGAACCTGGAGGTAGATTTTGATAAGCTAAATATCATAAATCCTGCCAACAGCCCCAAACTGGCAACTTATGCCGATGCCCTGTACGAGTTGCGTAAAGCCAAGGGCGTTACCCGCGAAATGGCTGCCGACCTGATGCAGGATGTAAGCTACTACGGCACCATGATGGTGTACAAAGGTGAGGCTGATGGTATGGTAAGCGGCGCGGCCCATACCACCCAACACACCATCAGGCCGGCGCTTCAGTTTGTAAAAACAAAACCGGGTATCAACACGGTGTCATCAGTGTTCTTTATGTGCCTGCCCAACCGGGTGTCGGTGTTTGGCGACTGCGCCGTAAACCCCAACCCCACCAGCGAGCAACTTGCCGACATAGCCATATCGAGCGCCGAAACAAGCCGCATGTTTGGCATAGAACCAAAGATTGCCATGCTTTCGTACTCCAGCGGTACCTCGGGCGAAGGTGAGGACGTGGAAAAAGTGCGCCAGGCAACCGAAATAGTGAAACATAAGCGCCCCGATTTGAAAGTGGAAGGTCCTATTCAATACGATGCGGCTGTGGACCCTACCGTGGGCAAAAAGAAACTGCCCAACAGCGAAGTGGCCGGGCAGGCAAGCGTTCTCATCTTTCCCGACCTGAACACGGGCAACAATACCTACAAAGCCGTGCAGCGCGAAACAGGCGCCCTAGCCATAGGACCCATGCTGCAGGGCCTCAACAAACCGGTAAACGACCTGAGCCGCGGCTGTACGGTAGATGATATTTTTAATACCGTGGTGATAACGGCGATACAAGCGCAGAGTTAGGTTGAGGTTAAGGATGAGGTTAGGGCTGAGGATTATTGAATAAGATATAAGGAACAAAAAATAAGGAAGTAACACCCGAGGTTCAGGTTGTCCGAAGGTCCAAATGACTGCTTGGGAGAAATCCTTGTGAAAGGTTGAGGTTAAGATTAAGAGACAAATTAGCCTTGTGTTTATATTAATAAAATATTAAATTTATACTGCAAACAAGATTCGAATGAATTACGTCTTTTTGACCATGGTACATAATCTATTATTCAACTTGTAAGCCGATTAACCTGGTCAACTGGTTAACTTGTCAACCTCGTTAACTATTTAACTAAACAACCCTGTCATCTGTCACCTGTCATCCGTCGTCTAAAAAAATATGAACGTCTTTGTAATAAACTCCGGAAGCAGCAGTATCAAGTATCAGCTCATTCGTATGCCTGGGGCCGAGGTGGCCTGTACCGGCCTGGTAGACCGTATAGGGCAGCAAGGCAGTACCGTTAGCCACAAGGCATTTAAGAACGGGGCTGAACTGGCGCGCAAGGAAGCCATACCCATACCCGACCACGCGGCGGGCCTCGAGGCTGTGGCTGCATTGCTTGCCGATGCCGAAGTTGGGGTGATTGCCGATCCTTCTGAAATTCATACCGTAGGCCACCGGGCCGTGCATGGCGCCGAATCTTTTTCGAGCACCATGGAAATTACGCAGGAGGTAATGGATAAAATGAAGGAGTTATTTCCCCTGGCGCCGCTGCACAATCCGCCCAATCACCTGGGCATCCAGGTGGCGGCCTCTGTGTTTCCTGCAGCCCGGCAGGTGGCCGTGTTCGACACAGCCTTTCACCAAAGCATGCCGCCGGTGGCTTTTCGTATGGCTATACCGCATCAGTTATATGTAGACCATAAAATCCGCAACTACGGCTTTCATGGTACCAGCCATAAATTCGTGAGCGAACGGGCTGCTGAATTCCTGGGTAAGCCCGATGCAAAGATTGTTACCATTCACCTGGGCAATGGCTGCAGCATGGCCGCGGTGCAGGGCGGCAAATGCATGGATACTACCATGGGTATGGGCCCTATGAACGGCCTCATGATGGGTAGCCGCGCCGGCGATATTGATCAGTCGGTCATCTTTCACCTCATCAGTCAGTTGGGCTATACACCTGCTGAGGTAAATAACATGCTCAACAAGCAGAGCGGCATGCTGGGCCTTACCGGCTTTAATGACATGCGCGATGTAAAAAAACTCTATTACCAGGGTGATAAGCAGGCCGTGCTGGCCTACAATATGTATGCCTATCGCATCAAAAAATACATAGGAGCCTATGCTGCTATCCTCAATGGCATCGATGCCGTGGTGTTTACAGCCGGCGTGGGCGAAAACGACCCGCTCAGTCGCAGCCTTACCTGCCTAAACATGGAGTATATTGGCTTGCACCTCGATGAAGCAAAGAATGAATCTGCCGCAAGGGGAATCCGGGATATTAGCGCCGATGGTTCGCCAGTACGCATTTTGGTAGTGCCTACCAATGAAGAACTGGAGATAGCGAAGCAGTGTTATGAATTGCTTTCACCCAATTTGCCAAATGGGTAGTATATGGATGGAATCGGTTGCACAAGCCTGTACCATAGAACATTTGGCCAATCCGGGTATAGCCCGCTGTTTTGTTTATGGCTTCGCGGCCAATTCCGTCGTGTTTTAGTTCAGTTTTCGCGCTTTATGGAATTCTGGTAATGGCTTAAAGTGCCATAAATATTGATACTTTCAAAAAAGAAAGCATGGCACTATTGGGTAAGTATAACATGTCAGAAGGTATAGGCTCCAACCTTTGAGGTCTAAAAATTCAACCCATGTCTACCGTAACAGAAGTAAACAGCTACGTCCATTTTCACGGAGCGCCCAGCAAAGGCAAAATCCTAATGGTGGCAAGTTCGCCGGCCGTATCGGCACAAACCGGCTGGCCTATTGGCTTTTGGGCAGCAGAACTTACCCATCCCCTGCGTGTTTTTCAGGAAGCGGGCTATGAAGTGGAACTGGTGAGCACCCAAGGTGGCGCCCTGCAAATGGACGGCTACAGCAACCCCACCGACTCCAGCGGGTACAGTGCTCACGACGTGATTTCGCTGGGCTACATGCAGCAGCAGTGGTTTAACGACATGCTGGCCAATACCAAAAAACTCACCGAGGTAAACCCGGCCGATTATAAAGCCATCTTTTTGGTGGGCGGGCAGGGGCCTATGTACACTTTCCGCGGCAATGCAGAACTGGAAAAGTTGTTTGTGGCCTTTTACGAAGCCGGCAAGCCCAGTGCCGCGGTATGCCACAGCACCACCCTGCTGCTGGAAGCTAAAAGAAGCCATGGCGACCTGCTGGTAGCCGGTAAAACCTGGACCGGCTTTGCCGATGCCGAAGAAGAATTTGCCGATCAGGCTGTGGGTATGAAAATACAGCCATACCGAATTGAGACAGAAGCCCGCACAATTGAAGGTACCACATTCAAGGTGGCTGCTCCTTTTTCATCGTACGCCATTACCGATGGCAACCTCATTACCGGGCAGCAGCAAAACAGCGGAGCCGCTGCAGCTGAAATGGTGGTGGAACTCTTAAATAAATGATACCATGCACGCTATTACCTGGTTCGAAATACCGGCGATCGAGCTTGAACGGGCGTTTCAGTTTTATTCTACGGTATTACATGGCAATGTGCGCAAAGGCACTTTCGGCAATGGCGAGCTAATCCTGTTCAATGTGCCTTTCAACATAGGCGAAGCAGTAGGCGGCTCCGTAGTGGTGCGCCCCCACCTGAAGCCAACAACTGATGGTCCGGTACTTTACTTAAATGCCTTTGGTAAACTGAGTGCTGCGGTAAGTGAAGTGGAAAATGCGGGAGGCAAAGTGCTTGTGCCCGAAATCAATCTTGGCAAGTTTGGCTATGCTGCTGTTATCATCGACAGTGAAGGCAACAAGATCGGTTTGCTTGCGCAAGAACAATGACGGAAACCCGGGAAGTGCTTTACTGCACTCATGCATGAAAACCAACGCAGTTTATATTGTATTGCTAACGGCAACGCTCTTTTTCAGGGGCGTTGCTGCTGCACAATCGATGGAGTATTATGCCGGTCACAAACGCACCGGGGTAGACCTGATGTGGTTCAAGTACTTTAGAGACCGGAAAAACCAGCCCACTGCTTTTCTCTTTTTCAGCCGCAACAGGGCAAGTGTTGACTATAAGAATTCGCCTGCTGTTTTTGGCTCTACCAACGCGGTGTCATACAATTTTAAAAACGGTGTTGGCCTGGTGGGGGTAGCTTCGTTCTTGAATGCAGGTTTTACGCCTAAGGCTGGTGTACAATACTACAGGCAAAAAGGCGCATGCATGTTTTTTGGGTGGCTGGTGGCAGATCTGAAATCGGAGGGCAATGTTGATTTATTTGGCATGTTTCGCTATCAGCCAAAAATCAACGAAAACTGGAAGGGCTTCGGGCAGGTGGAACTGTTTCCCATATACACACCCCATTCGCAATTTTGGAGTCTGACCCAACGGATACGGCTTGGCGCTAAGTACCTGGCCTGGGCCGGCGGGCTTGTGATGGACTTTAACCAGATGGGCAATAAGGCATTTACTACTACTAACAACATCGGGTGTTTTGTGCGATATGAATTTTAAAAGGTATATGAAAGAGTAAATGATTGCTTAGCCACAAAGACATAAGGTAGGTCTAAAAGTTAAAGTATTCCTTCGGAGAACTCCTTTGGAACACAAAGGTCACAATGCCCATACAAGAATGCTAATTATTCCTTTGTGCCTTCTTGTCTATGTGGTTAAAAATAATGCAAAGCATGCATTTTCATTAGCCACAGCTCCCAACTATCGGAGCACCGATTATTAAAGCTCGCAGGGCTTCCCTTCGTTTCTTATTCAACTTACAAGAAAGCTTTGTGTTCCTTTGTGCCCTCGTGTCTTTGTGGTTAAAAAAATATCTTTTTATAAAGCTTTATTTTCCTTTGTTCCTTTGTGCCTTCGTGGGTAAAAAAATATCTTTTGAGGTAAGTTCTATTAATTCTATTACACTATGGTTCTCAAGAAAGTATTCAATCCGCTGGCTGTAGCCCGCTACATGAAAAGCGAACTGATTATTTCCATCAGCCTATCGCTTTTCGTATATTTTTTATATCATTTCCGTCACATCGAGCGGGTAACTCTTCCCTTTTCGGTGGCGGCCATCCTGGGAAGCGCTTTAGCAATCTTTCTTGCTTTTAGAAACAATAGTGCTTACAGCCGTTGGTGGGAGGCCCGTACCCTGTGGGGTAGCATCATCAACAACAGCCGTATTTTTGCCCGGCAAATAATAGCTAATGCTGATAACGCTGTACGCACAGGAAAGGCCACAGAGCCTGCAGTATCCGTCTTTAAGCAGGAAATCATTTACCGGCAAATAGCTTTTGCCCATGCCTTGCGCCAGCACCTGCGCCAACAGAAACTACCACAGGAGTATGCGCACCTGCTGCACTATGCCGAATGGAACGAAGCAAGCAGCAAACAAAATATACCCAACTACCTGCTACTGCGCCAGGGCATGCGCATAAAAGATGCTATGCAGGCAGAAATGCTTGGTCCTTTCGACAACATAAGCCTGGAACCCACACTGGCGGGATTCAACAATTTTCAGGGTGGTTGCGAACGTATTAAAAACACCCCGCTACTGAGGCAGTATCACTTTTTTACGAGGCTTTTTTTACTGGTATTTATGGCGGTACTGCCCTTTTCGCTTATTGCCGATTTTAGCAAAATGAACATGCCCTGGCTGATGGTACCGGCAAGCATACTCATTTCCTTTGTATTTGGTGTAATGGGTAAAGTGGGAGAAGTAAACGAAGATCCTTTTGAAAACAAAGAAACCGATGTACCGTTGACGGCCCTGTGCACTACAATAGAACGTGATTTGAAAGAAATGCTGAATGAAACTAATTTGCCGGAGAAATTAGCACCTGTAAAAGGATTTTTGAATTAACGATGCAACAGATTCCCACCAGTCGTATAGAAGCATTTAGCGATGGCGTTATTGCCATCATCATTACCATTATGGTGTTCGACCTGAAATTGCCGGAGATAAGCAGATCTTCAGACTTACCGAACGCCTTGCTTACCCTGTTGCCAAAGTTTCTGTCGTATGCACTCAGCTTTATGGTATTGGCTATTATGTGGATTAACCATCATCAGCTTTTTCATCAGATTGAGCGCAGCGACCGAAACCTATTGTGGTACAATGTTCACCTCCTGTTTTGGATGAGCCTGATTCCCTTCGTTACTAATTTTATTGGCGCAAGTCCATTGTTGCCGTATGCTTCATTTTTTTATGGAATTATTTTCTTCATGTGTGCCCTTTCGTTTACGATGCTGCGGCATTATGTGGTAAAAAACAATTTGCTGATTCAAACCATTAGCCGCAGCGCCCACCAGAAGATTGTTCGTAAAAACAGGCTCAGCATGTCGTTGTATGCCCTTGCTGCGGTGCTGAGTTTTGTTTCCGTTTATATTTCTTTTACGTTTTTTTTTATTGTACCGGCCATGTATTTTGTGCCGGAACGAATTGTTCACGATAACTAATATGTACTGTTATGACTTTCGACCACATTTTTGAAAACAACCGCCAGTGGGTGTCCGATAAATTAGCTGTTGATCCCGACTATTTCAACAAATTGTCGAAGGGACAAAAACCTGAATACCTGTATATTGGCTGCAGCGACAGCCGGGTTACGGCAGAGGAATTGATGGGCATGCAACCCGGTGAAATTTTTGTACACCGCAATATTGCCAACATGGTTATCAGCACCGATGCTAATTTGAATGCGGTAGTGCAGTATGCGGTAGAGCACCTGAAGGTGAAGCA
>Ga0114939_10001247_pt1 | contig 20313 bp, 18 predicted proteins | sample AshMeaCrysSpring_FD_87196 | JGI IMG/M metagenome (GOLD analysis project Ga0114939, IMG submission 87196) | Groundwater microbial communities from Big Spring, Nevada to study Microbial Dark Matter (Phase II) - Ash Meadows Crystal Spring | ecosystem: Environmental > Aquatic > Deep subsurface >...
AACCCGAGGTATCAATCACCAACATCAGGTCGTGACCGCGATTTGCGGTTGCCGCCGGCTCCAAAAGACGCGGCCCCATCAGCGCCAACAACAGACATCCCCATACGCCAACACGCAAAATGAGAGGTAACCACGTATGCGGCGCAACGCTCGGCGTCACGGCGGCAAATCCGTCTTGCAGGCATTCTAGCGCCGGATGCAGCAATATCTCCTGTTCGGCGTCTTCGGGATACGGCGTCAATCGCTCGGCACGGGGAAAATAGCGCCATACCACCCACGGCAGGGGAAATAACACTGCCAACCACGGCCATTGAAAATCAAACATAGAGTTTTAACCATTTCGAGTTACAGGTTTTTCGCTTTTTTCGCTCGTGAACGCGAGAAAGACCTCTTCCAATCCGGGGTCTTGCGTCTGCAGATCGACAACCTGTACCCCAGCGGCACGCAGGCTATCGAGGATATTGCCTATCGGTTCACGGGTGCGGCGGATGCGGAGCGTTAGTTGCTTATCGTGGCGCTCGACGACCCGCTCTGCCAATTGCGCGGGCAACTCCGGCACCGGTGCGCCGCAAGTAACCATCAAGCGGCGATAAGGACAGCGCTCCAATAATCCCGCCGTACTGTCGAGGGCCACCAGGCAACCGTTTTGGATGATGGCGATGCGCCCGCAGAGGTTCTCTGCCTCGCTTAGGTAGTGCGTTGTCAGTACCAGCGTCCGGCCTTCGGCGTGCAGGCGCTGGGCGAAACCCCACAGGGCCTGACGCAACTCCACATCGACGCCCGCGGTCGGCTCGTCCAACACCACTACCGCCGGGCGATGCACCAGCGCCTGAGCGATCAATACCCGACGTTTCATCCCGCCGGAGAGGCGCTGGACGATTGTATCAGCCTTCGCGTTTAGGTGAAGCGTCTCGATCAATTCCTCGATCCAGGGGCGATTTGCTCCCAATCCGAAATATCCCGACTGAATCGCGAGCAATTCCCGCACCGTAAAAAATGGGTCATAGACTAATTCTTGCGGGACTACGCCCAAAATCCGTCGCGTCATGCGATAATCGCGGGTCACGTCGTAGCCGTGAATTGTAATTGACCCAGAAGAGATTCGCGCCAGTCCAGCAATTAAATGAATTAAAGTCGATTTTCCAGCGCCATTTGGTCCCAACAGGCCGAAGAATTCTCCGGGTTGAATTGATAAATCAATACCGCGGAGCGCATGGACTGCACCAAAGTATTTGTGAACATTGCAAACCCAAATTGCCGGGGCGGTCATCGCAGTTGCAATAATTGGTAAAATTTTGTTGGAGAGAGTTTTCTATGAAACATATCGCCCTGTTAGGGATGCCGAATACGGGAAAATCTACGCTATTTAATCGAATAACTGGTTCGAGTGCGCGGGTCGGTAATTGGCCGGGGGTTACAGTAGAATTGCTGACCGCTCGGGTAATTATCGGCGGCACAATGGTAAAAATCGTTGACCTGCCTGGGATTTATGACCTGCACGGTTTTAGCGACGATGAGATGTTGGTGCGCCATTTCCTCGAATACAATCCCCTCGATCTCGTTTTAATTGTCCTGAATACCACGCAGATCGAACGACAAATTAGCTTGGCGCTCCAAGTAAAACACCTCGGATTGCCGGCGGTGGCGCTCCTCAATATGGCTGATGAGGCACACCGCCGGGGTATTACGGTCAATATTACCGAGATGACCCGCCTTTTGGGAATGCCGGTGGTGCTTCTTTCGGCAAAATATGGTGATGGATATGTAAATGCCCACGCGATAATTCAGCACGCGCTAACGGATAGCCACGCCCGCCCCCTTGAGGAATTGTCCGCTGATTTTGGTATCAATCGCCAAATTGAGTCCGAAATGGAGCATTTGCTCCACGCCACGGTCGATATTTCTCAGATTTTGCCGAATCGTTTAACTGATCAAGTTGATCGATTTGCACTACACCCGCTTTTGGGTCCGCCGTTATTTCTCGGATTGATGTATCTATTATTTCAGGGCGTATTCACTTTGGGCAAACCCCTTCAAGAATTAATTGCGACCCTTTTAGGATTTATTAAAGAGAACCTCTTGCTTCCGCTACTCACCGCGAGCGCGATGCCAATATGGTTACAGGAATTACTTGCCGATGGGGTCTTTGATGGTGTAGGTACCGTCGCGGCCTTTATCCCAATAATTGTTCTATTTTTCCTATTTATGGCGTTAGTCGAGGATAGTGGATATTGATCTCGGGCGGCATTTTTGACTGACGCATTGATGGCGCGTTTTGGTTTAGATGGCCGAAGTTTTGTCATGATCTTAATGGGTTTCGGTTGTAATGTCCCGGCCTTAATGGGAACCCGCATAATGCGCTCCCGGTCGTTGCGCTTGTTGAGTATGCTGGTAATTCCCTTTTCCCTATGTTCGGCGCGGCTCCAGGTATTTCTTTTTTTCACAGCGATATTATTCGACCCGAGCTTTGCCCCTCTAGTTTTATTTAGTCTTTATCTGCTAAGTTTTGGTACGGCGTTATTTACTGCATTTCTATTTAAGGGGTTCCTCCGTAGCGCCGAGCCGTTAGCCTTAGAATTACCGCCCTATCGACTACCGACATGGCGTCAAATGCTATTGCGCGGTTGGCAGGAAATCCGCCATTTCTTTGAGCGTGCTACCTATTTTATCATTTCGGGTGTGGTGATGGTGTGGTTACTTACGCATTTACCGACTGACGCAACTCCCGGGAGTATTGATACTTGGGCCGGTTATTTAGGCAATTCCCTCGCACCATTTCTTCATCCATTGGGAATTGATTCGCATTTAGCGCTGGCATTAATCTTTGGTTTCGTTGCCAAGGAGATTGTAATTGGTGCCCTTGCCGTTATTTATGGCGCATCCGGCGATGCCCTGTCCGGCATTATGACAAGTCAAATTGATTGGGTACAGGGATTGAGTTTTATGCTCTTTACTTTATTGTATATCCCGTGCCTATCAGCGATTGCCACACTCCGCAATGAATCGCGGAGTTTTGCTTATACGGTATTTTCGTTATTTTGGTCGATTGGTTTAGCCTGGATTGTCTCTTTTACTTTTTATCAGAGCGCCAGGTGGTTAGGATTCTAAAAATTGATTACGGGGGGAGTTAGGCCAAGGTTGCCTTTACTCCTGGGGGTACACCCAGGCGGGCCGGATTCGGAATTAATGCCTCGGCCAAGGCCTGACCGAGGGCGCGAAAAATTAACGGCCAACCTTCTTGCGGCGTAATTGGGCGGCGTATATGGATCATAATACTGCCGCTAATTCCGCCGGAAAATCCGTCCAGAAAATCATCCAAGTCTTCAGAAAACAATCCGCGGACAGTATGGCCAATAATAAAATCCCGCCGGAATTGCTCCCGGGTCGTGTAAAAAGGGACAAAGGTCCAGAATTTGCGCCCCTCAATACTCAAACTTAGCGCGATCGGTGCCTGGTCGATTTCCTCCGCTTGATTAATGCTACTCCCCGCGCCATTAACGCCCCAGTGTTGCATCCGCTGTAAAATAATTGCCTTTACCGCTCGTCCAATTACCATCCCCGTGTCCTCCATGACCACATGACTCGAATTGATTCGGGTCGAGTTAAACTCCAAGCGTAAATCACAACCAGCGGCTTGGGTAAATTCCCGCAATAAATTACTTAATCCATAGACATTAATCGAATTGGCTACTTGAAAATTACACTGAGATTCTGCACAGTGCTCAAAATTGAGCGCGACTTTGACTATGCTTTCCGCAGTAGTACGCGACAATTCAACAGCCTGAGGTGACTCGTGGATAATCTTCCAAGCGTGGGCTTCGGCGAAATTCTCAATTTTCTTAGTAGCATTCGGGGGCACATCGGTAATTATAATCCGTTGAAGTGCAATTCCAAATGCGCGAAAAATTCCCTCCCAGGTATGATGCGGGTCTTCAAAGCTGCATACTGTAATCTCAATATTTAATGGAAACGCAAGCGCAATTCCCTGGAGGAGTTTAATTAGTGGTTGCCCATTCGCTAATTGCTCGCAACGACTCGCTAAAAACCAATCCAAATCAATTTGGGAAATAGCCTTAATTAATAATCCTCCATTTGGTGTGCAGGTGAGGCGAATTTCAGCGCTACCATCGTCAATCATTCCAATAGTTGCCGCGGAATTAGCGCGCCGGGTAAATTTCCCCAGATAATTACCAACGGTGCGCCCTAATTCCTCCCAATCGGAATTATTCCAATTAACTATCACCGAACATCCGAGCCGCCACGCTATATGCTCCAACATATGGCTAACAAATTCATTCGGAGTGGAAATATTCTTTTCGCTCACTGCCCCAGGTATAAACTCTATTCGACGTTCAGAAAACGAGCTATAGGTACAATTGACTAACGGAGAATTATCCAATTCACTAAAATCATCCGCACCCGTTGCGACTCCAATTGTATAACATCCGGCCGCATGGCCGGCGCGCGCGCCAATTAGCGAATCTTCAATAACGACGCAAAGGTCGGTTTTTACACCCAGCAATTGCGCCGCTAATTGATATGTGTCCGGCGCGGGTTTTTTCGCAATCTGTTGGATGTCATTACCCACTATTATCTGGAAAAATTGGATTAACCCAATGTTGGAGAGAATGTCGCGAATTTTTTGCGTAGAATTATTCGACACGACCGCCATTAGTATTTGCCGGTCACGAGCGGCGCTAAGTAATTCATAAATACCCGGTTGAAGCGGGAAAATCGTATTTTGTCGGGCGATTTCATATTCGGTGACAAATGGTCGAATCCATTTTTCCTGAGCGCCGATCTGATGGAGAATTTTCTGCCAAAATGTCTCGATGTCGAGTGGGAAAAGCTCTCTAATCAAATGATATTCAATTGTAAAATGTGCCCCGAGATGCGCCTGCACAATTTGATTACAGATTCGATAATCAAAAATTAAGCTATCAATTAATACTCCGTCCATATCCCATAATAGCGCCTGCGTATCATCAGGAATAGTCAAACGATTGGTAAGAATCATAAATTATTACTCGTGGTTATTTTGTTCTTTTTGGTCAAATGTATTTTTAATCTCGAGGATATTGGATAGAATATTCAAAAAAATATCGACTAAACGTGGATCAAAATGCTGCCCGGAGCTTTTTTTAATTTCGACAATCGCATCTGAAATATTCCACGGTTGTTTATACGGGCGCTTACTCGTTAGTGCATCAAAAACATCTGCCAGGGCGACAATCCGCGCCGATTCGGGAATATCCGGTCCCGATAATCCGGCGGGATATCCGGTCCCATCCCATTTTTCATGATGACGGAGCGCAATTTCGGCCGCCATGACAAAAATTGGCGTATGGCTTTTAGTTAAAATATCAAACCCAATAGTTGTATGTTGCTTCATGATTTCCCACTCGTGTCTATCGAGCGGGCGCTGAGCTTTTAAGATCGAGTCTGGAATACCGATTTTTCCGGTATCGTGCATTGACGCGGCCAATTCTATTCGCTCGACCAAATATTTCGGCCAAGCCGCCGCTTGTGCAATAGCCTTGGAATACGCCGCCATTCTCCAAATATGTAGTCCAGTATCCGTGTCATTATAGTGTCCGGCCTCACCGAGCATATAAATTGCGGCGCTCTGACTATCTTCCAATTCTTGTACACTTACTAAAGATAGATGGGTCTTAATTCTCTTCAAGAGGATCGCAGTTGAGATCGGCTTTGGGATATAATCGACCGCGCCTAGATCAAATCCCAGCGCCTCATTTTCAATTTCACCCATAGCACTAACGAAGATAATCGGGATTTTTTGGGTCGCTTGATTAGCTTTGAGGACTCTACAGACTTCATATCCATCCATTTCCGGCATCATAATATCGAGGAGGACTAAATCAGGGTGATATTTTTCTACCGCCTCCAGGGCGCGTCTTCCATTAGTCGCAAAGATCGTTTGATATTGATTATGTAAAACTTGTCGGAGAAGTTGGAGATTAGTTGGCTCGTCATCAACTACGAGGATTTTTTTATCATACATGCTTAGGGAAAAACTCTATCAAGTCCTGAGAAATTAGGGCAAATCATCAATCAGATGAGATGACACAATTTAAATATAATGAATTTGCGGGCAATCTTTTAGCGGGGTTAAATTTTCCGCTATTTGCGTTGTACTTAAATGATAACGCACCCCAATTTAACCGAGTGGCCAGCGCGCCCGCGCCCGAATAATTAATGGCTCAAAAAATCCCGCCTGAAATCGCAACCACCCGCTCAAGGCAATCATCGCACCGTTATCCGTACAAAATTCCAGGCGCGGATAATAAACCCGACAATTTTCTTGCGTCGCCATTTCCGTGATTCGGGCGCGGAGTCTCTGATTCGCCCCGACGCCGCCCGCAACTACCAAACGTCGCTGACCGGTTTCACGCAATGCCCGCTGACACTTCAACGACAGCGTTTCCACCACCGCCTCCTGAAATGCAAACGCGATATCCGCCCGGGTCTGAAAATCATCTCCGGCGGCGCGCAAGGTAGTAATTGCCGCGGTTTTTAGCCCGCTAAAACTAAAATCCAGCCCCGGACGGTCCGTCATCGGGCGCGGGAAATGAAAGCGCCCGGTATGCCCCTGTTCCGCCAAGGCCGCGAGCGCCGGACCACCGGGATATCCCAACCCCAGGAGTTGCGCGGTCTTATCAAACGCCTCACCCACGGCGTCATCGAGGGATTCGCCTAGTACCCGGTACTCCCCAACCCGTGCTACATCGACGAGCAGGGTATGCCCCCCAGAGACCAATAATGCCAAAAACGGAAATTCCGGCGGATTCGGCTCCAAAAACGGCGCAAGTAAATGCCCCTCCATGTGATGCACCGCAAGGGCAGGGATTCCCCAGGCGAACGCTAAAGTTCGTCCCAAAGCCGCGCCAACTAACAACGCCCCGATCAATCCCGGCCCGGCAGTATATGCAATGCCCGATAGCTCCCGGGGCTGAATCGCGGCGTCATCCATGATGCGGCGCACCAGGGGGAGCAACCGGCGCACATGGTCGCGTGCCGCCAGCTCGGGCACTACCCCCCCAAAAGGCGCGTGGAGGGCAATTTGACTATGCAGGGCGTGGGCAATTAACCCACGTTCGCCATGATACAGCGCCACTCCAGTCTCGTCGCACGAGGTCTCAATTCCTAAAATAATCATCCTGTCAAAATTTTTCTTTTACCGATGTTTTATGGCGTTTTGGATAGTCTTTAACTACGCCCCAGCGGTCATAGTTATCGCTGTCAACAATCTCTACAGAATAAAATTCGCCGACTCGAAGTTTTTGCCCATCATTGATATAAACAACGCCGTCAATCTCCGGCGCCGAATCAGCCCCACGCGCAATTGCCCCATTGTTATCTACTTTATCGACTAATACGTCGAGGCTTTGGCCAATAGTTTGTCTGAGACGCTCGCGTGAGATACCCTGTTGTAATTCCATCAGGCGCGCATAGCGTTCTTGTTTAATCTCTTCGGGGACTTGGTGCGGAAGGTCATTAGCGCTGGCGCCATTAACTTTGGAATAGGTAAAACAACCGACATGATTTAATTTTGCCGCCGCAAGAAATTCGAGTAGATACTGAAAATCATTTTCCGTCTCTCCGGGGAAACCCACAATAAAAGTGCTACGCAATACCAACTCGGGGCAGATTTCGCGCCAGGCATGGATGCGCGCTAGGGAATTCGTGATATCTAACGGACGGCGCATTAATCTTAAAATTGAAGGACTTGCGTGTTGGAGCGGAATATCTAAATATGGCAAAATAATTCCTTCGGCCATCAACGCAATTAATTCATTCACAATCATATAAGGATAGACATAATGCAGGCGCACCCACGCGCCCAATTTTCCTAAGGCGTAGGCCAATTCCGGTAGGCGAGTACGCAATCGACGCCCGCGCCACAAATCTTTGCGATAATGTAAATCCTTGCCATAAGCACTTATATCCTGGGCGATGATCAATAATTCCTTTACACCGCAGGCGACGAGTTGCTCTGCCTCGTGCAAAATCTCTCCAGCCGGACGGCTATGTAATTCGCCGCGAAGCTGGGGAATTATGCAAAATGTACAGCGGTGATTACATCCTTCGGCAATTTTTAGATAAGCATAATGCGCTGGCGTAAGTTTGATCCCAACGGGGGAAATCGCCGTATGGGAATTTTTCTGTGGCGGTGGGAGATGCTGGTGAATTGCATCAATAACTGCAGCGGGGGAATTAGGTCCGAGTATCGCCAGGACTTCGGGATAATTCTCCCGAATCCGAGCCGCGCGGATTCCGAGGCAACCGCTAACAATTACCCGTCCATTGGTCGCGAGCGCCTCACCAATTGCATCTAAAGATTCTTCCTCCGCCGCCGTAATAAACCCGCAGGTATTTATCAGGATTAAATCCGCGTGGTGGTAATCCGCGCTAAAACGATAGCCATCGCTCACCAAGCGCGTGGCGATACGCTCGAAATCGACTAATGCCTTGGGACAACCCAAACTCACCAAGCCAATAGTCGGGATGTTATCGGTCGGCGGCACACCGCAACTTTCAAGCCCCGAGTGCATGGTGTTTAATAAAAACCTATGGTTGAATAATATCTAAGGAAATTCTATTCTACCCCGGTGCTCTTGCCTACGGTTAGAGTGAAGCCTGTCAAAGGGGTGGAAGTTCTGGAGACAGAAATATTAACTAAAAAGTTGCGCCTATATCACCGCCCGAAAGGGTGGTCGGGCGGCGCATCGAATAACCCGCGATATATGCGGTTTTTTCATGGTTAGGTCAGATTTGACCTGGGATTATTACTTTTATGAGCGAAAGCTTTGCACAGTTATTTGAGGAAAGTAAGGCCGGACAAAAGATGCGGCCGGGAACCATCGTCAGCGGTTCGGTGGTCCAAATTCGGAATGATGCAGTAGTCGTGAATGCGGGATTGAAGTCCGAAGGCGTCATCCCCATCGAGCAGTTCCGTAATGAAAATGGGGAACTCGAGGTCGCGGTTGGTGATATCGTCGATGTTGCTTTGGACGCGGTAGAGGACGGCTTTGGCGAGACGAAACTCTCGCGGGAAAAGGCCAAGCGCGCCCAGTCGTGGATTCGTCTCGAGAGGGCCTTTGAAGAAAAAACTACGGTCACCGGTTTGGTCACTGGCAAGGTTAAGGGCGGATTTACCGTGGATATTGATGATATTCGGGCGTTTTTGCCGGGTTCATTGGTCGATGTGCGTCCGGTCCGCGACCCCAACTTCTTGGAAGGTAAAGTCATCGAGTTCAAGGTCATTAAACTCGACAAAAAACGCAATAATGTCGTGGTGTCGCGCCGCGCCGTCGTTGAGAGTGAAACCAGCGCCGAGCGGGAGGCACTACTCGAAACCATCCACGAAGGCATGGTCACCAAAGGAATTGTCAAAAATCTCACGGATTACGGGGCGTTTGTCGATTTGGGCGGGATCGACGGCCTACTCCATATCACCGATATGGCGTGGAAACGGGTCAAACATCCCTCCGAAGTTGTGGCGGTCGGCGATGAGTTAGAGGTCAAAATCATGAAGTTTGACCGGGAACGCAGTCGCGTTTCCCTGGGGCTCAAACAACTCGGGGATGACCCGTGGATAGCGCTTGCCCGGCGTTATCCTGCCGGTAGCCGCATGTTCGGCAAAGTCACCAACCTTGCGGAGTACGGCTGTTTTGTCGAGATTGAAGAGGGCGTCGAAGGTTTGGTTCACGTCTCGGAGATGGACTGGACGAATAAAAATGTTCACCCCTCAAAAATTGTCCAAAGCGGCGACGAGGTCGAGGTTATGGTGCTCGATATCGACGAGGAGCGGCGGCGCATTTCCCTCGGTATGAAGCAATGTCACCCCAACCCCTGGGAAGAATTCTCGATATCCCACAACAAGGGCGACCACGTCACCGGCACGATTAAATCCTTGACCGATTTCGGGATTTTTATCGGTTTAGATGGCGGGATCGACGGCTTGGTGCATCTTTCCGATATCTCCTGGAACATGTCTGGCGAAGACGCCGTGCGTACCTACAAAAAGGGCGACCAAGTCGAGGCCGTGGTTTTGGCGGTGGATGCCGAGCGGGAGCGGATTTCCCTCGGGATTAAACAGCTACTTCAAGACCCGTTCTCGAATTACGTCGCCGCACACGCGAAAGGCTCCATCGTCAAGGGCGTAGTTACCGAAGTCGACTCGCGGGGCGCAGTTGTCGAGTTAGAGCCCGGCGTCGAGGGACATCTCCGCGCCTCCGAGATTTCCCGAGAGCGGGTCGATGACGTGCGCACCGTGTTGCATGTCGGTGATACCGTCGAGGCGAAATTCATTGGGGTCGATCGCAAGAATCGCTCGATTACCCTCTCGGTCAAGGCCAAGGACTCGCAAGAGGAGGCCGAGGCAATTCAAGATTACAGCAATGTCCCACCGGCACCCACAACTTTAGGTGACCTTCTCAAAGAACAAATGGAACGTAATGATTGACGTCCTCCTCGCCCTAAAATGGCGAAAATCCCACGGCTCTATTAGCCGTGGGTGAATTTCCGCAAAGAGTTTTTGGATTTTCAATCGAACAGCAAAGACTCCAAGATATAGTTACCCGATAATTGAAACTTGACTAGCCGCCGGATAGGTGAAAATGACAAAATCCGATTTGATTAATGCTATTGCGCGCCGACAGAATCATCTTGCTTCTAAAGATATTGAGCTTGCGGTAAAAAACCTCCTTGAGCAAATTGTGCAATCTTTAGAAAATGGTAATCGTGTTGAGGTTCGCGGCTTTGGGAGTTTTTCCCTTCATCATCGCCCAGCGCGCATCGGGCGTAACCCCAAAACCGGCATGGCAGTGCCGTTAGCGGCGAAATCGGTGCCCCATTTTAAGGCCGGGAAATTACTCCGTGAACGGGTGCGCTCTAACCATTCGAAAATTATCCCGGAATCATCCCGCTCTTAAATTCCCCAGAGTAAGCAAATGCAAACGGAATACTTCGACGCGCAGAATGTCAAATGCAACGGGTGCGTCGCAACTATTGAAAAAAATTTAGCGACGATCCCCGGAGTAAATACCGTCCAGGTAACTCTCACCCGCAATCCCGGATATAACATCACGGTAACCGGTGAAAACTTACTGCGGACGGTAATTGCGTCCCGTCTGGCCGAATTAGGTTATCCGGTATCCAAGGTCGATTAAGTGAATTATTCAGAAAAACCCTGCGCCAAGAATCACCCTATTCCCACGGACGAAGCGGGAAGGATCAGGTGCCTCGGATTGGCCGTCCTGAATACCGAGGCGCAGGCAGTCGCGAGCCTGGCGTCCAAAATAGATGAGAATTTTGTCGCCGCGTGTCGTTGTATGCTGGCCTGTAAAGGGCGGATCGTAGTCCTAGGAATCGGAAAGTCCGGGCATATCGCCGGAAAAATCGCCGCAACCCTCGCTAGCACCGGTAGTCCGGCCTTTTTTGTTCATCCCGGTGACGCCAGTCATGGCGATCTTGGGATGATTACCCCGCAAGACGTCGTGCTGGCGATCTCCAATTCCGGTGCAACCGAGGAGATTCTCAGTATCATCCCGCTGATTAAACGCCTGGGCGTGCCACTGATTACCCTGACCGGCGGGCGCGATTCACCCCTTGCCCGTACTTCCACGGTCAATATCGATGTCGGCGTAGCGCACGAGGCCTGCCCACTCGGGTTAGTCCCGACCGCAAGCACTACCGCCGCCTTGGCAATGGGCGACGCCTTGGCGATTTCCCTGCTCGAGACCCGAGGTTTTACCGCCGAGGACTTTGCCCGTGCTCACCCGGGCGGAAGTTTAGGCCGGCGCCTGCTCCTGCGCATTGATGATCTCATGCACACCGGCGACGCAATTCCCCAAGTGACGCAAGATTTGCCGATTAGTCAGGCGCTGGTGGAGATGACCCGTAAAGGGCTGGGGATGACCGCTGTGGTTGATGCTCAAGGCAAGGTCATGGGGATCTTCACCGATGGCGATCTCCGTCGGACCCTCGACCAAACGGTAGATATTCACTCGACCACAATCGCCGCCGCGATGACCCGCACATTTCGCCATATTTCGCCCGGCCTGCTGGCCGCTGAGGCATTGCGCCTTATGGAAACGCACAAAATTAACGCCCTATTAGTTATTGATCAAAATAATCAATTAGTTGGCGCGATTAATATGCACGACCTGCTCCGCGCCCGCGTCGTGTAATCTTGTCGAATCTCGTAAAATTTCCCGGCGTTTGGTAGCCGTCTGGCCTTTTTCACACCGGCGTCCGCGAAACGCAAACCCCGACGCCGCGGATAATCACCAAAATTCACCTTCGCACCCTCTGCCCCGCCCGCTCGAATCAAGGGTCGCTTGCCTTCCTCGCCACGTTGATAAACTTGAATTTAGATAGGGGATATAAGGCACGATTTTCTTGTGTTACCTGCGCAGATATCCTATTCTATCTGGGCACTTAATCTAGGTGCCTAGCTAAAAACTTCAACTTTGTCCAGGTTTTTGGAAGCAGGATGTAGCAGGCAAATACCCCTGATTGAAGTCGGGGGTTGTAAACAACGCAAGGCCAATCTGTTGCGAATGCAACCCTAGTTTGCATTCCCGCGGCCGGTCAGCGTCGAAGGGTAATTCATTCCGATTACTGTTTCCTGAGTTTTAATAACTGGAGGGCACGGTTCCTCGCCTGACTGAAGTCGGGGGTTTCTACCGTGTGAATTGTTAATGAAACTGTCGAGCAAGACCCGTTACGCCATCGAGGCGATGTTAGAGTTGGCGGTTAATCCGTGTCAGCCTGTGACTCTAGCAAGTATTTCGGTACATCAGGGTATTTCTCAGTCTTATATGGAACAACTGTTCATGCACCTGCGGCGGGCTGGATTAATCCAAGGCGCCCGTGGACCGGGCGGGGGATATCGTTTGGGGCGTGAATCGAGCGAGATCACCATTGCCGATATTGTGGTGGCGGTCGATGAGCGGGCGACCCCGGATGCCGAATTTGATAACCGGCGCGGTGAAGACGGCCCGGCGCGTATACTCTGGGAAAATCTCAGTCGGCGGATTTTTGAATTTCTCGGGCAGATCACTCTTGCGCAGATCATCGAGTCTACCGGCGAAATTCCACAAAGCCTCGATTGACATCGCCCCGCCCTCAAGGACGGGTTTATGGCAAGCTATTCGGCATTAGGTTCGGTAATGACCCCCAATCCTTTTGAATTAAATAATGATTTGGCCTATCAGCGCTGGCGCGACTTAAAGCTCTCTCACGCACCGCGCTCGATGGATGACCTGATTATTGAAGTGCGCGACCCCCGTCGATTGACGGAAACCGAGCGCATGGCGCTGGTGGCGCGTTGTCAGAGCGCAAATATGGCGATTTATGCCGGGCCGGATTACGGCGAAGACCGCACGGTCCCGCGGCTATTGGGCGCTCAAATCGGCCTTTTGCGCCTTGACCATAATCGCGGCGCCGATGAGGACGATATCACCGCGTTGCGCGTCGTCCAGGGAGAAAATCCCCGGGCGGATTTTATCCCTTATACCAATCGCGCCCTGCATTGGCACACCGACGGTTATTACAATTCGCCCGAGCGCCAAATCCACGGATTTGTCCTGCATTGCGTACGCCCGGCGAAAACCGGCGGCGCCAATTCTCTTCTAGACCCGGAGCTTGCCTACATATTTTTGCGTGATCTCGACCCCGGTTATATTTACGCCTTGAGTGCCGCCGATGCGATGACTATTCCGGCGTATATGCGCGATGGACGCGAAGAGCGGCCCGCATCAATCGGACCGATCTTTTCGGTTACAGCGGATGGTCATTTACACCTACGTTATACAGCTCGGGCGCGTAATATTCTTTGGCGTAAAACTCCGGTAATTTTTCCGGGAAAATCTACCCGAGAGATTAATACCCAAGACGCAGTCGCGGCACTAAATCAAATTCTCACAACTACGCCGTATGTATTACACGGAACCCTTACCTCCGGGCAAGGTTTAATTACCAATAATGTCTTGCATGATCGGTCGGAATTTACCGATGATCCATCCTGTTCACGTTTAATTTATCGGGCGCGTTCTTATGACCGCGTCCGCCAATCCTAAAAGGTAATTTATGGCGATTATTTCGATTATTGCTACGGTGGCGCACAATGGCGTAATTGGCAGCGGCGGTCACCTCCCTTGGTATCTGCCCAGCGACTTGAGCCGATTTATGTGCATTACTAATGAAAGCCCGATTATTATGGGGCGCAGGACTTTTGAGGCTATGGGTCATTCGGTTCCCGAACGGCTAAATATTGTGATGACCAAAGACCCGAATTTTTCCCGCGAAGGGGTTGTTGTTTGTCATTCGCTAGCGGATGCGCTCCGTACCGCCGAAGATACTAAATCCGAAGAGATATTTATTGTCGGTGGCGAGAAACTCTATCGCGATACAATTGATCTCGCGGCACGGATTTATTTAACCAGTATTTTAGACAATTACGACGGCGATACTTTTTTCCCGAAGATTGATATTGCCGAATGGCATGTAACCTTTTCACGCTATTTCCCCGAATCAATCCCGCATCACTTTAGCATTATCGAGCGTAAAGATTCGACGCAAAAGGTAGTGCTCCACCTGCATGTTGGGTGCGCCGAAACCGAACAAGAAAACCTGGGACGGGCGATACCCCGGAGCCTAATTCTGCAATCCCAAGACCGGGATATGCAGGAGGAACTCAGCAAACACCGCCGCTGGTAATTAACAAAACCGAGCGTGTATTTATGCTGTGATGGCGACTGAATCAACCCTAATTTACGGTATCCATGCCGTACAGGCTGCGGTAGTTCAGGGCCGGGCAGTGCAGCTGTGGGTAGATGGTGCCCGCCAGGACAAACGGATGCGTGCTCTACGCGCCGCGCTGGGTGACGTCCCGTGTCACGCGGTCGAGCGTCAGCAGTTAGACCTGATGATCCCGAACGTCAATCATCAGGGGGTCGTCGCGGAGTGTAAGACAGACAGGGCTTATCACGAGGAGGATTTGCCGGCGCTCGTGGCGACAGTCTCCGGCCCGCCCCTGCTGTTAGTCATGGATGGAATCCAAGACCCGCACAATTTGGGTGCATGCCTGCGGTGCGCCGCCGGGGTTGGGGTGGATGCGGTAATTGCGCCGCGTGACCGCGCCGTTGGTCTTACGCCGGCGGTGCGCAAGGTCGCAAGTGGCGCCGCTGAGATTGTCCCTTTTCTCCAAGTGGCGAATCTGGCCCGTACGCTCCGGTCTCTCCAAACACAGGGCGTTTGGATCGTCGGCACCACTACCGCTGCCGAGCGTACCATCTACGAATTGGATTTGACCGTGCCGCTGGCACTCGTCATGGGTGCTGAAGAACGCGGCTTACGGCGCCTTACCGCCGACCACTGCGACTTTTTGGCGCAGATCCCCCTCAGCGGCGCCATCCAAAGCCTCAATGTCGCGGTTGCGACCGGCGTCTGCCTATTTGAGACCTTACGCCAGCGCCGCTATGCCCGCCGGTAAATTGCGCGACCCGCGCCGCTTGCTCGCGACCCCCCTCGGCGTTAGCCTGTTACGGATGGACCTTTCGCTCGACCTGTATGCGCAGAATCCCCTGCGGATTATTGTTCGACCCGCTTGGGTTACCGATGAAGAGAGCGACGCCCTGACCCAGCGTTTTCGCAATTTATACAGACTCCGCCCCCAAATCGCCCTCCAACAATTACTCCATTTCGATTATGCGCAATGGGTTGAATTGCGTAATCCGCTCGATTTATTAAATGATTTACGTGAGCCGCCCCGCCGATTAGTCTGGGAATTATTTTGGTTGCATTTAGATGCGGGGAATTTCGCCAAAATCTCCGCAAATCGCCGCTGGACAATTCCGCATCCCTTGCCGCAGTTTGATTCTACGGAATCTTCTACCGACGCCGCTTTATGGGTTCACGCCTTGGCGGTGCTATATCATAATCAGGCGTTGACGCTCGAATTGACTAATCTCAAAAATGCGCTCGAGCATCGCGCTAGTGCTGAAGGATTTTGGCGCAAATCTTTAGAATCTTGGGCCGCTACGATCGGTAATCCTTTTTTTTGGGAATATATCCAAAATCGGATTGAGATTTTAGATGACCCGCGCTTAACTCCGGCAATATTGGAGCCATTACGGGCGGAATTACCCGAGATAATTCTATCCTTCAATTCAGTTTGGGTACGTGCCTATATTGGCGCTGGATATTTTGATGATGCCGCCCGTCATTTACGTTTAATCGGCGAGAATTTTTTTCCCGGGCCAATACAACAAAAAATCTTTCTTGGATTGCTTCGCGAAATTACCAATGCCTGGCTCAATCCTTTTATCCTCCAATTAGAAAATAATCGCCCGCAGCAATCTGCATCATGGCCGGTGGTGCGGGATTGGTTAACGCCTATTTTGGACGCCGCGGCTCAAATCCCGCCGGATTTGAAAGCCAAATTCTCTTTAGATGAATTGATTATCGCTGATATTCCCTTGGACAATCTCGCGGAAAAAATCTTCGCGCTCATCGATTCCGAGATTATTGATTATCAACCATCGCGTCCCCGCACAATATTATTTTTGATCTTAATTTGTCGCCGGATTTTAGAATTACCGCTATCGCCATCATTGCGTCGGAGAATCGAAGAGCGACGCGGGACATATATCGAGAATCTTTATGGACGATTTTATAATAATGCCCATCACGCCCGTGAGATTGATCCAACGCAATGTTGGTTTTTACCTGGCGAATTGTCCGATCCAGAACAATCGCTTCTCTTGCCGGTCTATAAACCAAATCCGCGGGGCAAAATAACTTTATGGGATTCTCAGGAGGTATTAATTCCGCGCTCGCGTCTCGCGGAAATGTTACACTTCGGCAAAGTGAGTGAAGTTCAAGAGCAATTGCAGGCCGATAGCTTACGGCTGATGGAAAATATTGACACACTCCGGCGCGAATTAGATTATGCGCAACAAAATTTCGCAATTCTCCAAACAGATGCGCTTGCAGCTGAGGAGGCATATTGTCAAATCCGCCAACAATTATTTGATACCGCATCATCCTCGGCAGCGCAGGCGATACAAAATCGTATTCAAGAGATTACCGCGCAATTTCAAGCCCGTCTTACGGAATTAGCGGAGCGCCAAAGCGAAGCACAAACCGCATCAAAGGGGCGCTGGGCGCCGAGTATTTCGGAAAATCAAGCGATTCTCACTCGTTTTCAATCGATTAAAAATCGCACCTTAATCGATTTACCATTGGCAATGATTTTTGGCATAGCGGTAGCAATCTCGATTTCTTCACTATCGCGAGCGTGGGCATTTTATCTTTTACGTCCACTCGAATTATTTTTACGAGATAATTTTCAGATATCGGATCGGGGTGTGAATTATCTACCGTTAATTGTTGCTGTATTGTTGACCGTAATTATGTCGGTTGTAGTAACGGAAATAGTTTTAGGTAGAAAGATTCGTCGCGCCCAACGGTCTATGGAAAAAATCGCGAGACGCCAAGAACAGGCCTCCATTTGGGTTGAGCAAATGATTCAAGAACAACGGGAATTGATCTTACGTGAGCAAGAGGCGCAATTGCGCGAGCCGTTGGCGAAATTGGCGGCAATTAATAATCAGCAAGCCACTCTTACGGAAAAGATTTCTCAAACAACCGCGGAAATCAAGAATTACTATGATGGGGAAAACAGCCGTCGTGCGGCCTTTTTTGAGGAACGCCTGACACAACTTACACAACGTTTAGATAATTCGCAAATTGCGTCCAAGTCAATGGAGGATAAAATTCAATTTCCGGCATATTGTGCGGCGCTCAAAAATGGTTATCTGCCTGGAGAACATCCGCCGCATCACGAACCGCCAGCACCACCCAAAAATTTGCTTCCTTTTTAAGCTAAAGAGTCATGATGTTCCCATAAACGGAAATCGGATCATGCACTTTATCACGCCAATTAAGAGCATTTTCCCTCCCCCACTGAAAAAGGAGGAGGGAAAAATTAATAATTACTCTTGGATTTGTTGCGACAAATAAGGACCGATCCCCATTTGGTTAATCTGGTCTAATTGCGCCTCAATAAAGTCAAGATGATTTTCCTCATCTTCAAGAATATGCTCCAAGAGTTCGCGGGTGCCGTGGTCATTTCGCTCGTATGCGAGTTTGATCGCGTCACGATATAACAAAATTGTCTCTTCTTCGGAGCCCCGATCATTACCCAATTGCTTGGTAACATTTTCACCAATATGGATTTTTTTCAGGTTACTAACGACGGGAGTCCCCTCGAGGAATAAAATTCGGGCGATAAGTTGCTCGGCGTGTTTCATTTCCTCAATTGCACGTTTTTCGATTTTGGCGTGGAGACGATCGTAGCCCCAATTCGCGCACATCTCGGAATGCACAATATACTGATTAATCGCCGTCAATTCATCTGCCAATAGGTCATTCAGTTGGTCAATAATCTTTTCGTTGCCTTTCATAAGCTTCTCTAAATTAAATTATCCGTTGCGCCCCAAACCGCCATTGCCACGGAAAAAATTAGGGAGGGATTTCTTAAATGGGCGCGGTCAAATAACACTAAAGACGCTCCATTGTATCCTGTTTTTCTTGGAATGCCTACGGTTACCGAAAGTAAATCACTCCGAGCCTGGGGCAGTATGAGGCTGGCCAAACCGTCAACTAAATCTTGAGATTATCACTGCGAAAATCGCAAATAAACAATAAATCATCTTTGGTATCAATTAATTACCCCCAAATACCATACTCTGTGCATTCTAGTGGTACTGACTAATATGCGAGATTTGCGGACCGTTTCAAAATAAAATATTGGTCACATCAAGCCCCGATGATCCCCAAAAAAACTAAAGATTGATATACAATTACCCGCGTGCCCGGACATCCGCGGGTCTCGGTAACCAAAGATGTAATTCGCATCGATTGGCAATTACATTCACTTACAATGGAGCTAGATATTTATGTTGAGTGTTATATTTTCTACCGCAGTAATTTTTCATGTACTAGCGGTCGTAATTTGGGTCGGCGGGATGTTCTTTGCCCATATGATTTTGCGTCCCACTATGATGAAATTACCGTCGGAATTACGGATTTCTTTTGGTGGGCAAATCTTTGCGCGATTTTTTTATTGGGTATGGGGCGCAATCTTTATAATTCTTACGACTGGGTATGGAGTTATCTTAGGAATCTTTGGTGGTTTCACTCGTGTCCCGTTGCATATTCACCTTATGATGGGGACCGGCAATCTCATGGTATTGTTCTTCTGCTATCTGTGGTTTTTTCCCTATCGTGCCCTTCGTGCGGCCTTAATTATTGGTAACCACGCCACGGTAAATTTACACCAAACACAGATTCGCCAGATCATCACAATTAATCTACTCCTGGGAATTACCACCATTAGTATAGCGATCTTTGGTCGCTTATACGGTCTAAATTGAACTTCGATGTTGAATTTCGCCGAAAATCATTTGCGGCTCTCGGACCAGGTAGTCTATTGGACATTAGGTGCGCTCGCAATTGTTACGAGTCCCCATATTTTTTATCTGCCGTGGTGGATATCGCTCGTACTACTGGTTTGTTTGTTATGGCGCATTGCATTCACCTTACCCAACACAATTAACTTACCCACGGGAAACCTCCGCTCGCTCTTCGGTCTTTTAGGGATGGCCGCAATTCACCGTAGCTATCAGACCTTATTTGGTGCACAGGCCGGTATTGCGCTATTAATTTTATTACTCGGCCTAAAATTATTAGAACTAAAAAAGCGTCGCGACGCCATCGTAGTAATTTTTTTAGGTTACTTCATAATCATCACCGTATTTTTACGTTCGCAGAGCATCTTTATCGCCGTTTATATGATTGTAGCGGTCATAGTCCTGACTGGATCACTAATCGCTATTCAAAATACCCGCAAGGCCTATCACCCCCGAGATTTATTGCGCCCGGCCGTAATTCTCTTTTTTCAGGCCGCCCCGATTGCGCTAATATTATTTTTATTATTTCCCCGATTAGACCGACCGTTATGGTCAATGCCCGATACTGGTACAACCGGCATTAGCGGTTTGAGCGATGAAATGGAGCCGGGAAGTATTAATCAACTCACGCAATCGGATGCGGTGGCATTTCGCGTCACGTTTGAGGGACAATTACCGAACATGGAGCAGCGTTATTGGCGCGGACCGGTGTTTGATGCGACCGACGGTCGCCGCTGGTGGACGTCCCAGCGTAGTAAAAGTACTCGCGCCCCGCATTTAGAATTACGCGCCAACCCTGTTGCCTATACAA
>Ga0114939_10001248_pt1 | contig 20281 bp, 15 predicted proteins | sample AshMeaCrysSpring_FD_87196 | JGI IMG/M metagenome (GOLD analysis project Ga0114939, IMG submission 87196) | Groundwater microbial communities from Big Spring, Nevada to study Microbial Dark Matter (Phase II) - Ash Meadows Crystal Spring | ecosystem: Environmental > Aquatic > Deep subsurface >...
ACAGCTATCTGCTTACGAACGCCAGCAAAAAGAATTAGAAAAACAACAGGTATTTGTTGATAGATTCCGTGCCAGTGCGACTCGTAGTACTCAAGCAAAAAGCAGAGAAAAGCAACTAGAGAAAGTAGAAAGGATTGAAGCACCGACGGGAAGTGTGAGAACTTTACAATTTCGTTTTCCTCCTTCTCCCCGTAGTGGTAGAGAAGTAGTAATTATTAAAAACTTAACTCATATCTATGATGATAAGATTCTCTTCCTGGGGACTAACCTATTAATTGAGCGTGGAGACCGCATTGCTTTTATTGCTCCTAATGGTGCAGGTAAATCTACTTTATTACGCTTAATTATGGGTATGGAAAAACCCAGTGAAGGCACTATCAAATTAGGCGACCATAATGTTCTACCTGGCTATTTTGAACAAAATCAAGCAGAAGCTTTAGATTTAAATAAAACAGTCATGGAAACAATCCATGATGATGTACCAGATTGGAAAAACGAAGAAGTTCGTACCCTTTTAGGAAAATTTTTGTTCAGTGGCGATACAGTTTTTAAAAATGTAGCAGCACTAAGCGGAGGAGAAAAAGCACGTTTAGCATTGGCAAAAATGCTTTTAGCTCCAGCAAATTTACTAATATTAGACGAGCCTACCAACCATTTAGATATTCCGGCAAAAGAGATGTTGGAAGAAGCTTTGCAAAAATATGATGGTAGTGTAATTATCGTTTCCCATGACCGCTATTTTATTTCTCAGGTAGCAAATAAAATCGTTGAAATTCGGGATGGAGAATTTCGAGTATATCTGGGCGACTATCATTACTATCTGCAAAAACTAGAGGAAGAAAAAGAACTTGCTAGATTGACGGCTATCGAAGCAGCGAAAGCCGCAAAGAAATCAGCTAAAGCCACAAAACGTAAATAAATAGTTAAGTAGGAGTAATAACTTTAAATCAGTTCCAAAAATAGTTCACAAAATACAAAAATTAGACAATTTTTCTGGAAATTTGTAATAAACAGAATTATTAAGCAGAAATTCACTTGCGTTAGCCTGTTGCAGTGGTATCATTCGGTTATTACAAAAAGTAAAGGGCAATTTTATTATGACCAAAGCACCTGTTGCTCCTGTGGTGCTAGTCATTTTAGACGGATGGGGCTACTGCGAGGAGACACGAGGAAACGCTATTGCCGCTGCTAATACGCCCATAATGGACTCTTTATGGGCTGCCTATCCCCATACCCTCATCCGCACATCAGGTAAAGCTGTAGGGTTACCTGATGGTCAAATGGGTAACTCCGAAGTTGGTCATTTGAATATTGGGGCGGGACGAGTGGTACCTCAAGAGTTGGTACGTATCTCCGATGCTGTAGAAGATGGTTCTATCAATCGCAACCCGGCATTACTAGAAATTTGCCAGCAAGTACTCTCTCGTAATGGCAAATTACACTTAGTAGGGCTTTGTTCAGAGGGTGGAGTTCACTCCCATATCAGCCATCTATTTGGACTAGTTGAAAGTGCTAAAGCTCAAGGAATTACAGACGTTTGTATTCATGCCATTACAGATGGGCGTGACACTACTCCCACCGAGGGTGTAAAAGTAATTGGAAAAATTCAAGAATATTTAGACAAAATAGGTATAGGACGTATTGTCACTCTTAGCGGTCGCTATTATGCAATGGACCGCGACCGGCGATGGGAAAGGGTAAAACGTGCCTATGATGTAATGACTAACGATGGCGAAGGTGACGGTCGTACAGCATTAGAAGTCATAAAAGACTCCTATCTGGCTGGTGTAACCGATGAGTTTATTCAACCCATTCGCATAGCCCCTGGTGCAATTGAAGCTCTTGATGGAGTTATCTTCTTTAACTTTCGTCCAGATAGGGCAAGACAACTAACTCAAGTATTTGTTAGCCCCAAATTTAACGGATTTGACAGAGAATTAATCAAACCACTTTCTTTTCTTACCTTTACCCAATATGAACCAGACTTACCTGTTAGTGTAGCCTTTGAGCCACAAAACCTAACTAATATTTTAGGTGAAGTTGTATCCAGTAATGGTCTTCAACAGTTTCGTACTGCTGAAACCGAAAAGTATGCTCATGTTACTTACTTCTTTAATGGTGGTTTAGAAGAACCTTTCCCTGGAGAAGATAGAGAATTAGTCAACAGCCCAATGGTTGCGACTTATGACCAAGCACCTGCCATGTCAGCGGAAACTGTCACTAATGTAGTCATTAACGCTATCCAAAAAGGTATCTACTCCCTGGTTATAATAAATTATGCTAACCCTGATATGGTAGGTCATACAGGAGTTATAGAAGCAACAGTTGAAGCAATTCAAACTGTGGATAATTGTATCGGTCGTTTAGTAGATAGCGTCGGCAAAGCTGGCGGAACAATGATTATTACCGCAGACCACGGTAATGCCGAGCATATGCTGGATGAGAAAGGAAATCCTTGGACTGCCCATACCACCAACTTAGTGCCTCTTATCTTAATTGAAGGTGAACGTGCTAAAATCCCTGGACATGGTACTGAAGTATCACTTTCTGAAGATGGTAAGTTAGCTGATATCGCCCCAACAATTCTGGAAATTTTAAATTTACCCCAACCTCCAGAAATGACAGGGAAATCAATTATTGCATCTGCTGAATATGGAGTACAGCGATCGCGCACTCCGGTATCAGTGGGACTGTAATTTACACTTACAAGTGATAAATCTAAAGCTATAAGTAAAAAGCGATGAGATTACTACTCATCGCTTTTTACTTAGTCCAACGGTTATCCATGAAATAAAACCAGTGAAATCTGTTCGCGTTGAAAAAAGCGCGGCGAGAGCGCTCTTTTCATGTCAGACTCCCTTTACCTTTAGGCAAAGGTATTCTCTAGGGTTTTCAGCCGTATCTTCTAAATATCCTACTGTCTGACAAAAAATTCTGCTGTAGGCTTAGTTCCTAGAATCAAGCGACTTAGGATTGACAAATTCCCGTTAACTTTCCCACAGTCCGCAGGTGGCATTGCAAGTAACCTGTTTAATCCTATATTATGGCAAAAAAGCTAGAATTTTTTGGCTGGTATTAAAATCCCCTACGGGCTAAACCGCATGAATGCAGGGGCTTTTGGTCTCTAATCTTTGGTGATATTTGTTATTAATAACCAATACTTGATAGCCTAGAGAATCCCAGGTTTTTTTTGCTAACATTCATTTACAGAATTAAATTAGTCTTATGACAATAGTAAACGTTCTTCAAGGCATTTGGTCTTTTTCTGGTGTGGCTTTAACAATTTTAGTATTACTCCATAGCCCAAAAGGTGATGGGATTGGTGCTATTGGTGGACAAGCTCAATTATTCAGCAGCACAAAAAGTGCGGAAAATACATTAAATCGAGTCACCTGGGCTTTAACTGTTATTTTCCTCGGTTTAACTATCGTTTTAAGTGCTGGTTGGCTAGGTAAATAGTTATTAAGTACTAATCGAAATCAAAAATATCGCACAAAGTTAAACCAGCAACTTGGGTGGGTTTCCCTACTTAAAGCTGCTGGGTGCTTACTTGATTTTAGGCAACCATAAACCTTCCTTATAACTTTTGCGAAGAATGTGCTGCAAATGGGACTTTGGAAAAATTTTTTGTTGACTTTGCGTCAATATTTCAAATCTAGTCAAATAACAAGGCTTTTTACAGCCCTTATTTTTGTACTACTACTAATACTTACTACTCTTTCATCTTCTTTTTCTTTTACTCCCCAGCCAAAAATCCACCCTCTACCCCCTGCCTTGAGCAATTGGCAAGATAAAACGAACAGTGGGGATTACTTTGACCAAATAAAACCGATTCAGGTTGGTTATTTTGTCTGGTCTCAATTTCCTATTAAATGCTACGTAAAATTGCCTAATATTGATAATCGAAAATCTCAAAACTGGTTAAATACCGTAGTAAATACAATAATAGAGTGGAATCCTTATTTGCCGTTAGTGTTAGTAAATAAACAAGAAGATGCGGATATTGTGATACTACAGCAAACTCCGCCTCTACAGAAACAGCCAGGAAGACCACCCCGTGCCCGCTCGGCGGAAACTCGCTACCAAATATACACCACTGACGATGATTTACTATCCCATCGCTTTAGCATTTTGCTGAGTCCAAGTTTAACTGGTGAACAACTAAAAGCTTCCGTTCGTCATGAATTTGGTCATGCTTTGGGAATATGGGGTCATAGCAATCTTGTAACAGATGCTTTGTACTATTCCCAAGTTCGCAATCCCCCACCGATTTCTCCAAGAGATATAAATACTTTAAAGCGAATTTATCAACAACCGACTAGTTTCGGTTGGAGGATTGGGAAATCGACGTAACCCCTTCTTAAGCTCCCAAGCTTAACCTAACAGGCTGTTGCTGTAAAACTTCTCTATATAGAGATTCTAATTGATTAATATTGTTAGTGAGAGTATATTTCTCTAAAACTCGTTGTCTAGCCTTTTGCCCTAATAAAACAGTAATTTCAGGATGCTCTTGTAATATAGGCAAAAGAGTTCTTAACTGCGATCGCAGTGTTTTCGTGTTTAAAACAATACCCGCACCAGCTTCTAAAACTTCCCCGTCAGCACCAACATCAGTGGCTAAACAAGCTAATCCACATGCCATTGCCTCTAATAATGACAAAGAAAGCCCTTCCACCAAAGAAGGTAAAATAAACACATCTGCTCCTCGTAAAATTTCTATACGACGACTTTCTTCTGCAACAAAACCTTCCCAAATAATTCCACACTCTGAACCATAAAAAGGCTCTAAAGTTGGCTTCAACGGACCATTCCCAACAATAAGTAATTTACTACCCTCAGGTAGATTCGATTTTTTCCAAGCACGAAGTAAAGACTCAACATTTTTTTCCGGTGCTATACGACCTTGATAGACAAATAAACGTTCAGCACCAAGTTCTTGTTTAATGCTGGAATGACCAGGGGAATATCTATCAGTATCTATACCATTGGGAATTATGGCAATATTTTTCTTTGGTACGCCTAAACGAGCTAATAAATCTTTCTGTATTTGGGAGAAAACTATAGTGCAATCGTAATTAGCTAAGGAGGGAGCATAGAGTTGATAAGCTAATAACTGGGTTCCAGATACTAAGTTAGTCCCTTTTCCAGCAAAAGGTGGGTGAAAGGTAGCTATTAGAGGCAAGCCTAATTTTTCACAAATCTCTGGCAGGACGAAATCTATAGGTGACAAAGTTAAGGAAGCATGAACAATATCAGGTTTGATACGCCGCAAAGATTGGGTTAAAACTTTTGTCGCCTTGAAGGTAGGAATTGTATAAACCTGTGACTTGTAAATGCAAGGTAAAGGAACTTCATGGAAGTTCGGTAAATTATCTGATGTTGATTCTTCTTGGGCAAAGTGAAGAAAGCTTACTTCATGTCCCCTGTCTAATAAGGCGTTTGTTATTTCCCGACTATAGGTGACATTGCCACAAAAAGGTGATTTTTTTCCAATCCAGGCTACACGCATTATTATTAATTAGGTATCAGGAAAGTAGGTTTTATTTATGGTTAATTTTCTGGCTTTACTTATCTTTATAAATGATATCTTTCAGCTATTTTTAAGTTACTAAAAACAGATGATTTAGGTTTTCAGATACCAAGATAACTTTGAGACAAAAGAAGAAATTTAAGATTTAATTTTGACCATGAGTAATTAAGGGGCAAATAAAATAAATTTGCTAATTGTTAATAACTACTAACTAGTATCTATTAGATATTAGTCGAAAAGCAATTTGTCTTTACAGGCACACTATGGGTTTTTGAAACGCAAGCTTTCCACTAGATAATACTAGCTTAAGGCTAACGAGTGAAATCAACAAAGCTAATGATTTTCGGTTATTAGCTACTGTGGACTATTAACAGTCTAATTTCACTTTATTTACAACTAATAATTAATCTGCCAATTAATTGGTACATTAATTATTGGTGTAAAATTATGGAGATGGAATAATTCAATATAAATATTGGCAAAAAATATAATTTTATTGCCGAAAATAATTTTGAAACATTAAACACCTCACTAGCCTCAGTCTAGCATGAAAAATAAACGATTCGTTAAATCGATGGTTACACCAAAAGAAAGAAAATGAATTCTATAAATCTTAAGTAGCCTAACGATGATTACTTTTGTGAGTTATACCAATTTAATACATAACCAGAAAAAACAATCGCAGCCAAACATAAAAACACAGATTTTAAACCAATAAAACTTTCTGCTATACCGGCTAATCCTAATGGTAATGAAAGTGCAATATTAGTTACATTATTTTGCAGTCCAAATACTTTACCACGCATTTCTGGTGGAGTTTCTGACTGAATTACCGTTTGCATTGGGATACCCACTAGGGCACTAAATATACCCATTAAACAAACAAAAAGTAATACCATCCATAATTGTTGGGTAAAAATCGATAAGCCAGTTAAGGATGCTGACATTCCTAGAGTACCCCAAAGACTTAATTGATTATAGGTAAAGCGTTGCCCAAATTGACCAATACTTCCAGCACCAACGGCAATCCCCACGCCACCAGCGGCAAGTAAAATACCAAATTGTGATGATTTAAGGTTCGGGATTACTTCCGCTAAACGGACAGCAAGTACTGTTAATGCAGCAAATACGGAAAATAAAATGACCAGTTGAATTAAGGCATTACGCAGACGAGTATTTTTAGCTAAGTAGCGAAAACCGTCTTTTAAATCCACAAAAATATTTGTTTTTGGTTTATCTTGATTTAGATTTGGCTTTTCCTTAGTACTCACTAACAATAATAAAATCAAACCAGCGATCCCATAACTGCCGCCAACGACTAATTCCTTCCCTAGTCCACCAGTACCACCAAGCCGCTGCCAGAGTCGCTCGGCGGTTGCTAATAAGGGTTCACCAACAGCAAAACCCACAATTACTGATGCCATCATTGTGGTTGTATATAGGGAGTTAGCTGAAAGTAAATGCTTTTCTTCTACTATTAAAGGAATTGCTGCCTGTTCTGCTGGAGCAAAAAATTGAGTTAACGTTGAGACTAAAAAAGTTACCCCTAAAATAATTACAAAACCAATAGGTATTTTCCCTAAGGGCTGCCAGCCACTAGTCAGCCACAATAATAGAGGAATGGACAATACTAAAATTCCCCTCCATACATTTGTAGAAACTAATACAGATTTTTTTGACCAACGGTCAACAAATACCCCCGCTACAGAACCAAAAAGTACTGCTGGAATTGTAAAAGCCATCATTAAAGCTGATACCCAAGCACTTATGGTCTGTTGTTCTCCTTGAAATTGGCTGTTAATTAAAGCAATCATTAAAACTAAGTACACCTTATCAGCCAATTGACAGAAAACCTGTCCACCCCAAAGTGCTAAGAAATTTGGATTTTTTAATACCGGTAAAAATCCTTGTTCCTCTAATTCTCTTGAGTTATTTTCCTGATGGTTTTGACTTCGTTTGTCGGACTCTATACTACCATTCTCAACAAGGGTTGAGTTTTTCTCTGACTTCTGCTCATGTCCATTCATAACATCGGCGTTTGCCTCTTTCTCCGATGCTTTATTAGTTTCTTTCAGGTCTTTCAGGTCTTTAGGGGACACTTGTTGATTATATATTGGACTTTTTTGAGATTTTGTAGCAGAAATTAGATGATTAGAAATTTTTGTAGAAGATGCATTATTTTGTTTTTTTAAGTTACTTGGTAAAGATGAAGGATTTTTAGTATCTAAATCAGGCTGTTGTATCATAGGTTGGCAGCAAAATAAGAATCAATCAAGGCCGCTGAACGAATTATTTGACCAAAATGGTATTGAGCATAATTACGTAGTATTTGCTCTATCAATAACCAGCCATAATCCGCTTGGGAATCCTCTGGCATTATCTCTCTTTCTGGTAGTCTTTGCAGCAAACTTAGTTCTCTAGCATCTAAACGGCAAAATATAGTAGGTATTTCTTCTTCATGAATAACTGTTTGATACTCTTTTTCTGCTCCTACCGTTTGTGTCTCCTCCTTTTGTTCCCCAGTCAATTTATTTTTTATACGTTTCCACTGTAATAAAGAAACAATCCCCCCTGAGGTAATACTAAAACCCACTTGCTTTTGTGGGTCTGTAAAATCCGGTTTTAAAGGGCATTGACTTAAACAACATATATATACTTGGGGCGTGAGTCCTGCCAGGGCTAAAAATTGAAAAATAGCATGGGCTAGATAGGCTAAAACTCTCTTATTTTTATTACTGGGTACTGACTCTAAACGGCTCAGATGCTCGTTTAATAATTCATATAATTCTTCTTGTGGATGTTCGCTTAATCCTTGACAAAGAGCTAATTCTGCTAAATATTGACTAGCTGCTAATTTCCCTAAATTCTTTGCCAAACCAGGATAAGATTTTACCGTTTGAGCTTGAGTGATTTTATCGAGCGATCGCCCTTTGGCTACCAATAACTCATTAACCACAAACATCCTACTTCTACCGCCCAAACTAGAATGATGTTTACGGGCGCCCGGAGCAATAGCCTTAATAATACCGAATTCTTTGGTCAAAACAGTAATAATTCGGTCAAATTCTCCAAAATCTTGAACTTTCAGATTAATTCCTGTCGCTTTATAGGTTTTGCTCATTATTCATCTATCACTAGTCATTAATCATCAGCCACCAGAAACATCAGAAAACCCCGATTGCTACTGACTATTCACCCTTATTATCGCGTTCATGAAGCAACTCTATACCGCGAGAGGTACCTAATCTGGTAGCCCCAGCAATTATTAAATCTACAGCTTGTTCGTGAGTACGAATACCTCCTGACGCCTTAATCCCTGCTCTGTCCCGTATTACTTCCTTTAATAAACTAACGTCAGCTAACGTCGCACCCCCATTCCAACCTGTACTAGTTTTTATAAATGCTGCACCAGCGTCCATCGAAATTTCTGCGGCTATTTTTTTCTCCCCATCAGTAAGCAAGGTACTCTCTATAATTACCTTAACTACCAATCCTGTTTGTTCGCAAATTTCAGCTATCTCACGGTGTACCGCATCTGTTTTACCCTCTTTTAATAAGCCTAGATTTATCACCACATCTAATTCTTCTGCACCATTTTCTGCTGCTTCTTGAGCTTCATATAACTTTACAGCAGAAGTAGTCGCCCCTGTAGGAAAACCTATCACAGTACAAATCTTTGGCTTTTTACCATGAAGTCGTTCTACAGCTAAGGGAACATAGATAGGATATATACATACTGCTGCGAAGCGAAATCTGTCTGCTTGTTCGCAAAATTGTACTATGTGGTCTGAGGTAGCTGTTGGTATTAGTAGTGTATGGTCAATATATGGTGCAATATCAATGTTCGCATTCTCTCCTGCCATTGCTTACGCTCCCAGGAATTAATTCTTAAACTTTGTTTTCAAAATAAATATAATTGTATCAAATTAAGTCAATATTTTTATAATTCTTAATTAAATTCTAGTTTTAAGATATTCTATTTATCCCAACTTATAAAGTCACAAGCGTCCTTAAAGGATAATTTTTTTAATTGATTCTGATTGACTTTGATTTCTCTTAGATTTTGCTTCTTGATAATTAGTTATAAATAACTCATAAGTGAAATCATGTATAAATGGAATCATGTATAAAATCAATTATCAATGCTCCCAAGAAATTTGACGGAAGTTGTAAGAAGTTTTTTTTCTTCCAAACTTCCTCCGATAGTGGGTTTTAAGCTACGAGGCTATAAGCATTGTCAGTTTGAAGTTGAGGTTTATATCTGTGGATTTAAACCCCTTCTTTGTTTTTTCTTCCTTCTTCAAATAATTTAAATTACTTATAAATTAAATTACCTTGTAGACAAAAATCTTTAATTGTTTGGGCTATACCTTTGGCAGCAAGATAGGGGACTCCATTCCCAATTGTTTTAAACATATTAGTCATGGACATATTATCCGGTAGTACAAACTCAGATGGTAAAGATTGAATTGCGAGGGCTTCAGAAACTGAAATTCTCCTAACTTTGTAGGGGTGTAAATGAACTTCGTTGTTACCATAACAAGCTGTAGGGGAATAGCGCCATCGATGTAAACGTTTATATGATTTTCCTGAATCATCTCCCTCAGCAATAGTAGCGAATTTGATTAGACCAGCCTTAGGCTTAAAATAATGCTTCCCATTAGGATGGTTTAGGACATTGTTTTTCTGAAACCAGTATTCGACAGTTATTTCTAGAGGGATTGATTTAGGAATCGGTAATATACCATTTTCTTTAAACTCTTCTCTTTGACTCCAAGGTAAGGAGAAAATTTTCTTTTTAGGATATAAAATATACTTTTCCCAAGGGAATATACTTTCAGGAAGTAACATATTATTCTCATCTATACCGTAATTATTTATCCCATTATTGATACCAATATTGTCAAGAAAATATTTTGTAAATCCAATTAAAATAATTCTATCTCTATCTTGAGGAACACCATACTCAATTGCGTTGATGAGCCTTTCTGTTAATACATACCCTGCTTGATTTAGCCGGAGTTTTAAATCTTCAAAAAATAGGCGATGTTTTTTAGTCTTCCAAAGTCCTTTGACATTCTCAAAGACAAAGAAGTCTGGTTGGCATCGACAGATTAACTCAATGTAAGAAGCTGATAATTTACCATTATTTCCATTTTGCCCTCTATTTTTACCACCAATGGAAAAGTCAGGACAGGGAGGACCACCAATAAAACTAATAATACTGCTATTTCTTTTGGCATCCTTAATCAAATCTAATAACTTAGAGATATTTTCCTCTCTCTCTACTAGCGTCATTACATCTCCATCCTCTCCAAAGTGATATCCATATTCAGGCGATCGCTTATTCAATGCAAGCCGTGAATAACGATAAGCTTCTAGAAAAGGAGAAAATATTTCACTTACGTAAACAACATTGAATCCACTATCCTCAAAACCTAAATCTAAAAACCCTGACCCTGAAAAAAAAGAAAATATTTTTGGCTGATTGCTCATCACAAACAAATACTGGAACCAATATTAATTATAACCGTCAGATAAATATATCAAATAAACCAGGTTAATTTAATTAATCTGATTTATAAAATATTTTTGGCGTAAATTTTTAATAGCTATAAATATTTATACTTAATTACTACTTATCTTGAAAGACATGAAAATGCGATCGCCCTTGAGTATCACCATTGGATTATTGTTATCTCTTGGAATAACTACCCAAATATTATTACCTTCCCAAGCATTAAAATCTCAATCCGTCAAGAATACTTTTGTAAAGTTAAATAACATAAATCTAGATAACAAAAGTCCAGATAAAAAAAACTCACAAAAACTCCAACCTACTGTCATTACTCTAGAAAGAACCCCATGTTTTGGTGCTTGCCCTACATATAAATTAACCATAACTGGTGATGGCAAAGGAGATGCAAAAGTTATCTATGAAGGTATTGACTTTGTAAAAGTTAAAGGTAAAAGAAGTACAAAAATTAGTGCAAACAAATTTAAACAATTATTTTCAGAATTTCAAAAAGTAAATTACTTATCCCTAAAAGATAAATATGAAGGAGGTCTCACAGATTTACCATCTGCAATTACCTCTATAACTGTGGGGAAAAAGCAGAAAAAAGTTAACCATTACCAGGGTTCACCTGAGGCACCCAAAAACTTAACCGACTTAGAAAATAAGATAGATAGTATTGTCAACACTCGTCAATGGATTGAAGGTAAAAAACAAGCACCAAAGGATAAAACTAGTTTGGAATTAATTAAAAATAGACAAATTTGGAATAGAAAAAACTTTAATACATATAGTTATGTTTTTACTAGAAGTTGCTTTTGCGCTCCCAAAGCTACCGAACCTATAACTATTGAATTTCGTAATGGTAATATCAATTATATTTCTTCTGGTGGAACACCTGTACAAAAAGAGCTATTTGAAAGATATAATTCCATACCTAAGCTATTTGATGTTATTCAAGACGCAATAGATAACAAAGCAGCAAAGGTCAATGTTAAATATCATCCCACCCTTGGATATCCAACAGATATTAGTCTTGATTATAAAGCTCAAGTTACTGATGATGAGTTATTTATTAAAGTTGGAGATTTAAAAGCTATTAACTAGCTATTAACTAAAGGAAGAAGGAAAAAGGAAGTTGGGCAATTGGTGGGGGATTTAAACCCACCACCAAACTACCAATTTTAAATTTTCTGGCGGACTTAAACCCTCGAAGGTCACAAAGAAAGAAGACTTCAACATACTTTCTTCGTTAAGTAAACTTATTTATAATTTAATTCCTGCATAAATTTATCAATCCAAACATATATCAGTATTAGTTGTAAGTAGGGCTGTGAAAAATTCTTAGATTTTCTAATAAATAGCTTGACTACACCAACATAACTATAGGAATCCGGTTTGATTTTTGCAAAAATACAAGTATATCTAATCTACCAAAACCTAGGTATGATCAGAATTTGCAACTCTACGTATCTTTCAAAAATCAAATATTAGTCCTATAGACAATGTTTATTTTATTTCATAACAATCATTTACTTTTTCAGAGGTATAATATGAATCTGCCTAAAAATTTATCTAGAAATCTGATTCTAGGATTACTTTTGTCAATTGGTTTGACAAGCCAATTAACCTCCCCATCTAATGCAGAAACAGTTAATAGTAAGATGGGCATAAAAATGAATTCTCAATCAATAGCCACTTCCAAAGAAGCAGTAAAAACTTTAGAAGCCCATCGGCTAGAATTAAAAAATAATATAAGGCTGTGGAATAGAAATAGAATTAGCAGTTATACCTACACTTTAACTAGAAGTTGTTTTTGCACACCAGAAGCTACTCAACCAGTAATAGTTAAAGTACGCAATGGCCAATTTAATTCACTTGTAGCTGCTAACAATGGTTCATCTGTTAACCCAGAATCATTTCAATCCTATACAACTGTACCTAAATTATTTGCTGTAATTGAGGATGGGATTAAACAAAAAGCTGCCAGTATTTCTGTTAAATATCATCCTAGATTTGGTTATCCCACAGAAATTAATATCGACTATAACCTGCAACTTGCTGATGAAGAGTTATTTTTACGGGTTGATAATTTAAAACCAGTTAAAAATGGATTTATTCATCTACCACGTTGATAAAATCCAGATTTTATATGCAGATTTTATTTTGAAGAGCGATTAGCAAGAGTCGGCTCATGGCCCATTTGAAGAAAGGAGTATTTTTTACAAAATACTCCCCTACTTTTCCTAATCCCTAAAGGACAGCTTCAAGCAATAAACGTTTTACACCTTCCTTAACAAAACTTTGTAAAACAAGCATCTGTTGATTTTCTTGAGAAAATCCTTATTAAAATAAAAAAACCTCAAAGAATTTTTAGGTCTTGAGGTGTTTTTATTTTTTATTTGGTGGCGGGAAGTGGATTTGAACCGCTGACCTTCGGGTTATGAGCCCGACGAGCTACCAGGCTGCTCTATCCCGCGTCGCTTTTAAATTAAGAAAATGCCTAGAATTTAAAAATAAAACCGTCTCAAGTACTTTTATATATTGAGACGTTTTTACTTTAATTTGGTGGCGGGAAGTGGATTTGAACCACTGACCTTCGGGTTATGAGCCCGACGAGCTACCAGGCTGCTCTATCCCGCGTCGTTTTGACTTCTATAGTATAACCATAACTACTTGGATTTGGCAACTATAAAATAGAAATTTCTCCAAGAACCTCTAAACGCTTGTATTTTCCGATTTCCATAAACTGTTCTGACAAACGTTGAGCAACAGTTGGAGTAATCCAGCCCATTTGTTGAAGTAGGTGAATAGCCGCAGCAAATTTAGCGCGCTTAGAGCCATCAAGAACTTTTATCGCTAAACCCATACCTTCACCTAAGCGTCCAATGCACTGCACACCCTCAGCACCGGCTTTACTAACAATTTCTCCGTCCGTTAACTGCATTAATTCAGTGTCAAACTCTCCTGCTCCTGCGACCATTGTTGGGTGGTGAGTCATAGCACGAATGATTCTTTCCATATCTAAAGTATTACTAGATGATAGCTGGGCATATAGAGAAGCTATCTGCTGTAACTGCATTAAATAAGTAGGAACACCACAGTCATCATGAACGGAGATAAATTCATCTGCTGGCATACGCAGCAATTCTGCTACTTTATTTAAAATTAATTGTTGAATGGGGTGTTTTCTTTCTAAATAGCCATTTAATGACCAATGGCGTTGTTGGCAGACGGCTAACATGCCCGCATGTTTACCAGAACAATTATATTCCAAAGAACTACTTTTTCCTTCTGGAATAGGGCATTGAAGGGCTAAGGGGTCAACATCAGCCCGCCATAGTATATTAAATACTTGTCTTACTTGTTCAATGTTTCCCTTATGGGAACTACAAATAATAGCTAAGTCTTTATCACTGAGACCGTAACGCTCTAAAGTGCCCGTACTAGTAACAGCCAGTGCTTGAAAAGGTTTAAGGGCTGAACGAACAAAAGTGGCAGTTTCCGAATTACCTGCGACAGATAGTACCCGTCCGCGTTCGTCGCAAACAGCAGCCTGAACTACATGTTTTGATTCAATAATACCTTCACGAAGTAATCGTACTTCCATTGCTGCAGCTTGTGTTCTTTTTACCATCGTCAGATAAATTGTGAGTATTGAGTGTTGAGTTATAGTTGGGAACTATGAGTTATGGATTTATATTCAAGATCCTAACTCAATACTCAATACTCCTTAAATATTTACAAAAATTGCCAAGTAATTGTACCAACAAGTAAAAACCCAAATAAACCAGCAAAAGTCATTTGCAGGCGATTAAGAATTGGCTTAATTTCGTAGGATACTATTAAACGGTCCCTTGCTAGTACTTCTTCTGGCTTATCCCAAAGTTGACCGTCATACCATCCTGATTCTTCATAAAATACAGTTTGGGATGATAGGCGTTCGCTAATATAGGACCATCCTAGATACAAACGCACTAATAAAAGCAAAACACCTACACAAGCACCTGCTGCCCCAGCCAGAAGGAATTGCAATAAATGCTTATGTGGGGGAAAACTAGTGGAGGCAATCGGACCTGCTATGACCCATGACAGACCATATACCCAAAATATAGTACTTAAATACTTGCGCCTCTCGAAAAAACAATCGCGATAGAGCCAGGATATTTTAAGTTGTTCGTACTCATTAACAGGTTGTTGCTCATCAGGCACTGGGCAAGAAACCGAGGACTTTATCATATTGGCTGACCCTCACCATCATCATCAGGAATTTGAATTCGCTCTGCATGACCCCAGAACGCTTCTAAATTATAAAACTCTCTTTCCTTCGGCATCATGATATGAACTATCACATCACCATAATCTTGTAAAATCCAATTTCCTTCGGACTTACCTTCTATCCGTAAGGGGCGACGTAGTAAGTCTGTTTCCACTTTTTCTTCTATTGAAGAAGCGATCGCCCTAACTTGCACTCTAGAATATCCTGTCAAAATTACAAAATAATCAGCCAGATAAGATACATCACCGACTCGAAGAAGTAACATTTCCCCGGCTTTACGGTCTTGTGCAGCACTGGCGATAGTTAGGGCTAACTTGCCGCTATCATCAGAAGAATTAATTTCTCCCAACTGAATCGCGCTATTTGTAACGGAGACAGATGGAAATGGGAAATTTGCTGGGAAAAAATCAGACATTAAACCTCAAGTACAATACTATGAATTAACATTTTTTTACAATTAATAACAATCAGCAATTAAAATGCCAATGTGATAATTGGTTTTCTTGCATATTATCAAAAAAATGATAGTCCCTGAGTGAACAGCTCTTAGTCTTAACATTGCTCTGTGTCACACTCATCTCCTACTAACTGACTCCATAGTCAAAGATGTATGACCATACAGGTATTTTTTATGTTATGAAAAAATATTTTATTTTATGAAAAATCTTAATATTGCCACATGTTGCCATAAATATTTTTCTAGAGGAGTTGGTAGTGGCTTTTAGGAAAAACCTGCAAACAAAGTTCACAACACCCAGGTTTCAATTTTCTCCTCACTTAACAATCGAAGCTGATATGTATCGCAAAAGAAAATAGAATTGCACTAATTACAGAGGACTATAGGCCCTATAAGACCCTAAATCTAATGATTCCAGTCTATTAAGTACATCTAAATTACAGTACATCTAAATTATATCTAACTACTTTGGTTATCGCGTAGATAATTTTTTCTCTATACTTCTTGTTTAGATATCATTCTAGTTTCAATGGTTTCCATCTCACCGACAACAGCTTCAAACAAAGACTCGTATCTATCCAAAGCTTGCTCAAATGAATATTGGTCCATCGCAAATTGGCGACTGTTATAGCCCAAAGTTTTAACTTTATCGGGATTTTGATAAAGCTCAAAAATGGCTTTTGCTAATGCTTCAGATTCTTCTGGGGGTACGACAACACCACCACGGCTTTGGCGAATAGCTCTAGCAGCAGTTCCATTATCTGGGACTGATGCTACAACAGCCCTACCGCTAGCAAGAAGCACCTGAATCTTAGATGGCATATTAAAAGAAATAACATTTTTCTTTTGTACTACTAATCCAACATCAGATGCGGCAAGCATTTCTGGTAATTTTTGCCTCGGTTGGAAAGGTACTAGACGAACATTATCAGCCCCATTCTCTTTGCATAATCCAGCCAAACGCTGTAAACCTTTGTCTTCTCCAACAATGACAAAAGCGATATCTGGAATATGGCGTAAATGGCTAGCCGCTTGAATTACAGTCTCTAACCCTTGAGTCAGGGCAATATTGCCAGAATATAGAATTACAAATTTATTCTCTAAATTATATTCTTTGCGGAAATAATTATTTTCTTGAGGCATGGGGCGAATAAAATTGACATCAACCCAATTAGGAATTTGAACTATTTTGCTATCTTTAACCCCCTTTGATAGCAAGTTATCAACAAATCCATCGGCTATGACGCTGATTTTGGTTGCGGTATGGTAAGCAAACTTTTCTAAGGCTCTAAATAGGTGAATAAGTAACTTATTTTTGAGCAGCCCTACATGTATAGCAGCATCAGGTAGAATATCCTGTAAATTTAAGACCACAGGACAATCATGCAACCATCCTAAAACAGTAGTGGGAACGCAAACTGGTAACGATGGAGATGTTGAAAGAATCACATCTGGACGCCACCCTGCCATTGCTGGCAAAAAACTAGTAAAAACAAAGCTGGCATCTAGCATTACCCTATCCAAAAGATTAGGTTGAGGACGAATCCAAACATAACTACGCTGGATTTGTACTCCATTTTTATATTCGTTCATATACCATTTACCTTTATACCCTTCATAAATCTCTCTTTCTGGGTAATTAGGCATGGCAGTGACGACGCGCACTTGATGTCCGCGCTTAACTAATCCCTCCGCTAATTCTGTCATCAGAGGAGCTATACCAATTGGCTCTGGATGGTAATTGTAAGAGTAAATCAAGATTCGCATGTCTAATAATCGCTAACGAGCAAAACAACCCCGGCTTTTGTGGGAATGAGAATAAAGGTTTTTATATCCTTCCGCGAAAATCGCGTCTCTATATTAAATTCTCTCTTTACGTTTTGTTGATGTCAGTTATTTTTCATTGAAGATTGAGTAAAATTTGATGTTGCCCTCCAAATACTCTCGTGATATATTTTTTACTATTTACTTCTAACCTACCCTATCAAAGCCAGTATTTTTACACCCTAATATTTACTTCTTTTTATCTTTAAAAAATTCAAAACACAAATTATACTGACTTTTTCTAGTTCTATTAATTGATTTTAATCATTAACTGCTCATTACTACTGAAAAATCAAAATTTAATCGCAATGTTTTGGCTTGTGCCACTATTTCATAGTGCTATTTTTTCTCAGCAGTTACTTAAGTATTACCACTGGATTTTTTGTACTTTTAAGAGTTAATTATATGTAAAATTTCGTAAATTGAAAATACCATTTTTGTTTTTATAATACTGCAATTAATTTTATAAAACCATTTAAAGGTAAGTTTTGATTGTTATTTTTGTAAAACTTTGTAAAGCCTATTGTCGATTGAATAAATTGCTAACTCAAGATAAGTCACTTTTATGAGTTTATACTCTCATATGCGCCATTTAAAAAAGACAAAATAAAAAAAAGAGACAATATAGTGAATATTACATCCGGAAAATTAAGAAAAACGGTTCACGAGGGGGGAGAATTTGCTAAAAAGCCTCAAAACTTTGTTCATCAACCTTTTAGGAAATTTAGTTTGATTGACAAACTATGCCTAAAGTGCTTAGAATAAAATTCACAAAATATAACTTTTGCTTATTAAGAATAATCAGTAACAAATATAATCTTGGCTAGTTTTTGCACTGATTTAATTGTACTGATTTGATTGAATTTCATATAGAAAATTTTTTACCACCGTCAACCAAAAAACCAGGTAACTTTTAGGTAAACCTGGTGAGGGAAATGTATTTTGATTCTTAAAATTTAGGTAATCGCGTGAAGTTTTATTTAAAAACTATACAGCGCCACTATTTTTGTTAAATAAGACAGTTACAGTTTTGAGAATAAGCTTTAAATCATACAGTAAAGACCAGTTTTTTTGGTATTGTAGGTCTAGCCTAATAACATCTTCAAAATTATCAATACTAGACCTACCATTCACCTGCCATTCGCCACTCATACCAGGTTTAACATCTAAACGCTGCCACTCAGGGACTTCATAACGCTCTACTTCTTCTGGTGTTGGTGGTCTAGTACCCACTAAACTCATTTCACCTTTTAAAACATTCCAAAATTGGGGTAATTCATCAAGGCTAGTGCGTCTTAAGAACTTACCAATTTTTGTAATGCGTGGGTCATCTTTAATCTTAAAAAAAGCTCCTTTTACTTGGTTCATTTTTTCGAGTTCGGCTTTTCTTGCTTCGGCGTTAATGTACATAGAGCGGAATTTCCAAATACGAAAACGCCGACCCATCCAACCACAGCGAATTTGGCTAAATAAAATAGGCCCGGGGTCATTAATGGTAATAGCAATAGCAATAGGAATAAGTAAAATAGCGGTAATGGCTAATCCTATAAGCGCACCAACAATATCAATCAAGCGCTTCATCCAAGAACGTACAGAAGGATGAGTTGTTGGTAATTCTTCTTGTAATCTTGGTTCTGTCTTTGCTGTCTCTCCTTCAGTTTCCACTGGAAATACTTTATCTAAACCAGTGAGGTTTAGTACTGCCATTACTTGCGGAGTGACATTTTTCAGTGCTAATGTAATTTTTTTATCCTGAACTGATTTAAAATTACCGACTAAAGCACCTAAACCACTGCTGTCCATAAAAGTAGTGCGCTTAAAGTCAAGAATTATTTTTTTTGGTGGTGTACCAAGCTCAATAATTTTTTGACAGGCTTGCTTAAAAGCTACAGCCTCAAGTACACTTAAGCGCGCCGATACTTGGATTGTTGCCGCGTCGTTTAGAAAATTAACTGGAAAATCTACCTCTGTGGGTTGGCTTGTCATGAAACCTTGCACTTTCGTTCCTGTGTACTATGTAATCTGCCACACATTATTTAGTCAATGCGAATAGCCTAACCTTATTTTTAACCAATCAAACCATAGAATTATGCTTATTTGATAATACTAGAAGATAAAATCTCCTCTGTAGGATTGACAATATAACAAGAAGTTTAAAACTAAAACGTCCTTGCTGTTGCTTTTATTGCGGCAGCTTCAACTTTGCTTTTGTAGCATTGCTATCATTCGATGACTAGTACAACTGCTGTGACAACTACCGCACGTCTCATTGAGGTCTTTTCTGCTATTCAAGGCGAAGGACTAAACGTAGGGACCCGTCAGATTTTTATACGTTTTGGTCTATGTGATTTACGCTGCCACTTTTGTGATAGCGCTAATACATGGAATGCACCCACCACATGTAGAATCGAGCGATCGCCCGGAAGACGGGATTTTGAAATATTTCCCAATCCCATAGATTTACCCACCTTAATAAAATGGGTAGAGAGACAAAACTTGCCATATATCCACGATAGCATTAGCTTGACCGGAGGCGAACCCCTTCTTCACTCTTCCTTTTTAAAGGAATTTTTACCAAAAATTAGGGAAAATACCGGCTTACCCATTTATTTGGAAACGGGAGGACATCGCCCAGAACAATTAATAATGATTCTTCCTTATCTAGATTCAGTAGGA
>Ga0114939_10001249_pt1 | contig 20277 bp, 21 predicted proteins | sample AshMeaCrysSpring_FD_87196 | JGI IMG/M metagenome (GOLD analysis project Ga0114939, IMG submission 87196) | Groundwater microbial communities from Big Spring, Nevada to study Microbial Dark Matter (Phase II) - Ash Meadows Crystal Spring | ecosystem: Environmental > Aquatic > Deep subsurface >...
CCGGTCTCCATTGCCTTTGCCGATGACTCGTTCTCGGCATGTAGCTCGGCGCGGCTCGCCGCGCAACCTACGACTCAGGAGACCGGCCGCCCGCCCAAGCACGGGCGACCATGGTGTCTAATTCCCAGGAAAGTCGAGTCCGACCCTACTTCCGGGGGGGCGCGGCGTCGGCCGCGGCGAGCTGCCCGTAGACGACCCGGGCGACCGCGAGGAGCTGCGCGCGGTCGAGGTTGCCGGAGAGCGCGTAGGCGCAGTCGTGGTCGATCCAGTAGAAGATCGACACGCCGTCCTCGATCGCGTAGCGGAAGGCGGTCTCGTCGGCGCCGGGCGCCATCTTGCGCCACTGCAGCGTGAGCCGCTGCTTGTCGGCGTTCTCGTACATGAGGAGCGCCGTGGGCTTCTCGTGGCCGGAGAGCAACCGGCCGCCGACCAGCGCGAAGCCCACGCTGTTCAAGTCGGGCGCGTGGGCCTGCACGCCCATCCGTCGCGTGAGCCAGGTGACGAGGCCCTTCTCCTCGTTCGCCCAGACCTCGACCGGGCGGCGCGGGTCCGCCGTGTAGAGCGCGTGCGCGAACGCGGCCTGGCGCGCAAACGTCGTCGGCGTTCCCTGCCGGTCGAGCAGCGCGTCGCGGCCGAACCAGCCGACCGCGAGGCCCAGCACCAGCGTCGCGGCGAGCGCCAGCGCGGGCCGCCACCACGGCGCCGGTCGGGAGGTCTGCGGAGGCGCCGCGGCGGCGAGCAGCCGCTCCGGGCTGGGCTCGGCGAGCCAGGAGTCGAGCCCCTCGCGCAGCCGGCGGTTCTGCTCGCGGATCGCGGCCACGCGCGCGGCGGCATCCGCGTCGCGCGCGAGGGCAGCCTCGACGGCCGCGACGCGATCGGGCGGAAGCTGCCCGTCGGCGTAGGCCATCAGGTCGAGTTCGTCGGGTGCATTCATCGTCGTCGCGTCACTTCACCGCTCGCAGCGCGGGCACGCCCCCCTCGGCGGCCCGTCGCAGCTTCTCGCGCGCCCGGGAGAGCCGCGACATCACCGTGCCCACGGGGATGTCGAGCACCGCGGCGATCTCCTCGTACTTCATCTCCTCGACCGCGGCGAGCAGCAGCACCTCGCGCTGCTCTGCCGGAAGACGGCCCATCTGCTCGACGGTCTCGGCGAACTCCACGCGCGCCTGCTGGCCGGGCCGCACGGCGATCTGCCACACCTCGCCGACACCGTCGTCGTCGAGCGAGACGTTGCGTGCGTCGCGGCGCGCGACCGCTCGCTGGTTGACGAAAACGTTGTGCATCACCGTGAACAGCCACGCGCGAAGGTCGCTTCCCGCCTGCCAGAGCCGCCGCTTCTCCCAAGCCCGCGCGAGCGTGTCCTGCACGAGGTCGTCGGCCCGCGTCGCCTCCCCGGTCAGCGCGCGCGCGTAGCGGCGCAGACGGGGGATGGCCGCGACCAGCTCCGGGTGCGGGAGCGCGCCGTCAGCCACGTGGGCCCTGTCGCCAGGCCGCAAGGCGATCCGCAAGCGCGCGGGCGCGCGACGCGGGGCATGCGCCGACGGCCGCGCGGCGGCGAGGGCCCACGGCTTACGGCTTGGCCACGCGCCAGGCGTTGTTGAAGCCGTCGCCGGTCCGGTCCCCGGGCTTCGCGTCCTTCGTCCAGGTGTAGAGCGGCTTGCCCTTGTAGGCCCACTGCTTCGAGCCGTCGTCGCGGGTGATCACCGACCAGTCGCCGAGGCCCACGTCGATCCCGCTCGCGCGCACCGGCGGCCAGTTGGCCGCGCAGGGGCCGTTGCAGACGCTCTTGCCCGAGCCGGCGACGTCCTTGTCGAACGTGTAGAGCGTCATCCCGGACGGGTTGGTGAGGATGCCGTCCTTCGCCTGCACCGCGTGGATCGGCTGCCCCATCGAGGCGCAGCCCGCGAGCGCGGCCGCCGCCACGGCGGCGGCGAGGCAACGGAAAAACGTGTTCATGGTCATGGCCTTTCGCGAGAGTGAACCGGATGTCCGACAGCCTGGCAAACAGCCGCCGCGCCCGGTTATTCCCGGCGGCCTTCCGCCCCGGCCCGGGAGGGCCGAGCCTTGGCCATGCTACGCCTGCCAGCCCCAGCGAACGAGGTGGAAGTACACCGGGGCGGCGAAGATCACCGAGTCCAGCCGCTCCAGCATGCCGCGCCGCCCCTCGAAGCTCGTGCCCCACTCCTTGACCCCGCGGTCGCGCTTGATCGCCGACAGCACGAGGCTGCCGAACAGGCCCATCAGGTTCACGGCCAGCGCCATGCCGGCCGCCTGCACCAGCGTGAACGGCGTGAGCCACGACAGCGCCGTGCCGACGATGGTCGCGGCGAAGATGCCGCCGACGACGCCCTCGACGGTCTTCGAGGACGACAGCGCCGGCGCAAGCGGGGTCTTGCCCTTCAACTCCCCCCAGAGGTACTGCAGCACGTCCGACGACTGCACGGTGAGGACGAGCCAGGCGATCAGGAGCAGGTTGCCGCCCTCGAAGCCGGGGATGCGCAGCGTCATCAGCGCCGGCACGCACGACATGCAGTACACGCAGACCATCAGCGCCGAGTAGAGCTTCGCGGTGCGCTCGAAGAAGCGCGTCGTGTCGGCGGACATCGCGGCGAAGATCGGCAGCGTGAGGAACGCGTACACCGGGATGAACACCGCCCAGAGGCCGTACCATCCGCGCGCGACCAGCACGTACTGCGCCGGCAGGAAGAAGAAGAACACCGCGGCGAGCGCCCAGTGGTCGCCGCGGCGGGTGTAGGTGAGCGAGACGAACTCGCGCAGCGCGAGGAACGAGACGAACCAGAACAGCACGACGACACCGACCTTGCCCAGGGTGAACGCGAGCCCGAGCAGGACCACCATCACCCACCACCATCCCACGCGCTCGCGGAAGCTGTCGACGACCCGGTGCGGTTCGCCGCGCGCGACGTAGTGGTGAAGCAGGAACCCGGCGATGCTGGCGACCAGCAGTATGCCGAAGGTGCCTGCGAAGAGGGTGAGGAGTTCGGGGCGCGGGTTCATCGTCAGCCGGGCGGCGGGGCGAGCGCGACCAGCCCGTCGCGCAACCGGTCGAGGAACGCGTCGCGCTCCTCGCCGGGCGCGGCCCTGAGCGGCGTGCCGAACGTCAGCGTGCAAAGGAGCGGGATCGGCAACACCTGGCCCTTGGGCATCACCCGGTTCAGGTTCTCGATCCACACCGGCACGCACTCGACCTCGGGGCGGGCCTGCGCCACGTGGAAGATCCCGCTCTTGAAGGGCAGCAGCGGCTCGTCCGTCGTGTTGCGGGTGCCTTCCGGGAACAGGATCAGCGAGTCGCCGTGGTCGAGCGCTTCGACCATCTGCTCGACCGGGTTCGGCGCGCCCTCGCGCTTCTGTCGCTCGATCATCACCGCACGCAGCACGTCGTTGGCGATCCAGCGCTTGAGCGGCGTCGCGTTCCAGTAGTCGGCGCCGGCCACGGGACGGGTGTGCGCGCGCAGGTCGCCGGGGAGCGACGCGAAGATCAGCACGAAGTCGCCGTGGCTCGTGTGGTTGCCGTAGTAGATGCGCTGCACGGCCGCCGGCGCGCAGCCGCGCCAGATCGCCCGCGCGCCGGTCAGCAGGCGCGCGAAGCCGCAGATCGCGCTCGCGGCCAGCGTCTCCTTCGTGAACCGGATGGTGTCCATGGCGCGGCGGGCGCTAGCGCGCGACCAGGAACAGCGTCGCGAGGCCGAGGAAGATGAGGAAGCCGCCCGAGTCGGTGACCGCGGTGATCAGCACCGAGGCGCCGAGCGCCGGGTCGCGGCCGAGGCGCATCATCGTCATCGGGATCATCACGCCGGCGAAGGCCGCGAGGAGGAGGTTCAGCGTCATCGCCAGCACCATCACCAGCCCGAGGCCGGCGTCCCGGTAGAGGAGCATCGCGACCAGCCCCATCACGCCGCCCCAGACGAGCCCGTTGACCAGCGCCACCGCGAGCTCCTTGCGCAGCAGCTTCTCCGCGTGGTTGCGGGTGATCTGCCCGAGCGCGAACGAGCGCACGATCATCGTGATCGTCTGGTTGCCCGAGTTGCCGCCGATGCCCGCGACAATCGGCATCAGCGCAGCGAGCGCGACCAGCTTCTCGATCGTGCCCTCGAACGCGCCGATGACGCGCGAGGCGACGAACGCGGTCACGAGGTTGATCGCGAGCCACGCCCAGCGGTTGCGAAACGAGTCCCAGACCGAGGCGAAGATGTCCTCCTCCTCGCGCAGGCCGGCCTGCGCGCGCATCGTCTCCTCGCCGGAGGCGCGCACGAAGTCGAGCACCTCGTCGACGGTCACGCGCCCCACCAGCCGGTCGTTGGTGTCGACCACCGGCGCCGAGACGAGGTCGTAGCGCTCGAACGCGCTGGCCGCCTGGTCGGCCTTCTCGTGCTGGAGGAGCTTGACCGCCGGCGGCCGCATCACCTTCGCGACCGGCACGTCGGGGTCGTTGACGATCAGCGCGTTCACCGGCAGCACGCCGAGGAGCTTCTCGCCGCGGTCGACGACGAACAGCTGGTCGGTCTGCGACGGCAGCTCGTCGAAGCGCCGCAGGTAGCGCAGCACCACCTCGAGCGTCACGTCGGGGCGGATCTGGATGTCGTCGAAGTCCATCAGCGCGCCGACCATGTCCTCCTCGAAGGACATCGCCTGGCGCAGCTCCTCGCGCTCCTCCACGGGGAGCTTCTGGAAGACATCGTCGATGACCTCCTGCGGCAGGTCGTCGGCGATCGCCGCGAGGTCGTCCGCGTCGAGGGTCTCGGCGGCCGCGACCAGCTCGGCGGTGTCCATCGACTCGATCAGCGACTCGCGGACCGCGTCGGACACCTCGACCAGGATCTCGCCGTCGCGCTCGGCGGACTTGATCAGATCCCAGATGTAGAGCCGCTCGTCGAGCGGCAGCGCCTCGAGGATGTAGGCGATGTCGGCCGGGTGCAGACGGTCGAGCCGGTTCTGCAACGCGGCCTTGTTCTGCCTGGTGACCAGCGACTCGACGAGCTCCGCCCGCCCGTCGTCGGCCGCGTGCGCGGCCTGCTCGTGGACCAGCCCCTCTACGAGGCGGTTCTTGCGCAGCAGCGCCGAGACTTCGGCGAACGCGTCCTCGACGCGCTTGTGCGCCTCGGGCCGGTCGACCGGCTTCTCGTCGAGGATCTCGGGCATGGCGCGGGCGTGCTCAAGGGGTCGGGCGCGGAACGAAGGCGCGCGCGAATTCTACGCGCAATGCCCGTCCGGCCGCACCTTCCGCCCGTCCCGGACGCCACGCGAACGCGTCACGGCGTCTCGGCCGAGGCCATCCGCCCGAGGATGATGGCGGTCTTCCTCGCGAGGCCCGGCGCGCCGGGGTTGCGCTCGTAGAAGCGTGGATTGGGGGCCATCGCGGCGAGGCGCGCTGCCTGCTCCGCCGACAGCCGCGCGGCGCTCGTGCCGAAGTGGCGCCGCGCCGCCGCCTCGGCGCCGAAGACGCCGCTGCCCCACTCGATCACGTTGAGGTAGATCTCGAAGATGCGCCGCTTGGGCAGGAGCGCCTCGAGCATCAGCGTGATCACGGCCTCCTGCCCCTTGCGCAGCCAGCTGCGCTCGGGCGTGAGGAACAGGTTCTTCGCGAGCTGCTGGGTTATCGTGGAGCCGCCGGCGACGATCCGGCCGCGCCGCTCGTTCTTCTCGATCGCCCGCTGGATGCCTTCCCAGTCGAACCCCTCGTGGTCGACGAACTTCGCGTCCTCGGCGGCGATCATCGCGCGCTTCAAGTGCGGCGAGATGCGCTCGTAGGGCACCCACTGGTAGGCGAGCTTCGCCGCCGGGTTCTTGCGCTGCAGCTCCGCCATGCGGTGGGCCATGAACGAGGTCTCGCCCACCGGCTGCGTGCGCCACCAGAGGATCTGTACCGCGTACCAGGCGTGGACCAGGACCGCGGCGGCGGCGAGCGTCGCGAGCGCCCAGCCGGCGTACCGGCCGGCCCGGCGCAGGGCGCCGCCAGCTCGCATCAGCGAGGGCGCAGCAGCGCGAAGACCGGCGCGGTGTGGGGTCGCACGCCCCGCCAGAGGTGGAAACTCTCGGCGGCCTGCTCGATCAGCATGCCGAGCCCGTCCGCGGTGCGCGCCGCGCCGTGCCTTTCGGCCCATCGCACGAACTGCGTCGGCTGGTCGGCGTAGACGAGGTCATAGGCGAACGAGCCCGGGGCGAACACGCTCTCCGGCCAGTCGTGCGTCTCGGAGGCCACGCCCACGCTGGTCGAGTTGATCACGAGGTCGAAGCGATGGCCGCGAAGGCGCTCCGGGGCGATCGCCTCGATAGGTCCCAGCGGCGCGAACTGCGCGGCGAGTGCCGCCGCCTTCGCGTGCGTGCGGTTCGAGAGGGCGAGCGTGCGCGGCAGGCAGTCGAGCAGCGGGCCCAGGATGCCGCGCGCGGCGCCCCCGGCGCCCAGCACCAGGACACTGCGGTCGCGAAGCTCGAGGCCCAGGTTCTCGGTGAGGTCGCGGACCAGCCCTGCGCCGTCGGTGTTGTCGCCATACCAGCGGCCGTCGGGCTCCAGCATCAGCGTGTTCACCGCGCCGGCGAGCTGCGCGCGGCTGGAGTGCAGCGACGCGAGCGCAAACGCCTCGACCTTGAACGGCACGGTGACGTTGAGGCCGCGGCCGCCTTCGCGCCGGAACGCTTCGACCGCGGCCACGAAGCCGTCGAGCGGCGCGAGCAGGCGCTCGTAGCCCATGTCGGCGCCCGTGGAGCGCGCAAACGCGTCGTGGATCTGGGGCGACTTGGAGTGCGCCACCGGGTTGCCGATGACGGCGTAGCGGTCAGGCATCAGGAGTCAGAAGTCAGAAGTCAGCTGCGCCAGTGCGTCCCGAGGCCGCGCATCATAGCGCGGAGGACCGGTCCCGCTTGCCCGGAAACGCTAGCCGGCGCTCTATGCGCCGCCGCCGGGAACGCCATGGCCGCTGTCCTCTGTCCGCTGATTCCTGTCTACTGGCTTGTCAGCTCGTCGCCCTTCGTGAACGTCCAGGTGCGGGTGATGTGCAGGATGTCGGTGTCGCGGCGCACGTCGGGCGGGAATGCGGCGTAGGGGGCCGCCATCTCGACGATCTTCACCGCGGCGGCGTCGAGGATGCGGTGGCCGGACGAGCGGCTCACCTCGACGGTCTCGACGCTGCCGTCGGCGCGGATCGAGACGGTGAGGAGCAGGCTGCCGTAGAGCTTTCGCGCGCGCGCCGCCTCGGGGTAGTTGAGGTTGCCGACGCGCTCGACCTTGAGCCGCCAGTCCTCGACGTAGCGCGCGAAGCGGTATTCCTCGGCGCGCGCGCCGACGAAGCGGCGCTTGGGCCGCTTCTGGTAGGAATCCATGTCCTTCGCGATCTGCGCCTCGAGGCGCATCGCCTCGAGCGTTCGCTGCATCATCTCCGAGGACGACGGCAGGTCGGGCTTGTCCTGCGCCTCCGCGGGCTGCGGGGCGACCGGCACCGCCGGCTTCGACTTGAGCGCCGTCAGGAGCTCCTGCGCCTTGCGCTCGAGCTCCTCGACCTTCTGCGTCGCGACGGTGATCTCGTTCTGCGCGCTGTCCTTCGGCAGCACCGGCAGCGGCGACTTCGCCCGGCGGTCCTTGTCGGTGTTGCCGCCGCCGTCGAGGTTCGCCTGCGCGAGGACGTCGGCCTTCGCCGGCTTCTCCTTGGTCTTGGCGTTGACCAGCGCCACCTCGATCGGCTGCGCGCGGCCGAGGTCCTTCAGCACGATCGGCGCGAAGCGGATCGTGAGCACCACCGCGTGGATCGCGATCGAGATGCCGAGGGCCCACATCAGCAGCCGGTCGTTGCGGCCGCTCGCAAGCGCCTCGGGCGGGATGCGCGCCGGCGGCAGCGCCCCCGCGGGCGCGACCTTCGCCGTGCGCGTGCCGCGCGGCGCTGGTGCGGGCGCGGCTGCTGCCGGCGCCGGGTCTTGACGGGGATTGGGCGCCGCAGCGAGCTTGCCGCGCGTGCCGCTCGCCCGGGACGCGGCGGCCGGCGAGGCGGCGCTCGAAGGGCGCGCACCTTGCGCGGGCGGCGTACGCCGCAACGACGCGTTGGAACCGGCGTTGGTTGCCGGATCCGCCGACTTGCGGGCACGCTTCACCGGCACGACATTGTCGGCCGCCGGGGCGGGCGGCGCAGTCGGCTTCGGCAGGTCGGTTCGGCGCGGCAAGTCAGTGCGCGGGACGGGAAAGAGGAGCCTGATCCATTGTACTGCGGCTCATGTCGGCGTCATGCACGCCGGGGCGGCCGCCGCAACCGTCCGGCGCCAGGACGACCCCGCCGACCGGCTGCCGCTAGGCCGGCGGCAACGACGCGCCCGCGACGCGACACTGCAGGGTCGATGCGAGGAGGTCGACGCGACCGATCGCCACGCGCACCGGCGTGCCGGGTGGGCTGTCGGGCAGGTCGGGCAGGCGCAGGATCAGCGGCAGCCGGTCGAAGCGCACGAGGTTCTCGCGGATCACCGTCGCGCCGGTCTCCTGCACGCCCTCCTGCACGAGCCAGCGCAGGCACCAGTAGTGCTCCATGCGGTCCTGGAACTCGGCGTACTGCGCGTAGGTCGCCTCGAAGTCGGCGACCGCGGCGAAGAGCTCGGCGTCGTTGTCGCCGTACGGGGGCCTCTCGCCCGCGACGAGCGCGAGGACCTGCCGCTGGTTGACGAGGTCGCTGTAGCGGCGCAGCGGCGAGCTCGCCCACAGGTAGTGCGTGAGGCCGAGGCCCTGGTGCTCGCCGGGGCGCGTCGACATCCTCACCTTGCCCATCGACTGCGTGCGGTAGAGGCCCGCGGCGCGGCGGTCGGCGAGGTAGCGGCCCCACGTGTTGTTGACGTGGATCATCAGCTCGGCGACGAGCTTGTCGAGCGGCGATCCGCGGGGACGCGGCACGATCGCGATGCGCCCCGGCTCGCCTCCCGCGCCCGCCGCGTCCCAGTCGACGTAGAAGCTGTAGTCGATGCGCGAGACGTCGGCCTTGCCGCGCGCCTTCGCGAGGTGCGAGGCGAGCTTCCACAGCGCGCGGAGCTCCTGCGTCCACGGCGGGTCGTCGGGCGCGGGCAGGCCGCTCGCGAAGGCCTCGCCCGGCTCATCGAGCCGCAGGTTGGCCGCGATGGGAACGCGCTCGACGCGCGTCTCGTGCCGGACCGGCAGGCCGGCGTGCGTGGTCTCGACGTAGAGCGAGAGCGCCGGCCGCTCGCCGCCGGCGGCGAGGGTGAACGCCTCGATCGCGGCCTCGGGCAGCATCGTGATCTTGCGCCCCGGCATGTACACGGTGGACAGCCGCTCGCGGGCGATGCGGTCGAGCGCGCCGTCGCGGACGATCGCGAGCGCGGGCACCGCGATGTGGATGCCGACCTCGACGTTGCCGTTCGGAAGCTCGCGCACCGAGAACGCGTCGTCGATCTCGGTCGTCGTGTGGTCGTCGATCGAGAAGGCGCGCACGGGCGCCAGCGGGAGCTCGGGGAAACCCGGCAGAGGGCCCGGGTCGGCGAAGCCGGTGCCCTTCGGGAAGGCGTCGAAGACGAAGCGGCCGAAGTGGTAGTCGTGCGTCGACGGTATCGCTCCGGCGGCAGCGAGCACGTCGACCGGGCTCGCCTTGCGCGCCTCGCACGCCGCGGCAAGCGCCTTCCACTCGAGCGCGCTCTTCTCCGGCCTGTAGAGCAGCATCGGCAGCTTCGCGCGAAGCGAATCGGGGAGCCGCCCGTCGAGGAGCTCGCCCGACCACGCCTCGACGTCGCGCGCCTCGCGCGCCTTGCGCTCGACGCTAGCGAGCGCCGCCTTGAGCGCGTCCGACGGCGCCTTGCGGTAGCGGCCCTTGCCCCGCTTGTAGAAGTGCATCGGCGCGGCGTGGAGCAGGAGCGCCACCGCCGCCTGCTGGGCGGGCGTTGCGGACGCGCCGTAGTAGTCGCGGGCGAGCGCGTCGAAGCCGAACTCCTCCTCGCCCGACACCTCCCAGAGGAACGTCGGGTCGAGCTCGGCGGCGAGCTTCTGCGCCTCGGCGAAGGCTTCCGGGGGAGACGGGCTCGCGAAGCGCAGCAGCACGTTGCCGGCCTTGATCTTCGAGCGCTTGCCCGACGCGGCCTCGACCTGCAGCGACGTGTCCTGGTCGGCGAGGACCGTCGCGGCCTTGAGCTGGCCGTCGTCCTCGTAGATGACGTGCATGGGGGGTGCGCGGAAGCCGCGGCGCCGGAAGGAGCCGCGGATTATAGCCGCGCCGGCCATTCCGGCCGGCGGTGGGCACGCCCGGAGCCGTCTTGCCGGCCGTCACGGACGGCCACGGCGTCGTGCCGTCGTCGTCGTCGCCGAACCCGGTCCTCTTGCCTTCCCGCCAGCCGGGCCGCCCGCCGCCCGGGGTGCCGCCTCAGCGCTCGTCGGCGAGCACCACCCGGCTCGCGATGCCTGCCCGGCGCAAGAGCGCGAGGTACGCCTCCGCCTTCTCGCGCGTCACCGCATCGGCGACGACGTGCGGCTGGCCGTCGAGCAACTGACGCACGTCGTCAGGTTCGCGGCGAAACAGCGCGGACAGGAGCTGCCTCGCCTCGCGCTCGGGACCGTCGTCCAGCAGGGCACCCTCGAAAACAACGCGATACCTGTTCTCCGCCATCCGGCTCGCCTCCTTTGCCACGACTTAGGCAAGCTTCGGGCCACGCGCTCCCCGGAAGCCGATCGCCGACGCCGGACGGCCCTTCGACAGGTACGATCCCGGCCTCGATGCCGACGCCGATCGTCGGTGCCAGGAGCCCTCCGTTGCCGCCGAGGGGGCGCGCGTCAGGGCGCGAGCCGCTCGCGCAGCCAGGTGCCGTCCGCCTGCAGCGTGTAGCGCAGGCGATCGTGCAACCGGCTCTTGCGACCCTGCCAGAACTCGAAGGCGTCGGGAACCAGCCGGTAGCCGCCCCAGTGTGGCGGGCGCGGCGGGTCGAGCAGGAACTTCGCGCCGTACTTCGCGGCCGCGGCGACGAGCACCGCGCGCGAGCCGATCACCTCGCTCTGCGGCGAGGCCCACGCGCCGATGCGGCTGTCGAGCGGGCGGGTGCTGAAGTATGCGTCCGACTCCTCGGCGCTCGCCTGCCCGACGCGGCCCTCGATGCGCACGACGCGCTCGAGCTCAGGCCAGAAGAACTGCAGCGCCGCCAGCGGGTTGGCGGCGAGCTCGCGCGCCTTGCGGCTGCGGTAGTTCGTGTAGAAGACGAAGCCCTGCGCGTCGCAGCCCTTGAGCAGCACGACGCGCGTCGACGGACGGCCGTCGGCGCCGACGGTGGCGAGCGTCATCGCCGTCGGCTCGGGCACCTCGGAAGTGATCGCTTCCTGCAGCCAGTGCTCGAACTGCTGGCGCGGGTCGCTCGCCGAGTGGCTCTCGTCGAGCTCGGCGCGCTCGTAGCTGCGGCGCAGCCTGGCGAGGTCCTTCGTGGCGTTCATCGGATCGGCGCGAAAGCAGGGTCAGACTCGACTTTCCCGCCCGTCGCCCCGAACGCAGGGTCGGACTCGACCACTCCGCGTGCCGTCCCGGGACGCGGCATCGCGAAAAGTCGAGCCTGACCCCAATTGTCCGAAATGGGAGTCTGACCCCATTTTCAGGCCTCGCCGCGCGCCCGGGCGAGCGCGGCGAACACCGCGGCAAGGTCGGCGATCGGCGGCTGGCCCGGGGCCGACGCACCCTCGCCAACGGCGAACGACAGCGACGAGCCGAACACGCCGCCGACCATGCGCGTCGTGACGCCCAGCGGGCCCATCGCCATGCTGATCAGCGGGATGCGCGCCTTGGCGTCTGCGGTGGCGGTAGCTTCGAACAGCGTCAGCACGTCGAAGCGGTCGCGCGGCATGGTCGCCACCTTCGCCACGTCCGCGCCCAGGCGATCGGCCTCGAGGAAGCGCTCGACCAGCAGGTCGCGCCCCGGCGTGTAGCCGAAGTTGTGGTACGAGAGGATCAGCCGCGTGCCGCTCGCACGGGTGCGCTCGCGCACGTCGCGCACCAGCGGTGCCGGGTTCGACAATTCGAAGTCGATGAAGTCGACGATGCCGGCCGCGCCCACGGCGTCGTAGAGTCGTGCCACCCCGTCGGCGTCGAGCGGGATCGCCTGGCCGCCTTCGTGCGCGGCGCGGCAGGTGAAGATGATCGGCGCGTCGCCCGCCGCGGCGCGGAGCGCCCGGCCGGAGACCAGCACCGCCGCGGTCTCGGCGATCTTCCCGAAGAAGTCGACGCGCCACTCGATCACGTCGGGGCGCTTCGCCAGCACCGCCGCAGCCTCGGCGGCGAGCCGCTCCGGCGTGGGCGCGACGAGCGGCGAGCAGATGAGCGGCGTGGGGCCGCCGAAACGACACCCGCGGACGTCGAACACCTTTTCCTGCCTCATCGCGTGCTGCCCTCCATCGTCGCGGAACGCGCTCGCGCGCCGCGTCCGTCGCCCATTCTAAGCGAGCGCGGCGGCGCGGCCTGCCGTTTCCGGCGCTCCGCCCCGGCCGCACGGTGGTTCACGGCGCCACGCGCCGCGAATTCCGGTGCTCGCCAAGAATGCGGTCGATGACCCGCGTGGCGCGCGCGGCGGATTCGCCCGTGCTGGGGCACGCGCCGACGCCGTTCAGCTCGTCGACGAACGTCTGGATCAGAGGCTGGTGGACGTGCGGCGGGTCGCCGACGTCGATCGACTCGCGGGCGCCGCCGCGTTCGAGCTCGATCGGCACCGCGCGCGTGGTGGAGAAGCGCAGGCGGCCCTTCGTGCCGATGATCTCGTTCCACTCCTCGTCGCGATCCCCCGCGTAGCAGAACGCGCCGCTGCCGTGGATGCCCGAAGCGAAGCGCCAGCTCGCCGTGACGAGGTCCTCGGCCTCGTACGCGCCCGCGACGTTGGCGGCCAGCGCACGCACGTCCTCGATCGGCCCGAACAGGAAGTCGAGGAAGTCGAGCGTGTGGCTCATCACGTCGACGAAGTACCCGCCTCCCGAGCGGGCCGCGTCCGTGCGCCAGGGAGGCGACTTCGGGGCCGCTTGCGCCGCGGTGCGCAGCGGCTGCACGTGGCGGCAGACGACCATGCGCACGTCCCCGACCGCGCCGTCGGCCACGAGGTCGCGCACCGCGAGGAAGCGCGGCAGCGCACGACGATAGTAGGCGACGCGCAACGGCACGCGCGCGGCCGTGCAGGCGGCGATCATCGCGTCGCACTCGCCGGCGGTGAGCGCCATCGGCTTCTCGACCAGCACCGCCTTGCCGGCTTGCGCGCAGCGCAGCACGTAGTCCTTGTGCGTCGCGGGCGGCGTGGCCACGTACACCGCGTCGATGTCCGGGGCACGGAGGATCGCGTCGGCGTCGTCGTGCCACCGCGGCACTCCGTGGCGACGCGCGTAATCCGCGGCAAGCGCGGCGTCGCGCCGCATGACCGCCACCAGCGCCGAGTCGCGCGCCTTCGCGAAGCCCGGACCGCTCTTGACCTCGGTGACGTCGCCGCAGCCGATGATGCCCCAGCGGATCGTTCTCATCTCTTGATCGTCCCGGTCAGCGCGTCTCGACCCGCCGGCCCGTCCGCGCCGACTCGGCGATCGCCTCGGTGACGCGCAGGTTGGCGAGGCCGTCGCGCACGCTCACCAGTGGCGCCGCCTCGCCCCGGATCACCGCGCCAAAGTGCTCCATCTGCCGGGCGAGCGGATCCTCGTGCGCGACGTCGGCGACCGCGCACTCGAACGGCTTCCACCACGAAGCCCCGTCGGCGCTGGCGTAGGACTTGATGCGCATCGTCGGCACCGCCAGCGAGCCTCTCGTGCCCGCGATCACGTAGCAGTCCTCGTCGCCGTAGCTCGGGTACGCCGGGTTCTCGCGCGCGGTCTGCTCCCAGCTGCGCGCGCAAGCCGCGGTGTCGGAGAGCATGAACGTGCCGAGCGCCCCGCTCGCGAAGCGGAGGTTGATGGCGACCGTGTCCTCGACCGGGAAGCCGCGCACGGCGTTCGAGGCGAACGCCTGCACCGCGACGATCTCCCCGCACAGCATGCGCAGCGTGTTCACCTCGTGGATCATGTTGATGAGGATCGGCCCGCCGCCCGGCTCGCGCCGCCACGGCCCGTCCTCGTAGTAGTGGTCCGGCTTGCAGAACACCGCGCTGCCCATGACCGCCACGATGCGTCCCAGGCGCCCCTCGTCGATCAGCGCCTTCGCCCGGACCAGGATCGGATTGTGGCTGCGGTGGTGCCCGACCAGCACGCGCGCGCCCTTCGACGCGACCGCGGCCGCGAGGCGCTCGCCCTCCGCGACCGTGTCGGCCACCGGCTTTTCGACCAGCACGCCGACGCCTTCGTCGATGCACCGCAGTGCCTGCTCGACGTGGAACCGGTTCGGCGTCGCCAGGACGACGCCGTCGACCGGAGCTGCCGCGAAGAGCGCGTCGAGCGTCGGGTAGAGCGGCACGCCGGCGCGCTCCGCCACCGACCGCGCCGCCGGCGCCGGATCGACGATCGCGACCGGCACGCAGGTCAGGCTCGCCTGCAGTCGCGCGACGTGCTCCGCGCCGATCAGCCCGGCGCCGACCACGGCAATGCACGTCCTGTTCACGGTGCCACGCGACCCCTGCAAACCGCGGCGATCCTTCCCCGGTCAGCCCGAGTAGCCGAACATCCTCGGCAGGAACAGCACGAAGTCGGGGACGTAGGTGATGATCATCAGCGCGATCAGCATCACCCCGAGGAACGGCAGCACCTCGCGCGTGATGTCGCGCAGCGGAACGTCGGACACCTTGGTCATCATGAAAAGCAGCAGGCCGTAGGGCGGCGTGACCAGGCCGAACATGATGTTCGTCACCGCCATGACGCCGAAGTGCACCGGGTCGATGCCGAGCGCGGTGGCAGTCGGCAGCAGCACCGGGAGGATCACCAGGATGATCGTCGTGCCCTCGAGGAAGCAGCCCAGCACCAGCAGAATGACGTTGCAGAGCAACAGGTATCCGGCAGGCGAGAGGTCGGTGGCGGTGAGGATCGCGCTCACCGTCTTCGGGATGTTTTCGACGGTGATCACGTAGTTGAAGGCCATCGCGCCGGCGATCAGCATGCCGATCGACACGGTGGTGCGCGCGCTGGTGAAGAGCGACCGGTAGATGCCGCCCGCGGTGACGCTGCGGTAGAGCACGCCGGAGATCAGCAGCGCGTAAGCGGCGGCGACCGCCGCGGCCTCGGTGGGCGTGGTGATGCCGCTGTACAGGCAGCCGAACAGGATCACCGGCATCATCAGCGCCGGGAACGCCTCCCTGGTGATGCGCGGCATCTCGCGCAGCGGCACCTTCTCCTCGAGCGGGAAGTTGCGACGCTTCGCCACGGCCATGATCAGCGCCATCTGCACCGCGCCGATCAGGAGACCCGGCACGACGCCGGCGAGGAAGAGGTATCCCACCGACGCGTCCGACACCAGCGAGTAGACGACGAGCGGGATCGACGGCGGCAGGATCGGGCCGATCGTCGCCGAGACGGCGGTGAGCGCCGCCGCGAAGGCCTTCGGGTACTTGCCTTCGCGCGTCATCAGCGACTGCATCAGCTTGCCCGCGCCGGCGGCGTCGGCGAGCGCCGAGCCGGACATGCTGGCGAACACGATGCTCTGCGCGACGTTGACCAGCGCGAGCCCGCCCCGGAAGCGCCCGACGATCGCGTTGCAGAAGCGCACCAGCCGGTCCATGATGCTGCCGGCATTCATGAACTCGGCGGCGAGGATGAAGAGCGGGATCGCGAGGAGCAGGAAGCTCCCCATCATGCCGTTCAGGATCTGCTCGGCGGCGGTGCCCACGTCGAGGCCGGCGAGAAACAGGTAGAGCACCGTCCCGCCGACCATCGAGAGGCCGACGGGCAGCCCCAGGAGGCTCAGCACGACGATCGCGACCAGCGCGAGGGAGAAGGGGCTCGCCAGGTTCACTTCGCGTCCCCGCCAACGTCGGTCACGTCGACCTCGGCCTTGCCGCGCACGGCCTCCCAGAACAGCCACAAGTAGCGCAGGACGACGGCGACCACGAAGATCACGAAGATCGAGTACAGCCAGTCGAGGCGGATATTCAGGTACGACGAGCGCTCGACCTTCATGAATGTGACGTACTTCCAGGTGCCGGGGATCGACAGCGCGTACAGCGCCACCGCCGCCGCCGAGATGACGACGGCCATCGCGCGGCGGGTGCGCGGGCCCGCGATCGACAGGAAGATGTCGAAGCGGATCTCGTCCTTCTCCTTCAGCGCGAAGGCGGTGCCCCAGAGCACCATCCAAAGCCACATGACGAGCGACAGCTCGGTCGACCAGCCGGTGGGCAGGTTGAAGAAGTAGCGAAAAACGATCTGGACGATGAAGGCGGCGAACATGACGCCGAGCATCGCGGCGATCAGGTTCTCGGAGCGGCGCTGCACCCAGCCCGCCACCCCGCGTATCCGTGACTCCATGCTTCCTCCCGCCCCTGCGCCCGCCGATGGTCGTCGCCACCGGGCTCGTCACGCTGCGGGCGCGAACGCGCCCGCGCCGGCAGCGGTCGCGAGCTGCCTGCGCGGCCCGCGACCATCCACCGGGAACGCTACTTGACCGAACCGATCTTGTCGAGAATTCCCGGCGCCCAGGACTTCGCCTCGTCGGAGGCGAGGTAGACCTTCTGCGCGTGGCTGCGGAACGCGGCGATGTCCGGCGTGTAGACGTCGAGTCCCTGCTTCTTGAAGCCGTCGGCGAGCTCGGCCTCGCGCTTCAGGTGCTCCTGCACGCTCCACATCAGGGCCTTGTCGACCGCGGCCTGGAAGGTCTTCTGCTTGGCCGGGGCCATCGCGTTCCACGACTTCTGGTTCATGCACAGCACGTCGAAGGCGACGAGGTGGGACGTCAGCACGATCTGCGACATCACCTCGTAGAACTTCATGTTCTGCACGTTGGGCAGCGGGTTGTCCTGCCCGTCGATCGCACCCGTCTGCAGGCCGGTGTAGGTCTCGGCGTAGGCCATCGGCGTGGGGTTCGCGCCGAGCGAGCGGCCGAGCAGCTGCCACGCGTCGCCCGGCGGCATCCGCAACTTGATGCCGGCGAGATCCGCCGGGGTGTTGATCTTCTTCTTGGGCTTCAGGCCCACCTGCCGCGTGCCGAAGAACGTCGGGCCGAGGATCTTGATCTTGAGCTGGTCCTCGGCCTGCCTGATCATCTGGAGGCCGACGTCGCTCTTGAAGAAAGCGAGCACGTGGTTGGCGTCGCGGAACGTGTAGGCGGAGGTGAGCGCCGACCACGCCGGCAGCTGCTTGCTGATGTCCTGCGGCGCGATGTTGCCGAGCTCGAGGTTGTCGCGCTGCAGCGCGACGAGCTCGGTGCCCTGCTTGAACAGCGTGCCGCCGTAGAAGGGCTCGATCTTGGCGTCGGCCTCGACGTCCTTGATCAGCATGCGGATCATGTCCGCGCGGATGTCCTTGTCCGAGAACACCGCGGCGAAGCGCAGTGTCGGCGCGGCCTGCGCCCAGGCGGGCAGCGTCGCGGACGCGGCCAACGCGGCGCCGGCCTTCAGCACGGTACGACGGTCGAACTTGAATTGCATGGATTCCTCCTCGTTGACGATTGCCACTGCCTAGGCGGCCGGCACGGGCTCGAGCCAGCGCAGGATCACGTCCGCCACGATCCTGCGGCGGCGCGGCACATCCCCCTTCGCACCCATCTCCCGCTGGAAGAGGGTGCCGAAGGTGTACTGATTGGTGACGTTGAACATTCCCAGGGCGGCGATCGCCATGTGCACGTCGATCGGGTCGATGTCGCGCCGGAACGCGCCATCGGCCTGGCCGCGCGAGATCACGGCGCCGAGCATGTCGACGATCGGCCGGTTGACGGTGCGCAGCGACGGAAAGCGCTTCATGTGACGGCCCTTGGCCTGGTTCTCGGCCACGACCAGGCGCACGAAGTACTCGTGCCCGACGTAGTAGTCGTAGGTGAACTCGACGATGCGGCGGATCGCCTCGACCGGCGGCAGGTGGTCGAGCAGGAGCTCGTTCTCGGCCTCGCGGATCTCGGCGTAGACGCGCTCGAGCACCGCGAGGTAGAGCTTCTCCTTGCTGCCGAAGTAATAGTTGATCAGCGCGCGGGTGGTGGCGGTGCGCGCCGCGATCGCGTCCATGCTCGCGCCCTTGAAGCCGCGCGCGGCGAACTCGCTGGTCGCGGCCGCCAGGATGCGCGCGCGGTTGGCCTCCGGCGCCTTGGGCTTGCGCATCGCGGTGCTGCGAGCGGACTGGACCTGCAGTGCCATCGGCATCCCGGAATTGGCGAAGTCGTCAGGAAAATTTAACAGACTCGTCAAATCACGGCAAGGCCCGCGGTTGCTGCAGCGCAACATCGCGGCGGCCGTCAGTACGAGACCCGCGCGACCGCCCGCAGCTCTTCGGGTGTCGCCGTGCCAAAGCCGAAGAACTCGAGGTAGGCCGGGATCATCTCGAACAGCATGTCGGTGCCGACCTGGAAGCGGCAGCCGCGGGCGCGCGCCGCCTCGAGCAGCGGCGTGATCTCCTGCTTCATCACCACTTCGCCCACGAACGTCCGCGTCTCGAGCCGCGACGCGTCGATCGGCAGCGGGTCGCCCGGCTTCATCCCGAGCGGCGTGCCGTTGACCACCAGGTCGTAGCCCGCGGGGTCGCTCGACCGGATGTCGACCGCGATACGCGGGTAGTGCTCGCGCAGGCGCGCCGCGAGGCCCTCGGCGGAGGCCGCATCGATGTCGTGAAGCGCAATGGACGCGGGGCCTTCGGCCGCCAGCGACGCCGCGATCGCCGAGCCGACGCCGCCGGTGCCGACGACGAGGCACGAGGCGCCTGCGACCCGGAAGCCCTTGCGCGCGATGCCGCGCACGAAGCCCGTGCCGTCGAACATGTCGCCGACCAGCCGGCCGTCGTGGCGCAGCAGCAGCGCGTTGCACGAGCCTGCGATCCTGACGGCGACGCTCGGCTCGTCGAGGTAGTCGACGACGGTCACCTTGTGCGGCATCGTCACCAGTGCGCCGTGCAGGTTCGTGAACTTCCTCAGCGCCGCGAGCACGGCCGGGAAGTCGTCGGCCTTCACTCCCATCGGCACGACGACGGCGTCGATTCCCTTGCTCTCGAACCAGGGGTTGTAGATCAGCGGCGCCTTGAACGACTCGGTCGGGTAGCCGACGTGGGCGATGAGCCTTGTCTTGCCGGAGATCATGGGAACCTGGCTGCGGATGAGCGGAATTGAGTGGGACGCGGATCGGACCGGAAGGGTGGGCGAAGGCGCCGTCAGAGCATCTCGCCGCCGCGGGCGCGGCGGACGATGTCGAACACCGTGACGAGATCGCCGATCGGGATCTGCCCCGGCGCCGACGCCGACTCGGCGACGGCGAAGCTGAGCCACGACCCGAACAGCCCGCCGACCAGCCGCGAGGCCACGCCGAGCGGGCCGACCGCCATGCTGATCAGCGGGATGCGCGCCCGCTCGTCGGCCGCCTCGGTGGCCGACAGCAGCGTCAATACGTCCCGGCGGCTGCGCGGCATCACCTGCAGCATCGCCACGTCGGCGCCCTGCCGCTCCGCCTCGAGCACGCGGTCGATCAGGTACTCGAGCCCGGGCGTGTAGGCGAGGTTGTGGTACGACAGGATCAGCCGGACGCCATGCTGCCGGGTGCTCTCGCGTACGCGGCGCAGGTGCTCCGGATCGTTGTCGATTTCGAAGTCGGCGAAGTCGACGCAGCCGCTGGCCGCCACCGCCTCGTGGAGCGCGACGACGGCCTCCCGGCCCAGCGCGATGCGTTCGCCGCCGCCGCTCTCCGTGCGGCAGGTGAAGATGACGGGACGCTTGCCAACGACGTCGCGCAGCGCCCGGGCGGCGCCGATCACCGCTCCCGCATCGCTGATCGCGTCGAAGAAGTCGACGCGCCACTCGACCAGGTCGGGCTTCTGCTTCAGCACCCGGTTCGCTTCCGCGAGCAGCCGCTCGCGCGTGCGGCCGACCAGCGGCGCGCACAGGAGCGGGGTGTCCCCGCCCAGCTTCCGGCCGCACGCATCGACCGCCTTGATCTGCTTCTTCATGCCGTCGCTCCAGTCACAGGGTCGCGGGTGTGCGCCCGCTTTCGCCAGGTGCACGCTCGGGTCGGCGCTTGTCGGGCGCGGGCTGCTCCGCAGGGTGCGCCGCGAGGTAGGCCTTCAGCGTCTCCAGGCACCGGGTCGCGTGCTCGGCATAGCCCAACTCCTCGTGCAGCTCCTTGTTCGGCAGCTCGATCGAGTATGGACAGGGCGGCATGTGCGCGAGGATGCCGGCGACGTCGATCCCGCCCTCGCCGACGTAGAGCCGCCCCTCGCGCATGATGCGGATC
>Ga0114939_10001250_pt1 | contig 20268 bp, 17 predicted proteins | sample AshMeaCrysSpring_FD_87196 | JGI IMG/M metagenome (GOLD analysis project Ga0114939, IMG submission 87196) | Groundwater microbial communities from Big Spring, Nevada to study Microbial Dark Matter (Phase II) - Ash Meadows Crystal Spring | ecosystem: Environmental > Aquatic > Deep subsurface >...
AGGTTCCACTTGTCGTAGTCGTAGGGCTCGTTCTCGCAGGGCTGCGGCGTGTTGACGCCCGCGATCGTGCGCGTGCCGCAGAACAGCCCCGAGGTCGTCGGTGCGTACGTGACGTGCGTCGACTTGTTGTCCCGCTCGTAGTAGTTGCCGTAGACCCGGGTGTCCCATCCCTTCCACGGCGCCGAGGTCAGTGCGAGCGAGGCCGTCGTGTTCTCGACGCGGCCGTCGAACGCGTCCACCAGCGGGTTGGTCTGGCCGATCGCGCCACCGGTGTTGAGCGCGGTCCTCGCGAGATCGACGTCGCTTTCGAGCCGGTCCCAGGTGATGCGCCCGGCAAGCGTCGAGCCGAACGGAAGCTGCCGGACCGCGCCGTTGAAGGCGATGCGGTGGTAATCGTTGTCCGGCGCGAGGTACGTGGTGTCCACCCCGTTGTTGAAGAAACCGTTCGACCAGGTCATCGACTCGTACTGGCTGTCGAACTTCGACAGCGTGTAGGCGAGCGAGAACTGGTACCTCGACGTGGCGTAGCCGGCCTCGAACGACGCGTTGTTGGTGCGGTAGTCGATCGGGATCGGCAGGTCGATGTAACCGTTGACGGGGCTCGTGCCCTGGGCCGCCGCGCCGACCTTGATGCCCTCGGTGCTCACCGAGTTGGCGTCGACGCGGAAGTACCACGGCGAGTTGCGCTGCCACTCGAAGTAGCCGCCGAGTTCCTTGCGCTGGTAGCCGTAGTTGAACCGCGCCCAGTTGTCGGGGTTGGGCTGCGGGAAGCGGTTGCGGAGGTCAGCGCTCGGCGGGTCGAGCAGCGGCGTGCGCATGCCGATGCCGAGCTCGTGGGGGATCCAGTCCCAGTACAGGCGGCCCTTCCAGGCGTCGTACTGCCCGCCGCGCAGGTTGAGGTACATGTCCTCGCGGCCGAAGTTCTCGCCGAAGAAGTCGTACCAGGTTCCCTGCGTGTTGCGGCCGCGCAGCAGGATGTTCGACAGCGCGCCGTCGTCGAGGTCGCGGTACTCGCGCGCCTTCGACTCGTCGATCGCATCGATGTCGGTGATGATCGGGCCGACCGTGATCGCGCCCTCGGTGATCCAGCCCGTCGGGATGTACGTGACCGGGTTCCAGCTCTGCGCGGCTGCCGGCGTCGCGAGGAACAGGCTCGCGATCAGGATGGAAAGAGGCTTCCTCTTGCTCATGTCGTCTCTCCTCGCCTCAGCGCGTCAGGAACTTGCCGCGGTTGGCCGGGGCGTTCGAGCCGTGGATCGCGTTGTGGCAATTCAGGCAGGACCGCGCGATGAACCGTGTGTTGGCATTGCCCTGCGGCGGCCAACCCGAGCCGGCGCCGTAGAACGTGCCGGGGTGACGCGACCAGTCGTGGCAGTCCTGGCAGAGGTTCGGCACCTTCTCGTTCAGCAGGAACTGGTGCGACGAGCCGTGCGGGTTGTGGCAGGACAGGCAGTTGTCCTCGACCGCCGGGTGCGAGAACACGTACGGGCCGCGCTTGTCGGCGTGGCAGGAGAGGCACTGCTGGTTGACCGTCTCCTGCTTCACCATCGCCTTGGAGAGCGCGCCGTGCGGGTTGTGGCAATCGGAGCACTTGACCTTGCCTTCCTGGATCGGATGGTGCGAAGGCTTGAGGGTCGCCGACCGGACCGCCTGGTGGCAGGACCCGCACATGTCCGCCTCGTTGTCGCGGAACGTGGTCGTGAAGGGACGGATCGCCGGGTCGGTGGCCTTGCCGTGGATCGAGTGGCAGTTCGAGCACGCGACCTCGTTCAGCGAGTGCTTGCCCGCCTCCCAGAACGTGAGTTGCCGGTTGCCCGCGTGGCAGGTCATGCACACCTGCGTCTGCGCGGCCGCGCCTACCTTCTTGCCAAGCCGGTTCTCGGGCTTCACCTTCATCGGGTCCTTGGCGTGCGCCGAGGCGTCCCCGTGGCAGGCCATGCACATCGTGCCGTTGACGTCGTTCTTCGCGCCGTGGGGCGTGAGCACGGTCGAGGTGTAGGCCTCGGCGTGGCAGTTGGCGCAAATCGGCCCGGGCGGCAGCGTTTGCGCCAACGCCGGGAAGGCAACAAACACCGCCGCCAGCGCCGCGTGGCACAGGGCGGTGAGCACGGTCTTCACTCGCATGGGGTTTCCTTTCGTCAGCGTCGCGCGCGGCCGCACCGAGATTCACGCCGCACGTCCCGCACCGGTGGAGCGTCGAGCGGCTCCGGGCCGGTGCCTCCCCCCGCTCGCGAAAAAGGCCGGAGCAGGCTCTGCCAAGACTGTCATCGATTGATTCGCCCACCGATGCCGCTTGCGCGGCACGGCGTCCCGGTCTCGTTGCACTGGCTGCCGCCCCGCACGGGACAGGCTCCCTGACCGTGCGCGGCGCAATTGCCGGTTTCGACGCTTGTCGTAATTTGAATTCGGCAGGCTTTCGGCAGTCAACGCGGCCCTTGCTTCGGTCGCCCTGCATTGACGCGAATATGCGCGAATGCAACAACTCGCGGCGTCCGGGCCAAGCGCTTTCGGCAAGACGTCGCGGCGCTGCAACGGGGCGCATCTCCGATGAACATTCCTTGATGTGGCGCAAGACGCTGGGAAAATACGGATCTGTTCGATGCAGGCCGGCCCGCCGCGATCGCGCGTCGTAACGCGATTGTCCAGGACACACAACGCTTCGAAACCACGACGGAACCACGATGAATCCAAGCGTCGCCAACCTGCCCATCCAACTCGTCATCTTTGGCGGGACGGGCGACCTCGCGCGCCGCAAGCTCGTGCCGGCGGTGGCGCGGCTCACGCGCGCGGGGCTTCCCGAAGCGCGCATCCAGGTCGTCGGCGTCGGCCGTCGCGATTGGAGCGACGCCGCGTTCAGGACAACGCTGCGGGATGCGTTCCCGCCGCACGAGGCGAGCGCCTTCGACGCGATCGCCCAGGACGTCCACTACCGCAGCGCCGACGTCGCCGACGTCGAGTCCCTCGAGACGCTCCGGACCGAGCTCGACGCGCTCGCCGGCCGACGCGAGACCGGCCGGCTGTGCTACCTCGCGCTGCGCCCCGGGCTCTTCGGGACGGCGGTCGCGCTCCTGCGCGCGGCCGGCATCGTGCACCGCCACGACCACGAGGGCGGAGGCTTCCGGCGGGTCGTCGTCGAGAAGCCGTTCGGCCACGACCTCGCGAGCGCACGGGCGCTGAACGACGCCGTGCACCGCGAGCTCGACGAGCACCAGGTGCTGCGCATCGACCACTACCTCGGCAAGGAGACCGTGCGCAACCTCCTCGGCCTGCGCTTCCACAACGCGGTGTTCGAGCCGGTGTGGAACCGGCACCACGTCGAGCTCGTGCAGATCACGGTCGCGGAGACGATCGGCGTCGAGCAAGGGCGGGCCGGCTACTACGACGGTACGGGCGCGATGCGCGACGTGGTGCAGAACCACGTGCTGCAGCTCCTCGCCCTCGTGGCGATGGAACCGCCGTCCTCGCTCGACGCCGACGCCGTGCGCAACCAGAAAGTCGAGGTGCTGCGGGCGCTGTCGCCACTCGATCCCGCGGATGCGCCGCGGCTCGGCGTGCGGGCCCGATACGGACCCGCCATCGCGGGTGGCACGACGCTTCGCGGCTACCTCGACGAGGAGGGCGTCGCCCCGGATTCGACGACCGAGACCTTCGTCGCGGTGCGCGCCGAGATCGACAACTGGCGCTGGCGTGGCGTGCCGTTCCTGCTGCGCCACGGCAAGCGGATGCCGAAGCGCTTCACCGAAGTGCAGGTCCAGTTTCGCATGCCGCCGATCCAGCTCTTCAACCAGCCCGACGGGATGTCCGCGGCCGCCTACCGCCGGGCGCTGTCCGACGGCTCGCTGTGCGAGATCCGGCCGAACGTCCTCACCATCGGCATCCAGCCCGACGAGAGGATCGGGCTGTCGTTCGGCGTCAAGCGCCCCGGGCCGGAGATGCTGATGGCGCAGGCCGCGCTCGAGTTCGACTACCGCGCGCACTTCGGCGTCGAGCCGGCGGATGCCTACGAGCGGCTCCTGCTCGACGCCATCAACGGCGACGCGACGCTCTTCCTGCGCGCCGACGAGATCGAGGCGAGCTGGCGCTACTGCGACTCGGTGCTCGCCGCGTGGCGCGAGCCGGGCGCGGTGCCGCTGCACGAGTACCCCGCCGGAACGTGGGGACCGGAGGCCGCCGACCGGCTGTTCCAGGGCTGCGAGGGCGGCTGGTCGCGCGGCTGATCACGCGTGCGGTGCCACGGCGGATCGCGCCGACGGCGCGAGGGCGCGCGCGCGCCGGCTACAGCGGCCAGGCCCAGTTCGCGACCTCGGGCCGGTCGATGCCGTGCTCGTGGGCGTAGGCGCGGCAGTCGATCTGCAGGTCGCGCATGCGCTCCTTGAAGTGCGCCCCGGCCACCTGCAGCCGAGGCACGCGGTTGATCACGTCGATCGCCAGGCTGAAGCGGTCGGTCTCGTTCTCGATCGCGAGCTCCAGCGGCGTGTTGATGTTGCCCCGCTCCTTGTAGCCGCGCACGTGGAGGTTGCGGTGGTTGGTGCGCCGGTAGGCGAGGCGGTGGATGAGCCAGGGGTAGCCGTGGAAGTTGAAGATGACCGGCTTGTCCACCGTGAAGAGGCTGTCGAAGTCGCGGTCGGACAGGCCGTGCGGATGCTCGCTCGCGGGCGTCATCCGGAACAGGTCGACGACGTTGACGAAGCGGATCCTGAGGTCCGGGAAGCCCTGCCGCAGCAACGCGGTGGCGGCGAGCGCCTCCTTCGTGGGTATGTCGCCGCAACCGACGATGACCACGTCCGGCTCGCCGCCGTCGTCGTTGCTCGCCCAGGCCCAGATGCCGAGGCCCTTGGTGCAGTGGCGTATCGCCGCGTCCATGTCCAGGTACTGCAGGTGCGGCTGCTTGTCGCAGACGATCACGTTGATGTCGTTGCGGCTGCGCAGGCAGTGGTCGGCGGTGGCGAGCAGGCAGTTGGCGTCCGGGGGCAGGTAGATGCGGGTGACCTCGGGGTTCTTGTTGACGACGACGTCGAGGAATCCGGGGTCCTGGTGCGTGAAGCCGTTGTGATCCTGGCGCCACACCGTCGAGGTGACGAGCAGATTGATCGACGCGATCGGGGCGCGCCACGCGATGCGGTCGCTGATCGCGAGCCACTTGGCGTGCTGGTTGTACATCGAGTCGATCACGTGCACGAAGGCCTCGTAGGTGGCGAAGAAGCCGTGCCTGCCGGTCAGGACGTAGCCCTCGTACCAGCCTTCGAGCGTGTGCTCCGAGAGCACCTCCATCACCCGGCCGTCGGGCGAGAGCTCGCCCCCGTCAAGGTCCTCGGGCAGGTACTCCGCGAGCCAGAGCTTCTTGCTGGCCTCGTAGATCGCGTCGAGCTTGTTCGAGGTGGTCTCGTCGGGACCGAAGACGCGGAAGTTCGTCGGGTTGTCGCGCACGATGTCGCGCAGCATCGCGCCCAGCGGCCTCGTGTTCATCGCGCTCGACTGCGCGGGCCTTGCCACCGGCACGGCGTAGTCGCGGTAGTCCGGCATGCGCAGGTCGCGGCGAAGCAGCCCGCCGTTCGCGTTAGGGTTCGCGCTCATCCGCATCGTCCCGCCCGGCGCCTGCGCGCGCAGCTCGGCCACGAGCCGCCCGTCCGCGTCGAACAGCTCCTCCGGTCGGTAGCTGCGCAGCCACGCCTCGAGCTCGCGCAGCTGCTGCGGGTCCTCGTGGACGCCCGCGAGCGGCACCTGGTGCGAGCGCCAGTACCCCTCGACGCGGTGCCCGTCGACCCACTTCGGCCCGGTCCAGCCCTTGGGGGTGCGCAGCACGATCATCGGCCAGCGCGGGCGGCGGGCCACCTTCGTCGCGCGAGCCTCGCGCTGAATCGCGCGGATGTCCGCGAGGCACCGATCCAGCGTGTCCGCCATCAGGCGATGCATGGCCGGCGGATCGTCGCCCTCGACGAAGTGCGGCGTCCAGCCGTAGCCGCGGAACAGGCTCGCGAGCTCGTCCGCGGGGATGCGCGCCAGGATCGTCGGGTTGTTGATCTTGTAGCCGTTGAGGTGCAGGATCGGCAGCACCGCCCCGTCCCGGACGGGGTTCAGGAACTTGGTCGAGTGCCAGGCGGTGGCGAGCGGCCCCGTCTCGGCCTCGCCGTCGCCGACCGCCACCGCCACCAGCAGGTCGGGGTTGTCGAACGCGGCGCCGAAGGCGTGCGAGATCGAATAGCCGAGCTCCCCGCCCTCGTGAATCGAGCCCGGCGTTTCCGGGGTGCAGTGGCTGCCGATCCCGCCCGGGAAGGAGAACTGCTTGAAGAAGCGGCGCATGCCCTCCTCGTCCTCGCTCTTGTCGGGATAGATCTCCGAGTAGGTGCCCTCGAGGTAGACCGGTCCGAGAACGCCCGGCGCGCCGTGGCCGGGGCCGGCGAGGAAGATGGCCTGCTGCGCGTGATCGACGATCAACCGGTTGAGGTGCACGTACATGAACGCGAGGCCGGGGCTCGATCCCCAGTGGCCGAGCAGGCGGCGCTTGATGTGACGCGGGGCGAGCGGCTCGCGCAGCAGCGGATTGTCCTGCAGGTAGATCATCCCGGCCGCGAGGTAGTTGCACGCACGCCAGTAGGCGTCGAGTTGCGCGAGTCGATCCTCGTTCACGGCACTCGAGGGCGTCAGGGGTCCGGCCATCTCGTTCATCGCGGGTCCTCCGGAGTGGTGCAGGCGGACATCGGGCTCATCGAAGCGGGGATCCGGCCCCGTGCCGGGCCGCCGGGCGGCGGCTGCGCCGATGAGCGCCGACTCAACCGGCCTTGCGCGCGGCCTTGCCCGCCCGGGCGACGTTGCGCCCCGCCTGCCCGGCGGCCGCGTCGGCCTGCGTCGCAGTCGCGACGGCATCGGCGGGTCCGTCGACCGACTGCGGCGCGCGCGGCTCCTCGAGCAGCGCAACCATGCGCCGGTAGAGCTTCTCGACCAGTTCCTCCTGGAACTCGATCATCCAGACGACATTGGTGTTCTTGGCCGCTTCCCCGGCAATCTCGGTGACGAGTTCGAGGACCTGGAAGCGTTCTTCGCGCGACAACGGTTTCATCGTCTGCTCCGTCGGTGGTGGGTGGGTGGTGGGTGGATGGTCGTCGCGACCGCAGGGCGACCGACCGTATGCCTTGACCGGATGGCGGCTGCCCGGCGGGGGACCTGGCTTCGACGCTACGACCAGTCGATGACGGCTTTGCGACCACATGGCCTAGGCAGTCGCGGCGGTCGCCTCCATCGCGAGCCGGCCCGCATCGTCCTCCACCCAGAGGCGGAAGGCCGACGGGTCGTCGCCCTGGCTTCCGCGCACGAGGAACGGTGCGGTATCGAAGACGGGCCGCAACGCGCGAAACGCGAAGGCGCTCAGGTGCGCTTCGGGCCGGTGCGCGCGCAGCAGCTCGAGCAGCAGCGTGGCGAGGAGCGGTCCGTGCACGACGAGCCCCGGGTAGCCCTCGACCGTGGTCGCATAGCGCCGGTCGTAGTGGATGCGGTGGCCGTTGAAGGTCAGCGCGGAATAGCGGAACAGCAGCACGTCGTCGGGAACCCAGCGCGCCTCGAAGTCGGCGCTCGCCGGGACGCGCTGCGCCGCCAGCGCCGGCTCGCGGGGCCCCGGCGCGTCGCGATAGACGATGTCGTGGTGCTCGACGAGGGCGGGAGACGCGCCGCCCGCACACGTCAGCTCGTGGCGGACGGTTACGAACACCAGCGGGCCGCTGCGTCCCGATTTCTCGACGACGCTCTCGATCGTCGAGCGGCGCGTCAACGCGTCCCCGATGCGGATCGGCGAACGGAAGGCGAACCGGCTGCCCGCCCACATCCTGCGCGGCAGGGGCACCGGCGGCAGGAAGGCGCCGCGCCTCGCGTGCCCGTCGGAGCCGAGCTCCGAGCGGCGGTGCGCGGGCAAGAAGTAGAGCCAGTGCCAGAGCGGGGGAAGCAGCGTGCCCGGCGCGGGACGCAGCGCCTCGCGATCCAGCGTCGCCGCGAGCGCGGCGTACGGCGCGGCGGTGACGAGGTCGCTCGCCACCTCCTCGCGCCCGACCCACGCCTTCAGCGATGTGCCCGGGGCGTCCATCTTTGCGTTCCATGAGGAGTGTAGCGCGGCGCCGCCTTTGCCGCGTAAGCTTGCACCACGGACGCGCCACCGACGCCGGACCGCCCGCGCCGGGCGAACAGCCGGCTTCCGCGGCGCCACCCCGCCCGACCTCGTCGATGAAAGCCCTGCAGCACCCGAATCTCGACCCGCTGCTGTTCGGCTCGCCGCTGCGGCGTCCCTGGGTGGCGAAGCTCACGATCGCCGTCCTGGGCGTGCTGCTCCTCTTCGCGCTGGCGATGGCGCTCCTCACGTTCTCGGCCATGGGCCGCGACGGCACGACGCTGTTCGCGAGGGTCCTCGCCGCGTCGTCGCTGCTCTCCCTCGTCCCGCTCGCGGTGCTGTGGTGGCTCGACCGCCGCGAGAGGGAGTCGCCGTGGCTGTTCGCGGTCGCCTTCCTGTGGGGCGGCGTGATCGCCGCGTGGCTGTCGATGCCGCTCAACACGCTGATCCTCATCTCGATCGACCAGTGGGTCGCGCAACACCCCGAGGTCACAGGCCTGCTCGGCGCCGACGCGGCGCGCATGATCGGCGCGCCGATCGCCGCGCCGCTGGTCGAGGAGACGGCGAAGGGGCTGGGCCTCGTGCTCCTCGCGGTCCTGCTGCGCGCCGAGTTCGACAACATGCGCGACGGCCTGGTCTACGGGGCGCTGGTCGGCGCCGGATTCAACTGGATCGAGTCCGCGCTCTACGTCGCGCAGGGCTACGAGCAGTTCGGCGAAGCCCCCTGGGGCCTGCAGCTCGGCGCGCGCTACGCGCTCTTCGGGCTCGGCGGCCACGTGCTGTTCTCGGGGCTGTTCGGCGCGTTCCTCGGTCTCGCCCGCCAGATGAGGAGCGGCTGGCGCTGGTTCGTGCCGCTCGCGGGCCTCGCGCTCGCGATGGTCACGCACGCGCTGAACAATGTCCTGCCGCTCGTGGGCACGCTGATCGCCGGCGCGGCGGGCGAGCCGCCGCCGCAGACGATCGAGGCGCCCCCCCAGGTGGGTTTCGTCGAGGCGTGGCTGTCGGCGAGCCTCCTCCAGCTCGTCGTGTTCCTGCCGTTCGTGCTGCTGGTCGCGTGGATGCTCGTGAAGAGCGGCCGCTGGGAGCGCGAGGTGATCCGCAGCGAGCTTGCGGGCGAGACCGCCGGGGTCGTCGCGCCGGAAGAGATGCCGGCGATCGAGGGGGACGGCGCGTTCCGAACGCGGCGCATCGACCGCCTGCATCCCAGGGAGTCGGCTGGGCTCGTGCGCCTCCAGCACGAGCTCGCGTTCCGCAAGCGCCGCGTGCGGCTGCGCGGCCGCGACCCAGAGGCCGACCCACTCGTCGCGCGCTGGCGCGAGGAGATCCGCCAGCTGCGAGCGACCTTCACCGGAACGAAAGGGTGATCGCTTCCGCGAAGAAGCAGGCCGGTCGCATCCGGCACGCCGCCGCGCAACGCGCGTTGATCGCGAGCGCGCTTGCGAGCGTGCTTGCGACAGCGCCCGGCCCGTCGAGCGGGGAGCCGTGGGCCGAGCTCGGACGCGAGATCAGCTGCACCGTCTGGTACGACCCGCAGTCGATCCGCAGGGTTGATCCGGACGTGATCGAGATCCGCCTGCTGTACGAGGGCCCCGGCGTGCCGCCGTGGATGGACGACTGGACAAGGGTACGGGGATGCGACGTCCGGATCGAGACGTTGCGCGTCCGTTGCGCGGACAGGACCTTCCAGGTGATGGAGATCCTCGAGATCGCGCCCGGCAATGCGCCGCTGCAGGCCGACGGCGCCTTCCCATCGTGGCGGCCCCGCGAGCCGCGCGGCTGGCACTATCCGCCCGGCTGGCGTCGCGACATCCAGCCGGCGACGACCTACGCGGCCGTCCATGCCATGGCGTGCGCGAACGCCCCGCGGTGAAGACGCTGGAGAGCGAGGCCGACCACGTGATGCGCGCGGCAATCGCCGCGCTGGCCTGCTGGGTCGGCGCGGGGGTACTGTGAACCTGTCGGCCAAACCGATGGTGGCGCGGCGGTGATCCCGATCCAGGACCTGCTCGCCCGGATCCGTTGGGACCCGGCGCTGCGCGGATCGCGGTTCGAGCTCGGCTGCCTCGACCACGTTCAGGGACGCATCGTCCGCGTGCCGCTGTCCGACGTCGAGGCCGAGCCGGGCGATCGGTTCGCGCTGTCGATCGCCGACGAGGACGGCGTCGTCCGCTCGATCCCGCTGCATCGCGTACGCGTCGTCTGGCAGGACGGCACGCCGGTCTGGCGGCGCCCGCCGTCGCCGACACGCCGCTGAACCGCGCCGCCTACCGGCCGTCCGGAGTACGCGGGGCCGATGCGCGCGTGCGGGCAGAGCGCATCGACTCGACTGCCTCGTCCTCGCCGACGTCGCGCCACGCCTGGTAGGCGTCGGCCACGGCGAACGAGAGACCGTGGCGGACGTTGGCGCAGTAGAGCGCATCGACGCGGTCGGCCAGGTCGGCCAATGACCGGCCGTGCCCGGTGGGCACGGCGACGACGAGCCGGCCGACGCCCCGCGCGCGCAGTGCCGCGATCGCCGCCCGCAGCGTCGACCCGGCAGCGACACCGTCGTCGACCAGGATCACGGTGCGGCCCGCGACGTCGAGCGCTCGCCCGTCGCGGAAGAGCGCCACGCGACGCCGCACCTTCTCGCGGGCCTTCGCGGTGCCCTCCTCGACCTCGGCGCTGGAGAGCCCGAAGCGCGCCGCGGCCCGGGTGTCGACCCAGGTGCTGTCGTCGAATGCGACGGCGCCATAGCCCGCTTCGGTGGTCCATGGCAGCAGGACCTTGCTCACCACCGCCACGTCGAGCTCGAGGTCGAGCGCCTTTGCAATCGTACTGGCGACCGGCACGCCGCCCGACGGGATGCCCAGCACCAGCGCGTCGCTGCCGCGGAAACCGGCAAGCATCCCCGCGAGCGCCTGCCCGGCGTAATCGCGGTCGCGGAACACCTGCGCACGGTCCCGCAACTCCGGGAGGTCGCGGAGCGACGTGGTTCTTGTCGAGGGCATCGATGGGGCGGAACGTTCCGGGTCGCAACGGTCTCCAGTTGGGGCCGGCGTCCACGCATTTCCAGCATGCCGGCCAACTCGAGCGGCAGGCGGGCGCATTGAGCCCGCGCAAGCCGGCATGCAACGGACGGGTCCATGATCCGACCGTGAGGCCCGCCCTGGCCGAGATGTCTGAACCGACGACGGGAGGCGCGATGAAGATCCTGATCCCCGTGGATGGCAGCCCCTGCAGCGATGCCGCGCTCGAATTCGTCGCTGCACGGCCGTTCCGCGACGGCGACCACCCGCAGATCGACCTGCTGAACGTCCAGTTGCCAGTGCCGCCGCGCGCGGGACGGGCCGTCGGCGCCGAGATCGTCCGCGCGTGGCACGAGGCGAACTCCCAGAAGGTGCTGAAGCCCGCGATCGACACGCTGTGGCGGGCGAACATGGATCCCGCCTGGACCTACCGGGTCGGCAACCCCGGGCTCGAGATCGCGAGATGGGCCGACGACCACGGCACCGACCTCATCGTCATGGGCTCCCACGGGCACACCGCGGTCAAGGGGCTGCTGTTCGGCTCGGTCACGGAGAAGGTGCTCGCGTCGACCGCGGTGCCGGTTCTCGCCATACGCGAGGCGAAAGCGCCGCGGCGCAAGTCGCTCGAGGTCGCGATCGCGCTCGACGGCAGCGCCTACGGCGCGGCGGCCGCGCGCTACGTCGTCGCCCATCGCGCGCTCTTCGGACCGCGCCCCGTGTTCACGCTGCTCCACGTCGCGGAGGCCGCCGATCCGCTGGAGTTCGAGAGCGTGCTCGACCCCGCTCGCGACCAGTTCGCGGCCCAGGGCATCGAGGCCGCCGAGGCACGGCTCGTCGGCAACGCGGCGACCGAAATCGCCAACTACGCGCGCTCCGCGAAGCCCGACATCCTGGTGATGGGATCGCACGGGCACGGGCTGCTGACCGCGGCGTTCCTGGGCTCCGTCGCCTGGCGCGTGGCGGCGAGCTGCCGCACGCCGTTGCTGCTCGTCCGCAAGCCGTAGTCGCCCGCTTCGGGCCACGAGGGCGCTCGCCGCGCTCGCTGGGGCGGCGGCGCCGTGCCGGGACGCCGGCGCGCCGCGCCGTTCGCCGAGTCACACCAGGCGGTCGAGCAGCCACCCCGCCGCGCCGCAGGCGGCGACCACGAGCCACGGCGGCAGCTTCCACCGCATCAACGCGACGAGCGCCACCGCCGCGAGCGCGACGTCGCCGGGGTCGCGGATCGCGCTGGTCGCCACCGGATGGACGAGCGCCGCGAGGAGCAGGCCCACCACCGCGGCGTTGACGCCCGCAAGCGCGGCCTGCATGCGTGCGCCGTGCCGCAGCGCCTCCCAGAACGGCAACGCGCCGGCGACGAGCAGGAAGGCCGGCGCGAAGATCGCGACCAGGGCGATAGCGCCGCCGATCCAGCCGCTCGGCGCGCCATGCATCGACGCGCCGAGGAACCCGGCGAACGTGAACAGCGGTCCCGGCACCGCCTGCGCCGCGCCGTAGCCCGCAAGGAACGTCTGCTCGTCGACCCAGCCGCGCGGCACGACCTCGGCCTGCAGCAGCGGCAGCACCACGTGCCCCCCGCCGAAGACCAGCGCACCCGCCCGGTAGAAGGCGTCGACCATCGCGATCGCCGGGTCCGGCGCGAGGCGGGCCGCGAGCGGCAGCCCGGCGAGCAGCACGAGGAACAACGCGAGCCACGCCGCCCCGGCACGGCGGCTCACGCCGGTCGACAGCGGCTCGTGTAGCGCGAGCGCCGGCGGCTCGAGCAGGAGCACGCCGGCGATACCCGCGGCGACGATCACACCCACCTGCGTCCACGGCGAGACGACGAAGGACACGACGGCGGCGGCGGCCAGCGTGATCGCGAGCTTCACCGCGCCGGTCGACAGGTTGCGCGCCATGCCCCAGACCGCCTGCGCGACCACTGCGACGGCGACGACCTTGAGGCCGTGCAGGACGCCGGCAGGGACCGCGTCGCCGAAGCGCGCGATGCCGATCGCGAACAGGATCAACGCGACCGCCGAGGGCAACGTGAAGCCCGCCCACGCCGCGAGGGCGCCTGCGTAGCCCGCGCGCACGAGGCCGAGCGCCATGCCGAACTGGCTGCTCGCCGGACCCGGCAGGAACTGGCAGAGCGCGACGAGATCCGCGAAGCTGCGCTCGCCGAGCCAACGCCGGCGGATCACGAATTCTTCGCGGAAGTAGCCGATGTGCGCGACCGGCCCGCCGAACGAGGTCAGGCCGAGGCGAAGGAAGACGCGGAACACCAGCCACGCGCCGCGCCCGGGGTCGCCTTGGTCATCCACGTGCGTGCATTCCCGGATTGGTCTCGCCGCGCTGCATCATAGTCGATCGGCTGCGCCTGGCGGCCCCGACCACGGACGCCTTCGACAACCCCGCCGGATTCGGGCAGGATGTTCGCGCACGGCGCGGCGCCCCGCCCTTCGGCCGGTGACGCACGATGCCGGGAGCTTGCGCGATGCGAATCCGCCGGACATCTTATGCGACGGTCAGGGCCGTGGCCGCAGCATGCGCTCTCGCGCTGGTCGCAACGGCGGCCGCCGAGGACATCGGCCAGGTGAAAGTCGCGCGCGGGACGGTTACGATCGAGCGGGCCGGCACGCAACTGCCCGGCAACGCGGGGATGCGCCTCAAGCGCGCCGACGTGGTGACCACAGGCGTGGACGGCTCCGTCGGCATCACGATGAGCGACAACTCGCTCGTCTCCGCGGGGCCGAACAGCACGATCGCGCTGGACCGCTACGAATTCGACCCGACGACCCACCAGGGCCGCTTCGACGCGACGCTGCGCAAGGGCTCGCTCGCCGTGGTCTCGGGGCGCATCGCGAAGCAGTCGCCGGACGCGATGACCGTGCGCACGCCGGCCGCCGTCCTCGGTGTGCGCGGGACGGAATTCGTCGTCCACGTCGATGGCCCGTAGCGCCCGCCGCGCTGCGCGCTGGTGGACGGCGCGCGCCGTGGCCGCGGTCGCGGCGATCGCGTTGACCGCGTGCGCCACGCGGCAGGAGACCGTCGTCCTGCTGCCGGAGAAGGACGGACACGACGCCGCCGTGGTGGTGCGGCAGGGCGACACGCAGTCGGTGCTCGACAAGCCCTACGCTGCCGCGCAGGTGGACCGCGCGGGGACCCGGACCTACGTGGCGAGCCCCGCCGAGGTCGACCGGCTGTTCGGGCCGGCGCTGGCGGCGCAGCCGGCCCGCCCGGCGCGATTCACGCTGTACTTCGTCGAGGGCACCGACCGCCTCACGGAGGAGTCGGCGCGCATGTTCGACAGCGTGCTCGCCGAGATCGCGCGCAATGCCGTGCCGGACATCGTGGTCGTCGGCCACACCGACCGCGTCGGCAGCGACGCCGCCAACGACGTCCTGGCGCGGCAGCGCGCGGAAGCGGTGCGCGCGGCGCTGCTGCAGCGGGGCATCGCCGCCGACAGCGTCGCGGCGGAAGGGCGCGGCGAGCGCGAGCCGCTCGTGCCGACCGCCGACGGCGTGGCCGAGCCGCGCAATCGCCGCGTCGAGATCGTGGTCCGCTAGGAAAGCGCGGCCCCTCCCGGTCCCCGCCACCGCAGCGCGAGCACGGTCATGTCGTCGCCCGGAACCGCGCCCGCGGCGAACGCCCTGACGTCAGCAAGAAGCCGATCGACGACCGCACTCGCGCTCGTGTCGTCCGCACGCAACGTCATCAGCTGCGCCGCCACGCGCCGGCCGCCGTACAGCGCGCCGGAGGGATCCATCGCCTCGGTCACGCCATCGCTCACCACGACGAGGAGCTCGCCCGGCCGCATGAAGTAGCGGCTTCCCGCGTACGCGCAGTCGTCGACCACGCACAGCGGCGGGCCGCCTTCGCCCTCGACGCGGCGCGCGCTTGCGTCCCCCGGATGCACGGCCCACGGGGGTTCGTGTCCCGCGTTGCCGAACTCGAGCTCGCCCGTGTCGAGATCGAGGATGCCGGCGAAGGCGGTCACGAAGAGGAATTCGGGATTGTCGCGCGCGATCTCGACGTTCGCCGTCGACAGCAGCGTCGCGACCGTGGCGGCAGGCGTCCGCAGCATCGAGGCCTTGGCGAGCGCCTTGCTCACGGCCATGAAGATGCTCGCCGAGAGCCCCTTGCCCGCGACGTCGCCGACGATGAGGAACAGGCGCCGCTCGTCGAGCCGGAAGAAGTCGTACAGGTCGCCGCCGACCTCGGTCGCCGGCTCCATCGCCGCGGCAAGGTCGAGCCGGCGATCGTCCCGGAAGGGCTCGGCGCGCGGCAGCGTGCCGGCTTGGATCCGTCGCGCTGCCGCCAGCTCGCCTTCGATGCGTGCGCTCTCTTCGCGCTGCGCCTGAAGCGCCTGCGCGAGCGCGCGCCGCTGGCGGTGCGCCTCGGCGAGCGTCAGCACGATCACGCTGCCGAACACCAGCAGGACGCCCGCGCCCGGCGTGGCGGCGTCGAGCAGCAGGTGCTGCGCGCGAAACACCGCGAAGGCGCCGGCAGCGAGCAGGCCCACGCCGGAAAGCGCCAGCAGCGCGGCGTTGCGCGGCGCAATGCGCGGCGTGAGGACGACGACGAGGGCGGCGAGGAGGCCGAAGGCCGCGAGCTCCGCGAGCGCCGCCCAGGCCGGCCGAATCAGCGTCGCGCCGTCGAACAGGCTCTCGAGCAGCTGCGCGTGGATCTCGCTGCCCGGCATGCGCTGGCCGAGCGGCGTGGCCTGGACGTCGCCGAGCCCCAGCCCGGTGACGCTCACCAGCACCAGCTTCCGCGCGAAACGCTCGGGCGGGATCCGCCCCTCGAGCACATCCACCGCCGACACGAACCGCGCGGCGCTGCTCGGCGCGAAGTGGACGTGCACGCCCCCGTCGCGTTCGGTGGGCACGTAGAGGTCCGCGAGTGCGATGCCCTCGACGCGGGACCCCGCGACGTGCAGGCGCAGCGTCCGCGCCCCGGCCGCGACGCGGAGCATCTCGACCGCCAGCGCCGGCACCAGCGTCCCGCCCACGTTCGCGACCAGCGGGATGCGGCGGATCACGCCGGCGTCCGGCTCCACCGAGATGAGGCCCCAGCCCGAGGCCGCGCGATCGAGCTCCGGCAGGCTGGTCAGCGCGCCGGCGAAGCGGATCACATCAGGCTCGGGGGGCGACTCCAGTGCCACGCGCGGTTGCCATGCGCTCGCGTCGTCGACCGCGAACGGCACGGCGCGGAGCAACCGGCCCGTGGCATCCGGCATGCCCGCCACGACCAGCACCGACGGCGCGCCGGCGAGCGCGCGCGCGAGCACCGCATCGTTCGCCGGCAGCGCCGCCAGCGCCTGCCGCGCCGCCGCCGGGACGTCGGGACCGGCGCCCGCCAGCAGGCGCTCGGGCGACAGCGGGTCGGGCTCCGGCATGAGGATGTCGACCGCGATGGCCGCGGGGTCGTGCGCGGCGATCCCCGCGACCAGCGCGGCCAGCCGGTTGCGCGGCCACGGCCAGCGGCCGACGGCGGCGATGCTTCGCTCGTCGATCGCGACCACCACCGCGGGCATCGTTGCGATGTGCCGCGGCGCAAGCCGCTGGAGGGCGTCGAACCACGCCGTGCGCAGGCGCGCGCTTCCGTCCGGCACGAGCACGGCCAGCGCGGCGAGCCCCGCCGCGACGATCGCGCCGGCGATCCCGATCCGGCGTGTACGCAGCGGGCCGGCCGGCGGCGCGGCGCCGGCGCTCACAAGTCGATGACCATCCCGTCGTAGGCGGAGGACACGCGCAGCGGGGCGCCCGCGCGCGTGATCTCCTCGAGCCGCCGCGCCTCGGCGAGCACGCGGGCGATCGCCGCGTCGTCGAACGCGGGCTCGTGGTGGTACAGGCACAGGTGCCGCACGCCCGCCATCTGGCACAGCTCGACGCCGACGACGTTGCTCGAGTGTCCCCAGTCGGCCTTGACCGAGATCGCGTCGGCAAGCGAGTACATCGCGTCGAAGATCACCACGTCGGCGTCGCGGAAGAAGTCGGCGACCGCCTGCGTCTCCGCGGGGTCGGCGAGCGCGTGCTCGGAGTCGGTCGAGTAGACGATCGTGCGGCCGCCCGCCTCGAAGCGATAGCCGTAGGAGTCGCCCGAGTGGCGTTGCAGCTTCGCGGTCACCGTCATGCCGGCGACCTCGCGCGGTACGCCGGGCGAGAGGGTCACGAAGCGGATGTCGGCGCGCAGGTGGTCGAAGCGCACCGGAAACGACGGAGGATCCATCTGCCGCCGCAGCGCCTCCTCGAGCTCCGCATGGCAGCCGTAGACGAACAGCCGGTTCCCGGGAAGGTAGGCCGGGGTGAAGAACGGCAGTCCCATGATGTGGTCCCAGTGCACGTGGGACACGAACACGTGGTAGGTCTGCGGCGAGGCCGGCCCGTGCCGTGCCAGCATCGCCTGGCCGAACGGGCGCAGCCCGCTGCCGAGATCGCACAGCACGTGCCCGGGGCCGCCGGTCTCGATCTCGACGCAGGATGAGTTGCCGCCGAAGGTCCCCGCGGTGTCGAACCCGGCTTCGTCGAGAAAGCGCGCGATGTCGTCGTCGGACGCGAACGTCCGCCCGGACGCGGCGCGCAGCAGCACGGCCATCTTGCGCCGCAGCGCCGCAGCGTCGAGCGCCACCGGCAGCGAGCCGCGCGTGCCCCAGAAGCGGATGCGTCGCATCGGCGCGCGCGGCTCAACCGCGATCGAACGCCGCCAGTGCCGCGGGCGACATCGCGGCGAGCGCCTCGCGCACGTCCGGGTAGACCCTGAACAGCCCGTTGAAGCGGCTGATCGCGAAGATCTCGGCCACGACCGGCTGCAGGGTGGCGATGGCCAGCGCGGCGCCGCGGGCGTGCATGCGCTTCCCGGCGATCATCAGCACGCGCAGGCCGACGCTGCTGATGTACTCGACGCCGGAGAAGTCGAGCAGCACGCCGCCCTGCCCCGGAACGGCGGCGTCGAGCAGCGGCATCAGCGACTGCTCGAGCGACTGCGCCGCGCCGTGGTCGATGCGACCGGTCGGCGAAGCGACGACGACGTCGGCGAACTGGCGGCTTGCGAACTGCACGGCGGCCATGCCTCCACTCTCCTGCGCGAGGGCAGTCGGTCCGGCGGATTATACGGAACGCTGGGGCGCACACGCCCGTGGCGGGCGGCGCACCCCGTCACCGCGCCGCGGGCGCGGGCAGCGGCTCGTAGCCGTCGGTAAGGGCGCGCATGAACGCCACGATGTCGTCGATCTCGCGCTCGCTCAAGCCCAGGCGGCCCATCTCGTCCCGATTGACGTTCGCCGCGACCTCGGGCGCGGGCCAGCAGCGGCGAGCGCGCGCCTCGCCCTCGGCGAGCGCACCCTTGCAGCGCGGCCGCGCGTCGCGGTCGTTGTAGAACTCCACGACCGCGCGCAGCGACGCGAAGTAGCCGTTGTGCATGTACGGCGGCGACAGGTCGACGTTGCGCAGCGTCGGCATCTTGAACTTGCCGTTCTCGGAGCGCTTCTTCACCACCGCGCCGAGCCCGAGGTCGACGTGCCGCTCGCCCGCCGGATTGAACTGTCTCGACTGGCGGTAGAACGGGTTGCCGGAATGACGCGGCACGCCCAGGTTGTCGTAGGTGAAGTCGGTGAAGAGCGGCGGCTCGCCGCCGGGACCGCGCCGGCTCGGGTGGCAGGCGGCGCAGTTGCCCTTCTTCTCGTCCTCGAAGAGCGCGAGCCCGCGGGCCTCCTCGGGCGAGAGCGTCGCCTTGCCCGCGAGCCAGGCGTCGTACTTGGACGTGAACGGCGCGAGCTCGGCCGAGCGCTCGTACGCGGCGATCGCGGCGGCGATGCGGTCGTAGGCCGCGTCGACGTCGTCGAGCGCGCCCGGCCCCCAAAGCCGGTCGAAGCGCGCGGCGAGCCGCGCGGAAGCGCGCACCTTCTCGACCAAGGTGCGCTTGTCGGGGTTGGCCATCTCCACCGGGTTGAGGAACGGCCCCTTGGCCTGTTCCTCGAGGCTCGTCGCGCGGCCGTCCCAGAACTGCCCGCCGACGTAGTGCCTCTCCTTCGGGTCGAAATGGAACGGCGGGGAGAACGCCATGTACATCGCCGAGGGCGTGTTGCGGCTGCCGAAACGGTGACGGTGCGCGCCCTTGGAGGTCGGCTGCTTCGAGTCCGGATCGGTGAAGCCATGCCCGGGTTCGTGGCAGGTCGCGCACGCCTGACCGGCGGGCTCGGAGAGGCCTGCGTCAAAGAACAGCAGCCGGCCGAGCGCGACGATTGGCGGCGTGCCGGCGTCTTCGGAACCCGGCTCGGCACGCAAACCGGGCGGCGCGCCGCCGAGCAACGCCACGGTCAACAGCACAAGGGCCTGAGCGGCCTTTCGATCCATTGCATCGACTCCGCGTCCCGGGTTCGCAACCCGTTTGCATGCCATTGTGCCGCCGAGCCCGCGTCCACCGCCGTGCGGCGGCATCGACCCTGCGCTGGATCAAGGCGACGGCCCGATGCGCGACGCATGGCTGCCGGATCCCGGCATCGATCGCGGCCGCGGCGCCCGATCCGGCGGGTGTCCGGTGCCGGGCCCCTTGAAACGGGCGTCGGCGATCGCAAACCTTTCCCGATACGCGCTGTCCATGTTGTTCCGGGCGACATCTCCCCGGCCGCCCAACCTTGGATCCGGGCGCGAGACTGGCCCGCACCCCCCGAATTCTCGACCCGCGATGACACTGAGCCGCCGCGCCTTCCTCGCCGCTTCCGCGTCCGCCACGGCGCTTGCGGCGCTCGGCCCGCTCGCGCGGCGGGCTTGGGCCGAGCCGCGCCTCCCCGAGGTGGTCGACCTCGACCTGCACGACGCCCGGCGCGATCGCGCGGTGCCGGTGCGCCTCTACATGCCGGCCGGCGCCACCGCCGAACGGCCGGCGCCGCTGGTGGTGTTCTCGCACGGCATCGGCGGTTCGCGAATGGGGTACCGCTACCTGGGCGGCCACTGGGCGAACGCGGGCTATGCGAGCCTGCACCTGCAGCACGTCGGCAGCGATCGCAGCGTCTGGACCGGCGGCAACCCCCTGGCCTTGCTCGGGCGACTGCTGGACGCCGCCCAGGAAGCGGAGGCGATCGCCCGCGTGCACGACCTGCGCTTCGCCCTCGACCGCGTGCTCTCGGGGGAGGCCGGCCGGCGCATCGACGGCCGGCGCGTGGTCGCGGCCGGGCACTCCTACGGCGCC
>Ga0114939_10001251_pt1 | contig 20253 bp, 21 predicted proteins | sample AshMeaCrysSpring_FD_87196 | JGI IMG/M metagenome (GOLD analysis project Ga0114939, IMG submission 87196) | Groundwater microbial communities from Big Spring, Nevada to study Microbial Dark Matter (Phase II) - Ash Meadows Crystal Spring | ecosystem: Environmental > Aquatic > Deep subsurface >...
GTGGTTAAGGCCAATCGTTAATCCATGCACTCACTTGCTAGGTAACTGCCAAGTTGATTAATCGCAATAATTAATCAACTTTAGGCATGCTAGAATGAGCTGAAATTAACGAGCATATATGTTTATTGTGTTTTTTGTTTCAGTTTGGCGGTTTAGAAAATGAGGATTTCTTTTGAATATTCTGCTTGCTTGCGACTGCAACTCCGTCACTCTGCCAATGATTGCCTTTATTCAGGCAGAGGGTTATCGTGTTACCCATGTCGATAATGGGCACGCAGCCTTAGCAGTCTATAAGAATGAACATTTCGATCTGGTGTTGATGGATGTTGATATGCCAGAAATGGGTGGCATTGAGGTAACGCGTCACATTAAAGCGTTAAGTGCGGCTCGCTGGATACCGATTATGATGATGATCGGTCTGTCAGACGAAGATCATATTATCCCTAGCCTTGATGCGGGTGCAGATGAATATTTGATGAAACCCATTAACTTCGATATTTTTCTAGCTCGTTTGCGTTCAATCAAACGGATTGTTTCAATACAGGACAATCTGAATGGCATTCTCGACAATGTTTATGAAGCAATCCTAACCATTGACCATGTCGGCACAATCCAAAGTTTCAATCAGTCGGCAAAACGTATTTTCGGTTACAGCACTCATGAGGTGATTGGAAACAACGTAAAGATGTTGATGCCATCGCCCTATAGGAATGAGCATGATGGTTATTTGTCTCGTTACCAGCAAGATCGCACGCCACACGTGATTGGTATTGGTCGCAAAGTTCAGGGCTTGCGTAAGAGCGGCGAGGTTTTTCCGATGCGTATTTCTGTGACGGAGATTCGTCGTCAGGGTGAAAGTCATTATGTTGGACTAGTCAGCGACATTTCTCAACAGGAGTTAGCGCAAGAGCGCGCAGAAGCCGATGCCAAAAAGATAAGCGACGACGCGCGTTTTATAAAGCCCTTGCGGATGCTCTGCCCGGCATGGTCGGTTATTGGGACAAAAATTTGCGTTGTCATTTCGCTAATTATGCTTATCTGGAATGGTTCGGTAAACCATCGGAAGCCATTGTCGGTCATAGCATCAATGAGTTGATGGGTGAGGCGCTTTACGCACGTAATGAACCCTATATTTTCGCCGCCCTTGCGGGTGTTCCTCAAAAATTCGAGCGTGTGCTAACTAAACCTGATGGCAGTATGGGGCATACCTTGACGCATTACATACCGGACATTGATCTAGAGGGTAGAGTCAACGGGTTTACTGTGCTAGTTACCGATGTAACCGCACTTAAGGAAGCCGAATCTGAGCTCAAACTTGCTGCCAGTGTTTATCAAAACACCATTGAAGGCATTATGATCACCAATGCCGAGGGTGGCATTTTGTCCGTTAATCCCGCCTTCACCGAGATTACAGGATACGCTGCCGAAGAAGTCATCGGACAGAACCCCCGCATGCTCAATTCTGGTAAGCACGATCAGAAGTTTTTTGCACAAATGCGGCAAAGATTAAACCAAGAGGGTTGGTGGCGAAGAGATATATGGAATCGAGATAAAGAAGGTGCTGTGTTCTTGGCGCATATGACGATCCATAAGATACAAGATCAAGGAGGTCAGACTTTTCGCTACGCAGGCATGTTTCATGACATCACAGAACGCTGGCGTAAAGAAGAGCATGTTAGGCACTTGGCCTTTCACGATGCCTTGACAGACTTAGAGAATCGCCCGTCATTGATGGAACGACTTGATCGTCATATGTCACTGTCAGAAAGCGAAACACGTAATCTGGCGGTTCTGTTTCTTGATCTTGATCAGTTCAAGGATGTTAATGACACGCTTGGACACGAGATAGGCGACGATTTACTGAAGTCAGTGGCGCAAAGACTTCAAGCATTGGTGCGGCATGCGGATACGGTCGCTCGCTTAGGTGGCGATGAGTTTGTGATTCTGTTCGATAATCCGTCCAACGAGGACGAAGTAGCAAAAATAGCCTCTCGTATCTTAATTTCCATTAATGAACCTATGGCACTTCAGGGTAATATTGCTCAGGTAGGAACATCCATAGGTATCGCCTTATATCCCCAAGACGGTCGGACGTCGGCTGAGTTAATTCAGCATGCAGATATGGCTATGTATGCAGCAAAAAAGGCAGGTAAGAATACTTATCGCTTCTTTCAGAACACCATGACTGCTCATAACGATGCTTAATGCGCGCTGGTTACTTTTATGCTATGTGTGAATCAGAAGCTCTGACTTATGGCGAATAATTGGAATATTCCTGCTTGGCTAGAGGCGGAAATTCGTGAGCGTGATAAATCTTGTGTTTATTGTGGTGTTGAATTTACAACTGCAAATATATCCAAGAAAAGCTGTGCGAGTTGGGAGCATATAATTAATGACGAATCAATAATTTCAAAAGAAAACATTGCATTGTGTTGTTGTGGCTGTAATTCTAGTAAAGGTCAAAAAGGCCTTTCTATTTGGTTGCAGTCAAGTTATTGTAAAAAACGTGGAATCACGCAGGAGTCAGTTTCGCAAGTTATTAAAGAAGCTATTGCTCGCGGGCTATAACCGTATTATGGCGCAACCTGACTAAACCGCCATCCCACAAGCCACACCGCTTGCCCAGGCCCACTGAAAGTTATAGCCGCCTAAATCACCCGTCACGTCTAACACTTCACCGATGAAATATAATCCCGATTGCGTTAAGGCTTCCATGGTTTTCGATGAAATGGCTTGGGTATCGACACCACCCACGGTGACTTCTGCTTTGCCATAGCCGTCGGTTGCCGTTGGGGTAATTTGCCAGTTTTGTAACGCCTCAGCCCAAGTACGCAATGTCTCGTCTGGCAGTTCGGCGGGTTTGCCCTCGAGCGGATGCAACATCCAGTAATAATCAGCAAGGCGTTTAGGCAGATGCGAACGCAACCAAGGTCGCAGCTCTTTATTCTGTGCTTTAAGTGCCAACACCTCACAAGCCGCATCAAGCTGAGGTAATAGGTTAACTCCAATCGCCAGCCCTTCGCGCCACAGGTTAGAAATGAGCAATACCACAGGTCCACTGATGCCTGTATGGGTAAACAACAGATCACGTGTCCATGCGTGACCTTGACAAGATAGGGTGGCAGGCAAGGAAATGCCTGCCAACGCTGCCCAATCAGGCAAGTCAATGCTTAATCCAACCAGCCCAGGGCGCAAAGGCACCACAGGAATGTCGAACTGCTTGGCAATGCGATAGCCAAAATCGGATGCTTTAAGTTTGGGATAAGACAAAGCACCCGTCGCTACAACGAGTTTGGGTGTGGTGAAGCTGCCTTGCGATGTTTGCATGCAGTAGTGCGGCCTTGTTTCTTCTGCCTCTGGCATATGACTAGGATGAGAGCCATATTCAACGCCATTCACACTGCAATTCAGTCGTATTTCAACGCCTGCCCAATCGCATTCGGTGCGTAACATGGCAATGATCTCGCCAGCGCCATGGCGGGTGAAGAGTTGACCGTGATCGCGCTCTTCATAGTCAATGCTGTGCCGTTCAACCAAGTCGATAAACAAGGATGAGTGATAGCGTGCCAATGCCGATTTGACGAAGTGCGGATTTTGGCTGTGGAAATTGACTGGCGCAACCCAACGATTGGTGAAGTTACATTTTCCTCCACCCGAAATACGAATTTTAGCCCCCGCTTTGGGGGCGTGGTCGATGATGAGAACGCGCAGACCACGATAGCCTGCGGTGGCGGCGCACATCATGCCAGATGCGCCCGCACCAACAATAATCAGATCCCAATGGCTGGGTGTTGCTCTGCTTATCACCTTAATAAACGAGACTGCTGCCTGTCATTTCACTGGGTTGCTCAATGTCCATCATGTGCAATAGCGTTGGCATGACATCGGGTAGTGAACCCCCTTCGCTTCTCACTTGGAAAGGGCGATCGCTCATCACCACCAGCGGCACCAAATTGGTGGTGTGTGCCGTATGTGGCTGCCCCGTGACAGGATCACGCAGTTGTTCGATATTGCCATGATCTGCGGTCACAATCATTTCGCCACCTACCTGCTTCATGGCGGCTATTACCTTGCCTAGTGCGGCATCTACCGCTTCGACTGCTTGAATGCAAGCGGGTAAAATACCTGAATGACCGACCATGTCTGGATTGGCGAAGTTGCAAATAAAGGTATCGTAGTTACCCGACAAAATGGCGGCTACCAGTTTGTCAGATACTTCGGCGACGCTCATTTCAGGTTGTAGGTCATAGGTAGCAACTTTGGGAGAAGGTACGAGAATACGATCCTCGCCAGCATAGGGAACTTCGATGCCGCCATTCATAAAGAAGGTAACATGGGCATATTTTTCTGTTTCAGCAATGCGTAGTTGTGTTAACCCCAGTTTAGAGACATACTCACCAAAGGTATTAGACAGACTCGTGGCACCAAAAGCCACCTCGGCACCGTAAAGAGGCGCAAAGTCTTTATGATATTCTGTCATGGTAACAAAATGCGATAACTGCACCTTGCACTGACGTTCAAAGCCATCAAAATCGGGTTGAATAAAGGCACGACTGATTTGTCGAACACGGTCAGAGCGGTAATTGACAAAAATGAGCGCGTCGCCATCTTGCATCGGAATCGCTTCACCAATGAGGGTTGGTGCCATAAATTCATCTGTCTCACCACGGGCGTAGGCCGATTCGACAGCAGCGAGTGCGCTATCTTCTTGGTGTTCTGCGATACCGCCACAGATTAAGTGATAAGCCTTGCTCACACGTTCCCAACGATTGTCACGGTCGAGAGCATAATAGCGACCAATCATGCTGACAATACGCGCAGCGGGATGATCGGCTAAAAACTGATTCATTTGTTCGACATAGGCTAAGGCACTCTTGGGTGCCACATCTCGACCATCGCTGAACACATGGATATTAATGCGCTTAATTCCATGATCGCTTGCCATTTTAATCGCCGCTTTTAGGTGGTAGATGTGTGCATGGACACCGCCATCAGATAATAGTGCGAGCAGATGTAAGGCTTTTCCTGTGCTGGCGAGGGTATCTAGGGTGCGAATAAAAGTAGCATTGCTGAAAAAGTCACCATCACTAATCGCTTTAGAAATACGGGTCAGCTCTTGGTAAACCACACGCCCAGCCCCCAAGTTTAAATGCCCAACTTCCGAGTTGCCCATTTGACCATCGGGCAAGCCGACGACCATGCCAGAGGTATTAATTAGCGTGTGAGGATAAGACTGCCATAACGCATCGAAGTTCGGCGTTTGAGCTAAAGCAATTGCATTGTAGTCGCTAGATTCTCGGTGCCCCCAACCATCCAGAATAATGAGACCCGTTGGTTTGTGTTGGGGGTGTTTGATGCTCATGGGGACAAGTCCTATTAAAATTACGATGAATCTTTTCATTATAGCGAAAAAATCGGTTAGAATCATGACCAATTATAGACACATTGATTTGAATGAAAGGGAATAAACGCATGGAGTCGGCTTTGTTTGTAGAGTTTATACAACAGCAATGGTTGTTGATGTTAGCATTAGTCATTGTGCTGTTTATGCTATTCCAAAGCCATTTCGGCGACAAACTTTCTGGTTATGCCAGTATTGCACCCGAACAAGCGGTTAGGCTAATGAATGATGGCGCATTTTTACTCGATGTACGTTCCATTGATGAGTACCGTAGTGGTCACTTAACGGGTGCTAAAAATCTGTCTATTGCCGACCTGCCCGCTAAAATAGAGTCTTTAGCAGCCCATAAAACGCAACCAACGATTGTCTATTGTGAGAGCGGCATGCGTTCTAGTCGCGCTTGTGGATTATTGCGAAAAGCAGGATTTGAGCAACTATATAACCTGTCTGGCGGTATCAGCGCATGGCGTGGTGCTAATTTGCCGATCGTTAAGCAGGGTAAGAAAAAGTAAAAGGTCAGTCGCTATGAATCCCATTGTCATTTATACATCGACCGTTTGCCCCTACTGTACCATGGCGAAACGCCTGTTAGAACGCAAGGGCATTCATGAGTGGACCGAAATTAATGCGGGACTCAGTCGAGAAGTCTGGCAAGAGATGATGACCAAAACAGGACGTCGAACGGTACCACAAATTTTTATTGGCGAGACACACGTGGGCGGATACGATGATCTTTCTGCTTTAGATCGTGCGGGTAAGCTAGACAGCTTGCTGAATATAGAAACCATAGATCGTTCCGATGTCACCTAATCTATCAAAGCTTCATCCTAGGCTTCTCCTAAGGTGAGGGAAGTTTAACCCTATTTAATCATCAGTTGTAAAAGAGAGTTTTCATGAGTGAGTCAGCTAACGCCCCCCATTTTGCGATCGAAAAAATCTATTTAAAAGACGTGTCATTTGAATCGCCGATGGCGCCGCGTGTGTTCACCATGCCATTCGATTCTAGTCTAGATTTACAAGTTAAGGTTGAGCCAGAACAAGTTGGTGAGCATCTGTGGCAAGTTGCTTTATGTATCACGGCGACGGTTCGCTTGGGCGAGCAGGTTGCTTTTCTTGTCGAAGTCGAGCAAGCAGGATTGTTTGTGATGGCGAATTTTGAACCAGAAGCCGTTGCTAACCTGTTAAATAGCTACTGTCCAACCCTGTTGTTTCCCTATGCGCGAGAAACCATCGCTAACTTATCGCTCAAAGCGGGCTTTCCGCCTTTAGAGCTTCAGCCGCTTAACTTTGAAGCTTTGCACGCTGAACAATTGGCAAACGAATCGGCTTAAATCTATGTCAATTGCAGTTTTGGGAGCTGGTGCGTGGGGAATTGCACTCAGCATGCAACTCGTGCGAGCAGGACAAGAGGTGAAGCTGTGGGCGCATAAAGCGAGCGTGGCAGAGTCGTTAGAGCAGACACGTCAAAGTCCTTTGTTAGCTGGGGTTGTATTGCCCGATGCCATTCGAGTTACCCAGAGTATTACCGATGCTTTAGCTGGCGTACAGGGTTTACTCATTGTGGTTCCCAGTCATGCGTTTACTGGACTGTTGCAACAGTTGGCTCAGCTACCTGTGGGTTGCTTACCTCCTTATGTTGCTTGGGCGACTAAGGGGTTTGATCAGGAGACGCATCAGCTGTTACATCAACAGGTGCATCATTATTTACCACAGGTATCGGGAACTCTGTTATCGGGTCCAACTTTTGCCCACGAGGTAGCCTTAGGTTTGCCGACTGCGATGGTCGCAGCCAGTGTTCAAAATTCAATTAGTGATTGGTGGGCAAGGCGATTGCATCAGGGGCATTTTAGGGTATATACCAACAGTGATGTGATTGGGGTCGAAATTGGCGGTGCGGTTAAAAATGTGATGGCAATTGCCGCAGGTGTTTCCGATGGTTTGGGTTTTGGAGCCAATGCTCGAGCGGCTTTAGTGGCGCGTGCTTTGGCAGAAATCATGCGATTAGGGATGGCATTGGGTGCCAAACCCGATACCCTGATGGGATTAGCGGGTTTAGGGGATTTGGTGCTAACCTGTACGGATAATCAGTCTCGTAATCGACGCTTTGGCATAGCGATAGCCAAAGGGAAATCGGTTGAAGAGGCCGAAAAAGCTTTGGGTACAGTCGAAGGCTTGTTGGCTGTGCGAAGCGTGATGGCGATTGCACAACAGCACCAGCTCGATTTACCTATCGCGCAAGCAGTTTATCAAGTCATTCACGCGCAATTGGATCCCAAAGCAGCCGTGGCGCAGTTGCTCGCCAGAGAAGCGGGATGCGAGTTGAATTAAAACCTTCTTATCTTAGGTATTGCGTCGTTCCTAGGCGATTTAGCTTCTATTGGCTTTATGCTCTAGCCATTTCACCGTTAATAGACCAACTAAACTCGCTATCACGATTAACAAAGCGGCATGAGCCGCTTCGGGAATGCGTTCATCTTGAGCATATTGATAAGTGATCACCGCTAAGGTATCAAAATTAAACGGGCGTAGCATGAGTGTGGCGGGAAGTTCTTTAAGCGTTTCAATGGCGACCATGAGGCTACCTGCCAATAGGTGTGGCGACATGAGGGGCAAAGTAATTCGCCAATGTTGTTGCCAGCGTTGATAGCCATGAAGCTGTGCGGCTTCGAGCAAACGAGGCGACAGTTGACTTAATCCTGCCTGTGTACTTTGCACGGCAATACTCATAAACCGCACACAGTAGGCAAACACCAGTGCCATAACGCCAGCAGCTAAACCCAATTGTTGCCAAGTCAGTAAAATAGCAACAGCCAGTGCGGTTCCAGGAATACCGTAACCCACAGATAACAGGCGTAATGACCAGCGATGCACATTGCTGTTGGGTTGGACGTGGGCTTGCCAACTAACGAACAGAGCAATGCCCGTAGCAAGGATTGCGCTCATCAATGCAAGGCTAAGACTGTTGCCAAACCACTCGGTTAAACGCGTTATACTCCAGCTGTTGGTGTCGGCCGTTAAGGCTTGCCACACTAATAATCCTAGGGGTAAGGCAAAAGCAAGTATAAACACAGTCCAACCATATAAACTCATCAGCAGGGCATCGATAGGTCTTTTGGGTATTTTAGCGACATTATTACCACGGGGTTGAGTCAGTTGTTGCGTTTTGTTGGGTTGAATTAAGAAAAGCAGTAACACAATAACACTAATTAAGGTGACGGCTAGTTGTGCAGCTAAAGCCCAGTCTCCCATATTAAACCAGCTACGATAAATGGCTTGTGTGAGTGTGGGTACCGCAAATAAGCTACTGGCACCATAGTCTGCTAGCGTTTCCATCATCACTAATGCCGACCCTGCAATGATAGAGGGCTTAGCAATTGGCAATACCACTTTAATAAAGGCTCGATTGGGCGTCATACCTAAAGCACGGGCAGCTTCAAAGGCTTGTAGCCCTTGGCGTTGGAAGCTTGCTCTGGCAAGTAAAAAGACATAGGGCATAAACACAAGAGCAAACATGAGTGTTAATACGGGCAGGGTACGTATGTCCACCCAACGATCGACCCAACCGAGGTCACGCAACCACAGGTGTAGCGTGCCACTACTATCTGCCCACCAAGTGACCAACATGGCCACAACATAGGGTGGCAAAGCGAGGGGTAATACCAGTAGCCAAGTTAAGACTTCGCTGCCTTTAAAGCGATAGGCAACACTAAGCCAAGCGAGGCTGGTGCCAAGCAGTGCGGCACCTATGGCGGTTAGCAGGGTGAGTATGATGCTGTTAATAATCGCTTCACCTAACCAAGTAGCTAGCAAATGTTGCCAGTGTTCACTTCCTTGGCTAAAGTCGAATGCTTGCCATACGAGCATAGCAATCGGGAGGATCAGTAGCGTGCCAAAGGCTAAACCGAGCCAACTGCTCAACCAGGGCTTCATGCAAAAGCGACCACGTGACCACCTGTATCAAAGCGGATACCTGTTTCATCTCCCACGCTCAGCTGAATGTGGCTAGGCATGAGAGCAATAACGATTTGATCATCGCTTAAAGCTAAACGATACAGGGTATTGGGACCTTGAAAGGCTTTATAAATGATGGTTGCACGAAAGCTGCTGAGGGGATCATAAACGATATCATCGGGTCTAACCAACACATTAACTTGATCGCTATTCATGTTTTCGTGACATTGACCGTGTACCAATCCTAAGGGTGTGTGAATGTGTCTGGGACTGGTCATGGTGGCTCGTAAAAAACTACCCAAGCCAACAAAACTGGCAACGAAGCGATCAGCAGGTTCATGGTAAACCCGATAGGGCGTGTCCCATTGCACAATGCGACCTTGTTGCATCACGCCCACTTTATCAGCCAATGTAAAGGCTTCAGTGGGGTCGTGGGTAACCAGTAAAGCACTGGCACCCAATGACTTTAAAAGATCGCGTACTTCAAGGCTCAGACTGTCACGCAATGAGGCATCAAGGTTTGCAAAAGGCTCATCCATTAAGAGCAATCGAGGCTGAGGCGCGAGTGCTCGTGCCAATGCCACTCTTTGTTGTTGTCCGCCCGATAGTTGATGAGGATAGCGTTCAGCGAGTGTGTTGAGTTGTAAGCGATTAAGCCACATGAGCGTTCGTTCATCTTGTTCTTTTGGGTTGAGTTTATGTAATCCAAAAGCGATATTGTCAGCCACACTGAGATGAGGAAATAGGGCATAATCTTGAAACACCATGCCAATACCGCGTTCTTCTGGCGATAGCTGCTTTTCGGGCTTGGCCACACAATGTCCCGCAATATGAATACTGCCTAGTTGCAGATCTTCAAAGCCCGCAATAGCTCGAAGCAAGGTCGTTTTGCCACAACCTGAGGGTCCCAATAAGCAACCAATTTCTCCAGCACCGAGCTGTAAGTCAAGATTATCTAAAATAATCAGTGAACCTCGATGAAGACTTAAATTGTGGATGGTTAATGCAGGACTATTAAACATGGTGTTAGTGACGCTCAAAAACGGTTGAAGCAAAAAAAGTGGTGAAAAAGTAAAAAACGAGTGCAAATAATAACAATTATCGGTAATATACGCAAACACACTTATTAAATGATAACCATTCATACTTGCTGGTAGGTAACAAATGAAAAAAACAATTCTTGCACTTCTATTGTCATCCGTTTCAATCGCTGCTGTGGCGGCGGAGGTGAATGTGTATTCATCTCGTCATTATGCTTCAGATGATCAGCTTTATGCGGCTTTTACGCAAGCGACTGGCATTAAGGTTAATCGTATTGAAGCCAAAGATGAAGAGTTGGTAGAACGTTTGCGCGCTGAAGGTGCTCGTTCGCCTGCGGATGTCCTCATTTTAGCTGATGCTGCACGTTTGCAAGCGGCTCAGGATATGGGGTTATTAGCGGCGGTGGACTCAGCCAGTTTAAAAGCGAAAATTCCAGCGCAGTTTCGTGAGCCCAATCATCATTGGTTTGGATTTTCATCGCGCGCCCGTGTCATTGCTTACGATCCTGCTGTGGTGACTGAAGCACAAGCAAAAAACTATGCAACCCTTGCTGATGCCAGCATGAAAGGCAAGGTATGTGTTCGTTCGGGCGCTCATCCTTATAACTTGTCTTTGTTAAGTGCGATGATGCTGCACGAAGGAGACGCTAAAGCAGAGGCTTGGGCGAAAGGCGTGGTGGATAATTTAGCTCGTAAACCTAAAGGCGGGGATACCGATCAAATTCGTGCCATTGCTGCGGGTGATTGTGTCATAGGCTTGACCAATAGCTACTACTATTTGCGTTTACAGCGTTCAGAAAAGCCAGAGGATGCCAAAATGATTGATCGTGTTAAAATAGCCTTTCCCGATATGGCAGGTCAGGGTACGCATGTGAATATCTCGGGTGGTGGCATGCTAGCCAATGCGCCTCATAAAGCCGAAGCAGTTAAGCTACTCGAATTTTTGGCGACAGATGAGGCTCAACAGTATTTCGCGAATGGCAATAATGAGTTTTCGGTGGTTGCTGGGGTTAAATTGGATAACCCAGAGCTAAATGCGGTCAGTAATTTTAAAGCCGATCCGTTAAATGCGGCCGCCATTGGTGCTAAGCGTAACGCTGCTTCACAGATTATGGATAGAGCAGGCTGGAAATAAATCTTGCGATTAATCACATTCCCTTTACTACTAGCGATGACGATTGCACTCAGCTTGCATGGGATGGCTGCTTGGTGGTTGTGGCATTTAAGGAGTGATGAGTCCATTAAACCCGTTGAGTTGATGTCGATGGAGTGGGTGGAGGATAAACCGGATGTGGCTGCACCACCTAAGGTAGAAACGTCAGCACCAGCAGTCATAGAGTCTGTTGATGAACCAGAGCCAGTGCTGACGCAGGAGGTCGCTCCGCCACCGCTACCACCCAAAGTGAAAACGAAACCGCAACCCGTTAAGCCAGCCGTCAGCAAAGTGCCCGTTGCACAGGCGAGTCAGGAAACTCAGACGGAATCTTTGTCAGAGTCATCGCCAAGCCTCGTTTCAGCATCTCCTGCCAGCTTAGCCGTCGAGCAAAAGCCTTTGGTTCGAGCCGAAGCTGATTATTTAAACAATCCTAAGCCTTCTTATCCTCGTTTGTCTAAACGAATGGGTGAGCAGGGAGAGGTGCGTTTGCGAGTATTGGTAGGCGTTGATGGTCGAGTTGTCAGTGTCGGGTTAGGTCGATCATCAGGTTTTGAGCGTCTAGATGAATCGGCTATGGAGTCAGTCAAAACATGGCGTTTTAAACCAGCTAGTCAGGGTGGTGAAGCTTTGGAAACCTGGGTCGAAGTGCCCATTAAATTTGTATTGGAGAATGAATAATATGTCTCAGTTTGAACATTTTTGGGCGGCAAGTGATTCCGTCATCCACAGTGTTTTTTGGGTGCTGGTGCTCATGTCTCTGATCAGTTGGACGCTCATTGTTTGGAAAGCTTGGCAACTCAGTCAGCATCGCTTGAGGGCAGGAGATGCTATGCAAGCTTTTTGGCAAGCCAATGACTGGCAAGCAGGCGTGGCGGCACTCGCCACTCTACCTGCTTATGCTTTGCTGGCGCAAGCGGGCGATAAAGGCGCGAGTTGGGTAAACGAACAGCAACAGCGTCAGGGTCATTTATCTGACCATTTACCTGCTAGCGAGTTAATGATTCAGTCATTAAGGGGCGGGTTGAGTCAGGCGAATAACCAGTTAGAAGCAGGACAGACCATGTTGGCGTCTATTGGTTCAACAGCCCCCTTTGTTGGCTTATTTGGTACTGTGTGGGGTATTTATCACGCATTGATGACCATTAGTGGTACACAACAAGTCGCTTTAGATCAAATTTCAGGTCCTGTGGGTGAGGCTCTGATTATGACCGCATTAGGATTGTTTGTTGCCATTCCCGCCGTATTGGGCTATAACGCCTTTAACCGTCAAATTCGTTTAGTTTCTAGTGATTTAGATGGTTTTGCTCATGATTTACATTTGTACTTTGTCAGTCAACAGCGCAAGGGGTAAGGCATGGCATTTGGAGGACTAGAGGGCGGTCAGAATCGCCCGATGGCTGAAATCAATACTACGCCTTTGGTGGATGTGATGTTGGTACTACTTATTATTTTCATTATTACCGCTCCGCTGATGACGCAAGCCTTGAAGGTTGATTTGCCCAAAGCCAATGCGGAAGCCTTGCAACCTAAACCAGAAGCGATTGCCCTATCCATTAATGCCGAGGGTGCGCTATTTTGGAATAAAGAACCGGTGAGTGATGCAGAAGCCTTAATGCGTATGCAGGCCGCCGCGGCGAAAGATGAGCAACCGCCCGTGCATCTATCTGCCGATAAGCAGCTCACTTATCAGCGCATTGCCGAGGTGTTGTCTTTACTGAAACAGGCGGGATTGACTAAGGTTGGATTTGTGACAACTCCCGTGGGTGAGTCAACACCATGACCTTGTCGAAGGATGAGCAGGCTTTGTCGATTCGACCGCTTGGCAATCAATCAGCGGCGCATCGAGTATTGCTATCATCGATGCTCTTTGCGGGTAAAAAAGAAGTTCGCATCTTACATGCTGGCGTGGAGTATGTGTTGCGAATTACCAAAGAGCAAAAACTAGTCTTGACCAAGTAGGCTTTATCCATAATTACAGGAGTGTCTGTCATGCTCACTATCCTTGATGATGAATCGCGTATTAACCTTTCGATTCCTGTTGCGCTCTTAGCGCGTTTGTTTGCGAATCAGCAGCTTTGTGCGGCTGATCTACAATCGTTGGATGCTGAATCGCACGCCATATTGCATCGTCTCATGCTCAGCGTTTGTGCACAACAACTGAAAGGCGATTCACCCCAATGTGATGCTTGTCCTTCGCAGCGCGACTGTCAGCAGTCCAGTTCATGGACGACGTCGGATACAAAATTGACGCCGATAGCTTCATCGCTAAGCCTGCACTAAAGCAAGCGATCTTGATCTACTTGATTTTTATGTTCAATTGATAATGATTGACAATAAAATAACGAATAGGTTATCATTAACTAACATGAACGATAAATAATACAAACGTTAGCCAAGACAGTTGTTGGTAGCCAGGTTTGTTTTGCTTTTTTTGATAAGGAGATAAGCGTGAAAAAGCAATCAACTTTGGTGAAACACGACTCACCCCTACTACCCCTTGGTGCCATGATGTGTGGCATTGCTATGGTCGCACCCATCATGCCAGCACAAGCCAGTGAGGTGGATCAAAAGTTAAAAACAGTGGTGGTGAAAGACGCGAAAGAAAAAGACCCTCTTAATCTGAATGAAAATAATGGTTACCAAGCAACCGCAACGCGTATTGGTAAGTCGTTACAAGACCCGCACGATATTCCGCAAGGGGTGACGATTGTGACACGTCAATTAATGGATGATCAGCAAGTTAGTTCGTTAAAAGAAGCGCTTCGTAATGTGTCAGGACTGACATTTAATGCAACAGAGGGCGGTCGTGCAGGAGATAACTTCAATTTGCGTGGTTTTTACACCTTTGGTGATACCTACTTAGATGGCGTGCGCGATACAGCCCAGTATGACCGTGAAGTGTTTAACTTAGAACAAGTCGAGGTCTTACGTGGTTCTGGTTCGATGCTGTTTGGCAGAGGTCAAGCTGGTGGTGTTATTAATCAAGTGAGTAAAACGCCTAAATTGAAAGACGCCAACCGTGTCACTGCTAGCGTGGGAAGTTATGGCTACAATCAAGCGACTGGCGATTTTAACAAAAAAGTGGGCGAAACTACTGCCATTCGTCTAAATGTGATGAATAGAGGTCAAGGCAGTTGGCGCAGTAATGGTGACACAGGTGCAGAGCCCGAAGTCAATCGTTATGGTGTGGCACCCAGCATTGCCTTTGGTTTAGGAACGAACAATCAGTTTACCCTAAGTCACTATCATGCTAAAAGTGATGATAACCAAGATTTGGGTATTCCATTTTTGAACAAACGACCTGATGAAAGTAAGATCCGTAACTTTTACGGCACACACTTAAATTTCGATAGAAGTGAAACCAACATCACTACAGCAGCTCACTTGTATCGTTTTTCGAATAATACCGAAGTGAGAACGGTAGCTCGCTTTGCTAACTACAAGCGCGATATGTTGGCATCGGCTCCGAGTGGTGAAGCTTTGTCGTTATCTTCTACGGGATTTTCGCGAGGAGCAGTTTACAACGGACCAGGAAATGGTAATAGCGCTTCAGCATACAAGAATCGTATTTTTGATACCGATAATTTATCATTACAGTCAGATATTAGTCACAAAACTACGTTGGCAGGCATGAAGCATGAGTTGCTTGCGGGTGTGGAGTTCTTAAATGAAGAAAGTTCCACAGGCTCTCGAGCTCCATTGAGTTCTCTTCCGACTGTACCCATCGGTGGAAGTAATTTTAGGAAGTATTCTCCTGGAGACTATACACTTAATAAAGCCTACTCAGGTAATACTTACTCGGTTTTTGTGCAAGACCAAGTTGAATTTGTTAAAAACTGGAAATTTTTAGCCGGTATTCGTCATGATGATTTGAGTACTAAGTACTTTAATACCACCAATGGCGATAAATTAAATTTGAGCGAGCAAAGTTATCGTAGTGCTTTATCGTGGCAACCAGAAGATTGGCAACATTACTACTTATCGTGGAGTGATTCGTTTAGCCCTACCGCAGACCTTTATCAGTATTCATCACAATATCCAGCAGAACGCAGTGAAGTTTGGGAGTTGGGTGGTAAATGGTTATTGATGGATGGTGATTTAACGCTAAGAGCAGCTGTTTATCGTGCTGATAAGCAATACGAGCGAAGTGTGGATGTCGAAGTTGCGCGCGCCAACCCGATTGTGACCAATAAACGACGCACCGATGGCATTGAGTTGGAAGTGGCGGGTCGTATTACACCAAAATGGGAAGTCTTTGCTGGAGTGGCGTTAATGGATCCAAAAATTAAGGAAGTTGCAGTGAATCCATCGGGTTCAGCTGATGCTCGCTTAAATGATCAAACGGCACGTAACGCCGCAACCTACACTTACAATTTATGGTCAACCTATAAGTTTATGCCTAACTGGAAGGCTGGACTCGGTTTCGATGCTAAGAGTGATCGCTATGCCTACAATCCAGCCCAAGCTACTTCAAGCGCTTTTACGAATGGCAAGTTTGACCCCAATACCGCACCAGCTTATGTTCGTTGGGATGGTATGCTCGCTTACGAGCAGAAAAACTATGCGGTTCGTTTGAATGTTTATAATTTGACGGATACTGAGTGGTACGATGCCGTTTACGACCAAGGTGGTTTTGTCATTCCTGGTATGAAACAAACTGCCGTATTAACCACCGAACTGAAATTTTAAGGTTTAATAGCCCCTTTCGACCGCCCTATGAGGCGGTCATTTTTTATGGTCATGCGTTTTCGCGTAGAATGGATGCCCATAAGCCTTAATTAAGGAGTCTTTGCCATGATGATTCATGTTCCCGAAATGCTCACCCGAGAAGAGCTGGCGCAGTGTCGCAGCATTTTAGAAGCCTCTCACTGGCTCGATGGTCGTGATACGGCAGGTTCGCAAGCCGCCTTGGTTAAGCGCAATTTGCAACTGCCCGAGCAAAGCGAAGCCAGCCAAGCCTTGCAGAAAATTGTGCTTGGCGCACTCAATCGCAGTGCCTTGTTTTTCACTGCTGCCTTGCCGAAAAAGATTTTACCCCCTTATTTCAACTGCTACACGGGTGATATGAACACCTTTGGCAACCACGTTGACGGCTCGATTCGTACCCTGCCAAGCACCATGCAGCGGGTGCGTTCGGATGTTTCATGTACGCTGTTTTTCTCCGAGCCTGCCGATTACGAAGGCGGTGAACTGGTGGTTGAAGATACTTTTGGTAGTCATGGTGTCAAATTGCCAGCGGGCGATATGATTTTGTATCCGTCATCGAGTGTTCACCGTGTCGAGCCAGTCACCCAAGGGGCGCGCGTTGCTTCTTTTTTCTGGACGGAAAGTATGGTGCGTGAAGATGAGCGTCGTCGTTTATTGTTCGATTTGGATATGAATATTTTGGCGTTACGCGAGCAAATTGGCGATACGCCTGAAGTGGTGAAAATGACCAGCACTTATCATAATTTGCTGCGTATGTGGGCAGATACTTAATGCTATCTCTGAATGATTTTCAACAACAAGCGCAAGCCAGCTTATCGCCAGAAGCTTGGGCTTATTTGCAAGACACCGCTGGGCGGGGATTCACCGCGCAAGCCAATCGAGATGCGTTTGATGCGATTCAGCTAGTACCGAAGCTGTTGGCGAATCTACGTAAATCCTCAACGGCGGTTAGTTTGTTTGGGCAGACGTTTGATCATCCCTTATTCTTAGCTCCCATTGCCTATCAACGCTTATTTCATGTCGATGGCGAAATGGGCAGTGCCGCCGCTGCTGATGCACAAGGTGGAGCTATGCTGGTGAGTAGTCTCGCCAGTCAGTCGTTAGAAAGCATTGCTGAGGCCAGCGAGCGTCCTTTATGGTTTCAGTTGTACTGGCAAGGCAATCGTGAGCGGACACTGCGCTTACTGAAACGTGCCGAAAATGCGGGCTATGCGGTTGTCGTCGTAACAGTGGATGCGCCTGTGAAACAAGCCGTCTGTGAATTGCCGCCGCATATTTGGGCGGTGAATTGTGAACAACCCTTGCAAGCCAACCCGTTGAAAGCAGGTCAAAGCGTTGTTTTCGATGGCTGGATGTCGCAAGCACCCACTTGGGATGATATGCAGTGGTTGCGTGAGCAAACAAGACTTCCCTTATTGATGAAGGGCGTATTGCACCCTGACGATGCAGAACAAGCGATTGACTTAGGTTTCGATGGCATTGTTGTGTCTAATCATGGCGGGCGCGTGTTGGATAGTGTGGTGAGCAGTGTTGATGCCTTGCGAGCGGTGGTGGCTCAGGTGAATGGGCGAGTCCCTGTGCTGTTTGATAGCGGTATTCGTTCAGGAATAGACGCTTACAAAGCACTATCCTTGGGTGCAACGGCGGTGTGTATCGGACGACCCTATATTTATGGTCTGGCCGCCAATGGTGCCATGGGTGTAGCGCAAGTGCTGCGTTTAATGCGTGATGAGCTAGAAATGACCATGGCGTTAATGGGATACTCAAAACTTCGCTTCTGAGTTACAACTCACCGGCATCACGTTAATAGCGAGCCGTTTTCTAAAGCAAATCAGTTGAACCTCTAGCCGCTAACTGATCTAAAAAATAGACTTTCAACAAAGGCAACATAGCGCGTTTGGCTCAACAGCTCATCCTAGATTCAAACTCGCCTTGACTTAAAATCAAGACACTTTATTTCAAAAATTTCATTAAAAGACTCAGTTAGCATTTAAATTTTATTTGTAAAAACAACATCATCATTAAAACTAATGGTGCAATAAAAACATTCGTCTGTCGCAATCCTATTCCCAGTTGTAGTATTAAATCAATGAAAAATTCTTTCTTGCCTTGTGATTAAAGGCAACTCAGCAAAGAAAAGCACAACAGGAGATAAAAATGCGCTTGTTTATTTTGCCCGCCATGGTTTGGTCGTTATTGATCAATCTTGCTTATGCGGGTGTTGAAAAGGTCACAACAGAGGCATATGACTCACAAGTGGTTCTGGGTGGCACGGTTGTGCCTTATCGCGAAGTGGTGCTTACGGCACAGGTTGCTGGGCGAGTTAATTTTTTAGCAGGTGTAGAAGGTGATGGATTTAACGCTAATGAGTTGCTTGTCTTAATCGATGACGCGGATTTGCAAGCGCAACGCCGCGCTTTGATTGCTCAATTTAACAAGGCACAGGCAGCGTTAGTTAATGCCCAAACTGAATATCAGCGAGAGTTGTGGAATCCGCAAAGTCGTAGCATCAGTAAAATGCCTGGTTTTGCCGTTCCTTCCATGATCGATCAAACCTTTTCACGACCAATCGGTAAAGCTTTTGGATTTGAAGACGACCAAATTACACGTCAAGCAGATTTATATAACCGCAATTCGATCATTCAACAAGCAACGGCAGACGTCATGCAAGCTCAAGCAACCATTGAAGCATTGGACGCTAAAGTTCGTGATGCACGTGGGCAAGCCCCTTTTCAAGGGATCATCATAAAAAAAATGGTAGAGGTTGGTGATACGGTTCTTCCCGGTCAGAAACTGTTGCAATACGCTCAAAGCAGTCACTTGAGCATTGAAGTGAATATTCCGCTTCGTTTGATGGGTAAATTAGTCAGGGGTGATATTGTTTCAGCCAGATTAGACAAGATTGGCGAAACAAAGGCGCGGGTATCACAAATTTATCCTGTTGCAGATGTGCAACAACACACCATTAAGGTTAAGTTTGACCTACCGCTTGGTGTCAGTGCGGGTCCCGGTATGTATGCAGAAGTATTCTTACCTAACGCGGTGAATGCCCAAGAATCTATGCCAGTCATTTCTAAAAATGCTTTGGTCAAACGGGGTAGTTTACCGGGTGTGTACGTCGTTAATGCTCAGAATATCGTGGAATTGCGTCTCATTCGTTTGGGTAGAGAATTGCCGAATGAAAAAGTATTTGTGTTGTCGGGGCTTAAAGTGGGTGAAAGTATTATTACATCGCCACCTAAGGCGATTGCCTCTGGTTGGGTTGTGCGCGGTGATGAAGTTATCCCACGCTAAGGAAGATAAAAATGAGTGAATCTCTAGACATTAAGTCAGTACAAAAAATTTTAGGTCAGTCTGGTGAGTCCTTTGATAATCAAGGCTTAGCGGGAAGCATTGCGCGATCATTTATTCGATCTCCTTTGACGCCCTTACTACTGGTGCTCAGTTTGTTTGTGGGCGTGATAGGGTTGCTGTTAACGCCACGCCAAGAGGATCCGCAAATATCTGTCCCTATGGTTGATATTATGGTGTCTTATCCTGGTTCATCTGCAGAACAAGCCAATGCGCTTGTTGCACAACCCCTAGAGCGGGCAATGCACGAAATTTCTGGGGTTGATCATGTATATTCAAGGTCTAGTCGTGGACAGGTTCTTGTTTCTGTGCAGTTTGACGTGGGTCAACCGCTCGAAGAGTCCTTAGTTAAAGTCTATGACAAACTCAGTTCTAAACGTGATGCTGTTCCTCCTGGTGCTTTAGAGCCAATTGTTAAACCTAAGAGTGCAGATGACGTTCCCGTTGTGACCTTCACACTCTGGTCAGAGGCCTTATCTGCAAGTGAGCTAAGACTATTAGGTCTCGATGTATTGCATGAAATATCGGCGACTAAAGGCGTTTCTCAAGGCTTTGTTGTGGGGGGGCAGTCGCGTCAAATTAAAGTTGAGGTGCTTCCAGAAAGACTCTCTGGTTATGGAATTACCCTGGATCAGTTGGGTAGAACA
>Ga0114939_10001252_pt1 | contig 20250 bp, 17 predicted proteins | sample AshMeaCrysSpring_FD_87196 | JGI IMG/M metagenome (GOLD analysis project Ga0114939, IMG submission 87196) | Groundwater microbial communities from Big Spring, Nevada to study Microbial Dark Matter (Phase II) - Ash Meadows Crystal Spring | ecosystem: Environmental > Aquatic > Deep subsurface >...
AGATGATAAACCCCCCCAACCAGAAACCCTACTATCTTGCTGGGTTAAGCCTTTCATTGAGTGGTGCGTGGCTTTAATTTTGCTGTTGGTTGCTACCCCAGTGATTATGGCATTAGTGCTGCTGCTCCGCCTTTTTTCACCAGAACCTCTATTTGACCGCGAGTGGTTTGTGGGGCGCCGTGGTAAGCTGTTTGCGATTTTAAAGTTTCATGCCAGACATAATCGGATGCTGCGGATTGTGCGTAGGTATGGTGGTGACAAATTGCTACAGTTACTTAATGTACTGCGGGGAGAGATGAGTTTAATTGGATCGCGTCCGCAGAGTTTGTCTGAGGCTGTACTACTCACTCCCCAAGCGCAACGACAGCTAAACACTACACCGGGGATGGTTCAATTTTGGCAGAGGAACACAGAGGACGTCAATTACATTTGTACGCAGTAAGGATTAGTGTAGTTAAAGTCTCATTTTCTTGGGGTAGTTAAAAATATATTCCCGACTGAATTTAACCCCAACTTCAGCAATAAAAATGGGTTGATTGGTAAGTAAATACCTATTTATCAACAACATCAATCCAGTCAATTTAAGGGAATATGGTGGTATCAAAATCTCAGCCTTTACTTAGGTAAAGTTTAAAATTTCCCATTGTTTAACTTTTGTCGTTTGCGATCGCCCTTTGAGTCTCGGCAGGTTTCTGTTGTCAGGAATACCAAGAATATGATCAAGAAACCTGTCCTCAGCCTTGAGAATGAAGCTAAAGCCTAAAGAGCATCGCCGCAAAATGCTTCCAGACAGTTTAGTCCAGCCGCGATATCGTTCGGAGAATTTACAACAAGTGGAATTGAGAGAATGAACACTCTGGTTTCTAGGATTCGCTGGATAATGCAAGGGAAAAGTGGTGTCGCTGCTACCTTGCAGACACTGGTATCTAAATTGCTTATCCTGGCTGTTAATGTAGCAACTGGGATTATTACAGCACGAGTCCTCGGACCGGAAGGACGGGGGGAACAAGCAGCAATCAGCATGTGGCCCTCACTTTTGGCTTACAGCTTGACTTTTGGCTTACCTGCGGCTTTACTTTACAACTTAAAACGCTACCCAGAGGAAAAAACAGAACTTTTTTCTGCATCCCTAGTGCTGGGTACAGGGCTGAGTTTGATGGCAACGATCATCGGGGTAGTGTTTATTCCCTTGTGGTTGGTCAAGTACTCACCGGAGGTGATTTTCTATGCCCAGTTGCTGATGCTGACTGCCCCTCTCGCGCTGTTAGGTGTAACATTTTCAGCTGCTTTGGAGGCTAGCGACGACTTTACTAGAGCTAATCAACTTTACTTTTTTCCTCCCTTGTGTACGCTGTTTGCTTTAGTTGTACTCGCACTGCTTGGTAAGCTGACAGCATTAACCTCGGCACTGTCTTACATGCTGTCTGGTGTGCCGATATTTATTTGGACATTTGTCCGCCTATGGCGCTTATTTCAGCCGCGTTGGACTGGTTTGGCTGCCTCTTTTAAACGGCTATTGAATTTTGGGTTGCGCTCCTATGGCATTGACTTATTAAGTACATTGGGGTCTCAAATAGGTGATGTGCTGATAGTAGGGTTACTAGCTCCGGAATTAATGGGTCTGTATACAGTGGCTGTCAGCGTATCCAGGATGCTGAGTGTGTTGGAAAGTTCTATTGCGACGGTACTGTTTCCTAAAGCTGCAGCTCGTCCTGTGCAAGAAGTGGTGGCACTCACAGGACGAGCTGCCCGCGTCAGTCTAGTCATCACCTTACTGGTTGGCTTAGCTGTGATGGTTATAGGCCCATTTTTATTACAGTTGCTCTACGGTTCTAAATACATGGGGGCAGTACCTGTTTTCCGGATTTTAATTATCGAAGTAGTGCTGGGTGGTGCAACTGCTATTCTGGCACAAGCATTTATGGCACTGGGGCGGCCAAGTATAGTCACTATCTTGCAGGCTGTTGGTTTAGGGATGTCTGTACCCCTGATGCTAATACTAATTCCAAAATTTGGGTTGGTAGGTGTCGGATTGGCTGTACTTGGTTCCACAACCGCCAGATTAATTTCTGTGATTGTGAGTTATCAGCTAGTTTTAAAAGTTCAGCCACCAAGGTTACTTTTTACCTGGGACGACTGGAATTTTATCAAGCAAAAGTTTCAATAGTTACAGGATATCATAAAAATGGTCAAGGTTTTTTTGGTCTGTTCAGGTCTGGGACATGTGAAGCGCGGCTATGAATCTTTTACCCAGGAATGCTTTGATGTCTTATCCCAGATTGATTCGCTGGACATCACTCTGTTTAAGGGTGGTGGTCAGCCATGTAAAAAAGAAATTACTTTATGGAACTTCCCAAGGGATAAATGGATAACTAATCAAATTAGTAAATTTGTTGTTGGCTCGGTATATAGAAGAACAGACACTTACTTCACTGAACAATTATCGTTTTTTTTCAGCCTTTTGCCATACATTTATCGTCACAAACCAGATGTCATTTACTTCAGTGACGAGAGTGTAGGGGATCTACTTTGGCATTGGCGGTTGCGAACGAAACAAAACTATAGACTTTTATTTTGTAACGGCGGACCTACATCGAGAATGTGTAACATTGTTCGCTGGGATTATGTGCAGCAGATAGCACCTACTCATTTCCAAGCAGCTTTAGATATAGGACTACCCGCTCACAAGCAGAGCTTAGTTCCATGTGGAATTAATATGCCATCTCAGGTTCAAATACTCACTCCAGATGAACGAGAAGCTTTACGGCGTAGGCTGGAATTACCTGAGAGGCAACCTTTAATTCTATCTGTAGCATCTATTGACAACTCTCGCAAGCGCATGGATTACCTGATTCGTGAACTTGCTGCTCTACCGGAATCACGACCTTATCTTGTACTGTTAGGTCAACCATCTTACGAATCACCGGAAATTTACCAACTTGCTGAGAAATTATTGGGATCTGCTCATTTCCAAATTAAAAGTGTTCCCCATCATGAGGTGGTTAATTATTACAAAATTGCAGATGCTTTTGTTCTAGCCTCTATAGTTGAGGGATTTGGGCGCGTGTTTGCCGAAGCAATGTCTTATGGTCTACCTTGTATGGCACACGATTATGAAATTGCTCACTTTGCACTAGGAAAAGACGGATATTTTGCTGATTTCACTGGTGAGGGAAGTTTGACCCGCTTGATACCTCTAGCTTTAGCAGAATCTCACGACACTTCTAAACGTATTCTTCGCCATGAAACTGTCTACAATCGCTTTAGTTGGGAAAAACTACGTACTGAATATATAAAATTGCTGGAACATGGCAAAAAATCCGAAATGTCTTATGTGAAATCTGTGGAATAGCTCAATAATTAACATGTGGTTATTCCCGCCAACCATTCCTAAAATAATTATGGACAATCGGAAAGATATGAATTCACAACAACCTTTAGTTACTATTTTAATTAATAATTACAATTACAGTAATTATATCGCAGAGGCTATTGAAAGCGCTCTCAATCAAACATACCCAAATACGGAAGTCATTGTGGTAGACGATGGTTCCACTGATAATTCACGGGAAATTATTGCCAATTACAAAGATACCATTATTCCCCTATACAAAGAAAATGGCGGACAAGCCTCAGCTATCAATGCAGGATTTGCACTCAGCAAAGGACAAATAGTTTGTTTACTAGATTCAGACGATGTATGGATGCCTGAAAAAGTTGCCAAAGTAGTTGAAATGTTCAACACCTACCCCAAGGTGGCAGTAGTGTACCATAAAGTTAAAAATATTGATGTAGCACGTAAAGAGTTCGGCATCCCTTGGCCTCCCTACAAACCCATCAGAGGAAATATTGCTCAAAAAGTAGCTAAAACTGGGGGTTGGTGGCCATTTCCGCCATCAACCGGACTGAGTTTTAGCCGAGAATTCTTATCCAAGGTCATGAACGTACCAGAGCAAGAGTACCGCATTTGTGCTGATACTTATCTGGCCGATTTGTCTCCATTTTGTGGAGATGTGGTAGGCATAGAGGAAGCGTTATCTTTGTACCGTGTTCATGGTTCTAATAATTGGAGCAATAACACAGAGGAAGATGCACACACAAATCGAATATTGCAATACCATGAAACCCGGGCTAGCGTACTGAACCGTATGTTACAAAATCTAGGAATGAATTTAAAAGTTAGCTTAGCACACCACTGGCCTTATCAGATGATTCAATACAAGCAAGGTAAAAGAAAAAGCTTGCTTTCACTGACTATGTTAGCAGTGCAAAATCCTTGGGAACCAAGGTTGAGTTCTAAGTTAAAAACTTTAACTTTACTGTGGTTTGGTGGGCGTACAGGAGCGAGAATATAGTTGGAACCAACAGAGTTACAAATGTAATAAAGGTTCTGTTACCACGCTGAAAATTTATTAACATCACAACAAACATTGCTTTTTCAATCAAGATAATGGACGCAAATGTTATTTCGCAACCCGCTTTAGTCAGTGTTATTCTCCCAACATATAACCGCCCCGAATACTTAAAGCAAGCACTGGCAAGTGTTGTGCAGCAGACCTATCGTAATGTTGAAATTATTGTTTCAGACAATTGTAGCCCTGAAAATCCCCAAGCCCTGGTTGAATCTTTTCAAGATACACGGATTCGGTTTCATCGAAATGAAACAAACATTGAAGGCTTTCCTAATCTAGTGCAAACCTTTAAAATGTCCCAGGGAAAATACGTTGCCAGTCTGATGGACGATGATATATGGGAAGAAGATTTTTTAGCCAAGCTAGTTCCTGCTCTGGAGGCAAATCCTGATTTGGCTATAGCTTTTTGCGACCATTATATAATTGATGAGAATGGCAATATTGATTATCCAGAGAAGGAGAAATGTTCCCACTTCTATGGTCGCAATTTTCTAAAAGCAGGGATTTACCAAAATTATTATCAACTGGCGATAGTGAAGCAAGCTATCTCTCCGGCAATAGCTGCAGTGATTCGCCGGGATGCGATTGATTGGGATCGGATTCCGCTGGAGGTAGGTTCTGTAGGGGATTTGTATTTAGCATACCTCTGTTGCCGCTCTGGTGGTGGAGCCTACTATGTTGCTGAAAGACTGACTCGATACCGAGTACATGGGCAAACTGAAACGATGCTCAGCGGCGATAGAAACGCTCAGGCAAAAATCCGCAAAGCTCAGTCACAAATATTTTGCTACAAGCTGTTTCTGGAAGATGAGAAAATACAGGAATTTCAGCCATATTTTCAGCGTAAATTATTCGATTCCTATACAACTTTAGGTATCGGCTTAATGCGAACCGGACAGATAAAAGAGGCGCGAGCTTATTTTTGGCGTGCCCTTAAGGCACAGAAATTCAATTTGCGAACTGTAGCAGCGCTGATGCTCAGTTTTACCCCTGCTTCCTTCGCCAGTCGTTTTTAGGCGTTGCATAATCTTGGGGTGAATCCTGTGGGGTGGACAGAAAAGTCCAGACCATCCCACAAAACCACTAAAATCCCCAGCGCTTTCTAAAGCAACCCTCGTTTTTAATAGGAGAAAAAACAGTGTCTTATAACCTATCCGTGTGCATTTGTACTAGAAACAGACCCGAAGAACTTAAAAAAGCTTTAGATTCTCTCAAAGATTCTACTTACCCCATTTTTGAAGTAATTGTATCTGATGATAGCACAAACAACGATACAAAAACGCTCATCCATGCTGATTACCCACATGTCAAGTATTTGGTCGGACCTCGCAAAGGGTTAGGTGCAAATAGAAATAAGGCTTTAACGTCTGTAACTGGTTCCCATGTCCTATTTATTGATGACGATGTTATCTTGGGGAAGAATTTTTTACAATCAATTTTTACCCATTTAGAAGCATACGTTACTAAAGACAAAGCTGAAATTAACAACATCATTGTCACTGGCATAGAAAATCAAAATGGGCAATTAGTTTTTCCCCAGGAACAAGATTTTTTAGGGCATCAAAAGATAGAATATCAGGCTGGTGATACCGTGAAAACGGTAGTCATAAATAGCACTGTTTTTCCTAGCAATTTGTTCAAAAAGCTGTTGTTCGACGAGAAATTAGTATACGGTTGTGATGAAGTAGACTTTACAACTCGAACTGTGGGCAAGGGGTTTAAAATTATTCTTTGTACTGATGCTGTTAATTTTCATTTTCCCTCAAACATAAACCGTGATTTTTATAAACCGTATCATGAGGCTTCACGGCTTTATGTAACATTCAAACGATACTTTTCTACGGAACAGAATATATTAAAAGCCTTAGCTTTCCTAAGCATAGCTGTACCACATACAATTGCCTATACTTTCAAAGTAAAAGGTTTGCAAGGATTTGTAACATCATTTAATACCCTATTTACGGTAGCATCATATCTAGTTAGGGAATACTTAACGGAACAAAAACATCAAAATCGGTTGGGTTGAAACTAAGATTTTGAGAACAGCATTATTATTAGAGGTAAGCCGATACATGTTAGTAAATAAGACTCCTTCTATTTCTGTAAAAAATCCACGGATTTTAATTCTATCTTTACGGGAAATAAAATTCCATGTATCGCGCTGCTTTCTGTATGAGTTTGAAGATGCAATTGCTAATTTTGACATGGTTGATATGTTGACACCCAGGTTGTCTCCGGATTTATTCAAAATAACTAACAACTTAGCCACCCATACAGTTAAGTGGCTGAATTTAAATCAGATGATAAACCCATTAATGCAAAATATTAGATTAAAGCAAGAATATGAATTAATATTTATTTTTTGCCAGTATCCCTCTGACCTGCTTGCTATAAATTCACTTAAAGGCTGGCGTCAAAAGTGCCAAAAAGCTGTTTGTTTTCTAGATGAAGTCTGGTTGGAAGAACTTGAACAATGGAAAAATCATCTGGAAATTTTAAATGATTTCGATGCGGTATTTTTGGCGCAGTTTTCTTGCTTTTATCAAGTAGCTGAAATGCTCAAAACTTCTTGCTACTGGATGCCGATGTCTGTAGATGCTTTAAAGTTCTTTCCCTATCCAGTCCAACCTGAACGTAGTGTTGATGTTTATAACATTGGGCGTCGCTCACCAGTGACTCACCAAGGTTTACTAGATATGGCGGGAAAGCAAGATTTTTTCTATGTATATGATACTCTTAAGAGTTTGTATATGCGTAATTATTCAGACCATCGTCAGATGTACATTAATCTGCTCAAAAGAAGTCGTTATTTTATAGCCAATAAACCAAAGATTGAACAAGCTTATAATACAGGTGGTAAAGATGATTTAAGTTCGCGTTTTTTTGAGGGAGCAGCAGCAGGAACAGTTATCCTGGGAGTTCCTCCAGAGGGTGAGGCTTTTACTACAACCTTTAACTGGGAAGATGCAGTGATTCCCATGCCCTATGACGTTCCCAATATAGCTGAGTTCATTGCTGAATTAGACGCTCAACCGGAAAGGCTTGAGAGCATTCGTAGAAATAATATGGTGAATTCGCTACTGCACCATGACTCGGTATACCGTTGGGAGAAAATATTGCAATCAGTAGGGATGGATAGCACACCTGAAATGGAAACTCGGAAAGCTTATTTACAGGAGTTAGCTGGGAGGGTTAGCTCGCAAGAAATCAGTATGGAAGAAGGAAAAACAGTTTGTAGTTAGGTTTTGCTATTCTCATCACAAATTATGGCAAATCTTACCAAGGAAGTTGAACAATGGCACTAAAAATTTGCATCGTGACGCCCTACGTCGTTAAAGGTGATGGTCAAGGACGAGCAAACTATGAGGTCGTCCAGGAAGCGATCCGTCGCGGTCATCAGATAACGTTATTGGCAAATCAAGTAGATCCTCAATTACAGCATAGCAGCCAGGTAAGCTGGATTCCAATTACATTTGGAGCTTTGCCTACGCAATTACTCCGTAACTTAGAGTTTGCTTGGCAAAGCGCATCTTGGTTGCGCCAGCACCGCCACTTCTTTGACGTGGTACAAGTTTATGGAGCAATCACTGCGGTTGCGGGAGACATAAATACGGTACAGTTTGTGCATAGCGCTTGGCTGCGATCGCCAGTACATATTTCGCGCATCCGCCGAGATGCTTATGGTTTTTACCAGTGGCTGTATACAGCTTGTAATGCTCGTTGGGAAAAACCTGCTTTCCTGCAAGCAAAAGTCGTGGTAGCTGTATCTGACAAGATTAAGCAGGAATTAATAGACATAGGTGTCCCCCAAGAACGCATTCAAGTGATTTTGAATGGCGTTGATTTAGATGAATTTGCTCCAGGTGATGCTGACCGCAAAACATTGGGATTGCCTGAGAATGTCACCCTGGGAGTTTTTGCTGGTGATATCCGCACTACTCGGAAAAACTTAGATACAGTACTACAGGCATTATCGCAAGTGCCCGATTTACATCTAGCAGTGGTCGGTTCAACTACAGGTAGCCCTTTTCCCCAGTTAGCGGCGTCGCTGAATATCAGCGACCGGGTACATTTTGTTGGTTATCGACGTGACATCGCACAAATTATGCAGGCGTCAGATTTGTTTGTGTTACCCTCCCGTTACGAGCCTTTTGGGATGGTGGTGACGGAAGCGATGGCTTGCGGTCTACCAGTGATTACGGCTGCCACGACTGGTGCTGCTGAGCTAATTACGCCCGCCAGTGGGATTGTGTTGCCGGACTCAGAGGATACAGAGGCTTTGGCAGTAGCCCTCAGCACCTTAGTGGGAGATAGGGACTGTAGGCGTCGCATGGGACAAGCTGCCAGAGCGATAGCCCAAAAACACAGCTGGGCTAGTAAGGCACAAAGTTATATAGACCTATTTGAGGACTTAAGTGCAACCAATCCTGTTAACCCGCTGCAATTTGTCAGCCACACTAGTTAACTGCGTTACTCCAAACTGAAAACAGCAAAGCAAATTTAGACACTGAAACAACAGCCCTGAGAATTTCCAGGAACTGAGCAAATAATCTAGCATTGCATGTTGATATCTAGCATAGTCGTACATCCATGATTTCTATCACTGTCGTTATCCCTACCTATCGTCGCCCACATTATTTAACCCGTTGTTTGGAGGCTCTCAAGCAGCAAACCCGTCCAGCCGATGAGGTATTGGTGATAGTGCGCGATACTGATGCTGAAACTTGGACAATGCTAGCAGCGTTTAACCTGGAAGGTTTGCCACTGCGTACTGTAACAGTGAGCATTCCTGGACAAGTAGCAGCTCTGAATGTAGGTCTTGAGACATCTCAGGGTGAGATTATCTCTATTACCGATGATGATGCAGCACCTCACACCGATTGGTTGGAACGCCTCGAAATACACTTTCTGTCGGATAGTAGCGTGGGTGGTGTAGGTGGGCGTGACTGGGTGTACCATGGCACACATTTGATAGATGGCACTTGCGATGTGGTAGGTCGAGCGCAATGGTTTGGACGGGTAATTGGGAACCATTGTTTTGGTGCAGGTGAACCCCGCGAGGTAGACGTACTCAAGGGAGCAAACATGAGTTATCGGCAAAGTGCGATCGCCCCATTGCGTTTTGATGAACGGTTGCGAGGGTCAGGCGCCCAAGTACACAACGATATGGCGTTTAGTCTAGCGTTGAGACGGGCTGGTTGGAAACTAATCTACGATCCAATGGTTGCGGTAGATCACTTTACAGCAGAGCGTTTTGATGAAGACAAGCGAAATACATTTAATGAAATTGCCCTGATTAATGCCGTCCATAACGAAACCCTGATTTTGTTAGAGTATCTACCCCCTCTACAACGGGCTGTATTTCTCCTGTGGGCAATATTACTAGGAAACCGAGATGCTTGGGGATTCGTACAGTGGTTGCGGTTTTTACCCAGTGAAAGAGCATTGGCTGGCGAAAAATTGCAGGCATCTCTCCGTGGACGTTGGCAGGGATGGCAAACATGGCAACATAGCCTTCATGTAACTATGGAAGTGCAAAACCCCACTAGAAATGATTTGTCAGCTAAGTATTGTCCTCCTGGAGATGCTAAATGACCAACAGGCATAAGCTCGCCAATTCTTCCCGCAACACCTCGGCTAACAAGGGCTTTTGCTTTGGTTTACAACCAGCCCCTGCTTGGACGGCAATGTTAGGACTAGTATTTTTTACCATTGTTGCAATCTTTGCTGGTGGTGGTTCTATCCTGCGTCTAGTCTTCCCCATAGCATCTTTTGCGGTAGGAGTGCTTTTGTACTTGCGGTATCCTGCTCTGTATGTCGGTTTTACTTGGTGGATGTGGATGCTGACAGCTTTTGTGCGCCGTATCATCGATTATCGCAGTGGTTGGGACCCCCAGGGTGTGATTCTCTTAGCTCCATATTTAGTAACATTTATTACTATTGCTACATTTTTCCGATACCTGCCCAAGTCCTATCGCATGGGTGGCTTACCATTTATCATGGCTGCTGTAGCTGTCTTTTATGGTTTATTGATAGGAGTCGTTCAATTCCAACCAATTCTCGTAGTCCGTAACGGACTGGAATGGATCGGTCCTATTGTCTTCGGTTTTCATTTATTTGTAAATTGGCAAGAATATCCCAACTATCGCCAGACGATTCAGCGCACTTTCCTCTGGGGTGTTTTAGTCACAGGAGCGTACGCAATTGTACAATTCTTGCTGGCACCAGAATGGGATCGGTTATGGCTAATAGAATCAGGTATGACAAGCAGTTCTGGTCTACCGGAACCGCTGAAGATGCGCGTGTGGAGTACAATGCACTCGACCGGACCGTTTGGCTACTTTCTCATGGGAGCATTGCTGTTGTTATTTAGTAGCAAAGAAGCTTTAAGTTTGCCCGCTAACTTAGTTGGTTACTTAGCATTCCTCCTCTCTTTAGTACGCAGTTGTTGGGGGGGATGGTTGGTAGGATTGATTACCTTATTGACCTCCGTGAAAGCAAAGCTCCAGATGCGCTTAACGGTCACTATCTTAGTGATGGTATTGTGCGTATTTCCACTAGCAACAATGGAGCCATTTTCTAAGCTGCTAAACGAGCGCTTTCAAACTTTTACCAATATCGAGCAAGACTCTAGCTTTAGAGCTAGATCGTCAATATATGACAATCATCTCAACATCGCCCTTTCTCAAGGACTAGGTAATGGTATTGGTAATGCATTTATTCTCAATAAACAAGGTAAATTAGAAGTGTTTTCCCTTGATAGTGGCATTTTAGATATGTTCTTCACCCTGGGCTGGTTTGGAGCTATCTTTTATTTAACTGGGCTAGCTATGCTTCTGTTCAGTGTGTTCCAATATCCTGAAAGTCGCTTTGACTCGTTTGTTAGTGCTGCCCGTGCCATTGCCGTCAGTATATGCGCCACACTACCTCTTGGTAGCTCAATGCTAGGTATCTCTGGCCTAATGCTTTGGGGATTTTTGGGTTTGTGCGTGGCAGGACATAAATACCATGAGTATCAAAAACGTAATGCCGGACTGCAAAGAGGATAACACCTTAAAAACTCAACTTTTTGCTAAATATTTAACCCTGTGCAAATAGGTACACTTAGGTGATTGAATTTTTTGGAATGAACCCGGGATATTGTTGTAATAACATTACTAACACTTACTAAAGGCTCATTTGAAATCAATACGACCCTGTTTTATTCGCAGCATACAAACATTTTGATTTAGATATTAAAGCAAAGACGTGGTTGCCGTGTTTTTTACTTTCTCAATTCTTTGTAAAAATTAGTTAAATAGGAATAGGAACACAACATGCTAACTAACTTTAAACAAGCAATTTCTGACATTGATGTAATTAGGAAATTAGCTAGAACTCTCTTTTTGATGGGTGACAGCGTTAGACCTATTGTCCAAAAACCGATTATCGAGCAGTTTATCGGCAATAATATTCATCAATATGCCCTTGATGCTGGATGTGGTCGTGGGCTGTATACGCGCACGCTATTAAAACGGGCAAAAAAAATAGCTGCATTAGATTACTCCGAAGAGAGTATTGATACTCTAACGCGTCGTCTCGGCCATTTACCTCATTTATCTCTCTACCGTGGTTCAGCAGATAATTTACCTTTTGAAGCAGAGCAATTTGACCTTGTACTTCACTGCGAAGTTTTAGAACATATTCAAGATGACCGGAAAGTAGTGTCAGAGTTATTTCGCGTCCTACAGCCAGGAGGACGTTTGATCATAAGTGTTCCAGTTCCTCCAGCCCCTATTTATGATTCCGAGCATGTTCGCGAAGGATACACTCTAGAACAAATTTCCCAGCTTTTACAAAGTGCTGGGTTCGTAATTCTGCGCCATCAATACTGTATGTTTGAGATTTCCAAAAAAGTAATTAAAATCCAGGCTTGGTGGAGTCCAAAAATTAAACTTCCAATTCCTTCATTATTACTTTTGCCTATTTATTGGGAAAAAATTTTTCCCCCATCCATAAGTGAACATAATCTTCCCTATGATATTGTGATCGAAGCTAAAAAACCACCCCTCTAAATTTAATTCTGACAGACAATTGAATTAACGGCGTTGCTCCCCTAGTGGGATGAATTTTAGAGACGTTCCGCTTGAACGTCTCTACTAATGATTGAGCAGCTTCATCTTAAATTGGGATTACACCTAAACAATTGTCTCTATATCTGTCTTATGAGAACAGAACTAGAGACAAATAGAAAGCAAGTAGGAGTGGGATTCTTTTAACAGTTATTTCTGCCCATCCACCTCTCAAGACAGCATTAAAATCTGCCTATATGAATACTTCCTAAAGCTAGGAAATTGATATAAATATTCATCTAGCGATTTCATTACTGGTTCAAAATTACCTTTAAATAGATAAGTAGACGCCAAACTAAAAAACATTAATTGCGGATAATCTATTTTTACCGAGAAATGTTTTTTCAGTATTTCTACTTCACTAGGTGTTAAAGGAAATTCATCATCATCTCCATACTTGGGAATACCATATTTACCAATCACATTATTCCGAAACCAAATTAGTAAATCACTAAAGGCATTGTTTTCGCGGAAAAAGGCTTTACCCCCAGGAACTATGGACTGACGCAAAACCACAGCAAAGTTTTCAAAGGGTTCTAAATGATGTAAAATCATGTTGCCAAATACAAAATCAAATTGTTGACCTAGTTTGTCAATGTCAAAGGCTGAACATTGAATAGGAGTAATATTCTTAATTTCGTTATCACTACAAAACTTAGAAAGACTCTCAATAGCAACTTCACTGATGTCAACAGAAACTACCCTTGCACCACGCTTGGCAAAAAACAAAGAACTGCTGCCGTTACCACATCCCAAATCCAAGAAAGACGCACCGCTAATATCACCAAAATAGTTCATAGCTGCTACTAACATCGGGTCTTGTTCATTGGGTATACATGTAGGGTTAGCGGCATAAATATTATTCCAAAATTCTTGGCTGTTAGTTGCTTGTTCATTTTTTTGCATTTGATGCTCCTGGGATTTTGATATTAATTGATAGATATAATTTTTACTGAAAAAAGCAGTTATCTAAGTAAGTCCGTGAAAATTAGCCTAACTATGTAACAGACTATAAATTTTTCCGTCTCTTCCCTATATCCCTATGGTCTTATACCAAGCTTTCTAGGGGCGCAGCTTACCCATTAACAAGTGAATTATTTACGGTTTTATACTAAATTTACTAGCTATGTATTACTGATAACCTAATTTAGCAAATATTGCTATACAACATTGTAAAATTTTAGTAAAGAAAATAGTAATACTTCCCATTAATCTCCTTGTACTTTGTCTGGCAACTGGTGCAGCAGTTTAGGGTTTATCACCTATTGCCGTCGTCAGAAGTTAAGATATCTAACATATCAATAAGTCAAGTATCTTCACCTCAAGCATAATTTAAAATTCCTATAAGTAGCGCTATTGATAAGCGAGTGTATGAACCTTACGGATAGTATAAAAATCAAAGAAAATACATTATATTTTATTCGATAAAAAGTATAGTAATACATTTATATTTATATAATAAATATAAATTTCTTGCCATATTTGGATTTAACAAGGAAAATAACAGCTAAGTAGGCGTACATGAAGAATTAATACTGAATTTTCAGTAAAATTAATCACGTTTAACTACTGAACTAAAGATTAATACAGAAGGTGGGAGCATTACACAATGGTCAAGTTTGGTGATAACACCTACGGCGATGACTACGCTGAAGTTTACGACGATTTGTTTGAAGAGCGCGATGACCTCAAGGTAGTAGGTGATACCTTGTCTAGTTTAGCTGGTGACGGTCCGATTCTAGAATTTGGTATCGGTACGGGACGTTTAGCAGCCCCACTAGCCCAACGTGGTTATAAAGTGTATGGTATAGATAATTCTCAATCCATGCTACAGCAAATCCCAGGTAAGCCTGGTGCGGAAAATATCCATGCTATCCTCGGTGACTGCACTCAAGATAGAATCGAAGGCTCTTTTCCCCTAGTTTTCATCGCTTTTAGTACCCTCTACGTGATGGGTACTCAAGATTTACAAGTCAAGTGCTTTGAAAATGCGGCGCGCCATTTGAGCGATAATGGTGTGTTTGTAGTGGAAGCTTTTTTGCATGACCGCAAACGTTGGCATTATGGACAAGAAGCAACAACAACAAAGATTGAAGATAACTTCGCTTCCGTTCGTTTCGGCTTACATGATTCTGTAAATCAGCTAATTAAAATTCAGTACATAGATTTCACCCCTCAAGGTCTTAACTTCCGTCCCAATAGACTACGGTATATTTGGCCTTCAGAAATGGATTTGATGGCACGTATTGCTGGATTAAAGTTGCGTGTCCGTTGGGGAGGTTGGGATCGTTCTCCATTTACTAGCGAAAGCGTGAATCAAGTAGCAGTTTACGAAAAAATCTGAAGTTGAAGAACACTTCCCAATAGAGTCTAATAGTTTTTTTAATTGATATCTTGCGCTAGAATAATTATTGAAAATGGTGCAAGATATCAATTAATCTAGTTAGGCAACTGTAATCCTAGGAATAAGCAAAAATATTCAATGATACGAAAGTCTTGTGGTCACAAAGTTAGGTGATAAGTTTCTAATCTCGTAGATGACAGGACTGCTCTTTTTTCGAGTACAACCTGACACCAAAAAATTCAAACGTAGCAATAATTACGTTGTGAGTAACAAATATTCAGTCTCACTCAATTTAATTTCCAAGATGCTATTACTGTAGGGAAAGCACAACTAACTGTAATAGCGATACTCATATGATGGGAGATAAAAGCGTGGGAGATGACAGAAACAATTCTGCTAAAACACCAGCATCTATCCTCTGTGTCGGACTGGGGTGGTTTCCTCAAGTCCCAGGGGGACTCAACAGATATGTTTACGAGCTAACGCATCATTTAGCAGCAGGTCAGGATAGAGTAGAGCTATGCGCTATCGGTCTACCGTCAGAATCCAATAACCCGCAGATGAAACTGACTAACCTAGCGCCGAAGGATTTGCCAACATGGAAACAACTGTGGTTAAGTCGGGGTAATTTTGCACGCGGATGGTCAGAAAAACCCGATGCTATTAACTTGCATTTTGCCATGACCAGCTTTCCTCTGTTGAATCTTTTACCCAAAGGAGTACCAGTAACTTTTACTTTTCATGGTCCTTGGGCTTTAGAAACCAAGCAAGAGGGAGATACTAAACTAGGTAGTTGGCTGAAGTACTGGCTTGTGGAAAAACAAGTCTATACTCGTTGCGATCGCTTTATTGTCCTGAGTCAAGCATTTGGTAATATTTTACAGGAAAAATATCAAGTTCCTGGCAGTAAAATACAGATTATTCCGGGTGGTGTTGACTTAAATCGATTTCCAGCTTCTTTATCACGCCAACAAGCACGCGACCAGCTAGGATGGTCTCAAGACCGTTTAATTCTGTTCACACCACGCCGCTTAGTTCAGCGCATGGGTATAGATAAATTGTTAACCGCCCTAGCTACAATTAAACCCAGAATTTCTGATGTCTGGCTAGCTATTGCTGGTAAGGGATGGTTAAAGGATGCGCTAGAGGAGCAAGCTACAGCATTGGGATTGAACGAGCATGTGAAGTTTTTAGGTTTTTTACCAGATGAACAGTTGCCAATAGCTTATCAAGCAGCTGACTTGTGCGTGATTCCCAGTCAATCCTTAGAAGGATTTGGATTAGTATTGTTGGAATCTCTTGCTAGTGGAACCCCAGTAATTTGTACACCTGTTGGGGGAATGCCAGAGATTTTAGCACCATTTTCACCAGATTTGATTACCTCTTCTTGTGAAGCAACAGCCATTGCTGAGCGATTAGAAAGTATTATCAATGGAGAAGTGCATTTGCCTTCTAGAGCAGCCTGTCGTGAATATGCTGTTACTAACTTTGACTGGTATAAAATTGCTCACCAGGTTCGTCAAGTTTTGTTAGCATAAGACAACTTAAATAATTAATTTCTGGGATTTTTTGCATTCAAACACAATCGCTTGATAGTTGATTAATTATTGGGCAATATTTTTCCTAATCATAATTATAGCAAAAATCCAGTTAAAAATTCAGCAAATCTGCAGAAATGATTTAATGGCTAGATAAACAATGAAAATCTTATTTGTAGACCAAAGTGGGAAATTAGGTGGTGCAGAATTGTCCTTAACAGATGTGGCTAATCCCTATCGCGCAGATTGTTTAATTGCTTTATTTGCGGATGGTCCGTTTAGAGAGTGGTTGGAACAAAAGCATATACCAGTGAAAGTTATCGCTAACGCAGGGATTTCAGTTAGTAAAGATAGTGGCTTGTGGACAAGTTTAACTAGCATCAAATCCCTCATACCGATAATTTCAGAAGTGGTTGGCTTAGCACGGGAATATAATCTAATTTACGCTAATACTCAAAAAGCTTTAGTAGTGGGTGCAATTGCTAGTTTTTTCAGCCGTCGTCCTTTGGTTTACCACCTACGAGACATATTATCACCAGAGCATTTTAGCAGTACAAATCGCAAAATTGCTGTAATCAGCGCGAATCGGTTCGCATCATTAGTAATTGCGAATTCTCAAGCAACTAAAGCTGCATTTGTCGCTGCTGGTGGAAGACCAGAAATAATCGAATTGGTCTACAATGGCTTTGAACCACAAAATTATCAAATTTCTGATTATCAGGTAAACAAAATCAGAGAAAGATTGGAATTAGAAGGAAAATTTGTCGTCGGACATTTCAGCAGGTTAGCACCTTGGAAAGGACAGCATATATTAATTGAAGCTATTGCTCAGTCTCCGGAAAATGTCACAGCATTATTAGTAGGTGATGCACTATTTGGAGAACAAGATTATGTGCAGGAACTACACCAACAAGTCAACCGTTTAGGTCTGCAAGATAGGGTAAAATTTTTAGGATTTCGCTCAGATATTCCCCAATTAATGTCAGCTTGTGATTTGGTCGCTCATACCTCCACTGCACCAGAACCGTTTGGTAGAGTGATTATTGAGGCTATGCTGTGCGGTACGACCGTGGTAGCAGCAAAAGCAGGTGGTGCAGTGGAACTAGTAAATTCTGGGATAAATGGGTTTCTTGTGACACCGGGAGAACCCCAGGAATTAGCAGATGTCATATTATCTTGTCGCAATCATAGGGAGAAGACCGCAGCTATCGCCAATTTTGCACGTAAAAATGCCAGTGATAAATTTAACTTGGCTACTACTAATCAGCAAATTGCTCAATTGCTGGGACGGATTATCAAGGAGTAATAAAATCACAGATGAACGCAGATATAGTCTTTCTCAATTATCCCCTCTCCCCTTGGGGAGAGGAGTTGAGGTGAGGGTTGTTCTCACTCAACTGAGAACCGCTATAAATAAATATCGGCGGACCTCAGCGTTTATGGGGGGTTAATTATTTAATTTTTGGGTAGATACTGGAAATTAGGCGATCGCTCCCTCTTGTACTAATCCACCCGTAACGACGGTTCTGGAGAGTGGTGCAAGATATAAAAGTAGGGAAGAGAAATTAACACAGCAGCAATTTTATGACTACTACTTTAGAAAAACTAGATGAACCTATCCTCATCGATGGACTAACCTGGAGAGAGTTTAAAGCTGTTGAACAACTGATAGACCGTCCAGGACTAAGGCTATCATTTCTGGATGGGTTATTGGAAATTCGACGTATGCCAGGAGAAAAGCACGAAACGATTAAGGAACGGATTGGGACGCTATTGGATTTATATTTACTCCAGATAGGTATTGATTATACCCCTACTGGCTCAATGACGCTGGAAAGTGAAGAGGGAAGGGTAAAGCGAGAGGCTGATAAATCCTACAAACTAGGAACTAACCGAGAACGTCCTGATTTAGCAATTGAAGTTGTGGTGACTAGTGGTGGTATTGATAAACTTAAAGCATACAAACGACTGGAGATTCCGGAAGTTTGGTTTTGGAACAAGGGACAAATGTCTTTGTACGCACTACAGGAAAATGGCTACGAGGAAGTTAACCAATCCAGAGTCCTACCAGGACTGGATTTAGAGTTACTCACAAAGTGTATCAATATTCCCAATCACGTTCAAGCAGTGGGAGAATTTCGCGCTTGTATTCAGTAATTAGACTTATGAGGAAAAGTGGTTGTTTAGAACAATTAACTGCAGATAAACATTTCTGGAACACAGATAATTCCAGCAGTGTTTATCTGTAATTTACTTTTGTCTGCACTTTCTAATTTCACTTCTAGCACAGACAGCTACTGATTTATTTAGCTTCAGGTGCTGATTAATTTTATTGATAGGACTTACGCACAAGTAACTAAAAAATGAACCTTACTAGAACACAGAGAAATCAGAGAAATCAGAGAAATCAGAGTAGAGCGAGAGTTTTTGCGTAAGTTATGATTCAATTTCCCAATACATTATGTTCTTGTTTGACATCCTCCCGCCGCTAATTCGGAGTACCGAATATAGCGGGGGATTCCAAAGATTGGTCTTTGGGCTTCCTCTTTCCGCGACTCGACTTGCTTGAAGGAGTTTCCCCACTCAAGTATTGGTCGATGTCTCCAGAGGCGTGAGTTCCGATGTGCCCCACCGTACTTAAGGAGCGTTCTAATATGTTCCGAGCAGCATTCCAATCTCTATCTTGTATGTGCCCACAATGAGTACAAACATGAGTTCTCACACTCAGAGATTTTTTGACCACTTGACCACAGTTGGAGCAGTTCTGGCTCGTGTAGTGAGGTGGCACGGCAACCGTTACCACTCCAAAGACTTTGCCAAAATACTCAATCCAGGTCAGAAAAGTTGTCCAAGCTGCATCAGATATAGATTTAGCTAGATGTCTATTCTTGACCATGTTCCTCACCTTCAAATCCTCATAAGCTACCAAGTCGTTAGACTGGACGGGAGCATCTCGCCAACTTCACGGCGAAATCTTGACGCTGCCTACTTACTTTGAGGTGTTTGCGAGCTAGTTTATTTCTAAACTTAACTCGATTTTTCGACCCTTTTTTAGTCTTGGACATACGGCGAGAAAGCCGTTTCAAAGACTTTTCACTTTTACGGAGATGTCTTGGGTTCTCAATTGTTTGCCCGGCGCTATCTGTATAAAAATGAGTCAATCCCACATCAAGTCCAATATTTTTAGATGTTGGCTCTCTTTTCTCCAACCGTTCTTGGTCAATACAAAACTGTACATAGTAGCCATCAGCGCGACGCACGACGCGCACTCTTTTGTACTGCTTCAATTGATAGAAATGCAAGTCACGGGTTCCCCACATTTTGAAGGTTCCCGCTTTAAAACCATCGCTGAAAGTGATGTACCTACGACATTCAGAAAGCTTCCAACCTGTCGTTTTGTACTCAACCGAACCCTGTGTTTGTTCTTTCTTGAAGCGTGGATATCCTTTTTTTCCTGGCTTATTCTGCTTACAATTATCAAAGAAACGAGCGATCGCAGACCATGCTCTTTCGGCAGAAGCTTGTCGAGCTTGAGAATTAAGTTTGCCAGCGAACGCAAATTCTTTCCCCAGGACAGCACAATATGCACTCAACTCATAGCGTCCGATGTGGCGATTATCCATCCAGTATCTCAGGCAAGAATTGCGGACAAAACGAGCAGTGCGGATAGCTTCATCAAGCTTCTCATACTGATCTTTTAATCCCTCAAGTTTGGACTCAAATACCAACATGGTTACGTTGTTTGCTCTGATGTAACTATTGTAGCACAGAACCCTGTCCGCAATTCATCTCACCGCCAAGCGCCAGTTCTGCTATGGCGGGAGCCTTCTTGCGGTTGAAGGTAA
>Ga0114939_10001254_pt1 | contig 20228 bp, 16 predicted proteins | sample AshMeaCrysSpring_FD_87196 | JGI IMG/M metagenome (GOLD analysis project Ga0114939, IMG submission 87196) | Groundwater microbial communities from Big Spring, Nevada to study Microbial Dark Matter (Phase II) - Ash Meadows Crystal Spring | ecosystem: Environmental > Aquatic > Deep subsurface >...
ACTTGAGAGTGAAGTCACTAAGTTTTAACGGAATTTTCCAGCAAAGTTTGCTACAGAAACTCATGACAGATTTGACGGCATTTGACTACATTTGACGACATTTGCGTACAACGTTTATGATACAGCCTCGTTTTAGGCACATCTTAGAAATCTGTTGGCTCATCAAACTCAACGCAACTTACAATATTGCCGCTAAATATTGGCTTGTCCATAAAAATGGCAAGGTTTCTCGTGGCAAAAGATCCACGACTACGCCTAGAAGTCGGGCTATAACGCTTTCAATGTTGTGGGAATCCCATACTCACAATTATAGGGTGTTAGACACTCCCACCTACTTCGTGTCGGTGGGAGAGACTTCATGTATTAATCGATTACATTAAGAAACAAAGCCGTCCAAGAAGGACGGGGCTTGTATCCCAATAATTCAGTTAGGGATAGCGATCGCCAATTGCTGACTATTTTTAGCCGATCGAAGAATGGTTGGTGATTTTATGGTTAGTCATGTGAATTTTTGAGGCAAACCGATCACGGCCCTGCTGCTTTGCCGCATATAAGGCTTGATCAGCCGTTTCAATCAAACTGGCTGGGGAAAATGCAGGATTAGGAATCATGCTGCACACTCCCAAACTTAAAGTCACAATATCACTAATCAAAGAATACTGATGAGGAATTTGCAGGGATCTCACCGCTGCTTGAATGGTTTGAGCTACAGTGATCGCTCCATTCAAAGGAGTATTGGATAAAATCACAGCAAATTCTTCTCCCCCATAGCGCGCCGCCAGATCTGCAGGACGATGAATTGAAGATTGAATCGCCTGTGCAATTTGTTTTAAACAATCATCTCCTGAGAGATGACCATAATAATCATTGTATCGTTTAAAAAAATCAACATCACACAAAATCAAAGATAAAAACTGATTTTCTCGGGTCATGCGTCGCCATTCATTGGATAGATAATCATCAAAATGCCGTCGATTTGCCAATTGAGTCAAGCCATCAATGGTGACTAAACGCTGAAGTTCTAAATTGGCTTGTTTTAAGGCTTGAGTCAGTCGTTGAAGTTCTAAGTTTTGCTGTTGTAATTTTTGTTCTTGAAGGTAGCTATGAACCGCCTCATTCACCGTTAATTTTAAGTCTTCCGGTTCCCAAGGTTTCGCAACATAGCGATAAAGCTTAGCATATTTAATCGCATTGCCAATAGCAGGTAAATCGGCTTGTCCCGTCAGTAAAATTTTTAGGGTTTTAGGACACTGTTCATGAATTTTACGCAGTAATTCATCTCCCTTCATACCGGGCATAATATAATCTGAGAGAACGACTGCTACATCCAGATGTTGAGTGGTTAAATCCGTGATCAGTTCTAAGGCTTCTGCACCGCCTTCTGCGAGTTCAATCAAACATTGATCTCCCACAGCAGAACGAAGCTCTCGTTTTAAGCTATCCAGAATGGTTGGTTCATCATCAATACAAATAATAACGGGTTTAGACATAATTTTTTAATCCAGCTTTAATAGTTTCGACAAGTTCTTCACTATTCCAAGGCTTGTGTAAACATCGATATAAGTTGGCTTCATGAATGGCTCGTTCAATCGCATCTCCATCCGCCTGTCCCGTTAACATGATTTTAAGAACTTTAGGAAATTGATGATGAACCTGAATTAAAAATTCATCTCCTTTGGTTCCCGGCATTAACCAATCTGAAACAATCACTAAAATTTCAGTGTTTTCCTCCTGCATTTCTTCTAAGATTTCCCAAGCTTCTTCGGCACTTTCTGCCATTTCATAGCTATACTGATCTTGAAATGCATTTTTAAGTTGGATTTTAAGACTATTTAGAATGACAGATTCATCATCAACACATAAAATCATCGGTTTATTCATGACCCATTCTCTCCATTATAAAATCATCATAATGTATCACAACGATTAATCATCAAATCACTCATCTTTAGTAAACGATTATCTCTCTCCATCTCCTGAACATCTAAAGGGGAAGTAAGACAGTAAATGTGGTTTGGCCAGGAACCGATTCAACCTCTATGTTTCCATCATGCTTTTTAATGATTTTCTGCACAATATCTAACCCCAAACCACTGCCTTCTCCAATAGACTTTGTCGTGAAAAATGGCTCAAATATTTTAGGTAAAATATCTGGTGGGATGCCAATCCCACTATCTGTTATTCGTACTAACACTTGATTATTCTGTTGAACAGCATCAATTGTAAGTGTACCTTGGTGATTCATCGCTTGCAAAGCATTGTGAATTAAATTCGTCCAAACTTGATTCAGTTCATCAGGATAACCCATAATAGTCGGCAATTGCGGATCATAGTTTTGAATCACTTCAACACCATGTTTTAAATGATTATGATACAGGGTAAGAATGGTGTCAATGCCTTCTATAATATTGGTTTCAGTTTTGACTCCGCTTTGATCGTGGCGAGCGTATGTTTTGAGGGCAAACACTACTTTAGCCGCTCGATCAGTTGCTGTTTTAATCGTTTGTGCACTTTTTTCAACACTTGAAATTTGATAAGCAACATTTAAAATCTCTTCTCCATCTTTATCCCTTAAAAGCGGTAATAAACGGGTCAAATCTTCATAAACCCCTAGATCAACTAAGGTATCCGCAATGGTATCCGGATTGGCAATGTTTTCTTTAGATAACGCTTGAGTCAGTGTCCGTTTAAATTGACGTTTTTCTTTACTTGAAAAGGTTGACCTTTGTCGAATTGAATAGTGAGACAGATTAAATAAATCCTGTTGTCTTTCCGGACTAATTCTTTGTAAAAACTGAGGTAACTTTTCCAAATTATGGCTTAAAAAACTGGTAATATTTTCAATGGAAGATCGAATAGCCCCTAAGGGGGTATTAATTTCATGAGCAATCCCGGCAACCAATTGACCGAGTGCAGCCATTTTCTCCGATTGAATCAGTTGGTTTTGAGTCGCCCGCAGTTGTTGTAATGCAGACTCCAGCTCATAATTTTTATCCTGTAAACTTTTTTGGAGTAAATGAATTTTTAAGTGGGCTTCGACTCGGGCTAAAACCTCTTCAACTTGAAAAGGTTTAGTGATATAATCAACCCCCCCTACCTCAAAGGCTTTTATTTTATCGATCATATCATCAATTGCACTAATAAAAATTACAGGAATATGAGCATATTTAGGAGACTGTTTCAGCTTAGAACACACCTCATAGCCATTAATATCGGGCATCATAATATCTAATAAAATCAAATCTGGGGGGGACATTTCTATCACAGATAAAGCCATTGTGCCATTAGGAACTGGTCGAACTTTATAGTCATATTCTCGCAATAAATTGGTTAACAACCTCAAATTTTCTGGCGTATCGTCAACTGCCAAAATGTCTCCTTTATAAGTTTCAGTTTGTGCTAAATTCATGACTTTCCTCCCGCATTTAAATTTGACTTAGCAGTGTTAAAATCGTTTGATATTCAAACTTATCAAAATAATCTTGTAGCCTGTCGGCTAAAAATGGGTCATATTGCTGAATTTTTTGAACGATGGGTTCAATTAACTCTAAATCAGCTCTGAAAATAGCCTGCTTGAGAGACTCAACCCAGATGGGAGGTAAGGCAGATAAAGCCCCCAGGATGTTTGCATCACTTTCCTGAATACGGATTGAACGACTCTCTGAGTTTGAATTGTCATATATGTATTGCACCCCAATATGTTTACTCATCATGTCAAAAATTTCGACCTCTCGAAAGGGTTTACGCACGAAATCATCACAGCCAGCAGATAATACGACCGCTTTTTCTTCTTCAAACACACTCGCAGTTAAAGCAATCACTGCGACAGCCTGACCTTGAGTGGTTGATTTAATTCGCCGCGTTGCCTCATATCCATCCATCACTGGCATTCGCATATCCATCCAAATCAGATGAGGATTCCATTCTTGCCAAAGGTTAATGGCTTCTTGACCATTACAAGCTTCTTTGACAGCAAAGCCGAGAGGGGTCAGTAACTTCACTAACAGTTGACGGTTTAGGGGTTTATCATCCACTGCCAAAATCCGATATTGAGTTTGACTGGGTTTTAAGCCAATTACCCGTCGTTTTTCAATGTAAGTCTTAATCTGATTTTCATGGATCTCCTGAACATGAATTGTAAACTTAAAAACTGTGCCAAAATTCACTTGAGATTTCACCTGAATATCTCCCCCCATCAGATGAATAAATTTACGACTAATGGGAAGTCCTAACCCAGTTCCTTCTTGTGCTTGTTGTCCAGTTTGGGTTTGAACAAATGCCTCAAACAAACTATCCAGTTCTTCTGGAGCAATTCCAGGGCCAGTATCTTCTACCTCAAAATAGAGAATTATTGGCTCTAAATTTTTCCTGTTTGTTTCTTTGTCCTCGGGGTTCTGAGTGGAAACTCGGACGCAGATTCCACCTTCGGTAGTGAACTTCAAGGCATTATTGAGTAAATTAATTAAGACTTGACGCAGTTTCACTTCATCACTATAAATATACCGGGGAACATTGGGGTTAATTTCAAAGATCAGTTGAAGTTGTTTCTCATCTGCTTTGAGCAGAAACAGATCTTCTAAATCATACAGTAATTGGTATAAATCAAAATTTGTTTTATTTAATGAAATATGCCCAGCCTCAATTTTAGATAAATCTAAGACTTGATTAATTAAAGTGAGCAAATGTTCACCACTGCGAGAAATAATTCCAATATTTTCTTGATCTTCTTGAGATAATCTTTGGGAACGAGTCATCACTTGGGCAAAGCCTAAAATTGCATTAAGAGGAGAGCGTAGTTCATGGCTCATATTGGCAATAAACGTACTTTTTGCTTGATTGGCAACTTCGGCTTTTTCCTTAGCAAGGACTAACTCAGCCGTTCGTTCTTTGACTCTTTTTTCTAAATTTTTATTGGATTCTTCTAATAACTGTTCGGAAAATTTCTGCTCAATAGCAAGGGCAACTGTATTCATGGCTAATTCCAAACCTTGTAATCTCACTTCCGGTAATTTTTGCTGAGAAAACATGGCGATGACCCCAACTAATTTTTGTTCGACCATTAACGGATATCCCGCAAAAGCCACCATGCCTTCTCGTTTTGCCCAGGCTTTATCCCCGACTCGTTCATCCTCTAGCACATTATTTGTAATATGAGATCTTCGTTCTTTTGCAATTAAACCAATTTTAAATTTGCCTACGGGAATGCGACTGTGAGCACCATCAAGATGGGTATATAATCCTGAACTAGCTCTGAGTTCTAATAGATTTTCTTCATGGTTTAAAAACCAAATTCGGGCGAAGGCAGCATCAAGATGTTTCACCATGGCTTCAGTACAGCAATATAAAATTTCATCAAGGGTATGATTTTGAGTTAATGCTAAACCAACCTCCGAACTAAACTGAGCCAGCTTAGACTGTTCAGCCAAAATTAATTCTGATTGTTTTCGTTCACTAATATCCTGAAATGCAGCAATAGCAGAAATGACTTGATCGGATTGATCTTGAATGGGAGTCGCCCAGGCTTCTACTATAATCACTTGCTGCAGTTGATGAACTTCTAGATTATCAACATAAACTTTTTGTCCTTTCAACACTTGAGAAATGGGTAGCTCTTCCTGGGGATATAACTGATTCGTTCCAGCTTTATAGATGGGATAACCTTTAGACAAATCCCGAGTATCTATCTCTTGGCTCACGGTAATTCCTAACAATTTCTGTGCCGTTTGATTAGTATAATAAAGCTGTCCTTTATGATCATACACTGCCACACCAACTGGAACGGCTTCTAAAAATTGTGTCAACCGTCGTTCACTCGCTGATAAAGCTGAATTCATCAACTTTAAATCGATAAAAGATTGCCGGATTTGTTTTGCCATTTGGTTAAAAGATTCCGCCAATTCTCCTAACTCATCGGAACGTTCTAGGCTAATATTTGTTTGTTTCCACTGCCGCTGAGCCAGATTTTTAGCAACTTGATTTAAGCGTAAAATTGGTTGAATCACCCAACGAGTTGTCATTAAGCCAAACAGAATAGCAACTAATACTGTAAATAAACAGAGTAGAATGGTTGTCTGAGTATTAGCTCGAATGTCTTGCATAAAATCCTCTTCAGGAATTACCACCACAATCAGCCAATCTAAACCTCTAATATCTTTTAAGGGAGCAATATAAGTTAACTGCTTTTGTCCTTCAAAATCTAAAGTTAAATATTTATTGTTATTAAGGGTTGTAAAGCCTCCCAATTGTTTAAAAATCTGTTGAGCAATAGATTGAATTAAGGGGCTTTCACTTTCAAGAATAGATTTTCTTTTCAGTTGACCATTTGAGCGGATTGTAGCTGATTCTGTGGTAGATGCGATTAAATTTCCTGAGCGTTCAATCAAAAATGCTTGTCCAGAAGAACTAATTTCTAAGTGATTTAAAAAAGCTGTCAATCGATCTAAGGTGACTTCACTATATAAAACCCCTAAAAGCTCTTTTTCTGGGGAATAAATCGGTGTGACGGCATTGAGTTCGAGTTCTACTTCAGAACCCGAGAGATGAAAAGGACTCCAAGTCGGTCTTCCTGCTGTTACTGCGGTTTGATACCAAGGACGCTGACGTGCATCATAGGGTTGTGAATCAATTAGATTAACGAGGTTACATTGACTATCAAGGGTATAGGTATCTCGTTGAAAATTACTGTATTTATCTCTAATTTGTAGCACAATTCCTAAAGAATCATCTGTTTCTTTTTCAACAGCAATAACATCACCGTTGGATTTGCCAATCCCAATATGGGTAATAAAGTTGGGCTGTCTAACGCTTTGCCAAAAATAACATTGGAGTTGTCGATAGTTATCCAAACTTAGATCATTATTGTAAATAGCCGATAAAACGGATTGATGAATTTGATGGGGATTTTCTAGATAATCATAGAATTTATATTCAATTTCATCAGCAACTTTTTCACCCAAGTTAATAATGAGATTGTGAACTGCTTTTTGTCCACTTTTAAAAGACAGGTAGCCCACCAGGCTAACCGCTGCCACGATGGGTAAAATCAAGGGCACTGTGAGAGCAAACTGCAATGGAACCTTAGCCAAAAATTTGCTACAACAAGAATTCAGAGGGTTAATAGGCATGAGTTAAACTGTCAGGGAGAATAAGCTAAGCTCTGATGCTTTGATCTCAAGAATCAAGATGTACTTTAGTGATTTGACGTCATGCATTTTGATCCAATTGTTACAGTAATCTCCTCTGTCTTTAGTTTACCGCTTTTAATGTGATGATATTTCAGGGATTTTACGGATATTGCTGAGTATCCGACTCATTTCTTGTCCCTCAGAGTTGCTAACGTAGCGTTTCATCAACTCCATATTGGTGGTTTTCTCCACCGATGGCTTCCATCGCTATTTCATTCTTAGAAAACCTTGTTGAGTTTGATCCGCTTAACTCACTATGAAGCCTGAAGCAGAGGATGTATTTGAGTCCAAAAAATTCGATGAATCTCCCTGTCCCCCTATTTCCCCGTCTCTCCCCTCAGGAGATTTTAGTTCAACTTTGAAATGACCCTGCTTCACTCTGGGGATTTAGAACCAAAAGTGTTATAGTATTGAGTAAGTTTTGTGCAGTTACAGGTGCTTCAACCGTCAAAATCTTCTCATCCACCACTCCCAGATAGAATATTAACGAGTCAACTTGAACTAGACCATCGATACAGGGCATCTACCTAGAACCAGCTGATGTCTGATGACCGTTCTGTCACTGCGGTTATTGCTTTTGATCTCTATTAGGCTTTCTTAAATTTGGGGGAATAGGATCAAGATTCTTTCTAGTGTTTGGACTCAGATCCTAATCAAACTGATGTCCTGGATCTCACTCAAGTTGAATGGAGTTGAGATCTTGATTGTATGTGTTACAGCGCCCATCTGAAGCAGGAACCCTTAAAATTTGGCTGAAAAATGACCATCCCAATTCGAGACACCCATCAAAGTCCCTTAAGCTATTCCCATGATTTAGACTCCGGCTTCTCTTCTCAAGTAGAAGAGTTAAATCAAATCATGGGTCACGAACTCCGAACACCCCTCACATCCATTCAAAGTGCACTCAAAATTTTACACTCAGGCCAGTTCGGCAGTTTCTCTCAAACGGGTCAACGTTTACTTGAGATTGCCTTGAAAAATACCCGTCGCTTAGTCCGTCTCTCTCAAGCAATTGAAAATCAATCAACGATGGCAATGACTTGCCTGTCTCCTAATGATATTGCTCGGCTGCGATTAGAAAATGAATTAGAAGCAGCACTTCATCGTCATGAACTTCAACTATATTATCAACCGATTGTTACCTTTGAGACTCAAGACATCATTGGGTTTGAAGCCCTGACGCGATGGTATCATCCCACACGAGGATGGATCTCTCCCAATGAGTTTATTCCCATTGCAGAAACCACCGGCTTAATTGATGATCTTGGACTGTGGGTCTTGGAACAAGCCTGTCGTCAAATGGTGATGTGGCAACAGCAATTTCCCCAAGCCTCATCTTTAACCATGAGCGTTAATTTGTCTACTTTGCAACTGTCTAATCCTCGTCTTCCTAAGCAAATTGAGGCGATCTTACAGCAAACCCATTTAAGCCCTCAAAATCTACGTTTAGAAATTACGGAAAGTGCATTTTTAGATCATTCCCCTCTAGCCCTCAAGTGTCTACAAAAACTGAAGGCAATGGGTATCTTATTATACATTGATGATTTTGGTACAGGATATTCTTCCCTGTCTCGATTGCAAGACTGGCCCATTGATGTGATTAAAATTGATAACACCTTTGTCCGAAGTCAACAATGGACAATGATTCAAGCTATTATGTTACTTGCTGAGAGTTTAAACGTGGATGTGATTGCAGAAGGCATTGAAACCCTAGAAGACTTAGCTCAACTGCAACAATTAGGTTGTCAACAGGGTCAAGGCTATCTGTTTTCTAGGCCGCTTCCCCCGCAACTGATTACCACTCAACTCGCTTGCCACAGTTCAAGTCAACTGATAGGATGATGATTTGTTATAGTGCTATGCGCAAGGCTATAGATAGAGAAAAAGCTGTTGGCGTACTCAGCATAATTGAGTTGTATTCATAAAGAATTCCATAAAATGTGAATTCTTCACGATTTGTCCTAACCCACTCTTGTAGTGCTATAAATCCTAATGCTTGGGTGACTCAATTAATATTTAATGATATGAAATACTTAAATATTTATTTGGGTGCATTTGATTGAGGGTAAGACACCAGAGTTGGCGGAAAGGAAAATTGATTGGTAGCAGAACATGAATATATTTCACATTAGCCCTTGTGCATCTCTACTTAATGAATAATCGAAAAAAGTTGTAGAGACTGAGCAATAGATCTCTACAACTTCAGGTTTTATGATCTTCACAGTATTACATTTAATCTGATGGTTTCACCTCATTCTTTCTGTATCATTAAAACGAATAAGCCGTTTGTAATGCCCACCAAATGAGAAAACCAATTGCCCCTAAAATTACAATAGAAGAAATCAATACAATCACAGGGTTATCTGCCCCTTTGAACTTCATAATTCCACGATCTAGATCTGACATAATCTTTCCTGATTGAGTATAAGATAAGGTTAAGGAACTCTCTCCCCAGAGGGTTAAAGACTTCCTTTTCTTTATTAACATATTTAAAACATTTTGTATCCACTTTCGGTAGAGAGAAAAGATTAATTTAATAAATTAAACTGGTGTTTCCTCATAACCTAAATCTGGCGGTAAATTAGGTTGTTGGGCGGCTTTAACTGCGAGGCGATCGCAACATTCGTTTTCTGGATCTCCGGCATGACCCTTAACCCAAGCAAACTCAACCTGATGTTGTTCACACAACCTGAGCAAAGTTTGCCACAAATCTGGGTTTTTAGCCATTTCTTTTTTGTTACGCTTCCAATTATTCGCCTGCCAGCGTTTAGCCCATCCTTGAGTCATGGCATCCACCAAGTAGCGAGAGTCTGTATATAACGTCACCTCACAAGGAAACTTCAAGGCTTGCAGTCCCACAATTGCTGCCATCATTTCCATACGGTTGTTGGTGGTGAGGCGAAACCCGCCAGAGAGTTCCTTGCGATGCTGTTGGTACATCAACACAACACCATAACCCCCCGCCCCCGGATTTCCACTACAAGCGCCATCGGTGTAAATTGTTACTTGTTTTAGAGAATTTACCATGATATTCAGTCGTTAATCTACCAATCTCACTGCTGAATCGATCTAAGATAGAAACAGAAGACGTTACAAATTCTACCGGGTTAAAGAGATTACACAACCTCAAAATCCGTTTCCCTTTTAAATTGAATGTTAATGTTAAAGTCCCGATGAGCTACTGCCTCAACCCCCATTGCCCAAATCCCCAAAATTCAGATGACAGTAATTTTTGTCTCACCTGTGGCGCGAAATTACTGTTACGCGAACGATATCGGGCAATTCGACCCATTGGGCATGGGGGATTTGGGAAAACATTTTTAGCCGTTGATGAGGATAAACCCTCCCGTCCGCCGGCTGTCATTAAACAATTTTTCCCCCAAACTCAAGGCACAAGTAATGTTGAAAAAGCTGCAGAATTGTTTCATCGGGAAGCGGTTCGTTTAGACGAATTGGGAAAACATCCCCAAATTCCAGAGTTACTGGCGCATTTTGAACAAGAAGGCAATCTTTATTTAGTTCAAGAATACATTGATGGTTCCAATTTAGCCGAAGAAATCGCCCGTAAAGGTACATTTAACGAAACCCAAATTCGTCAAGTCCTTGATGACTTGTTGCCCGTGCTACACTTCATGCATTACCATCAAGTGATTCATCGGGATATTAAACCCGCTAATATTATTCGTCGTCACTCGACCACCAATCAATCTTTTTTAAATCCTAAAACGGTTGGACAACTGGTCTTAGTGGATTTTGGGGCAGCTAAAGTTTTTAATGAAACGCAAATTCCAGGGACTGGGACAATTATTGGGAGTCCTGAATATATTGCCCCCGAACAAGCCAGAGGTCAAGCTGGATTTACCAGTGATATTTATAGTTTAGGGGTGACCTGTTTGTATCTGTTAACCCAGATTTCTCCGTTTGATTTGTTTGATATTCATGAAGATCGATGGGTATGGCGAGATTATCTGAAGGGCAATTCTTTAAGTCCACAATTAGGTCGAATTTTAGATAAAATGGTGGCTTCTCAACCCAATAAACGTTATCCCACTGCTTTAGCCGTCATTGATGATTTACATCCCCAGACGTTACCCCCTGCTATTCGTCAAAGTTTAGCCTATGCAGAACCTGTCTCTACAACAACACCCGCTTCTCCCCCTCCGGTAAAACCCCAACCCTCTCAACCTTCTACCCAATTCCCTCAGCCGCAACGGGTATCGCCATCTAAAAAAACTTCAAGTTGGCGGTGTTTATATACCCTAACAGGACATCGCAATGCCGTGACTGCTGTGGCGTTTAGTCCCGACGGCGAAAACTTAGTCAGCGCCAGCCAAGATCAAACCATTGAAGTTTGGTGGCGTAAGACGGGGAAACGTTGGTATACTCTCACCGGCCATACTAACTGGGTGACAACTTTAGCATTTAGTCCCAATGGTGAAATGTTAGCCAGTGGCAGTCGGGACAATACAGTTGAAATTTGGGACATGACCAAGGGCAAACGCTGGTTTACTCTCATAGGTCATACGGATGGGGTGGAAAAGGTTGCCATGAGTCCCGATGGTAATCTGTTAGCTAGTGCCAGTCGAGATCATACAATCAAGTTATGGGATTTAATCAAAGCCAAACAGCACTTCAGTTTATCCGGACATACAGATCGAGTGTATACGGTAGCGTTTCATCCAACCGGAAAATGGTTAGTGAGTGGTAGTCGGGATCAAACCATTCGATTTTGGGACATCCAAACGGGTAAAGAATTAGGACGTTTAAGCGGACATACAGACTGGGTGAGAGATATAGCAATCAGTCCAGATGGCAATATTTTAGCCACTGCCAGCCGAGATGGGATGATTAAGGTATGGCAGCTTCAGAACTTACAATGGGGCTTAAAACGCACGCTAAGGGCAGATGAAGTGGATATTTTTACCATTACCTTTAGTCCTAATTCTCAAATATTAGTCAGTGGCAATCAAAAAGGTCAAGTTGATGTTTGGCAAGTAGAAACGGGAATGTTATTGGAAACCATTGCCGCCCATTCTCAGGATGTATTATCAGTTGCTTTTAGTGAAAATGGACAACAGCTACTGACAGGCAGTTATGACCGAACGGTTAAACTGTGGGAAACTCGTTCATAGGCAACTAGCTCGACATGAGCTTGTCCCATTACCCTCACGATTAATATTAGCCTTTAAATAACCTATGGAATTTCTAGTGACGCTGCCTGCCTATTTGATTGTGTTTGCTTTGGGGGCTTCTGTGGGCAGCTTTCTCAACGTGGTTGTCTATCGAGTTCCTGCTGGGTTATCTGTTCTATATCCGCCCTCTCGTTGTCCCCATTGTTACAAGTCATTGAGTTTATCGGAAAACGTTCCCGTCTTGGGGTGGTTGTGGCTGAAAGGACGCTGTAAAAATTGTCATGGAAAAATTTCAGCCCGTTATCCAATTGTGGAGGCGGTTACGGGTTGTCTATTTTTATTGGTCTTTTGTCTATCCACTCGCGGGATTGAAATTTGGGGATATTGGGCTTTATTTAGTTGGTTATTGGCTTTATCATTAATTGATTTAGATACTTTTACCTTACCCAACCCTTTAACCCAATCTGGACTGATAGCGGGATTGGGTTTTCAAGTCCTTAAAGGGAGTCAATGGCCTATCAATGTGAGTGAAATTAGCCATGGTCTCATGTTTGGCATTGTCGGGGCAGTGGTGGGTTTGTGGTTACTCGATGCGATCGCGTTTGTTGCTTCTATGACCCTGGGACAAACCGCAATGGGGGCAGGGGATAGTAAACTAGCAGCAATGATAGGGGCGTGGCTGGGTTGGAAATACCTGGTGTTAGCCTGGTTTATTGCTTGTCTAGTGGGTGCAATTGTGGGAGGAGGCGCGATCGCCCTCGGAAGGTTAAATCGTCGTCAACCGATACCCTTTGGCCCCTTCCTGGCATTGGGAGCAACGACCACAGCCCTATGGGGAGAAGTGATTCTTTCAACCTATTTCAACCTGTTTTTCCCATTAAATGGGTAAGCCCCCCTCGTCGATAGACAACACCAGCATCAGTTAACGTTCTTGAGACCGTCGATCAAACATATATCCTACGCCACGAATTGTTTTAATCAAGGTAGGTTTATCAGTATCCGGTTCAATTTTTTTACGAATTTGTCCAATATGGACATCAACCACTCGTTGCTCCCCTTCATAATCATAATCCCAGACTTCCTGCAGTAACTCAGACCGTCGCCAAGCCCGACCGGGTTTACTGGCTAGACAATAGAGTAAGTCAAATTCTAAAGCACTTAATGCAATGAATTTTTCTTTAATTTTCACTTCTCGTCGGCTGGGATCAATCAATAAATCCCCATAAACTAGGCTCTTGGGTTCATTATCCGTAACGCTGCGTTGCCGCTTCAGAATGGCTCGAACCCGAGCGCCGAGTTCAGCTAAGCCAAAAGGTTTGGTGATGTAATCATCCGCCCCTTGCTTAAATCCCTTGATTTTATCAGCTTCACCCGTCAAACTGGTCAGCATCAGGACAAACACACTGGTTCGGTCTTGCATCTCCTGACACAGGGCAAAACCCGTTGTGTCTGGCAAATTCACGTCCAACACCACCAGATCGGGGTGAAATTTATCAAATATTTCAAGCGCTATATGGCCATCTTTAGCCGCCTCAACTTCATAGTCCTGTTGGCTAAGATAGCGAGTAATTAAATTTCGGATTGCTGGGTCGTCATCAACCACAAGAATCTTTGCAGAAGCCATAACCACGTCGGTTGCGTTGAGGGTGGAGCAAGAGTAACAAATCACTTCAATGTTAATGTATAACCTGAGTTCTAACTGATGTGAACATCATTTTAGTTGCATAGTGTTACAAAGAACGAAGAACTTCAGGTAGTAAATTACTCGGAATTTGGGAAAGTGCTTGATTTTGCCCTTCTAGCCCAGATTCTCGGTAACAAGCACGGATCGTTCGGATGAGATAACTCATTGCCGTGCATCGAAGCCCAGAGGCATCAGTGTCTTGGTTCTCAGCCGCAGTTGGGCTAGGAGAACTGTTGAGCTGTTGATACTTCAGAATCCCTTGTAAATGGTGATGCAATGCTGCATTCAAATGAGACATTCGATCTGCGGGTGCTAAATTAGGATAATGTTGAGTGCCAAGATGGTAATGGGCTAGTCCCAAATTATTATGGGTGGCTCCGGGATCAAAGCTCAGTTGGGCTGAACTCAGTTGCTGCACTAAATCTAATGCTGTTTCATAGGCAGCGATCGCCTTCATCAGAAACTGAACTCGCATTTGAGTGTCCTGATGTTGGTTTGCTAAATGCCAGTAGGCAATTCCCAAATTATTCTGGGTATTGGCACAGGCAGCTGGAGCGCTATCTGGGGTACGATACTGGAGTGCTACTTGATAAGCCTCAATGGCGTTTTGAAGTAACTGCTCTGAGGGACTATGTTGAGCCAGATTCCAATAAGCAGTTCCCAGATTGGTTTGGATCATGGCATACTGCAAAGCATCCTGATTGGGATCGCAGCATTGGAGTGCCTTAGTATAAGCAGCAATGGCTGCTTTTAGATGATTAATCGGTTGAATCTGTTGAGCCAGATTCCAATAGGCTGTTCCCAAATTATTCTGAGTTGATGCATATTGCAAAGCCTCTTGTTGAATAAACGAACGAGTGAGTGAATGATTTTTGGGTGTTGAGTGTTGAACTCTGCTAGCCTGGAAGTAGCGAGTGGCTTCTGTATAGGCTGCGATGGCTTGCTTCAGGTTATTCACTGGCTCCCGAATTGTCGCCAAATCACTATAAGCTGCACCCAGGTTCTTCTGTAGTCTAGCATACCCAGATGAGTAGGTTTCGGGATCACTATTGACTAACGCTTTTTGATAAAAGATAATACTCTGTTCGAGATCACTAATTGCTGCCGAATTAGAAACAGCAGTTAACTGTTGCTGACGAAAGCGCATCCAGTGCAGAGTGCCTAAATCATTTAACCAGTCTAAGGTTTCTGATTCACCTAAGGGGTTTTGAGTTTCATCTTCTAAAATTTCTACAATTTGATCATAAGTCTCGATCATGGCAGTCAATTCCCCTTCAGATAAGGGTTCTGTCTGAAGTCTGGCTCGACAAACTTCTGCTAATTTTCGATAGGCTTGCGCTTGATGTTCCGTCGAACTTCCTTGATGATCGAGTTGCTCAATTTCGGCTATTGTTTGTTGTAGTAAAGTCTGTTCCGGTTGAACCTCCTCTAATTCTGTTGCTAACGCCGGAGTCTCTGGGGAATCAGCCTGAGGGGAATCAGAGGATTGAATTGAAGCTGCGTTTTCTGCCTGATCTTTTGGGGGTGGGTCTGAAGTTGGGTTATCTTTCTCAGTCGGTGTGGGTTCTCCAACAAATTCAAATACCCCTGTACGCCAACGCCAAAATTCGGGAGCAGATTGTTGAATACAACACAACCAGGGGGATGAAATCCATAACACAATCGCAGGCTCTAACTTGGGTAAGTAACTTTCAACCGTTCTCAGGTGTCGTAAAAATGACCATTGTTTCGTAGGAGATTGTCGGGTTAAATGTTCTACCCCTAAAATTTGAAACCCGATGGCACTGGTTCCCTGATGTTGAGCATACCATTGGGCGATCGCAGACCAAACATTGGGTTGATTTAAATTTAACTTTAAACTGACCAACGTTGAAGCGGTTTGGGATTCTGTTAACTCTGTTTTTAAGCGACTGACTAGTGTATTTCGTAAGTGTAAGTCATCACAGACTGCGATCAAGATTTGCCGTCGTAACCGCAGCGACAGCGCTTGTTTTAAACGAAGGTAGATTGGCTGGTTGGCATCTGATAGCCGTGGATACACAGCGTTAATAGCAAGCATTCGATTAGGAATGTTAGAGGTTGGGAGGAGAATTAAGTGAATGTAACCATAGACGCGACTTCATACCCCAATTCCTGGGGTTTCAGTCAGAAATTGTCTTGACACTTTCTCTTTTCAACCCAACGGATTTAATTCAGGATAAACCTAGGTTGACTCGACAAACCCCATCATTTTGTCTGCCATAAAAATAAGACACCTGAGTCAATCAGATGTCTGCTTTTGATGTCTCTTATCAGGCTTGATAGATTAAGCCGTATCTTAAGATACGGCAGCCGCAACGAACAACAATCCACCAACTAAAACAATACCTAAGCTTCCTAAAATAATATAGTTACGCATTTGGGCTTTACTGGGGGGTTCTGCGGTATAAACCTTGGGTTCTACTGCAAAGTTATTTAAACGTCCGCCTTCTTCTGTGGTATAGGGCATAATTAAAAATCCTGATTTTAATCTATTGTTACTTATCTTAACAAAAATTTAGAATTATGCCACAATATTTTTAATCTTTTTTAAAGAATGTATCCGCTTCGCCGAGACTTAAGGAACCATAAAGCCTGATAATACAGACATTCCCAGGTTTTCCTAGTGTTTTCCGATAGGATCAATGTTGTAATCCTACAGAGGCTCACAGTGATCAATACAGCATTTTTAGGCTTAGGTGTAATGGGAAGCTATATGGCTGCTAACTTAGCGCAACAGGGTTACCCCGTCAAGGCTTGGAACCGTACTCCTGATCGGCCAGGAGTGAAAATTGCAGCCGATGGAGGAGCAGAAATTGTTTCTTCCATTCAAGCGGCTGTTGACTCCGCTCAGGTTGTGTTGACCTGTGTAGGAGATGTGCCGGATGTTGAAGCCGTGATTTTAGGGGAAGGAGGCGTGGCTCAATTTGCTCAACCGGGAACTGTTATCGTGGATTTTAGTACGATTGGGCCAAAAGCAGCGCGTCATATTGCCACAGAATTACAGGATCGCCAACTTCAATTTTTAGATGCACCGATTTCTGGAGGGGATATTGGGGCTAAAAATGGAACGTTAACCATTATGGTAGGCGGCGATCGCGCTACCTTTGAAACCTGTCAACCCTTGTTGGCGACTATGGGTAAAACCATTCGTTATTGTGGGGGATCTGGCAGTGGTCAAGCTGTTAAACTGTGTAATCAAGTGTTGGCAGCGCTCAACATGGTGGGGATTTGTGAAGCAATGTTACTGGCGCAACAACAAAGAGTTGATCCCAGTCTGATTGTTGAAGTCTGTAGTACGGGAGCCGCTGGTTCTTGGGCCTTATCCAACTTAGGCGAAAAAGTGGCAACCGCAGACTTTGATCCGGGCTTTATGATCAAACACATGGTTAAAGATCTACGTCTCGTCCAAGAGAGCCTCTCCCCAGACTCTAATTTCCCTGGCGTTGAACTCGCCGATCGCCTCTTTAAAATTGTCCAACAGTTAGAACAGGGATCAACCCAGGGAACTCAAGCGATGATTCGAGCTTATCAACATTCAGAAGAGATATGAGGGGATAGGGAGATACAAGCGTCTATGTAGATGGCGGAATTAACAATGGATAGTGAACAATTATCAATTCTCAATTGACCTACTCCCTAACAAATAACAAATAACGAATGACAAATAACCAATATGTTAGGGTAGCCTAAAGTAAAGCAGGGCTTGATCACTTTTGAGCACCCCACTCTGATGGTGGGAGACTGCTGACAATTGTATGCTTAAGGGTGGGGTCTACATTGAAATAGTGTCACTATTCTTGACACTAACGGCTTCCAGGCTGACTGTTCCCAGCCCTCGACTGTCAAGACCCCAATTATCAGCCCCGTCTTTTAATTCAGTGAACAACAATAAACTGTTCTGACTCCCATGAATGCGATGACTAGCCGTCAATTTTCGTCCCAAATCTCTTGGAGCATCAAGCTGGTTGGAATCATCTTGATTGTTTCTGCCTTAGTAGACTATTTTATCTTAGCGATTCCGACCAACTTCAGTAACCGCTCCTGGCAACTCACCACTGCAACTCAACTGGTAGACCGAGGTATTGTTCCCTTAGTCGGGATGGCATTGGTTTTGATTAGCTCTTGGATGGACAGTGTAGCTGCTGGAGGCAGTCAAAAACCGACTAAGCCGTTATTAGATTTGCGCTTTTGGATTGCCTTAATTGCCAGCTTACTGGGCTTAATGTACTTATTGCTGTTTCCACTTCACCTGAATAACACTCGTATTGCTCGTGCAGAGGCGTTGAGCCAAATTAACCAACAAGCGACTCAAGCTGAAACTCAGTTAGAAACTCAACTCGGTAGCGATCAGTTTCAACAGCAAGTTGAACAACGCAAAACCCAGCTTCGCTCTCAGTTTAGCAACTTACTACAAAACGAAGACCAGCTCAATCAATTGTTAGAGCAAGACAACTTACCTCAGCAAGTCAGAGAAGTGCTGGAACAAGCTCAAACCAACCCCGCTGTACTGGATCAATTTTTAGAAGAACAAGCTGATAATTTACCCACTCAGCTTTTAACTCAAATTCGAGAACGCAAACAACAACTTGAAGAACAAGCCAAAGCGCGTTCCTTAAAGTCTAGTTTGCAAACGGGTCTCAGCAGTCTGTTCCTGGCAATTGGTTATATTGCCATTGGTTGGACAGGACTGAAAGGGTTAGGGATTTTAGGCGGAAGTCGCCGAAAAGTTTCAGCCAGCTAACATGCCTCTCTATTCCCGTCCCTACAGAGGACTCCGATGAGTGAGTCTCTCTGTAGGCTTGCCGTCCAACTGTATTGCTGATTCCTAAAAGATTGACCCATTGACCTTACCTTAAAAAAACAGATTTTGCCAAATCTCTCTCAACGGTTTGGCAGGGTTGGGATGGGTGTAAGGGTCAAGATTAACCCAGATTTATCATTCAAAGGCTTGCATCTATTGTCCCATTATGTTTAAATCATCCACTTTTCAGAATGTTTTCAATTTATATCCTGACTTACAACGAAGAAGTTGATATTGCCCCCTGTATTGAGTCAGCGATGTTATCAGATGATATCATTGTGGTCGATTCCTACAGTAGCGATCGCACCGTTGACATTGCTCAGCAATACCCTGTCCGAATGGTGCAACATCGGTTTGAAAGTCATGGTCGTCAACGGACTTGGATGCTGAGAGAAATCCCTGCCAAATACGAATGGGTGTATATTCTCGAAGCCGATGAACGCATGACTCCAGAGCTATTTAATGAATGCCTCGCCGCCATGCAAAACCAAAACTATATTGGCTATTACGTAGCAGAACGGGTGATGTTTATGGGGAAATGGATTCGCCACAGCACCCAATATCCCCGTTATCAAATGCGACTGTTTCGCAAGGATAAAGTTTGGTTTGATGATTATGGTCACACAGAGCGGGAAGTTTGTGAAGGGCCAACTCATTTCTTGCAACAAACCTATCCTCACTACACCTGTGGTAAAGGAATGTCCCGTTGGATTGAAAAACACAATCGCTATTCCACAGATGAGGCTGTTGAAACGGTTAGACAGTTAAATTCTGGCAGCGTCAACTGGAAAGATTTGTTTTTTGGTTCATCTGAGGTTGAACGACGCAGGGCACTGAAAGATTTATCCTTAAGAATGCCATTGCGACCCATTGTCCGATTTCTCTATATGTACATTCTTCTCGGAGGAATTTGGGATGGACGAGCCGGTTTTACTTGGTGTATGCTGCAAGCGTTTTATGAATATCTCATCCTGCTGAAAGTTTGGGAAATTAGAAATCTTCCTACCCCAGAACTTGATCCTAACTTACTGGCAAAGCTAGGGCAGGCAAAATCAGTCTCCTCTGAACCGGTTTCAGCGTCCATTTTAAGGGCCGATTCTTCCCAGGGTTAAACTCATTAAACCATCAGGTGCATTGTTGTGATAGCCGTTTTGAACCATTGAAGTGAGTTGAGGTTGAACGTTTAAGTGAAGACCAGGCAATCAACAGAGAGCAAATTGTACTCCATATTAAACCCTTTAAAATTGACAACATTAAATTGATGGGTAGACAAGTCAGCGCAGAGTTGACGCTCCCCATGCGTAGAACGCAGGGGATTCCTAAGAGATAGTTAGTCTTAGAGGGTTAGCCAAAAACCCGCTACTCACTCGCTGGTAATCCAGTCCGTGTATACATTTAGCCAAAAT
>Ga0114939_10001255_pt1 | contig 20226 bp, 28 predicted proteins | sample AshMeaCrysSpring_FD_87196 | JGI IMG/M metagenome (GOLD analysis project Ga0114939, IMG submission 87196) | Groundwater microbial communities from Big Spring, Nevada to study Microbial Dark Matter (Phase II) - Ash Meadows Crystal Spring | ecosystem: Environmental > Aquatic > Deep subsurface >...
AATGACTCCGGTCAATTAGGGCTAGGGGATACTACCAACCGTACCTCACCAGTCCAAGTAGCAGGATCATGGAGTAGTATCGCGGGGGGAAATCACTACTCTCTAGCGAAAATAATTATTTAATTTGAATTAAGTTATTTTTTGTAGTAAGATAAATAAATACCAATAGGAGAAAAAAATGGCTTTCAATAGTGATTATGGGTTAGATGTAACTTTTGCGAATTACATCCTAGATATTCTAACTAAAAAATCTAGCGCATACTATTTAACACATAATAATGTGTCTAAATATCCTTTTGATGGAATAGTGGATTCTCCAGATATATGGTATATTGGGCTTTCATCCACAACACCAACATTTGATGCGGGAAGTATTACTGGATTTACCGAGCCAGTTGGTTATGGATATAATCGCGTTGCCCTAAATCAAAATTTAGATTTTTGGGAAACAGCTGATAATGGAATAACTTCAAATAAATTATACATCGACTTTCCCCGTACTACAGGGACATGGGGAACAATTACCCACTTTGGGGTATTTCTCAATAACACGGGTGGGAGTCCTGTAATTTGGGGAAAATTAAGCACATCCATCACGCCAGCGATTAATTCCATCCCTTCCTTCTCCCCAAATAATTTAATCATCTCTTTAGTTGGGGGTTCTTAATGGCAATCTATCAAGATAATATTGCAGAAACAATTATTACGGGGAATTTTCCTTTAACACTATCCGGCGCTGTTATTGGTTATCGCACATTTTCGAGTGGTTATGGGGCGAACGCAACCAATATCCCGATGGTGCTTCGTAAAACAGACGGGACTGCCTGGATGACGTTTGTAGGTAGTTACACCCATTCCGGGACAACTATTAGCTATAATTCATTAAGGGCTAGTTCTACGGGCTCTCAAATACAACCTACAACCGGAAATTGGGTAATCTCGGTGGATTTATTAGCTGACGAGGCGGAAAAAATAATCACTTTACCTCAAAACATAAAAAGTGAAAATTACACGTTGGTATTAAGTGACGCGGGAAAACATATTTATCATCCAGCATCTGATAATACCACAAGGACTTATACTATCCCAGCGAATTCTTCCGTCCCTTTTCCCATTGGCACTATTATAACCATAATTAATGCTATAAATGTCCTTACCATTAGTATTTCATCAGATACTATGAAACTAGCTAATTCTAGCTCTACAGGAAGCCGTACATTAGCCGTAAACGGCATCGCAACTTTAGTAAAAGAAACTGAAACATCCTGGATAATTTCTGGTATAGGCTTAACCTAATGCCGCTAGGAAGCGCGTCGTTATCAAGTCGAGCATTAGCAGGAGAGCAATTCTTCGCTAAGACTTTGATCGGGGCGCTTTCTATTCCAGCGCTTATATCTGGGGCTATTGATGTCAGGCAATTTTTAGAAGCAACCTGTACGCCGTTAGTTACAAGATTAAATTATCCTACCATTGTACACCCAATTGGAAATCACATAATTGGAGAAGGAATAAAACTTATTTTTAGGGAGTACTATAGACAAAATTTCACAAGCGCAACAAACTTATTTGAATGTACAGGAATAAGTCAGAATACCGATTCTCTTGAATTATACGCATTATCTAATCCGAATTTTTTTACCGGAAATTTAATCGAAAGTGAAAAAACTCAATTAATAGCTTCAGTATTATTACCCCATAATCCCGTTGATTTACTTGAAAACAATTTATTTTCAACAATCACCGCAACATCATTGCCATTTACCGCGACAACAACCATAACAATCCCAACAGTATTTTTTCATCGGGAATATATTAATACAATTGGCTCCCATGTTATTGGTCATGGTGTTGAGCAAGATTCTCATTTACAATTATCCTCAAATTCTAATTTTTTATACACAAAATCTCTGTTATTTGTCTATGGGAGATTAACTAAAGTCTATAATTATCGTGGACGTGATTCAAAAAATAATTTTGTTTTTTGGCAATCCTACTATACCCCAGATCTAAATCCCGTATTTACCGATCCTCAATTTTTTGGAGAAATAAGAGAAAAAGTTTTACTCGGAACTGATATTATTCCCTGCTAATATCTAGCTAGACACATAAATCACCATATATTATTCATAGACATCCTTTTCTTTATCGGGGTGTATTCAAAATACTCTTCACCGGTATCGCCCGCCGCAACTGCTAATGCTAATGCCCAAAACCTATCAGCATGTCCCTTACTATTCCGATCCGCACGTAATGCTGACATACCCGTTGGCGTGATATGTTTTTCAACCGCATGTAAATCCTCACGTAAATCAAAATCAATTGGAATACGCAATCTCTTATTCTGCATATACTTCTTTAATCTCGTAGCTATATCTAACTTATTAGCCGCGGTAAAAAAAACCCCCTCTACTACAGCATCTCCATATTTACGAATAGCAGACTCAACGGGCATTTCCCCCATCCCAGTCTGATCCATAGCAATTTTAGAAATATGATAGCTTCTCATTAATCGATCAATCTCAGCTGCCTGGGATGCAAAACTTATTCTTCGTTGTGAAACAATCTCCCGAATCCAAAATACATCACAAACGCGCTCTATAACAATAGCTACAAAGTAATCACCACGAATCGCTATATCGACACCTAAATAACAACACTCTCCAGTGTACATAACAGGTAATCCAGCATTTTTATCCTCAGCGGCAATTATTAAATCATAATCCAACCAGGCAGTTACCTCATCCCTCCATTTTAATTCGTACTCTTGCTCCCAAGAATCTAAATCATTCAAACCAGCTTTTAATTCTTCTATGTTTAATGGTAATCCATCATTTACAGCTTTATATATGTCGACTATATGCCGAGACCATAAACTCAAATCTCCAGTCATTAAATCGTAAAATTTATTATTTTTACCATTAGGAGTACTTACCACACGTAATTTCAAATTACGCTTACTAATAACAGGAAATAACGCCGCCCATATTTTTTTACTATCTTGATGAAAGGCAAACTCATCTAAAAATACATTAGCACTAAATCCTCTAGCGGTATCAGGATTTGCTGGTAATGCGGTTATTCGTGAGCCATTAAAAAAAACAACCTCAAGAACCTTTAATTTTGTATTATTTAATGAATTTAAAGAATAGTAATTGTGAAGTACCTTTAATGCTTGTAAATGTGATTTTATCCCCTCCTCTATACACTCCCGAGCCTGTCTTTCTCCACGGGATAAAATAACCCATCGAGATTTTTTTGAAAGACAATCTAATACTATCTCTAATGTCGTTGAAAATGTCTTACCTGTCTGTCGTGCGAACATCCCAATCTTAAATCGATTAGTATCATTCACCCAACGAGTTTGATATGGGTACAGTATTCCCATTCAAACTACCTCCCATATTTGGTAATTCATCACTAACACCATATATTAATGCTATGGATGAACGTACGTCTTTCATAGTAGCTTTTTTATCTACATCCTTATTTTCCTCGGATAGTAAAAGACGTGTAACCCAATCCCTCGCACGATAATCCCCATCTATAGCATCACTTATCGCCCGACGACAAATATTTAACCACTGTTCTTTTGTTATAGCCTTTCTTAATTCCCCAGCATAATCCTTGCTCATAAGCATACCAACATAAAGAAAAACTCATTATAATAAGTAAATAAAATAACACAATAAAAACAACACTACTCAAAATTGTGAAGAAATTCATTTCCAATAATCTCCCAATCTATCGCACACTTATCAGCATCACTAAATTCTCCATTCATAATAGCGCCGCGACTATAAAAGACTAATCGCCCATAATTATACTTCAATGACCAGTCCAACGGCCAACAATTACGTCTTAATATCGCACCATTTAATAAATGGTTAACCGCTTCTTTGTATGTCATACTTCATTCTCCATAAACACATCCCAATCATTAGCTAAAATATCACAATTCAATATTCGATAATTCTTAATTGTTTTCTCTTGGTAAAAGCAAAACCAACTCTTTAGATAATTATTATGAATTACCAGTTGAATATAACTTCCTTCTTCCCATACACGACGCCTAACCTTTACTCCTTTTTTTAACTCTTTCAAAATCATTCCAAAGTCCATATTCACCTCCTATTCCTTTTCAACAACTACCCAATCATAAGCGCTAAAATCTTCTTCAGTCGGTTGCCATAATAAAACACCTTTTTTTGTTTGCAATCCGTAATTATTTTCATCTAACGGAAACGACTTAAACATCTTAAATATACTATATTCTTTTCGCCAATTTATCCTACGAATATTTTTACCTTCCTCAATAAATCGCTGTGCTAAAGTAAAATTCATTGATTTTTTTCCTCAAAGCAATGTTTATAACCATGAATAAATGCACTTTTATAATGAAACCCACACTTTTCTATTACACTACTGCTTTCATTATGTGCAATTAATAAGTCCTTGATAAATTCCCAATGCGCCTCGGCCAATGCCTGCGCTTGATCATACGGTGATTTCATTACTTCTTTTTTTTTATGTACTATCATAATTTATACTCACCTTGCATAATATAATCTAAATACCTTTTACTCAAATTATTATATTCCTGTACCGGTAATAAATAATAATGACAACTAGTATTTGAGAATTGCACACTATCTAACACATCTTCAATAGCATTGAATAATTCCATCTCGCAATTATCGTCTTTCATTTGAGTCTCTCTAAATAATCTATTAACCATTTTATCATTTTAAGTAGCTCTTTCTAAGTATTCTTGAGTTTCATAATCAAAAATAGGTAAGGGTTTTTCTTGCTTTGCAAAAAATAAAAAATTATGCTTAAATCTATAATTTACTTGTGCTTTGTCGTTTATTCTTTTAAGAACATCTAAAAAGATATCTTTTTCATATTTTGTTAATTTTAGCTTATTATTTACGAGATATTCCTGTAGTCTGTAATAAATCCAAGCGATTTTATAGTGACTTTTATAGCATTTTTCTTTTAATTGATTAATTGTATTACTAATTCGTATATCATCGGAAATAAAAACTAAATCATCTGCTGTACTTTCTTCTTCTCTAACTTTTCTTTCCGAATATAGAATTTCACTTTTTGTTTCTGCTAAACCTTTTTTAACTAAAAGATTCCAATCCCGATAAGCTTCAACAACATCAAAATTAATTGATAGTTTAGCGGCATCTAAAATAATACCGTTTCTTTTGGTAGGACTAACCCGCATAACACGTCCAGCCATTTGTAAATACAAAGATAAGGATTTAGTCGGTCGTGCAAGTATTACTGTTTCGCAATCAGGAAAATCAAAGCCTTCAGTGCATATTACTACATTACATAAAATCAAAATTTTCTTATTCTTAAAATCCGTAAATATTTGTTTGCGTTCTTTTTCTGGTGTATTATTATCAATATGAGCCGCTGGAATACCAGCTAAATTAAATCTTTTAGTTAAAGAAATACTATGTTTAATAGTTGTTGCAAAAACAATAGCACTTGAATTTTTTGAGTATTTTAAGTAAGCATCTAAAATATTCGACATATTCTCTTGTTTTATAAAAATAGGTTCGATTGCGTTATAATCATATTCTACATTTTCATTTTCCGTATCAATATAAAAATCATCAAAGTCCTCTAATTTAATTGAATAAGTTTTGGGTTTTGCTAAATATCCAGCATCGATTAAATCCATTATTTGAATGGACTTGACTAAAAAATTATAACGATTATCCAACGGCTCTTTATCTAAGCGCCACGGTGTCGCTGTTACGCCTAAAAATCGCGCGTTAGGATAATTTTCCCATAGTCCATTATAAGATGTAGCTACAGCATGATGTCCCTCATCAATAATTACTAAATCAGCTTCTGGATACTCACGGTTATTTAATGTTTGGATTGATGCAATTTGTAATTTTTTTGATGGATCAGGCTTAAACCCAGCGCAAATCACACCTGCTGAACAATGAAACTGTTGAAAAGTATCTAAATATTGTTGAATTAAAAAATAACGATGTGTGACTAATAAAATACGTTTTCCTTTAGATAATTCTCTAAGTATTATATCGGTAAAACAGATAGTTTTACCCCCTCCAGTAGGCATTTGAGCTAATACAGATCTTTTACCTTCATGCCAACAAGTATAAATATCTTTAATCCATTGAATTTGATATGGGCGTAATTTCATAAATTATCTAAAAATATCTCTGGCGCAACTGTCGCTAATTGTGATTGGATATTTAACGCAACCGCTCTGATTTCCCATTGTGCCGCGCTATCGGTGCGTAACTTCAAAAAATGTTTCCACATTTGAAAATTACCAGTAATAGATAAACTTGTTTCAGTGCCCACTAATAACCCATATCGTGCATCCTCCTTTTTTATGCCATTACGCCGTGCGGCCTTATAAAACTCTTCCGAGTATTCATTTAAGATATGAAACCGCGTAAATGATTCATTATCCATTTTAATAGCATCTGGGACGATTACATGAAAATCAGCTTCTACATGCCGGAACGACATCTGTAATATTCCCGCGTGAGCTATTCTAACTAATTGATGGGAACACGCTAAACTAATTTCACTAATATTAAAAGTTGCATATGCAAAACGTAATATCGAATCGTGTCCACTCTTTAATGCACAACTCACTCTTCTGCTATTATTACCCACTAATCCATAACATTGGCCAGCGGCTTTCCCTATAACTTCAACCGCATTTGATGTGTAATCTATTAATTCTACTTTCATTTAATATCTCACTATCTCTAATCCCATTCCTAACGTACTACCAAACCCACCCCGTGATTCATTCTTTATTGGTTTTTTAGTTTCAATCCACAGCGCCTGTTCATATCTGATTAAGATCGCTTGTGCTAATCGCTCACCTTTATTTATCGCTACCACATTTGGAGTAAAGTTATAAAGTAATAAACTGATCTCATCATCCGGTCCACAATAATCACCATCAATAATACCGACAGAATTAGCTAACATTAAGCCTTTTTTTATACATAAACTGGATCGGGCTACTATTTGAATAAAATATCCAGGCGGCGCTTCAATAACTATTCCAGTCGGAACTTTAACTATTTGATAACTATTAATTATCATATCTGTATTAACTGATAAATCAACACCCGCACTAAGCGGTGTCGCATATTCCGGTAATGCAACTCCATCATTACATTTTATCTTAGTCTTAATCATTTTATGCACAACCTCCGATAGCCTTCACCTTCAATTAAATATTCATTATATAATTCAGGATTATCAATCTTAAATTTTTCTAAGTTAAATCTTTGCCGAATATTACTTATTTTCCACGTTGCAAGAATATTGTTATTCTCTGATACTAAAGTATCATTAAATCCAATATAATCGCAGATGATACCTTTTAACTGCGACTCACGCTCAACCATTTTCTTAAGATTATTTTGTAACTCCTTCAATTCTAAGATATTTAATACTATTGCATCTGAAGCACGGACTACTTTAGACTTTACTTGAGAATAATCTCGATAATGCAATAAAATATCATCATAAGTCTGAAATTGGGGTGGCGTTTTATTTTCGATACATTCCCAAAATTCCAATGCAACTTTTAATATCTTTTTTTGCAATTCAATATCTTTTTTTAATGTATAAATACGAAAATCATTTCCACTAATTAATACAGCAACATCAGCGTATTCGGCTCCCGTCAACATCATATAAAATTGCACCTGTAATTTATACGATGGTGGGATATTTTCCCCGTCAGTATTTCCCCAGCCCTTATCGCTTCCCGAAGTCTTTATCTCTACTACCCGATTATCTGACGTCAGCGCGTCTAAATGGCCTAAAAGAAACGGATATTTTTCATGTACAATCATTGGGGAGCGTTTAATCTTTGTTGTACCTGTTACGCGACAATATTCCGCGAATATAATACCCTCTAATTTCCGTCCCCACGCCATCGCCGGATTATCATAGTCCGATTTTTTATCGGACAGTTTTTCATTCCATAATTGATAGGGTGTTTTATAAAACCCAAACAACGCCGGAATATCACTCCCACCAATATAATTTTGTCTTTCTTTTACGGAAAGCATTCCTATCTCCTATATTTTGATTTCTATTTGATTTATCGGTTTATCACAAACAGCATAATTAGTTATTAATATCTCTATTCGCCGATTAAATATATTTCTTCTCTCACCAAGATTGATTACATTTAACCCATAACTCTTCGCTAAATCTAAAATAATCGGATTATCAAATTCCGATATTGCAAACTTTGTATTAAAATTAACTAAAAGCTCAAATAAGTCTTGCGTATCTTTTAGAGTAAAATGATTATTATATTTATTATCGGTTTCCAAATATGGTGGGTCAGCATAAATTAAACATTTTGATTTATTCATTTCTTTTGGTCCAAAACCAAATTTATTAAAAACATCTCTAAAATCACTACATAAATATCGAGGCTTATAAATTAAATCTAAATGTTTATTTATATTTTCTAATAAGATGTTTTTTTCGTTATAGCATCCTTGAGTCATAGTTTCAAAATTTCCGTAAATACTATAATTAGATAAGTATAGAAATCTTATTGCGCGATAAACAGCAGTTTCCTCGCAATGTTTTTTCCAATACTTAAATATACTTTCATGAACTGGTGTAGTAATAATTTTATCGATTAATTCATTTGACTGTTCCTTTAATACAATAAACAGATTAAAAATATCCTCTTCTATATCATTAGAAATGACATACTTAACCTTTGGAACCATTGCGAAAGTTACTGCCCCGCTACCCATAAATAAATCGATAAAACAATCTATATCATTAGGAAATAATGATAATAATTTAGGCAGTAACTTTGTTTTTCTACCGGCTCGATGAAGCATTTATAGTCTCACTGGCATAATAATAAAAACATCACCTTTATTATTGCGCATATGAATACTATCATTTTCATTCAAAAAACCAATCTCAATTTCTTGAGTATCGCAAAATTGTAATGGAGCAAGAAAATATTTAGCATTTATTCCTATTATTTTTTCATTATCCTCGTATTCAATATCAATTATTTCCTCGCCCTCCTCCCCCGCGCTTTTTTCTTTTGCTGATAGGATCATTTGATTATCTTTTAGATTAATAATCAATACCTGTAAATTTGCCTTACTTTCCGAATCTATAATAATCACCCGTTGAATTATATTGAATAATTCCTTCGTATTTACGGTAATATATCGATATTTATTATTATTCGGGATTACCCGATTATAATCAGGAAAATGTCCATCTATGGTCGATGTTATGCACTCAAATTCTCCAAAATTAAAACTTGCATAATTCCCCCCCAAGGTGACTTTAATGTCCCGATTACTATTATAAGATAGTAATCTTGAGAGCTTTTGAATACTTTCATTAGCAATGATTACTTGCTGTTTTTCACCAGTAAAATCTCTAATCCCGGACGTCGCTAAGGATAGACGATGACCATCCGTTGCAATCGCGTTTAATGTGTTATTTCCTATAAAATCTAAACACAATCCATTCAAATAAAACCGCGCATCCGCATTCGCCATTGCGAACGACGTATGATTTATTAATTGTTTTAATTTTGATTCATTAATATAAAATGAAACACCATTTACATATTGACGTGCCGGGAAATCGATTTCTGGTAAAGTGGATAACATATATCTACTACGTCCATTTTTTATCGTTACTTTATTATTATCTATCAATAACTTGATATCATCCGACGTAAAATTATTTATAATCTCGAATAATTTCAAGCCATTTACCGTAAAAATGACCTCACTGCTATCGTCAATATCATTCCACGCAATGATTTCTGTTGCTAAATTAGTACCAAGAATTTCTATCTTTTGGTCTTTAATATTAATCCGCACATTCCGCAATATTGGCATCTTATTGGAATCGGTTACCTTTATTGCTAAACTTAAGGGGTTTAGGATTTGCCCTTTAGTTAAAGTTACGTCGTACATTTATATCTCCAAATAAGTTTTAACTTCGTTTACATTTCGGGCGATCAAATAATCTATCCCGAGAGTTTCCAATTCGGATTTAACAATCTGTTGCGATGGTAATAATTTACCATTTTCTTGTTTTACTTCTATCGTAAATAAATTAAAATTTCTTTTTATTACTAATAAATCCGGCATCCCCGCTGTAATTCTTTTATTCGGAAAATATGCCTGATAATACCAGCCTGCCCATTTCCCGTCTTTTCTATAAGATGCTCCACTATTCCGCCTCTCAAAAAACAATATTCTTTTCCCAAGTTCGGTTTTCAAGTATTTAATTATTTCCCGAAGTATTTCTGCCTCCAAGGGATATTGTTTTTTTAAGATTAATTCTTTCATTTACTTTTACAGCCTTTGCTTAGAATCGCGCCGCTACTCACATTTATAATCGCCGCAATTAGTGCATGTTTCACAACCACTTATTTTTACTAATTCGCTATTACATTTCTTGCAATATTTTTTCTTACTACTCTCTACTACGTTCGTAGCGCCTTTAACGGGATTAAGACTCTTTAGATGGATATCAATCACATCGCCCAATTCCGCCACTAGCGACGGCATATAACGGCCTCCAGGACGATAATATCCCCCACGTGGGTCAAATACCGAATGCAGCTCCTCCACCAAAAACTCGATATCGCCGCCTTTTCTGAATACCGCCGAAATAATTCGCGTTAGCGCAACTATCCATTGATAATGCTCCATATTTTTGGAATTAACAAAAATCTCGTAAGGATAACGCCGCCCATTTAACTCAATATCATTCATCGTTATGTATAACGCATGTTCCGATAATGGAGTTTTTATTTTATAAGTCGTTCCGAATAAGATATCGGGGCGAGATATTTTTTCATGCAAACCTTTGAATACGGGTTCCGGTGTTGGTTGTTTAGAGCAAATCTCAAATTTAATAATCTTGCTATTTAATTGTTGCATATAAATCTCTTATTTACCATTAAAAAACTTAATATTTTTTATATTAAAACTTCCCATAAGTGCCATTATTTAATGCATCGAATAAATTAGCAACGTTATGAACTTGCCCATCGTATTTAACGGATTCATTTCCAGGTAATTCAACTACTTCCCCATTTTCTAACGTAAAACGATATTTTGTTTTTGCTAGATCAGATTCATTTACTAAGATTCCCGTATTCGCTTGTGGATTAAATCGGAAAGTCGTGCAACCCTTTAATCCCATATTATAAGCGTAAGAATACAAATTTTGAAAATCGCTAAAAGGATAATCACTCGGAACATTAATTGTTTTAGATATCGCCGCGTCAATCCAATACTGTGCCGCTGCTTGTACGTCAATATGTTTAATAGGACTAATATCATTCGCTGTGATAAAATAATCCGGTAACGGTACGTCTACACCGTATAATTGACGATAGAGTAAAGATTCGTAAGAATAAACTTTTATTTTTTCGCGAGTATTCTTTTGGGCAACAGTTAAATTACGATTATATTCATGCGCAAAACTCGGCTCTATTCCATTACTCGCGTTATTAGCCAAGGCAACCGATAACGTTCCGGTCGGGGCTATTGAAGTATGGTGAGTAAATCGACATCCATATTTTTTGATATCCTTTAAGACATTATTTTGCAAATGATTATCAATTCTTTGTATGTATTGTGAACGAATAAATAATTCCCGAGAATCTTTATCAGTAAAGATAGGAGCGCACCCTTTTTCTTTAGCTAATTCAACCCCCGTGCTCCATCCTTCACACGCTAAAGTCATACTTACGGTATGAGTGAATTTTATTGATTCACTCTCACCATATTTCATTCCGAGCATCGTTATTGCCGAGCCTAATCCTAAATACCCCATACCATGCCGCCGTTTTGTTTCTATTTCCCTGTGTTGTTTTTCTAAAGGGAGTCCATTAATATCGACGACATTATCTAACATTCGGGTAAAAATACGGATTACTTTTTGATAATTTTCATAATCAAAAGACGCATCTGGAGTAAAAGGTTTTTTGATAAATTTAGTTAAATTAATTGACCCTAAAAGACAAGCCCCATATGGAGGGAGATATTGTTCACCGCATGGATTACTCGCGGTAATATCTTCACACCAATATAGATTATTTTCTTGATTTACTCGGTCAATAAAAATAACCCCCGGTTCTGCATAATCATAAGTAGATCGAATAATTAAATCCCATAATTCCCGCGCCGCAATTTCTTTATATTTAACTCCATTAAATTGTAATGACCACATACCATTGTTTTTTAGACAAGCAAGAAATTTATCTGTAACTAATACTGATAAATTAAAATGCTTAAAACGTCCGTTTTCTCTTTTTGACTTAATAAACTCGACAATATCCGGGTGAGAAATATCGAAAGTTGCCATTTGCGCGCCGCGCCGCCCACCCGCGCTGGATATGGTTGCACACATCGAATCAAAAATATCCATGAATGACAACGGGCCGGAAGTAAAAGCTCCCGCGCCGGATACAAAAGCGCCTTTAGGCCGTAAAGTCGAAAAACAATAACCTATTCCCGCCCCCGTAGATAAAGTAATACCGCCCTCGTAGACGCTTTTAAGAATACCGTCCATTGAATCTTCTATCCTGCCAGCAACGGTGCAATTAATTGTTGAAACTCGTGATTTATTTTTTTCTGCACCAGCGTTTGCAATAATCCGCCCACCTGGTAATGCACCATTTTCCATTGCCCATAAAAACTCTTTTTCCCAAAACTTAGGATCTTTTTCTTTTAACGCTAAGGCGTTCGCAACTCGCGCAAAAGTATCCTCAATATTTCGATCTATTGGATTACCATCTTTATCTTTAAGCTGATACTTCAGTGTATAAACATCTTGACTAATTTTCTGCATAAGTTTCCTTGAATATAAACGCGGTTATCGCAATTTGTAATTTAAGTTTTACATGATGTATTACTTTTGCACGCAATTATCGTTTGATAGTGATAGAGAGTAGGTTAACGATAATTTTATGATTGCAATTTTTTTACCATCCACCGCGTAAAAAGACGGACGAAAGTGACATCATAACCTTGCTCTCTTTTACTTTGCGCCGCTATATTAAATAACGGCGCACCTGTAACAGAGATTAAATCACTAACGCTCTAATTTCCCAGGCTGCCGATAAATTCGGATTGGTTTTATTGCGTTTCTTACCGCAATAGGTGATTTCGATGCTGGATTGATATTGCGTTATTCTGCCCTCTCGCTCCATATCTTCTAACATTCCGACTAGAGTTTTTGATGCACTTTCATATGCGACAATCTCACCATTATGTCGCACCAAAAGTATTACAGACTTCATATCGCGCAATTCTTTGGTGTTAAAATCCTCTTGCGCACGAATATAGACTCCACCATAAAAACCCCTAATCTTAAAACCCACCGGTATTTCATTTAGATCGAGATACTTTCGCATTAAAGGAATGCTATCGTATTTTGCCTCGTCGATTTTATCGAATGCGCTAAGCATTGCGTTTTTGCGCTCTAAACTTACTACAGTTTCACGTTGCGCAATAACAGTGCCGGTTTTTACTTCTACACTTATATCGTTACTCATTTTTATTCACCGTCTAGTTTAGTTTAGTTAAAAAATATCATCGTATTGATCAATGATTAAGCCTGCTTTCGCTATACTTTCATCTAGATCAATTTTTACTATTTCATCTTGCGACAAGATGACGTCTTCAAGTAATGCGCGAAGGGCGTCAAATAAATTAGCCGCAATTAATTTGTAATTCCTTTTATCAACAACTTTTCCTCCAGTACAAAAAATACTTAAATCTTGAGTATCAAATATTGAATCAAGATCTGATAGTCTTTGTTTCGCTATGTTAGCTCCGGTAGTCATTTTCTATACCTTTTTTTTAAGCGCCGGTTTTATCCGGCGCGTTGTTGGTTAAAATGGTACGTAATCCCGCCGACGGATTTCGTGTTCTTCGGGATAGTCAACTTCAAATCCATTGACTGCTACTAATTGGCCTCTAATCCAGCTATATTCTGCTTCGCGTTTCATCTTTACAGCTTCATATACTGAATTAGGATCACGTGATACCTGAATTGATTCAACGCGAGCAAGACGCAAGCTCAATTTTTTAATCAATTCAAGGTCAGGCTTGTCAAATTCTTGCATTAGGTATCTAATTCGATCCTGTAAAAAAAAGGCTAGTCTATCTAGTCTATATTTAGCTTTTTCAGTTCGCATAAAATTATACCTTTTTATATAGTGCTTCAATTTTATAAATAGGAAAATCACTTTTACTAATTGCTTCAATTCTAGCAATAGGAAGATCGGCAGTAAGTATTAAATAATTAATATACTTATCTAAGAATACCGATTGATCAGTTAATAACAATCCGTTATTGATAACGGGATGTTTTTCTTTGGGGATCGTGATGTCCTTATATTCAACGGGTGTGTATTCAATACCCCATAAGGCGCAAATATCACGATCTACAGCTCGCCGAATTTCAATATCTACACTCATTGTCTCTCTCTCTGTCTCTCTTTACGCCGCGCAACGGCGGCGTTTTTTTTATAAGCTAGTCTATTTCAGCAGGTTCGTTGTATTGGTCTTCATACTCTTTAATGGAGAGCCGAAAACCACCAGTAAAGATTCCTTCATTATGACAAATGGAATAATCGCACTCTTTTAATTCCTCCTGTAATTTGTTTACTAAATCATAGGCTCGCACCAATTCAGCTCTTTCTATTAAAGAAAGTAACTCTGCTTTTTGTTTATTAAGCATTTTATTAATTAGCTCTTTGGTGTAGGTTAGGTAGCAATCCTTCTGTGCATTTACATCGGTAAAAAAGGAATGAAACGATAAGGGATTAGGTATTATTTCTTTTACCCCCCCAACACTTTTTATAATCTCCTTAATGATTGCCTTTCTTTTCTCAAATTCGGATTGATTAAATTCTTTACCGATCCGAATCTCCCCATTTAATGGGGAATAATTAATAAATATAGGGTTATCGCAAAGGTTCGCTTTCAATGCGTTGCGAATTATTTCCCCGTTTTTTATGTCTGCTTTCATACTTGCTCTCTGTCTTTGTCTTAGTAGGTTTTTTAGGGTTTATCGTCGGTGTTTTTTTCTAACCTTCGATGGAGAGTATCGTACATACAAAGAAACAGGATGTAAAGTTTTGTTTACTTTTTTTGCATGAAAAAGATAGAAAAATCAACAGCTTATTTTTCTATCTCTTACATATTACTTCGTAGATATTAACTATTACTTAATAAAAGATGCTTTATTGAGTCCGCGAGATGTGCATTCTTTTTGTGGTTGAATACTGACTCAAGATAAAAAAAGATTAATTGTTTTAAGAGCGGAAGCATCTCATTCGGGGTATTTTCTATCCATTTAGATATGATATCCAAATGCTCGTCAATCTCCATTTGACCTTTTAGTTTCTCCTCTAACTTATTGATTTCATCAGCTTTGTATATTTCCCCTTTACCTTCCGCTAACCATTCTGGGCGAACCCCAAGCGCCTGAGCAATTTTCACTAAATGTTTCGAGCTCCCAGCGCTTCCTTTTTCAAGGTTGCAAATTGTTGCCTTTGTAACGCCTACAGCTTTGCCGAGCGCTTCTTGGGATAAGCGGTGTTTCAACCTTATGCACCGTACCCGTTCACGTATTGTATTCATAACAATATCCTTGTTTATTATGTGTTAAGTAATACTTAACATTTAACACATAAAAATTATCCTGTCAAGGCTTGCTTAGTATAAAACCTTGCTTAATAATGTTACCAATAGATAAATAAAACTAAACAACGTATGAAAAAAAATAACACTAAATATTTAGATATTTCCCAACAAGAACTGGCAGATTCGATAGGTATTAGTCGCGTCTGGCTAAATCAGATTATCCGTCACCAACGGATGCCTTCTATAAAAACCGCTAAAAAAATAGTAGCGGCAACTAATGGCAAGATTACCTTTCTTGACCTTCGCCCTGATTTATCTTTCCTTATTCAACATAATGAATAAAAAAAAAGCCGTGAGAAGTTTTAATGCTTCCCACGGCAATAAAGACAGAGAGTGTTTTTAACCAATAACCCTGCAATGAATTACATGGCTATAAACACTCTCGCATTATAACTGCGGAGTTTTCAAATGTCAATAGGTTTGAATAAAAATATTGCGGTCGATATTAATACCGCACGCGAAGCATTATCGTATATTTCGCCAAACCTTCCCCGTGAAGAATGGGCGAAGATCGCGATGGCGATTAAATCCAGTTTCGGCGAGGACGGTTTTGAGCTTTTCGATTCATGGAGCCAATCCGGTGATTCATATAAACTTTATGATGCTAAGGCTACCTATAAATCAGTCAATACTACCGGAGGAGTAACCATCGGAACATTACTATATTTAGCCGCTAAAAATGGTTTTCGCCAAAATAGCAATGTTAAGGTTGAAACAGCCGAAGAACGAGAGTTACGGATTAAGCTACAGCGTGAATCAGAGGCAAAGGCTAAGCAGGAAAAACGCGAAACACAGGAAAAAATGGCTCGCGTTGCTGAACTGATTTTTAAGAATGCCAACCCGGCAAATGCCAATAATGAATATCTACTTAAAAAAGGAATCGCCGTCCCTCCATTATCCAAAGAAATAACTAATCTGTCAAGCACTCAATTCGGATGGACAGGCGAACCGCGTAAAGTTACTGCCTTAGTTATTCCTATTTGGAATATTAAAGGTGAATTACGCAATCTACAGTTTATTGAATTAGACTCGAAACTACCTTTGGGTGGGGCAGAAATATCTTACTGTTTTTATCAGACGGGTGAGATAAAGAAAGGCGAAACAGTTTATATTGCCGAAGGTGTCGCGACTGGTATGTCAATTTATATGGCAACCGGTAAAACCGTGATTGTTGCTATTAATGCCGGCAATATCCCTAAAGTTGCCAAACTACTTAGTGAGTATTATACCGAAACGACCTTTATTGTCGCGGCGGATAATGATGACGCTGGTATTAGTGCCGCAAAAAAAAGCGGATTGCCGTATATTATCCCGTCCGATAACTTCAACGACTTCAACGATTTACACGTTGGGAAGGGGTTAAATGCTATCAATCAAGTAATTAATGATTTTGTCCTACCGACCGTTATTAAAATTGATAAATCTACACTAGATACTATCAATAGTGATAGAAAATATTCAGTATTAATAAAAGTCGGAGAAATACCAGAAGCGATTAAAGAAATATGTAAAATATTAAACACTGCTAATAGTGGGATATTCCGTAGAGTGGAATTATGCTATATCACTAAAGAACCAGTGCCAACCGTACGCGGAATTCAACGGGATATGCATAGCACTTTATTAGCACCGATTACGGATGCATATTTACAGAATTTAATGGATTCCATAATTGAGTTCCGTAAATATGATGGTAAAAAGAAAAAGGAAGTCCGAATAAATTGTCCAATAGAAATAGCCCGTAGATTATTAGCAAATAAGGAATTGTGGGAATTCCCAAAGCTAACTGCTGTTATTACTACGCCAACAATCCGCCCGGACGGTAGTTTAATTGATCAGCCCGGCTACGACGCCCAAACCGGAATCTTTTTTGATAAACAAATCGATTTCCCTAAAATACTAAAAAATCCAACTAAAAAAGAAGGGCGCGAAGCATTAGATAGTTTAATTAAAGAGGTATTATTAGTTAAATGCTTAAATAGCGATGATATTGGATTTAGCTTTTCCAGTAATACCGCATTATCCGCAGCGCTTGCCGCTATACTTACCGCGCTCGTTCGCCCAGCATTACCCACCGCTCCATTATTCCTGTTTAGTGCCTCACGGCCAGGAAGTGGGAAAACCCTGCTTGCTAATGTCGTTGCTTATATTGCAACAGGTCATAGCGCGACTAATTTTAATCTTGGCGATAACGAGGACGATCAAGAAAAAAGAATAGTGACTATTTTAGATAGCGGCGATCAAGTTGTCAATATTGATAATTTAACGCGCCCACTTGGTGGGCAAGTTATTGATCGAGTTTTGACCGATGAAATGTATTCCGGTCGGTGGCTCGGACAAAATAAGAAAGCGTCTTTATCGACCGCAACGATTTTTTTGGCTACGGGCAATAATGCAGTGATTTTAGCTGATACCACTCGGCGGGTTGTGTTATGTCAGTTAGAGCCTGGCACGGACGCTCCCGAACATCGGGTTTTTGAATACAACCTTGCTACCTATATTCCAGCTAATCGCGGGAGATTAGTTGGGTATGGTTTAACCGTACTACGTGCTTACATAGCGGCCGGATACCCTGATATGGGGTTAGATACTATGGGGAGCTTCGAGGAATGGTCACGGCTCGTTAGAAACGCCCTGGTGTGGCTTGGCGAGTCCGACCCACTAGGTGATACGAAGCAACTTGAAGTGGACGACCCGCTTCGTCAAAAAATTAATCAATTGATTTTTGCCTGGTACACACTGAATAACACTAAGCCCACAACTATAAAGGATTTTCTTGCTGTCGCAATGAAAAAAGAGAAAAGCATTACTGGCGATGTGACTTATATCAATTCCAATATTGCCGAGATAATGCTCGACAACTTTGGGGATAGGGGCATCGTGAACGCGCGGCGACTAGGAAAATTCATACTATCCATCAAAAATCGCATTGAAAACGGCGCCAAATTTATCAATGCAGGCGTCTATCAATCGGTCGTTTTATGGCAGATGGTCATCGTTGATCGAGCAAGATTTGAGAGTAAATTTAACGGCGATTTGAAGTAATCTATTGAAATACCAAAGAAAAAGGTCACTTCGGTGACCTTTTTCTTTTGGGCTAAGTTTGGGGGTTTGGTGGTTTTCGGGGGTTTTTTTTCATTCCCTATATGAAATACATATTACATATTATATATTATGAATATATATATATGTATATCTATATATATCATTATAGATATAGATTCTCATTGGGGTAAGAAAGAAAACCCTTAAAACTCACCAAACCCCCAAGACACCCCCTCATCAGCCATCCACTAGTCTTTAAGCTAGATTACTAATCTATTGTTTTTGCTTGATTATTTTTTTATTGGATTGTTTTTATTGTGGGAATAACGCGGGTTTTTGTCGAATCTGACAATCTTATGTATATTGTCAGATACGATTTTTTTTAAGAGGAATCACTATGAGAGGTATGCGGGCAATCACTCGCGAGGAAGTCAAGCGCGTACTAAAAGACACCTTCTCCTTGAGAGAAAAGGCGTTACTTACAATCGGGTTTTCTACCGGTTTCCGAATTTCCGAGTTGCTGTCAATTCGGATCAAAGACGTCCTGGTTTTTGTCGGACCAGGTCAGAGAATGGTGTCGACCGGAAGCCTTACTGTTAAGGCTAGTAATACCAAGACCGGTCAAGGACGGACAATGAAACTCAACAGCTTGGCGCGTAACGCCTCTCTAGCGTTCGCTAAAGAGCTTTTAGAAAACGGTAGTACTAAGGACGCACCACTGTTTCAATCGCGGAAACGTGACGCCTACGGTGAGCCTAAAGCGATTTCACGACAACGTGCCTGGGAAATTTTGAAGCAGTTGTTTAATGCGGTCGAAATCCTCGGCAATGTTGGCACTCATTCATTGCGCAAAACCTTCGCTATGAATATCTACAATTTCACTAAGTCCATCGAAATGGTGCGCTCAGCATTAGGTCATGCTAGTTTAGACACAACCTATCGGTATTTAGACTTGGATTATCAAATAATTGCAGAAGCAATCGAAAAATTTGACCAAGAATGGATATAAAATTAATATTTATCTATCTCTAAAAGGATAAAAAAGACAACTTATTGTTTCTTATTCTTTTTTTTATAAGACAAAATGTAAATAAAACTTTACATTTTGTTTATCGCTCTATATCATGCTTTCTATCAGGTAACGCTGAAGCTCGCCACGGATGGCGAGCGCCCCCACCTGCGGTTGCGAAACTATGCCGAGTAGGCGCGGGCCGATTATTTGTCCGTCAGGAGCAATTCGCATTTCATCGGACGCCCGCTTTCCCATAGCTAAATTGCGTGGCGCGAATTATCATCGATAAAAAAATTAAAACTTATTTATGGAACGCGCTTACCGATTAAGAATTTATCCTCATTCAGCCCAACGGGAATTACTTGCCAAAAGTTTTGGTTCCGCCCGCTGGGTTTGGAATGTTGCGCT